>Ga0209067_10000694_pt1 | contig 21224 bp, 16 predicted proteins | sample ColStrG_CSR_2013_FD_187199 | JGI IMG/M metagenome (GOLD analysis project Ga0209067, IMG submission 187199) | Freshwater sediment microbial communities in response to fracking from Pennsylvania, USA - Cold Stream Run_MetaG_CSR_2013 (SPAdes)... | ecosystem: Environmental > Aquatic > Freshwater >...
CATCCGTACACGTTCTTCGCGCTCGTGCGTGGGTCGAGGCGCGGCGGGCGCCGGAGGTGGCGCGGAGAGGCTGGGGGCGGCGACCGCCACGGGCGCCGGCGCAGGAGGCGGCGTAGCGGGGACTTTGGCCTCGGCCGCGGCGGTGAGCGCATCCCCCTTGGTGATGCGTCCATCCTTGCCGGTTCCAGGTATTTTATCCGCATCGAGAGCATTCTCTGCAACGATGCGACGAACGGAGGGGGATAGGGTCGCCGCTTCGGCGACGGCTTTGACCGCGCGCGCCGGCGCCTTCGCGGCGGCGGGTGGCGCGGGCTGAACAACCCGCGCCGGCGGGACCGTCGCGACGCCGGCGCCGACGCGCCCGAGCACCTGGCCCGGCAGGACCGTGGCGCCTTCCTCGGCGCTGATTTCGGCCAGGACACCGTCTTCGGGTGCGACGACCTCAAGGCTCACCTTGTCGGTTTCCAGTTCGACAAGAACCTCATCACGCTTGACGGCCTCGCCGGCCTGTTTGGTCCAACGGGCCACCGTCGCCTCGGTGACGGATTCGCCAAGGGTGGGGGTCATGATATCGGTCATCGTCGGTTTCGGCTCCAGGGGAGGCAGGTCAGGAGAGGCGTTTCACCCCGCCTCCGTGACAGCAAATATGGCGGGCGTCCTAGGCCCCCGCGCCGGGCGACTCAAGAGAGCGCCTGATCGAGGAACAGATGCAGTTCGCGCAGGTGTCGGCTCATCAGGCCCGCCGCCGTGGACGCGGAGGCCTGGCGGCCCACGTACCGCGCGCGTTTCGCGTTCACCTTCAGCTTCGCCAGGGTGAGCTCAAGCCAGGGGTCGACGAAGGTCCAGCCGCCCATGTTCTTGGGTTCTTCCTGGCACCAGACCAGTTCGGCCGTGACGAAGCGGGAAAGTTCTGTTGAAAGGCTTTTCATGGGCCAGGGATAGAACTGCTCCAGGCGCATCAGATAGACATCGTCGACCCCGCGCTTCTCGCGCTCCTCCAGGAGGTCGTAGTAGACCTTGCCGGAGCAGAGGACGACGCGCCGGATCTTGTCATCGGCGACGAGCTCGATGGAGGTGTTGCGGCCGCGCTGAGCGTCGTCGTGCAGGACCCGGTGAAAGGACGAACCTTCCGCCATTTCGGACAGGCTTGAGACGGCTTTCTTGTGCCGCAGCAGCGACTTCGGCGTCATGATGATCAGCGGCTTGCGGAATTCCCGCATCACCTGGCGGCGCAACACGTGGAAGTAGTTGGCCGGGGTCGAGCAGTTGACCACCTGCAGATTGTCCTCGGCGCAAAGCTGCAGGTACCGTTCCAGGCGCGCCGAGGAGTGTTCAGGTCCCTGACCTTCGTAGCCATGCGGCAACAGCATCACCAGACCCGACATGCGCAGCCATTTGCGCTCCCCTGAGGAGATGAACTGGTCGATCACCACCTGGGCGCCGTTGGCGAAGTCCCCGAACTGAGCCTCCCAGAGGGTGAGGGTGTTGGGGTCGGTCAGAGAGAATCCATACTCGAACCCAAGCACGGCCTCCTCCGAGAGCGCCGAATCCAGCGCCTCGAAGTGCGCCTGACCGGGCCGCAGGTTCAGCAGAGGCGTGTAGTGACGTTCTGTTGTCTGATCGATCAGGTCGCAATGGCGCTGTACGAAGGTGCCGCGCACGCTGTCCTGCCCCGACAGGCGCACGGGCACACCCTGGTCGAGAAGGCTGGCGAAGGCGAGATGTTCGCCGGTCGCCCAGTCGATGTTCTCGCCGGTCTCGATCATCACGCGCCGGGCCTCAATGACCCGGGCGACCGTCTTGTGCACGTCGACGTCGTCGGGGACCGTGGTGAACCGCAGCCCGAGGTCGCTCAGCTTGGCGGCCGGGACCGCGGTGTTGCCTCTGCGTTCGTCGCCCTCGGCCATGGAAAGGCCGGCCCATTTGCCGTCCAGCCAATCGGCCTTGTCGGCATGCCAATCCCTGCCGGCGTCGAACTCCGCGTCGAGGTAGGCGGCGTTTTCGGCCACCCAGGTCTCGACCTGGGTCGCGGTGACCACGCCCTCGCTGATCAGGCGCTTGGCGTAGATCTCCCGCGTCGTCGGCTGAGCCCTGATCTTCCGATACATCAAGGGCTGGGTCATCGTCGGGTCGTCGCCCTCGTTGTGCCCGTAGCGACGGTAGCAGAACATGTCGATGACGACGTCCTTGCCGAACTGCTGACGGTATTCCACGGCGACCTTGGCGGCGAAGGTCACAGCCTCGGGATCATCGCCGTTCGCGTGGAAGATCGGCGCCTCGACCATCAGGGCCGTGTCGGACGGGTAGGGGCTGGTCCGGCTGTAGTTGGGACTGGTGGTGAAGCCGATCTGATTGTTGACGATGAAATGGATCGCGCCGCCGGTCCGGTATCCGCGGATGCCCATCAGGTTGAAACACTCGGCGACCACGCCCTGGCCGGCGAAGGCCGCGTCGCCGTGCAGCAGCAGCGGCAGTACGTGACCACGCCCCTTGGTGGGGTCCACGCGCAGAGCGAAGGCTTGCTTTGCCCGCGCCTTTCCCAGGACCACCGGATTGACGATCTCGAGATGGCTCGGATTGGCCGTCAGCGAGAGATGCACCTCGTTGCCGTCGAACGCGCGGTCCGAGGAGGCGCCCAGGTGGTACTTCACGTCGCCCGAGCCTTCGATATCGGACGGCAGGGACGATCCGCCCTGAAACTCGTGAAATATCGCCCGATAGGGCTTGGCCATCACCGCGGCCAGAACGTTCAGACGCCCGCGGTGAGGCATGCCCAGGATAATCTCGTCCACACCCAGGGCGCCCCCGCGCTTGATGATCTGTTCGAGCGCCGGCACCGCCGCCTCGGCGCCGTCAAGACCAAACCGCTTGGTGCCTGGGAACCGTTTGGCCAGGAACCGCTCAAAGCCCTCGGACTCGATCAGCTTTTTGAGAATGGCGATCTTGCCTTCGCGCGTGAAGGAAATCTCCTTGTCACGGCCCTCGATGCGGCGCTGCAACCAGGCCTTTTCCGCCGGGACGGTAATGTGCATGTACTGCACGCCCAGGGTGCCGCAGTAGGTGCGGCGGACGAGCTGCAGGATCTCGCGCAAGGTCGCTTCCTCGAGGCCCAGCACATAGTCGAGAAAAATCTGGCGATCATAGTCCGTGTCGGTGAAGCCGTACGTAGCCGGATCGAGCTCGGTGGCGTCTCCCGCCGTCACGGCCAGACCCAGCGGGTCCAGATTGGCTTTCAGGTGGCCGCGCATCCGATAGTTGCGGATGAGCATGATCGCGCGCAGGGAATCGAGCGTGCGGCGTCGCACCTCGTCCGGGCTCGCCTGGGGCCTGCGTTGCGCGATGCGCGTCGACAGCTTGGCCTCGACGGCGGGCCAGACCCCGTCGATGGCGCTCAGCCAGTCGGGACGGGCTTCGTCGATCGGCTCAGGCGTCCAGGTCGGCGGTTCGATCGATTGGCGGATGGACTCGGCGCTGTCGGCCAGGGAGGCGAAGTACGCCTGCCATGAGGGTTCGACTGAAGCGGGGTCCACCGACCAGCGCGCGTGCAAATCCTCGACAAATTCGGCGTTGCCGCCATAGAGGAATGAGGTTTCGGCCAGCAGCGCGTTCAGGCGCCCAGCATCGTCAGCCATCGTATCCTTGCCTCAAGCGTTGTCCGGTGGCGCGGGCGCGGGATCGCCATCGGACAAGGCTGAAATTCCCAAAGCTGTTTTCGGACATCGCGCCCTGCGCGGTCTCGCCAACCCCATAGGCTTAACGCCGCGGGGTTTCTATTGCGTGAAGCCCCTACGCCAGGTTTCGGAACGAAATTGCGGCGACGGGGTGCGAAATGTTGGGTTCGGCGCCGAAATTCGGGGCGACGGCGCGCAGTGAAGGCGCCGCCTCACGCGTCGATTGGCATGACCGTGGTGCGGCGGATCTCGCGAATAGCGAAGCTGGAATTTATGCGCGCGACCGCCGGCAGGCGAGTGAGCACGCCGCGGTGGATCTGCTCATAGTCCTCGGCGTCCCGCACCAGCAGGTGCAACAGATAGTCATATCCCCCGGTCATCAGGTGACATTGAATGATCTGCGGGTGGGCGCTCACCGCCCGCTCGAAAGCTTCGAGATCGGCGTTGTCCTGGCGCTCCAGCGTGATCTGCACGAACACGGTCTGGCCGTAGCCGCTCACCTTGGGATTGATCAGGGCGGCGTAGCCTTTGATCGCACCGACGCTCTCCAATCGGCGCAGGCGCTTGTGGCACGCGGCCGGAGAGAGACCGATACGCGTCGCCAGCTCGGCGTTGGTGATGCGGCCATCGGTCTGCAGCACGCGGAGGATCGAACGATCTATTGTATCAATTGACCTACGTGAAAGATCATTCGTCATGTTCACGCACCGGAGAGTGAAACTTCCAAAGTTGTGATCTCTGGAGAGATATATCGAAGCACCTTCATCGCGCCAGAGACTATCGTGCGTCAGACCCATTTTTGGAGGAATGGCCATGCGCGTCGGCACGCCCAAGGAAATCAAGAATCGAGAATTCCGCGTTGGACTGACGCCAGACGGCGCCCACGAACTGATCCATGCCGGTCATCAGGTGACCATCGAGACGGGCGCCGGCGCCGGTATCGGCTATGACGACGCGGCCTACGCCGCGGAGGGCTGCATCATCGCGCCGGACGCGGACGCGGTTTTCGAGACCTCCGATCTGATCGTGAAGGTCAAGGAGCCGCAGCCCGTGGAGATCGCCCGGCTGAAACCGCGCCACACCCTCTTCACCTATCTCCATCTGGCGCCCGATCCGGAACAGACCCGCGGCCTGATGGCCAGCGGCGCCACCTGCATCGCCTATGAGACGGTGACAGATCGGCATGGCCGACTGCCGCTTCTCACCCCCATGAGCGAAGTCGCCGGTCGGCTCTCGATCCAGGCGGGCGCGCGCCTTCTGGAAACCTCGACCGGCGGCGCCGGCGTGCTTTTGGGCGGCGTCACCGGGGTTTCGCCGGCCAAGGTCGTGGTGATCGGCGGCGGGGTGTCGGGCCATAACGCCGCGCAGATGGCGTTGGGTCTGGGCGCGCAGGTGACGGTGCTCGACCGGTCAATGGATCGGCTGCGCGAGTTGAATGACATCTATGGTGGCCGGGTTACCGCGCTCTATTCGTCAAAGAGCGTGATCGACAAGCTGCTGCCCGACGCGGATCTTGTCGTCGGCGCCGTGCTGGTGCCGGGATCCGCCGCCCCCAAGGTTGTCAGCCGCGCTCAGGTGGCGATGATGAAGCCGGGTTCGGTGATCGTCGATGTGGCTATCGACCAGGGCGGGTGTTTCGAGACCAGCCGTCCGACCACGCACGACGATCCGGTCTACATGGCCGAAGGCGTGCGCCACTACTGCGTGACCAACATGCCGGCCACCGTGGCGCGTACGGCGACTCAGGCCCTGACCACCGCGACGCTGCCGTTCGTTCTGGCCCTGGCCGCCAAAGGGGCGACCAAGGCGATGGCTGACGACCCGCACCTCGCCGCGGGCCTGAACGTCGCTGCCGGCAAGATCATGCACCCCGAGGTCGCCGCGGCCCTGCCGCAACTCGCCTGAGGCCAGGTCAGGCTTGCCGGTCGAGGATCTCGCACGCCCGGGCGGCCAGAGTGTGGGTGCGCGAGTTGTCGCCGGTGGCGTCGGCGTTGCCGATGCCGGTGAGATTGCGCTTGAATACGCCCTGGCCGATCGAGGCGAGACGGAACATCGAAAAGGCCAGGTAGACGTTGAAGTGCGGGATGCTCGCCCGGCCGGTGTTGCGGCAATAGGCCTCGACGTATTCGCTCTCGCTGGGAATGCCGGCCTCGGCGAGGTTGACGCCGTCCAGGGTGCCCCAGCCCTCGTTGTCCGAATAATAGAGAATGCAGCCATAGGCGATGTCGGCCAGAGGGTGGCCCAATGTCGATAGCTCCCAGTCGAGCACGGCGATGATGCGCGGCTCGGTGGGATGGAACATCACGTTCTCAAGCCGGTAGTCGCCGTGGGCTATGCTGACCTCGTCCGCGTCGGGCATGCGCGTGGGTAAGGTGGCGATCAGGTGCTCCATCTCAGGGATGTGCTCCATCTCCGCGCCGCGATACTGCTTGGTCCAGCGGTCGATCTGGCGGGCGAAGTAGTTGCCGGGCTTGCCGTAGTCCGCGAGGCCGATGGCGGCGTAGTCGACCTGATGCAGCCGCGCCAGGGTGCTGTTCAGGTTGGCGTAGATCGCGGAGCGCTCCGACGGCGCCATGCCGGGCAGGCGCGCGTCACGGAAAATACGGCCTTCCAGGAAATCCATCACATAGAATGGCGTGCCGATAACAGCGGAGTCGTCGCAGAACGCGCGCATCTTGGGCACGGGAAAGCCGATACCGCCGAGGGCCGACATGATGCGGTATTCGCGGTCGACCTGGTGGGCGCTGGCGAGCAGCTGTCCTGGAGGCTTCTTGCGAAGCACCCAGCGGCGGTCTCCCGCGGTCAGCAGAAACGTGGGGTTCGACGCGCCCTTCTGGAACTGGTTGATGCGCAGAGGCTCGGCCGGCGATTCCACATTGGCCCGGAACCAGGCCTCCAGAGGCGCCAGGTCGAAGCGATGGTTGTCGCGCACCTCGCCGATCGAGGGGGCGCTGGGATCGGCCGCGGGTGTCTCCGCCATGGGCATTCCTTCCTTGAAACGTGTTCTAATTAGTGGAACGGTGCGTCAAAACAACCTGGGAGTGAGCCATGGCCGACGCCGCGATCCATCCGCGCGATTTTACCTGTGTCATCTACAAGACCAGCGGCGGCGTCGCCACCATCACGCTCAACCGCCCCGAGCGGCGCAATGCGCTCAACCGCCGGGCCTATGACGAAGTCGAGGCGGCGTTCCGCTTCGCCGACACCGATCCGGAGGCTAGGTGCGTGGTCGTCACCGGCGCCGATCCGACGTTCTGCGCCGGCGAAGACGTCAAGGAGATGATGACCGGGGAGGTCTCCGACGCGCCCCGGCCAACCCGAACGGAATACAAGGCCACGCCCGCCGCAATGGCGGCGATCGACTGCTCCAAGCCGGTGATCGCGGCTGTGAACGGACCGGCGGTCGGCTGGGGCATGGAACTTGCCCTCTACGCCGACATTCGGCTGGCGTCGGAAAAGGCGGTGTTCGCCGAACTCTTCATCAAGCGCGGCCTGATCTGCGACGTCGGCGGCCTGTGGAAGCTGCCGAGCCTGGTCGGACCCGCCAAGGCCGCCGAGCTGCTTTACACTGGCGACCCCATCGACGGGACCGAGGCCGCCCGCATTGGCCTCGTCAGCCAGGTGCTGCCACACGGCGAACTGATGGCCAGGGCCATGGGCATGGCCGAGCGCATCGCCGCCAACCCGCCACTAGCGTTGATCGCCATGAAGGAGGGCCTCCGCCGCGCCACGCCCGGCGATCCCAATGAGATCGGCGCCTGGGCGATTGAAAACATCTTCCGCCTCTTTGGCACCGAGGATCACCGCGAAGGTGTGAAAAGCTTCCTGGAAAAACGGGCGCCGGTGTTCGTCGGTCGGTAGGAGCGCCGCCGGCGCTGCCCCAAGGCGCGCTCAATGTCGCGAAGGCCGCAACGAATGTGGCCTAAGACAGAGGACCGACTGAGCGGTGGCATACGGGCCCACACGTCGGCGGTCCGGTTGGCGGCCGCCACGATCGGGCTCCCAAGGTTGATCGGCCCATTCAAGATTGACCCTGCCCGACAACGCGGGCGTGGTCGGGCGATGACCGACCCTGCCTCCCTCGCTCGCGCGTTTGAAATCCAGGCCGGCGCCTGCCAGGCCTTTGGATCACCCTTCTATGGCGCCCTTCTCAAGCGGGCCTCCGACGATATGGCGACGTGTCAGCCCTTGCTCGGGGTCATGGCGCCCTGGATCGATCTCTCCACGCGCGCCCATTTCGAGGAAGCCACGCCGCTGCGCTGGCTCGGGTGCCTGCATGACCTCGCCCTGTCCGGCGAAGCCCCGGACCTGACGCTGGCTTTTCCGTCGGCCGATCGAGGCGGAGACGCCGAGGCGGCTTTCGCGGCCGCCGTGACGCTGATGGCGCAGCGGCCCGAGAGGTTCGCGACCTTCATGGCTCACGAGCCCCAGACCAATGAGGTTCGACGCTCGGCCGCGCTCCTCGGCGGTTTCCTCACGGTCGCTGAAGCGACGGGCAAGCCGCTGCGACTGTTCGAGATCGGCGCCAGCGCTGGCCTCAACCAGCTTTGGGATCGCTACGCCTATGATTTTGGCGGCGGCCGGACGTGGGGCCCGCGGGAGGCTTCCGTTTACATCGACGCGGAGTGGCGTGGGGCCCCGGGACCGCTTCACGTCCAGACTGAGGTGATCTCACGGGCGGCCTGTGACCGCAGACCCGTCGACATCCGTGACCCGGTCGCCCGCCGGCGGCTGAAAGCCTTTATCTGGCCCGACCAACTGGATCGGCTGGCGAGGTTGGAGGCGGCGATCGCGACGGGTCTCAGCGCCGACACACGCGTCGACGCCGAGGACGCGCTGACCTGGGTCGCCCGCCGGGCCACTGCTCGGCCTGGTGCGGCCACCGTGCTTTATCACTCGATTTTCTGGCAATACATGCCGGTTGAAACCCAGTCCGCCGTGCGCGCGGCCATCGAGGCGCATGGGGCGGCTGCGACGCCCGATGCGCCTTTCGCATGGCTGCGCATGGAGCCGGCGCAGGGCAATCCAGCGACGATCGAGCTTCGCTTGACCCTATGGCCCACAGGCGAGGAACGCCTGCTCGCCCACGTTCACGCCCACGGCGCCTGGACCGATTGGGGCGCGACGGGCGGCTAAGCATGGCGCCCTCGTGCCTAAGCGTCTTTCGACTGAAGTGCTTCCATCACCGCCGCGGCTTCGCTGAAAGCGGTGTTGGCGGCGGGAACGCCGGCGTAGATGGCGGTCTGCATCAGGACCTCCTTGAGTTCTTCGGCGGTGAAGCCGCCCTGTTCCAATCCGGCGCGGACGTGGAGGCGAAACTCTTCCCAGCGGCCCAGGGCAGCGGTGATGGCGATGACCAGGAACCGGCGTGCGCCTGGGTCCAGGCCGGGCCGCCCCCATATTTCGTCCCAGGCGTAGCGTGTGATCAAATCCTGGAAATCAGTTGTGAACGGCGTGCGCCTGGCCAGGGACAGATCCACCCAGGCGTCACCGAGGATGGCGCGGCGGTTGGCGAGTCCTGTCTCAAATCGCGCCTCGGCGCCCGCGTCCGAGGGCGCCTTGGCCAGGACCTGACGCACCAGCGTCGGCGCATGGCCGACGTCGTCGCCGACCTGAGCCTCGGCGAGCCGGCGCGCCATCGCCGCGGTGTCGACCTCCAGGTCCTCAATCACTGGGATCATGGCTTCAAGCGCGCCATGTGTGAGCTCGAACAGGCTGGCCAGGGTCGGCGCCTCGGCCTGCCAGCCGCCAAGGCCCCGTTCCTGTTCCTGCGGCAAGCCGGCCATCAGCGTCGCGGAGAGCCCCGGCGCGCGGGTGGCCGCCGACAGGGCCACCTGACAGCCGGTCGGGTTGCGTTTGTGCGCCATGGCCGAGGAGCCGCCTCGGCCGGCCTGAACCGGTTCGAAGGCTTCGGCGACCTCTCCCTGGCTCATCAGGGAGACATCCCTGGCGATCTTGCCCACCGCGCCGGTGAGGATCGCCAGGGCGGCGCCCAGTCCGGCGACGCCGTCGCGGCGCGCGTGCCACGGAAGCGGTGGCGCCGCGAGACCGAGATCGGCGGCCAAGCGCGTCGCGACGCCCTCGGAGAGACCGGTCAGGGCGCCGACCGGACCGCCAAGTTGCAACATCAGAGCCTTGGCGCATTCGCGTTCAAAACGGCGAAGGCCCTCATCAACTCCCAGCCACCAGTTGGCGGCTCTCAAGCCCAAGGTGATCGGCAGCGCGCCCTGTAACAGGGTGCGGCCGAGCATGGGGGTCTCGGCGTGTATCTTGGCCAAACCGGCGAGCGCGTCTCCGAGTCGGCGGGCCGAGGCCGTGATCAGCGCGGAGCCCGTCTTGGCCTGCAACATCAGCGCGGTGTCGGCGAGATCCTGGCTGGTGGCTCCGGCGTGCACGAAGCGCGCGAGCTCTGGGTTGTGCGCCGCGACCGCCTCGCGCAGCCGTTTGACCAGCGGGATCGCCAGCGTCCCGGCGAAGGCGGCCTCTTCCGCCAGGACCGCGGGATCGAGGGGGAGCGTCTGGCAGGCGTCGGAGATCAGCCTCGCCGCCTCGCTGGGAATCAGGCCCTCAGCGGCGCTCGCCAGCGCCAGGCTTCGTTCGAAGGCCAACGCCGCGCGCAACAACGCCTCGTCGCCGAATACCGCGATCATCTCGGCGGTGGCGGCGGAGCGGTCCCGGATCAACGCGGCCAATGGGAGAGTCCTTCGCGGGCAAGGAGCGGGTCGCGGACCCAATCATCCGCCCCCTCAGATGTCAAAGAACACCGTCTCGCCCGGCCCCGCCAGACGAATGTCAAAGCGCCAGCGCCCCGGCGCGGCGGGGTCGGGAATCGCCAGGAGGGTGGGTCGTCGGGCCTCCGGGACCAGGGCCAGGATAGGATCGCCCTCGTTGCGCGCCTCGCCGGCGAAATAGAGCCGGGTCACCAGGCGTTTAAGCAGGCCGCGACCGAAGACCCCGATGGCGATATGCGGCGCCTGCAGGCTGTTTCCGGGGCCGGGCGTGGGGCCGGGCAGGATCGTGCGGAAGGCGAACGCTCCGTCCTCGGTCGTCGAGGATCGGCCGAAGCCGGTGAAATCCTCGTCGAGCGCCAGGTCGTCGCGCCTGTCGGCGGTGCTGTTGTAGCGGCCGGTTGCGTTGGCCTGCCAGATCTCGACCATGGCGTCGGGGACAGGTTCGCCGGCCGCGTCGAGCACCCGGCCGGCGATTTCAATCATCTGACCCGCGATCGCAGCCTTCGTGCGTGGGATTGCCAGCAGATAGTGGCCATCGGGCGTTAGATCCGCGCGTGCGCCCATGTCCGCCACGCCAACCAGATCGGCGCCGCCTTTCCAGGGCAAGGCGTAGTGGAAGAACGGCCCGACGGTCTGCCAGGGGGTCTGGCCGAAAGTCTCAACGGATTGATTGTCGTGTCGTGTGGGTGCGGACGCCATGGTCAGACTCCCATCGGCGTGGCCAGCCGGCCGCGCAGCACGATGTCGAACAGATAGCCCAGCGCCCACTCCGGCTCGGTTGTACCCAGGTCGAAGCGCGAGACCATGCGTTGGCGGAAGGGCTCGGGCACGGCGGCGGCGATCGGGTCGATGGCCACCAGGGCATCGTCGGGAAAGTACATCTGGGTGACCAGACGCGTGGCGAAGGCGGGCCCAAGCAGGGAGAGATGAATGTGCGCCGGCCGCCAGGCGTTGGCATGGTTCTTCCACGGATAAGCGCCCGGTCGAACGGTGACATAGCGATAGCGGCCTTCCGCGTCGGTGATGGCGCGCCCCGCGCCGGTGAAGTTCGGATCCAGCGGCGCATCCCATTGATCCTTGGCGTGGATGTAGCGGCCGGCGGCATTGGCCTGCCAGATCTCGACGACCGTGTTGGCGACAGGACGATGGTCTTCGTCGAGCACGCGGCCCGAGACGACAATGCGCTGGCCGATCGGCGCGCCGGCGTGTTGCGTGGTCAGGTCGGCCATGGCCGGACCCATCAGCCGACGCCAATCAGACGGGCCCGTGGTCTCGGTCAGGGTCTGGGGGATGCGCACGAGCGGTTGACTGGGCGACCGCGCAAGGGTGGAGGCGTAGGGGGGGAACCGCGAGGGCGGCTGACCGGCATCGTCGCGGGCGTATTCAAGCTGATCTGTCATGGGGCCTTCCTACGATCCAAGCGGCGGGCGTCAGTCGAGCGGCAAGCCGACGTAGTTTTCCGCCAGCATCGTCTGGGCGGCTCGCGAGCCGCGAATATAGTCGAGTTCGGCGAGCTGCATGCGGCGGCCGAAGGCGTCCGTTTGCGGGAACCGGTGGGTGAGGCCGGTGAACCACCAGGAGAAGCGCTCGGCTTTCCACACCCGGGCCAACGCCCGCCGCGAATAGGTGGCCAGTCCATCGTCGAACCCCTGATGAAAGAATCGGATCAGGGCGTCGGCGAGAATGTGGACATCCGACGCCGCCAGATTCAGACCCTTGGCGCCGGTGGGCGGCACGATGTGGGCGGCGTCGCCGGCCAGGAACAGCCGGCCGTATCGCATGGGTTCGAATACGAAGCTGCGCAGCGGGGCGATGCTCTTTTCAATCGACGGCCCGTGGGTCATGGCGGCGGCGGCGCGGGCGCCCAGGCGCAGAGCCAGCTCGTCCCAGACCCGCCCGTCGCTCCAAGACTCCAATCGTTCGTCCAGGGCGCATTGGACGTAATAACGACTGCGTGTCCTCGACCGCATGCTGGCCAAGGCGAAGCCACGCTCGTGGTTGGCGTAGATCAGCTCGTCGTCGCAGGGCGGGACATCGGCCAGGATACCTAGCCAGCCGAATGGGTAGATCCGCTCGATAGCGCGACCGACCCCATCCGGCAGGCTGGAACGGGAGACTCCGTGAAAGCCGTCGCAGCCGGCGATGATCTCGCATTCGAGGCGCGCGGGTTCGCCGTCGACCTCATAGGTGAGGTTCGGCGCCGCGCTTTCGATCCCGTGTGGCGTGACGCCCTCGGCGTTGAAGATGATTGGTACGCCTCGTCGTTCGCAGGCTGCGATCAGATCCTTGGTGATTTCGGTCTGGCCATAGACCGTCACCCGCGACCCTCCGGTGAGATCGGCCAGGTCGATGCGAAAGTCATCGCCATCCGCGGCCAGGCGAATGCCTTCGTGCGGCAGGCCTTCGGCCCGCAGGCGATCGGCCACGCCGATCCGGTCCAGCAGGTCAACGGTCCCCTGTTCCATCACACCAGCGCGAATGCGGCCCTCGACATGATCGCGGCTGTGCTTTTCAAGGATCACGCAATCGACGCCGTCGACATGCAACAGCTGAGCCAGCAACAGCCCCGCCGGCCCTGCGCCGATGATGGCGACCTGTGTCCTCACCCAAGGTTTCCTCGCCCAGGATCGCGTCGCCGGCGGCGCGCCAGGGTCTCCAACCTCTAGGCGACGGCGCCGGTCCCGTCACCTGGGCGCGATTGTGCCGCGCCCGCGTTTGCCGCTATCGCAGCCATTCAACCCGGCGGAGCGGAGGGCGGCGGTGACGATCACGAACGAAACGGCGATTCTACGCGAGATCGACGGCGCCGACCTGGAGGCCCGCTGGTTCGGCGATCGCCGCGTGGACCGCCGGGACATCGTTCTGCTCCACGAGGGCCTGGGTTCGGTTTCGGCCTGGCGAGGCTTCCCGGAGGATCTGGCGCGGGCGACGGGGCGCGGGGTCTTCGCCTATTCGCGCCGCGGCTACGGCGCCTCCTCACCCCTCGTCGGTCCGCGCGAGCCCGACTACATGCACCGTGAGGCGCGCGTGGTTCTGCCCGCGGTGCTCGCCGCGGCGGGGATCTCACGGCCGATCCTTTTTGGTCACAGCGACGGCGGCTCGATCGCCCTGCTCTTCGCCGCGGCGTTTCCGGACCAGACGGCCGGCCTGGTGCTCGAAGCGCCGCACGTCTTCGTCGAGCCGCTGACGCTGGACAGCATCGCCAAGGTCAAAACGATCTATGAAACCACCGACCTTCGCGCCCGCCTGGGTCGCCATCATGCGGACGCCGATAAGGCCTTCTGGTCTTGGAACCACATCTGGCTCGATCCCAGGTTCAGGGACTGGAACATTGAGGCCGGGCTGGAAGCCATCACATGCCCCACCCTGATGATCCAGGGCCTGGACGACGAATACGGCACGCGAGCCCAGCTTGACGCCATCGTGGATCGGGTGACCCAGGCGCGGATTTTGATGCTGGAGAGCTGCGGACATGCGCCGCATCGGGACTCGACGCTAGCCGTGCTGCAGTCGACGGCGTCGTTCACAAGATCTCTGAATTGATAGCCGCGCGCTCGAACGTCCGGACGCGGGCGCTATGGGGTTTGCGTCGGGTGCGCGGCGAAGTGTCCGTCGAGCGTGACTGGCGAAGCCGCGATTTCCTGCGCCGAGGGGACGGCGCGCTCGGAGGGGATTTCGACCAAGGCGTAGCTTTTCCCCGGCCTGCTGACGGCAAAGATCGCTTGGCGTTGCCGTCGCGCCGCCGCTAAACCTGTCATCGGAAAGATACGCGCCATTACCGAAGGGACCCCAATGGTCACTTTCACCAATCAGTCACAAAAAGGCGGGGTGGACGAATTCGACTTCGATGTCACCGTCGCGGGCGACCGGATTCCCTGCGTGATCTGGTCGCCGTCCGGCGCCAGCGGGCCGAGGCCGCTGGTGCTGATGGGTCATGGCGGCTCGCAGCACAAGAGGACTGAATCCCTGACGGCGCGCGCCGGTCACTACGCTCGCGCACATGGCTGGGCGACGCTTTCGATCGACGCCATGGGCCATGGAGAACGGATGGATCCCGCCGAGGCCGAAGCGATGGCCAAGGATCTGGCCGCACGGGTGCGCGGCGAAGCCGGCGCGCGGGCAGGTCCCTCGCCCATTTTCAAGACCATGGGGGAACGCGCCCGACGCATCGTGCCGGAATGGCGCGCGGCGTTGGATGCGGCGCAGACCCTGGACTTCGTCGGCGCGGGCGGGCCGGTCGGTTATTGGGGCCTCTCGATGGGCCTGGTGCTTGGCGTGCCGTTCCTGGCGGCCGAACCCCGGGTGACATGCGCGGTGCTGGGGCTGGGCGGCGTTCGCGCCAAGGACGAGACCTTCGCGGAGATGGCTCGCGCCATAACCATCCCCTTGGAGTTCGCCTTCCAGTGGGACGACGCCGTCGCCCTCCGCGAGGGGGGCTTGGCGCTGTTTGACGCCTTCGGCTCGCGCGAGAAATCCATGCACATCAATCCCGGCGCCCACGGCGAGATTCCGGCCTTCGAGAATGCCTCTTGGGAAGCGTTCTTTGTGCGCCATTTAGGCGGAGTCTAGGACCGCCGACGCTGCCGACCGATCGTTGCTATACCCCTAGCAGAACGGCCATGAAGTCCGCTGGCGGCGCGCCTTCGGGCCAGCTGGGGACCCCTTCGGGGATGGCGAGCCCGGCCATTTTCCGCTTCGTCCAGATGTGGGCGACCACCTTGAGTTCATCGCTTCGGTCCAACGTGCCCGCGCGGATGGTCACGAAACCCGGGCGCGCGCTGTTGGTGTTGTAGAGTCGTGTGAAGCAGGCGGCGCAGCCGCGCTGACGCGAGACACGACCGCTGTGCGCCCAGGTGCGCTCGTAGACCTGCGGCTCTCCGATCATCTCGAAATTTTTTTCAGGCAGGAAGAACTGCAGGCTGAAGGCGCTGCCAGACCATGTCCGGCAGTCGCGGCAGTGGCAAGCGTAGACGTTCGGCAGCCGGTCAACCGTGGCGCGGTAGCGGAGGCGGCCACAGCTGCAACCGCCTTCGAGGGTGATCGTCATCGTGTCTTACCCCGACGCCGCGTTGCTTGGTTGCGCCAAGTTTGGTGAAATCGAGCGGTGGAGGCAAGCTGATCCTTAATGGATCAAAGGGCGCCTTTCAGGCCAACCGCACATACTCATAGTCGATCGGCAGTCCATTGATCCCCCGGTCCGGCGGAGCGATCCAGGCGGCGACTTTTCCGGGGTCGGTGACCGGCTTCATCAGGCTGTGCACGAAGGCGCGATCCTCGCTCGTCGGCAACCATTGGCGCAGACCGGCCTCATAGGCGTCGGCGCTGATCGGCTGGCCCTGTGGCGAGACCTTGGCGCCGGCCCACACGCCGATGCTCCGGCGGAACCGGCGGCTGGGCAAGGTGTAGCGGAATGAAAACCCGGCGGCGCCGATCATGGCGTTCCAACGCTGCATGAAGAGTTCGCACTCCTCGGCATAGGCGGCGCGGGTCGTTTCATTCATGGCGTTGCGCAGGGGAATGTCGTCGACGCTGACGCCGCCACGGCCGTCCGGCGCCTCCAGGGCGAAGGTCTGGTTCAGCGCTGAATGATCGGCGAAGCTCGCCTCGTCTGGACGGCCTTTCACGCCGCTGGCGAAATAGAGGGCGGCGTTCGAGGAGGATTCCGAGCCGAACAGGTCGAGGGCCGAGGAGAACCAGAAGTTGATGTACCGCTGGATGGTGGGCAGATCGATGGCGCCGGCGCGGCGGACCGCCTCCGGGTCCTCGGTTCGCAGCTCGTTCATCACTTCCAGCGTTCGCTTGGTCACGCGCGCCAGGCCCGTGTGGCCGATGAACATGTGGTGCGACTCTTCGGTCAGCATGAACTGACAGGTGCGCGCCAGGGGATCGAAGGCCGACTCTGCCAGGGACTTCAGCTGGTACTTGCCGTCGCGGTCGGTGAAGAAGGTGAACATGAAGAAGCTGAGCCAGTCGGAAATCGGCTCGTTGAAGGTGCCGAGGATGCGCGGCTTGTCCTCATCGCCCGAGTGCCGATGCAGCAACTCCTCGGCCTCCTCGCGGCCGTCGCGGCCGAAATAGGCGTGCAAGAGATAGACCATGGCCCAGAGGTGGCGGCCTTCCTCCACGTTCACCTGGAAGAGGCCGCGAAGATCGTAGAGCGAGGGGGCGGTGAGGCCCAGCAGACGCTGCTGCTCCACTGACGCCGGCTCGGTGTCCCCCTGGGTGACGATCAGTCGGCGCAGCGTCGATCGCAATTCGCCCGGCACCTGCTGCCAGGCCGGCTTGCCCATCTCATCACCGAAACCGATCACCCGGTCGGGGTCGCGCTCGGCCAGGAAGATGCCCCAGCGATAGTCCGGCATCTTGACCTGCCCAAACGAGGCCCAGCCTTCGCGGTCCACCGATACGGCGGTGCGCAGATAGACGTCGGCGCTCTGGAAATCCGTAGGGCCCATTTCCCGCCACCACTGCAGGAAGCGCGGCTGCCAGTGCTCCAGCGCGCGTTGCAGACCACGGTCCGATGCCAGATCGACGTTGTTGGGGATCCGCTCCTGGTAGTCGATGGCCATCAGATGCGCTCCCAGTTGAATTTCGGCTTGGACCCGGTGCCGAACAGTTTCAGCGCGCCGGCCTCGCCGGTGGCGTTGGGGCGATTGAACACCCAATTCTGCCAGGCCGATAGTCGGGCGAAGATCTTGGTTTCCACGCTCTCCGGGCCGGGGAAGCGCAGGCTGGCCTCCAGACCGGTCAAGGCGTCGGGGGAAAGGCCGACCCGCTCCTCGAAGGCCAGGCGCAACTCATCCTCCCAATCCAGATCGTCGGGTGTGAGGGTGACCAGTCCGCGCTCAAGGGCGTCCTCGGCGCGGAAGTCGCGGCCCTTGAGCGTCGCGAGGGTCGCCAGCAGCGCGGGATCGCCCGCGAGTCTTGTTTCCAGACGCGATCGGCCGGCGACGGTCGGCAGTGCGCCGAAGTTGAGGTCGCTGAGGGCGATCGTCGGCCCCTCCTCCTCGAAGGGGGCCAGCATGTAGGTGCGGTCGGCCGCCAGGGCGAGCTCGAAGAGGAGGCCGGCGAAGCAGGACCCCTCGTCGATCACCGCGTAGAGGCTGCGCGAAGTGACATCCAGGCGCGCCAATGTCCGGCGAAGCAAACCGAGGGTTTCGCGCGCGAGCCAGAAATCCTGGCAGCCGGCCAGGATGCGATCGGACTCGAGAACCGCCGCCGGATCGCCGCGCGTCTTCAGGATCAGCAACCCAAGTTCGGGCTCGTTTGTCCGCAGCATCAGGATGGCGTCGTCGAGCTGTCGGGCAAGGGCCAGTGGCCACCACGCATCGCCGGCCGCGAAGATGGCCTCCGGCGTGGTCGGCTGCGGTCCGCGCGGCCCCTGAAGAGTCACCGTTGCGCGCCGCTGGTCGCGTTCGAAGCGCACGTCGACAAGCGGGTAGTGATAGCCGTCGGCGTCGATGGCTCGGCTCAGCGGCGTGAGCCGGATGCCCGTGGCGTTGGTCGGCCGCGGCGACGCCTCGGCCAGGGCCTGGGCGCGGGCCTGCACGGCGGCGGGAAAGCGGTTTGGCGTGGCGGTGTGGTCGACCAGGCCCCACTGCGCGGCGCGCGTCGCCCTGACCCCATCGGCGCTTGTGCAGAAGAGGTCGGCCAGGTCGCGGCGCACCTTACGCTTGTCGACCACGCGGGTGAGGCCGCCGGTGCCGGGCAACACCCCCAGCAAGGGAACCTCGGGCAGGCTGACGACGGTGGAGTTGTCGTCGACCATGACGATCTCGTCGCAGGCCAGGGCCACCTCATAGCCGCCGCCGGCGGTGGTTCCATTGAGGGCGGCCAGGAACCTCAGCCCGTCGTGGCGGCTGGAATCCTCCAGGCCGTTGCGGGTCTCGTTGGTGAATTTGCAGAAATTAACCTTCCAGCCATGGCTGGAGGCGCCCAGCATATAGATGTTGGCGCCTGCGCAGAACATGCGGTCCTTGCCGCTGGTGAGGACCACGCAGGCGACGGAGGGATGCTCGAACCGGATCCGCTGCACGGCGTCGTGCAGTTCGATATCGACGCCGAGGTCGTAGGAGTTGAGCTTCAGCTTATAGCCTGGGGCCAGGCCCGCGTCCTCATCGACATCGAGCGACAGGGTGGCGATGCGATCCTCCACCGCCAGCTTCCAATGGCGATAGCCCTCAGGGCTCCGGTCGAAGGTGATCACGGCTAACTCCCCGCACAAGTCGCCTGGACAGGTAGATCACACCAAGGCCAATGAAAATACGCCCCCGACTTCGCCCGTCGCGGCCACGGCACGGGTCAATTGAGCGGGCCTATACCGCCCCCGCGGCGATAAGGCTCCGCGCGGTGTCAAGGATCGTCTCTTCGAACGGTCTCGGCGACCACCCCAGCAGCGATTGGGCCTTCGCGGAGGTGAAATCGTGGCGTCGGCCAAGGCCCGGCGTGACCGCTTTCAGGTCGGCGTCGAAGAGGGATACGATCCGCAACAGAAAGTCCGGGACCTTGCTGGTGGGGACCTTCGCCGCCTGGTCGCCGAGGCGCGCCTTCAGCAGCACCGCGATATCGGCCATCCAGGCGAATTCGTTCGCGGCGATAAATCTCTGACCAGCGGCGGCGGGATCGGTCATCGCCCGTATATGCAGGTCGGCCACATCGCGCACATCGACCACGTTGAAGCCCAGACGCGGCAATCCGGGCACCTTGCCCGCCAGCAACCTCTGAACCACCTGCACCGAATCCGAGAAATCGGACCCAAGAACCGGACCCAGCACGAGCGCCGGATTCACCGTCGCCAGCGTCGTCACACCGCCTTCAGCGGCGATCAGATCCCAGGCCGCGCGCTCGGCGAGGGTCTTGGATTGGGTGTAGGCGTCGGCGTCCGGCGCGCCAGCGTCCGTCCAGACGGTTTCGTCGCAGACGCCGTCGGGGGCCTTGGAGCCCCGGCTCGTGGCGGCCACCGACGAGGTCATCACCACACGCCTGACCCCCGCCTTGATGGCGGCGCGGATAACGCGCTTGGCGCCATCGCGCGCCGGAACGATCAGGTCATTTGGGTCCTTGGGGGGAGGAACCCCAAGTGGCGAGGCGACGTGCAACACATACTCGGCGCCATCAGCCGCGGCGTTCCAACCGTCATCGCTGGTCAATGACGCCGCATGCAGGCTGAGGCGATCGCCGGCGTCCACTTCCTTGGCCACCATGGCGCGAACCTCGCCCTCGCGGCGAAGGTCACGCACCGTCGCGCGCACGGCGTAGCCTTGCTTGAGCAGGCCGATCACGCACCACGAGCCGATGTAGCCCGACCCTCCGGTCACCAGCACCGCACCGACTTGGTTCATCGAATAGCCCCCTTGACCAATCTTTACGACGCTAAGATAGCCGAGACGCCGAGGAAGCGATAGAGCCCGATTGACTTGAAACAACAGCCAGCCTAGCAGAGGCGCAGCACGGCGCGCTCCCGCGCCAGAATTTCCAGCGACGGCCTGATGTCGAAATCCAACCCTTCAAACCGGCTTTTCGCCCTTGCGCCGTCAGGCGTGATGGGCCTGCCCACTGCTCGCGAGGACGTCGCCGCCTAGGATTCCGCTTCGGACCCAAAGCTCCCCACCCCTCCCGAGCCTCAAGGCGCTTCGGAGGGGTTTTTCATGCCCCATCGTCTCAGGCGTCAGGAGGTTCGGCTTTTCGAATGAACCCCGACCGTGACCGAACTGATTCAAACCCCAACAGCGTCGACGACAGACGCTACACGAAGACAGGGCCTGGCGCCTTGGATGGCCGAGTCCCGCGCGCTGGCCGCATTGGCGGCGCCGCTGGTGTTCACGCAACTGGCGCAAATGGCGATCGGCACCACCGACGTTCTGCTCCTGAGCCGTTATAGCCAAACCGCGCTGGCCGCCTCGGCCATCGGCAGCACGATCTATTGGTTCGGTTGGCTGGTGGGCGCCGGCCCCGCCTTCGCGGTGTCGCCGATGATCGCTCACATTCGCGGCGAGAGGCCGAACGATCGCGCCGGCGTGCGCGCCTGCCTGCGGGTGGGACTGTGGGCGGTTCTGGCCGTCTCGCTGCTGCTGATTCCCCTGCTGGAGTTCGCGGGGCCGATCTTCCGTCTCCTGGGTCAGCAGCCCGAAGTCGCCGATGCTGCGGGGCGGTTCGTCGCTGTGGCGGCCCTTGGATTGCCGTTCTCGCTGGGCTCACGCGTGCTGCAAAACTTCGCCACCGCTCTGGGCCACCCTCGGATCGGCCTGTGGGTGATGACCGGCACGATCCTGTTCAACTTCCTGGCCGGCTGGACCCTCATCTTTGGTCACTTCGGCGCGCAGCGTCTGGGGATTGTCGGCGCGGCCACGGCCACGGCGGGCTCGTCGGTGTTTGGTTTCATCTGCATGGCGATGTTCGTCGTGCTGAACGGCGATCTGAAGGTCTACCGCGGGTTCCGGCGCATGACCCGTCTGTCGAAGAGCAAGCTGGCGGAGGTTTTCCGTCTGGGCATGCCGATCGGCGTGACAATGATGTTCGAGGGCATGCTGTTCAACACCATGACCCTCGTCATGGGCACGTTTGGCGTGGCGGCGCTGGCGGCGCATCAGATCGCCATGAGCTGCGCCTCGATCACCTTCATGGTTCCGCTTGGCGTGGGCATGGCCTCAACCGTGCGCGTCGGCATGGCGGCGGGGGCCGGCGACATGGCCGGGGCTCGGCGCGCGGGCGTGGTGGCGCTGAGCGTCTCGGCGGCGTTCATGACGGTCTGCGGCGTGGTGATGGCGCTTTTCGGCGCGCCGATCGCCGCGCTCTATCTCGGCGCGGCGAGACCCGACGACGC
>Ga0209067_10000695_pt1 | contig 21224 bp, 17 predicted proteins | sample ColStrG_CSR_2013_FD_187199 | JGI IMG/M metagenome (GOLD analysis project Ga0209067, IMG submission 187199) | Freshwater sediment microbial communities in response to fracking from Pennsylvania, USA - Cold Stream Run_MetaG_CSR_2013 (SPAdes)... | ecosystem: Environmental > Aquatic > Freshwater >...
AGCATAAACAGGTTGAGTTTCATCGCACCACTTCCTGCTCGCGCTCTTCCACGCGGAGAGCTTGATGGTCCCGCAGGAACTGCTCGACCTTGCCGACGTCAAAGGCGGCGCTGTCTTCCTCAAGGACCAGGGCAAACCGGTCGTTGGTGACACGAGCGTCGAGAACCACCGTTTTCCGGCCCGGCCACAGGCGGCTCATGCCGAAGAATGCAAGGACGGTGCTGATCCCTGCGAACAACACCATGACTTCGAAGGTGATGGGAACGAACGCAGGCAGCGAGTTCCAGGGTTTCCCGCCGACGTTGATGGGCCAATCCGACGCGGTGGTCCAGTACTCGAACCAGACCTTAGCAGCCGCGCCGGTAAGCCCCAACAGGAAACAGACCCATGGCAGCTTAGAACGTTGGAGGCCCATAGCCTTGTCCAGACCGTGCACCGCGTAGGGCGCAAACACGTCTACAATCTTCAAGCCGCGCCTGCGAGCGGCATCCGTGACGGCGAGGATGGCATCTTCGGTATCGAAGACGCCGATCAATACGCGCCGGTTCATGAGTGGCCTCCTTTGCCGTTGCCATGATGAAGCACAGCCTTCACCTCTCCCATGGCAATCACTGGGAGAATGCGGCAGAAGATCAGGAAACAGGTGAAGAACAACCCGAAGCTTCCCGCAAGTGTGCTCACTTCGACGATGGTGGGCCGATAGGATGCCCAACTCGATGGCAGAAAATCCCGATGCAATGAGGTGACGATGATTACGAACCGCTCAAACCACATGCCAACATTAACCAGCAGGCTGAGCACGAAGACGATTCCGATCCGGCGCCGAACGCCGCGGAACCACAGCAACTGCGGTACAAGCACGTTGCAACCCACCATGGTCCAGTAGGCCCAGGCGAAGGGACCCAGGGCGCGGTTGCGGAAAACGAATTGTTCGTAGGGATTGCCGCTGTAGAACGCAGTGAAGAACTCCGTGCCGTAGGCGAGCGCTACGATGCTGCTGGTGAGCAGCAACAGCTTACACATCACATCCACGTGCCGCAGCGTGATGTAGTCTTCGAGATTCATCACCTTGCGAGCTACGATCATTAGCGTCAGGACCATTCCGATCCCTGAGAAAATCGCGCCCGCCACAAAGTACGGTGGAAAGATGGTGGCGTGCCAGCCGGGAATGACGGCGGTGGCAAAATCCCAGCTCACAATCGTGTGGACAGAGACCACCAACGGGGTGGCCAGTCCCGCCAACAGCAGGTAGAGCACTTCGTAGTGATGCCAAACGCGATATGAGCCGTTCCACCCGAGGCTGAAGATGGCGAACAGCCGCTGGCGCGGTCCGGGAGCAATGCGGTCGCGAACCGTCGCGAGGTCGGGGATCAGGCCGACGTACCAGAACGTCGCCGAAATCAGGAAGTAGGTGGAGATCGCGAAGCAGTCCCACGCCAGCGGCGAGCGAAAATTGATCCACAGTGGCCCACGGGTATTGGGATACGGAAAAAGCCAATAGGCCAGCCAGGGGCGGCCCGTGTGGATCACCGGGAAGATGCCTGCGCACATGACGGCGAACAGAGTCATGGCCTCGGCCGATCGGTTGACCGAAGTCCGCCACTTCTGACGGAACAGAAAGAGTATGGCGGAGATCAGAGTGCCAGCGTGACCGATCCCAACCCAGAAGACGAAATTCGTAATGTCGAATGCCCAGCCGACCGTGGAGTTGAGGCCCCAGGTTCCCACACCCGTCGCAATCTGGTAGCTCACCGCCGCCACGCCGAGCAGCATCAGCGAGAACGCGAAGGTGAACCCGGCCCACCACAGCCCGGACGGGGGCCGCAGCATGGGACGGCACACGTCCTCCGTAACTGTAGCCAATTTCTTGTGGCCGGCAATCAGCGGCATGCGAAGTGGCGAATAGACATCAGCCATTCTGCTTGTCTCCCCCTGCAGCTCGATTGCGCACGATCTTCAGGTAGCGCACCGCCGGTCCCACGTTGAGATCTTCGAGCACGCGATACTGCCGCTTGTCACGGGCCAGGCCCGCCACACGGCTGTTCGGATCGTTCAGGTCGCCGAAGACGATGGCGCTCGCGGGGCAGGCCTGCTCGCAGGCAACGCGGATGTCGCCATCCTTCAGAGGCGTTCCCAAGCGCTTCGCCTCGATTTTCGCCTCCTGAATGCGCTGCACACAAAAGGTGCACTTCTCCATGATTCCGCGTGTGCGCACGGTAACATCCGGATTCAGCACCAGGTTCGCCAGCCGGTCTTCGCGCGGGTAGTTGAACCAGTTGAAACGCCGCGTCTTGTATGGGCAGTTGTTGGCGCAATACCGGGTGCCGACACAGCGGTTGTAAACCTGTTGATTGAGACCTTCGTCGCTGTGGACGGTGGCCAGCGTCGGGCACACCGTTTCGCACGGGGCGTGGTCGCACTGCTGGCACATGATGGGCTGATGTGCCACCTCGACGTGGTCGGGCGGACCCGAATAGTAGCGATCGATGCGGATCCAGTGCATCTCGCGCCGGCGCCGCACTTCGTCCTTGCCAACCACGGGTGTGTTGTTTTCCACCTGGCAGGCGACCACACACGCGGAACAGCCGGTGCACGCGTTCAGGTCTACGGCCATGCCCCAGCGGTGGCCCTTGTAGGCATGGTCGTCGGGCCAGAGTTCCTCGCGGTGCTCAGGACCTTCGGACGCTTTGGCGAGTTCCGCCGGCGTGGTCTCCTGGACGATGGGGCGAACCTCGCCGCCCAGCTCCTTGGGTACCGCGAGCGAGTGATGTATTTGCGTGGCCGCCAGTTCGATCCGCCGGCCCGTCTTCGTGATTCGAATGCCGTCCCGATGGTAGCGGAGTGAGCCCTGCTCGAATGTCAGAAGCGGTGCTACGTTTTCGCCGACCCGGCCCTGGGCATTCACGGTCGGACGATGATCGATCCAACGCGGACCGAGCCCCGCAAATCGCTCGGAGGCCTTGCGACCATAGCCGAGTGCCACTGCAATCACGTGGTCATGCTGACCGGGCTGCACCACCACCGGAAGTTCAATAGTGGAGTTTGTTGTGATGCGCACCACATCGCCATCGCTCACACCCAGCGAAGCCGCGGCAGCAGGCGAAACCGATGCGCAGTTGTCCCAGGTGATCTTCGTGATCGGGTCCGGAAGCTCGTGCAGCCACGGGTTGTAAGCCTGGCGGCCTTCCAGCATGGCGACCGAAGGATAGAGCTCCAGAGTGAAGCCGGGCCCCGGCTGCGAAGGAACCGCACCGAGGGCAGATTCCACCGGCGCCATGCTGAATGGCTTCACCGCCACATGGGGAGCCTCCCGTGCGATAAACCCCGCCTCCACCGCGCTATCCCACTGCGCTTGATACCTCTGGCGAACCAGATCGTACGCTTTCGCCGGCTGGCCAGCCCACGCCGCCAACGTCTCGACCACCGCGCGTGTCGCACCCAGCGGACGAATCACCGGTTGCGTTAAGCTGATCAGGCCGGCTACCGGTTCCGCATCAGCCCAGCTCTCCAAATAATGATGGTCGGGGCAAACGTAGTGTGCACGTTCCGCAGTCTCATCGAGCGAACCAGCGAAACTGACCACAAGTCCCACGCTCTCGAAACCGGGCACGTCCGGCAACTCTGCGACCGGGTTGACGCCGTCAATGAACAACGCGGCTACCAGGCCGGACTTGATCTCATGGAGCAGATTCGCCAGGGCACGGTCGTCGCCCTGACGCTGGCGCGACGGGCGGTCGATATCGAGCGTTGCACCGTAGTTGCCAAGCTGGTGATTGATGTAGTTCACAAGCACCTGGGCGTGCACATCATTGGCGCCGCATATCACCAGGCTCCGGCCGCGCGCCAGCAGCAGGCGTTCTGCGACCTCATCGCCAGCGCCGTTGTTGCCCGCGATCCGCTTCGCTAACTGCACCAGGCTGCCATGGATCTCACCGGGCGCGATCCGCACGCGGCGGTCCGCCTTGCTGCCGGTCAGTGACATACGGCTTTCGAACTGCGCATGCCAGGATGTCTGTGGAGGCCGCCGCCCCGACGAGTAATCGCGCGTGAATTCGACCGGCGAGATCCACGTACCCAGGAAGTCGGCGTCGAAGCTGGCGATCGCGTCGGTTTTGTCGAAGCGGTAGTGGGGCAGCACACGCACGCCGTGCGTCTGCTGGTGAGCGTCGAGAATTGCCGATGCCGAAAGCGCGTCATACATGACGTGGCGCGCATTGGAAAACCGGGCCAGGAATCGGTCGATCGCCGCCTGTTTGCTGGGGCTGGTGATGGTGCCACTTAGGTATCGAACTGCGGTGTTCTGGTGAAGCCGCGCGCGTATCGCCTTGTCCACGTCTGGCCACGTAGACGGCTTGCCGGCAGCCAGCGGCTGCTTCAAGCGGAGGCTATCGTACAAGCCGAGAATCGAAGCCTGACCCACCGCGCATGTGGCGCCGCGGGATATCGCCTGGTCGGGGTTGCCCTCCAGCTTAATCGGGCGGCCGTCCTTCACCTTCGCCAGCAGGCCGCAGCCCGCCGGGCAAGCACCGCAAGTCGAGGCATAATACTGCGCCCTGCCCGCCACCGTGTCTTCCGGTTGGATGAGGTACGGCATCGCCTTCTCGACAGGCGCTCGCGAGCAGCCTGTGAGTGCCGCGCCCGCGAAAGCGAACCCGGCTGCCTTGAGAAAGCCCCTTCGCGACCCCCAGAGCTCGATCTGCTGCAGCGGGTTCTCCGCGAACTCCACCTCCGCTGCCCTCGCCAGTTCCGCGGGATCTTCCCGTTCCGCTAAACTTCGCCAATATTGCTTCTCCATGGCATCCTCTAGAAGTGACACGTCGAGCAGTTGGTGGACGCATTCACGCGCCGCCCTGCAATACCAGCGCGGTTTGCGTCCCGATGGCAGTTCACACACCAGCCCATGCTGAGGTCGGAAACCTGGCGCACGCGTTCCATACTCTCCACCGGGCCGTGGCACTGCTGGCAGGCTACGCCTCCGTTGACGTGCGGGCGGTGATCGAAGTATGCGAAATCAGGCAGCGAGTGGATGCGGTTCCAGGCGATGGGCTGGCCCGTATTGACTGCGGCATAGAGCTTGCTCAACTCCGCCGAAACAACGGGCCGAAGCGCGCGCTTCTCTTTCTCGGCGAGATCGTCTTCCGCCCGCACCGCGCCCAAAGACGCCGTAACAAATTTGTGGCAGTTCATGCAGACACTGGCTGGCGGGATACCGGCATGACGGCTCTTGTCAGCGCCGAAGTGGCAATACTGGCACTGAATCTGCAATTCGCCCGCGTGCAGGCGATGCGAATACGCGATCGGCTGTACCGGTTCATATCCCTGCTGGTTGCCCGGCAGGTGAAACATCGCCGCCCGAGACGCCAGCAACATCACGCTGAACACCACGGCAAAGCCGAGCACGATAGTGAGAATCCTGCTTTTCATCAGGCCGGCACCTTTTCGGCCGCAGCAGTTGTCTCCACCACCGGGGCGTCCGAGTACTTCAGGATCCACGTCATGAAGAGGGAAAGCAGCGCCAGGAACAGATAGACGACAAAACCGATCGAGTAGCCGCTTTTGCCCAGGTCGCGCACCGCAAACGCCAGCATCGGCGGGATGGCGAAGCCGCCGAACGCCCCCAAACCGCCAACCCAGCCCGCGGCGCCGCCGACGGCTTTGGGCACGGCCTGGGGGACCATTTTGAAGACCGCCGCATTGCAGATGCCCATACCGAAGGCCAGCAAGATCTCACCGGGTATTGCAAGTTGATAGTCGCGCGCGCCAATCATTACCAGCGCGCCCATCAGCATGATCAGCAGCGCCAGGATCGATGTGTTCTCACCGCCTTCGCGCAGGTGGTCGGACACCACACCGCCGACAATGCGAACCAGCGAGGTGAGCACGGAATAGAGCGCCGTTAGCAGACCTGCCTGGATGGCGGTCATGCCGAAGTAAGCCGTCCAGTAGGTGGGCAACCACGCGGTGAGCGCGATGAAGCCGCCAAACGTGGTGAAGTAGATCAGCACCAGCGCCCACGTGCGCCAGACTCGTGCCGATGCCGCGAGGCTGTCCTTCAGGCTGCCTGCTGGAAAGAGTACCTGGCCACAGTCAGCCGCGTGGCGGCGGGCATCTTCCACCGAAAAACCTTGTGCGCGCAGTTGAAAGTACGGCGAGTTGCGGCCGATCAGGAAATAAAGCACGGTCCCGGTAACCAACATCGCCAGCCAGATCAGATAGGAGTTGATCAGCCCCAGCGATCCCAGTGCCATTGGAATCAGCATGGAGAAGATGCCGGGAGCAAGGTTGCCCACGCCTCCGAACACGGCCAAAGCGCTTCCCTGAGACTTCTTGGAATACCAGTAAGAGACTTGGCTGATGCCCACCGAAAACGTTGCGATACCACAGCCGCACAGGATCGCCAGCAGCAGTAGCAGGGGATAGCGGTCAGCCGTCAAATGGCTTGGATACAGGAAGGCGACTACCGCGGAGAGCCCCGCCATGCCGATCACCGACAACGTCAGCAACACCAGAAACGGTTTGCGCCCGCCAGTGGTGTCTACCCATGCTGAAAACGGAATGCGCAGCAGTGAGCCCGAAAGCGAGGGCATGGCCACCAGGAAGCCCACAGCCATCGGACTGAGGTGCATCACTTGCTGGAATTTTGCGGCTGTAGGGCCGAACAGCGCCACCGCCGCGAATCCAATAAAGAACCCCAAGGTCGCGCCAAGCAAGCCCTGGCCGGGTGTTCCCTTTACTTTGTCCATGCGTGCCTCCCGTACCACCGCACCACCTGTGGCTTGCGCCACAAGTAGGGGTTAGGGACCACCAGTACGTGTACCAGTCGCGTGAACGGAAAATACCCGACCACCAGATATGCGGTCACGATGTGTATCTTGACCAGCAGCGGCATGGCGGAAACTGCTGCCAGATTGGGATTCAGCTTTGCCAGCGACCACAAGTACGGCGTCACCGCCGCCGCGAACCACGAAGAGCCCCAGGGATGGAAGATGGCCACACCGATGCCGGTTGCAATTTGCACCAGCAGAAGCGCGAAGAGGACCCAATCACGAGCGGTGGTTACCTGGCGTACCTTGCTGACACTGAAGCGCCGCACCAAGGCTGCGCACAATCCGACCAGCGCGAGCGCCGCGAAGATCAGTGCTGAAATCTCGAGGACGTAGAGGCGCAACGGCTGCGAATTCCATGCCAGAAGTTGCTTTGGCAGCAGAAACGCGACGATGTGCCCCCCCGTTACGACCAGGATGCCGTAGTGGAACGGCACCAAGCCCCAGAAATGTTGCTTGTTCTCCAAGAACTGTGACGACAGACTGGAATAGGTGAATCCCCGCGCCACATATCGCACGATCGTAACCGGAAAGAACGTGATCGCCACCATGTAGGGCAGGATGGCGAACAGAAACTGGTCGAGGTAGTGGGTACTACTCACAGGCGGCCTCCTGAAAGATGGGCAGTGGGGTAGGCCTCCTGGCCTGCCCAAAGTCAGTACAGAGCTTTTCCTCGATCGTGGCGATCACAGACTCGTATGGGCTGCCGCTCAGCGCGCCTTTCACCTTCGCCAGTGCCGGCAGGACAAACTCTCCGACGAGTTGCGCCGCTTCGTCGCCGTCCATGCTGGCGATCAGCGGCAACAAGAGCGTCAGGTGGTCGGGCAATTCGGTGGATTCATCGATCCGGTGGCGCCTCAATTGTTCCCGCATTCGCACTAGGAACTCACCGCGCTCGTAGTTCTCGCCGAACAGATGCCAGCCGATTTCGAGCGTGCAGGCCGGATTGAATTCGAAGGTCTGCACATACAACTCTTGCCGGGCCGGGTCGTCTGGATAGCGCAATAGCCTTGCCAGTTCCGCGTAGCTCGCGGTGTTCATTCTGGCTCCTGACTCCGGGCTCCTGATTTCCTCTCCGCTCACATTCCCCTCCTGGGGCCCGCCATGAAGCCGAAACCGACGTTCTGCTTGTGCTCCAGCGGATCCTCCATCATCTGGATAGCTTCTTCCCGGTGCATCGGCGGAATCACAAACCGGTCTTCAAGGGTACACAGCGAAGTGAGCCGGTAGATTGCCTCGGCCTCCTCGGGCGACGAGTCAGCCTCCCGCAGCATCCGTTCGGCCACGCTGGTCTCGACGTCTCCCACTGTCAGTGCCCGCCGGTACCAGCGAACCGCCTTCTGCTTGCGCAACGCGTAGCGCACCTTGGATTCGTGCCCGGCACCGAAAAGGTTTGCCAGGAACTTCATCGGCACCCGCGACTGCTCGATATCGTGAAACAGGTCGTCGGAGACGCCGTTGGTCACGTCGTTCTCGCGGCTCGACATCACCGGCGCCATCGGGGGCACATAGAACAACATCGGCATAGTGCGGTATTCGATGTGCGGCGGCAGCGCGATTTTCCAGATCTTCACGAACTGGTAGACCGGCGATCGCTGAGCACTCTCGATCACCGAGTCGTGAACGCCGTTCTTGCGGGCCTCGTAGATCACCTCCGGATCATTGGGATCGAGGATCAGGGAACGCTGCCCTTCCACCAGTTGGTCGTCGGGCAGTTTGGCCACTTCTTCGATCCGCGAGGCGTCGTAAAGAACATTACCCAAATAACGGATACGGCCCACGCAGGAATGGAAGCACGCCGGCGCCTGTCCCGTCTCCAGACGCGGGTAGCACAAAATACACTTCTCGGATTTCCCAGTGTTCCAGTTGTAAAACACCTTCTTGTACGGGCAGGCCGCCACGCAAGCGCGCCATCCACGGCAGCGGTTTTGGTCGACCAGGACAATGCCGTCCTCCCCGCGCTTGTACAGCGCTCCGGAAGGGCACGCTGCCACACAGGCCGCGTTCAAACAGTGATTGCAGATGCGCGGAAAATAGAAAAACACCAGACGCTCAACGGCGAACAACTGCTGTTGCTGTTCGGGCGAAAGCCCTTTCAGGTTGGGATCGTTCTGCGCGTAGATGGGCGATCCGCCCAGATCGTCGTCCCAGTTCGGACCCGATTGGATCTGGATCAACTCGCCCGTCACCATGGAAATCGGCCGCGCGGTCGGCTGGTCCGGTCCTTCCGGTGCGTTAAAGAGGTGCTGATAGTCGTAGGTCCATGGCTCGTAGTAATCGTCCATGGTGGGCATGTTCGGGTTGTGGAAGATGTTGAAGACGGTCTTCTCTTTGCTGGTGGACTTCAGTTGCAGTTTGCCGTCGTCGCATGCCCAGCCGCCGTTGTACTTGTCCTGGTTCTCCCATTGCGTGGGGAAGCCGGTGCCGGGCTTTGTCTCCACGTTGTTCCACCACATGTACTCCGTGCCCTTACGGTCGGTCCAGATGTTCTTGCAGGCGATGCTGCACGTGTGGCACCCGATGCATTTGTCCAGGTGAAACACCATCGCGACTTGTGAGCGTACGTTCATGGCATCCTCCTCATCACCACTTCAATTCGGTGAGCTTACGCACCAGAATGTGCGTGTCGCGATTGCAGCCGGTGGGTCCCCAATAGTTGAAATGGAAAGTGAACTGGCCGTAACCTCCGACCATCAAATTCGGCTTCAGCCGCACGCGTGTGAGGCTGTTGTGACCGCCGGCGCGCCGGAAGTTACGGATCGGCGACTTCGGCACGGAATAGGTGCGCTCTGGCGAGTGGTACTGAATCGAAATGCCGCGCGGGATTCGCGCACTCACAGCGGCGCGCGTCACCACCACACCGTTGTCGTTGTGAACCTCCACCCAATCGTTGTCCTCGATACCGATCGAGGCCGCGTCGCGGTCATTCATCCACAATGGCTCCACGCCTCGCGAGAGCGTGGTCATGCGGTGGTTATCGCCGTAGGTCGAGTGAATATGCCACTTCCCATGCGGGGTGAGGTAGTTCAGCATGAGGGTCGGACCCTCGGCCTTGCTCAACCGCAGATCGGCATACTGCACGGCGGACGGCTTCGGTTTGTATGTAGGGAGATGCTCGCCGAATTGCAGGTATCCCGGATGGTCCAGGTAGAAGTGCTGGCGCCCCGTGAGCGTGCGCCAAGGGACCTGGTTCTCTTTGTTGTATGTGAACGCCGAGTAGGCCCGCCCGTTTTCGGTAACGCCCGACCACATAGGACTGTTGAGCAACCGGTGTGGGTGAGCCTGTAGGTCTTTGTAGCCTAGTCGCACGCCGCGATTCTTCTCGGCCAGTTGGACCAGCGGCAGGCCCGTCTTCTCCTCCATGTTCTTGTAGGAGCGGTATGCCAACTCTCCGTTGGTCACGCTGGCGAAGCGTAGAATCGTGTCACACACCTGCTCGTCTTCGAACAGTGAAGGATATTGCTTGCCGTCCCAGGTGACCACGGGCTGTGTGCGCAGAGCTTCATCGTAGAGATCGTCGACCGCATAAGACGTTCCGTGCGCGTTCAGACCATTCGCCCGCACTTGCGGGCCAAACGACATGAACTGGTTGTACAGGTTCTTGTAGTCACGCGTGACCACTTTCAAGTTGGGCATGGTCTTGCCGGGGATCGCTTCCACTTGCCCGCGCATCCAGCTCTTCATCTGTGGCTGCGCGATCTCGGCGGGTGAATCGTGCGCCAGCGGCGACGCCACCAGATCCTCGATCGGCTCCGGGAAATGCCGCGCGGCAAGCTCGCTGAACTTCTTCGCAATCGTGCGGAAGATCTGCCAGTCGCTCTTCGATTCCCAGCACGGCGGCACCGCGGCCGAAAGCGGATGGATGAAGCTGTGCATGTCGGTCGAGTTCAAGTCCGCCTTCTCGTACCAGGTGGCGGCCGGAAGGATGATGTCGGAGTACAGCGCCGAGGTGTCCATGCGGAAGTTGAGATCCACCACCAGGTCCATCTTTCCTTGTGGAGCATGCTCGTGCCAGGCAACCTCTTTCGCGGAGCCCTCGGCGAGGTCTTCCGCGATCGCATTCGTGTGGGTCCCCAGGTAATGCTTGAGGAAGAATTCGTGTCCCTTGGCACTCGACATGAGCGCATTACCACGCCAGATGAACCATACGCGAGGCCAATTCTCCGGAGCGTCAGGATCCTCAACCGAGAATTTCAGCTTTCGTTCCTTGAGTTGATCGACGGTAAACTTCACGGGGTCCACGCCCGCTGCTTTCGCCTCTCCCACGATGTCGATCGAGCTGCGATCGAACTGCGGATAGAACGGCAGCCACCCGTTGCGGACCGCTTCCACCTGCACATCGGCTGTATGCCCGTGCCCGATATCGATCCCGGCCTCCGCGCCCCTCTCGGGCATCGCGTGGTACTCCCGAAACTCCCGTTCGTATCGCCACTGGTCCGTGTGCATGTAATGCCAGCTCGGCGCATTTTGCAGCCGCACCGCGGGCATCCAGTCGCGGGCGAACGCAATCGCCGCCCAGGATTCGGCGGGCGCCAGCTTTTCCTGACCAACATAGTGGTTCAGCCCGCCGCCGTTCACCCCCACACATCCGCAGAACATCAGGGCATGAATTCCGGCGCGGTACATCAGGTTGTTGTGGTACCAATGATTGATGCCCGCGCCGATGATGATCGAGCACTTGCCGCCGGTGTGGTGCGCCGTGTTCCCCCACTCGCGGGCAAACCTTATGAGCGTGTCGCGGCCCATCCCCGTGTACTTCTCCGACCATGCCGGCGTGTAGGGTGCCGTCTCGTCGTTGTAGTCCGCCGGATACTCGCCCGGGAGGCCTCGTGGCACTCCGTACTGCGCCATGAGGAGGTCGTAGACTGTCGTGACTGTGACTGTCGTTCCGTCCGCCGCCGCGATCCTCTTGACGGGGACGCCGCGCATTGTCGTGCGCCCCTCGCCGAAATCGTCCAGTTCGACTTGCAGAGCGTCTCCGCCCAGGAACGTCAACGTCGGATCGATGTCACTGCCATCCAACCCGTCCTTGAGGAGTAGGTTCCATTTGCCTTTCTCCTTGGCCCAGCGGAACCCCACCGTGCCCTGTGGCATCTTGGGTCTACCTGCGGCGGCGTCCCACATGAGGAACTGCCAGTCTCCGTTCTCGACCGTCTGATATCCGTCGAGTCTATTGGCACGCAGCAATTGCCCAGGCCGCCACTTCCCACCCTCTTCCCGCAGTTCGACCAGAAATGGCGCATCCGTGTAGCGCTTCGTGTAATCCAGGAAGTATGGCTCCGGCTTGTCGTGATGGAATTCTTTCAACAGGACATGATTGACCGCCATCCACCAGGCGCCATCCTGGCCGGCGTTGATCGAGATCCACTCATCGGCATACTTTGCCACCTGGTTGAAATCCGGTGCGAAGACCCACATCTTCGACCCGTTGTGGCGCGCTTCCGCGGCAAAATGACAATCCGGCGTGCGCGTCATGTTGAGGTTGGACCCCATGACCGCAAGCAGCTTCGAGTTGTACCAGTCGGCCGATTCCGCCACGTCCGTTTGCTCCCCCCACGTTTCGGGGGAAGCGGGCGGCAGATCGCAATACCAGTCATAGAAGGACAGGGCCACGCCGCCCATCAGTTGCAGCATGCGCGCGCCGGATGCATAACTGATCATCGACATCGCGGGTATCGGCGAGAAACCGGCAATGCGATCCGGGCCGTATTTCTTGATCGTGTAGATATTGGCCGCGGCGATCAGTTCCACCATCATGTCCCAGTCTCCGCGTCGCAGCCCGCCTTTCCCACGAGCCTTCTGCCAGCGCGTTCGCGCCTCGGGATTCTCCACCAGCGACCGCCAGGCCTCGACCGGATCTTCATGCTGAGAGCGCGCCTCCTTCCATAGGTCGAGCAGGGCGCCCCGAATGTAGGGGTACCGCACCCTCAACGGGCTATAGAGATACCAGGAGTATGAAATGCCTCGCTGGCAGCCCCGCGGTTCATAGGGCGGCAAACCGGCCTCGAGAAGGGGATAATCCAGCCCTTGCATTTCCCACGTCACAATGCCGTCCTTCACGTAGATCTGCCACGTGCAGCCGCCTGTGCAGTTCACGCCGTGCGTGCTGCGGATGACTTTGTCATGCTGCCAGCGATTCCGGTAGAACTGCTCCCAGGTGCGTAATTCCGGCTTCGTCTCGTCCTTGATCCAGGGCAGGATTCCGCTGCCGCTTCCGTTCGGCTTCATCGCATACCTCGTTTCGCGTTCTCCACCAAATCGCGCCGCACGCTGCGGAACCGCCGCTTCCATGCCGCGTCCATCACCACCAGCCCGAGCGCCGATCCGGCCAGACCGAGTAGGAAGAAATTCAGCCGGCCGGCCGAATCGTCCTGTCCCCCACGCCGCGCCGAATCCTCGAAGAACGCCACCAGCGGCAGGATCTCCTCCGGCTTCAGCGCGTGCTGCCGGAACACCGATGCCATCGTTGGCGTCGCCGGCGCAAACAGCCACGCCGCCATGTTTTTGCGGCCTTGCAGGCGTTCGAATACGCGAGTCAGGTCAGGCGCGAGGCGGCCGCCCCCCAGGGCGCCCGTGCCCTTGACCGTGTGGCAGGAAATGCATGCCGGACCACCATTGACCAGTGCGCGATCGCCGGTAAACATCACCCTTCCCTGCGAGATGTCATACGTCGTAAACGGGCGGTCGCTAATCTGCATCCCGGCGAACTGTGACTTGGGCAGCTTTGATTCCGCATCCAGCATCGTGAGCAGCGCCTGAGCGCGGTCCTTCGACATGCCGCTGATCGTGGGCATGACGACGCCGCGCGCTTCCTGCTGGAGTTTCAGGGCGTAGGAGTCGCCCTTGTCCATCATGGCTTGAGGGCTCTGGAGAAACTCGACCAACCAGTCGCGCTCCTTCCGTTGCGTGATGTTCTTCAGGTCGGGCCCCGTCAATCGGCCGCCGCCAACCGTGTGGCAGCTCACGCAGTTTTGCCGGAAGAAGTCCGCTGCCTCTTGAGCCTGACCCATGACGGCAATCCCCAGCACACCCATAAGAATAGAAAGTGGCCCTCTTATCTTGTTCAACGGCAAAAAAAGGGGCTTGCTACTGCTCCAAAGCGACATTTGGCCTCCGCAAGAGAGAGATATCCGCCACGGTTGTGGTGTTCAGAAAGTCCAAATAGGCAGTCCGGACGCTCAGCCAGGCGTCATGGGCGGTACACGGATGGTCCGGATCGCAGTCTTTTCCGCCTCCGAGAAGACAGGCAACGCGGGTGCGATCCCGGTCGAAGAGTTCCACGACCTCGAACAAGTGGACCTCGGCGGCGTTCCGCCTCAGCCGATACCCACCGCCACTGCCGCGCGTGGCATCGATTATCCCTGCATTACCTAACGTCCATAGGATTTTGGACAGGTAGTTGGCGGGAATGTCAGCCTGTTCGGCCAGTTCCCGTCCCAACATACTCGATCCCTCCGGCAGCCGGGCCAGATGAGTCAGGGCGCGAAGTGCATGTTCCGAGGTCGTCGTGAGCATTGTTGACTTCTTCATGAACATATAGGCTTGCAGCAGCTTCGGTCGGTGACTAAAGTCACAGGGTTCCGAAAAAAGGTGGCGGAGCGATGTGCGCTCGGCATCAGGTGATAGTGCCGAGGGGTCTCCGAACCAGTCCCAACAGCCCTCGGAGAAGCGTGCGGCAAAGTCCGGCGAAGGTGGCCAGCCAAGCCCCCAGAGCGACGTAGATGAAGACGCGGGACAGGACAATCAAGAAGTCCAATTCCATCGCGTGGGCCATCTGAAGGGTACACGCCGTGTACATCCCCAACGGGAAGACCGCTCCCCAATACAATGGATCGTATCGCAGAGGAGACCGTTTGTAGATGTACCTCCACGTTGCCAATATCGCCAACATAGGAATCCACCATGTGCCAGTCGCCCAGTAGAAAACCGTGAAACCCTTCAAGAATGGAAGTAGAGAGCGAAGAAAGGGTGCATCCGGGGAGTTAACGATCAGCCTGGCGCCGGCAAGGGTGGAGATTGCCATGGCGCCCATGTTGATCCAGTAGGGCGGCGCCAGGTCGGTGGGTGAGAACCTAAAAAACGTGTACCGATAGAAGATGAGGGAGATCATCCAGATGTACAGCATCCCGCCCCATAACCACATAGACAGTCCGAAGAAGTTGATCATGAGCCGGTAAGGCTGGTTCCAGTGGAGAGCAATCAGCGCGCTCAGGGCCGCAATCGCCTGCGTCGCTACCACGGCCAGCAGCCATGCTCCCGTAATACCTTCGTACAAGGTCGGCTTGTTCTCTTTGATCGTGAAGGCCGCAAAAATTGTGTATGTCAACAACACCCAAAGCACGATCGCAAGGGTCCACAAAACGGTTGCCGCCTGATAGTTTGCCGATATCAGGATGAACTGGCTGCCAAGAATGCAGGACCCGGCTACCGAAGTGAAGAAGCCCGGGCCACGCTGGTGATCAACCAGATCGTGGAGCACCAGGCGATTGAACCAGAGGACTCGCAGGAGGGTTAGCAGCCAGATCACCACGTAAGCTGCCACGTTCAGCCTGAAAAGCGCGACCGACAGCCGCGGCATGCCTAGCATCTGAGTGGACAAGGACACAATCCCCGTGGCCATCACCATGGCGAAATAGGCCGGAGAAAAGTCCATGACCACATCACGGAGCACGCGGAGGCGTGGAGGGGGCTCAGGTTCAGGATTTGGGCATGTCGGGGACTGTGGAGCCGTGGCCATAGTGCTGCGAGGTCACCGTCTGCATTGTTGACTTCTTCATGAAGATATATTGTTGTGTCCGGCGAGGTCGGTGACTTAAGTCACAGGCCCCAGAAAAGCGTGGCGGAAGAATAGGGCTATGACTGCCTGGTTCGGACGGTGCGCTCTGCTATTGCTTGCGTGTTTGCCGGGTTGCCCCCCGGGCCGGGCTCAGTCGCCGGCCCCCGCCCCGCTCAAGATCGGCGACATTACAGTGTCCGGCTCCCTCCGAACCCGTGTCGAATCATGGGACTGGTTTAGCGGCAGCGCTAATAATCAGTACACTTATCCGGGCTCCATTTTGCACCTGAGCCTGAGCCAGTCCCGGAAGGCGCTCGACTGGCAGATTGAGTTCGCTCTCCCCTTCCTCCTGGGCCTTCCAGACGACGCGATTGCGCCGGCTGCGCAGGGGCAGTTTGGCTTCGGCGCCAGTTATTTCGCTGCTAACGGCCGCAACACCAACGCCGCGATGCTCTTTGCCAAGCAAGGATACATCAGGTTCACTGAGCTCGGCGGTGTCGCCGGGCAGTCGCTCAAACTGGGCCGCATGGAGTTCATCGACGGAGCCGAAGTCACGCCCAAAGATGCCACGTTGGCCGCGCTCAAACGCGACCGCATCGCCCATCGGCTCATCGGCAACTTCGGATTCTCGGACGTGGGTCGAAGCCTGGATGGAGTTCAGTACGTCCTCAACCGTTCGAGGCTGAACATTACTCTCCTTGGTGCCCGTCCCACGCGCGGTGTTTTCCAAGTGGATGGTTGGGGAGAACTCAATGCCAACATATTCTATGGCGTGCTCACCGGCCAGATGCCAGGGAAGTCGGGAAGCGGCGAATGGCGTGTGTTCGGCCTGGGGTATAGCGATTACCGCGACGGCGTCGTGAAGACCGATAACCGTCCGCTTGCTGTGCGCACTGCCGACACCGGCCATATCAACATCGGCACGTACGGTGGTCACTATCTGCAGACCATTCGCTCGTCGGCCGGCACACTGGATCTTCTAGCCTGGGGCGCGCTGCAGACCGGTTCGTGGGGCAGGCTCACGCAGCGCTCCGGCGCCTTTGCGGCCGAGGCGGGGTGGCAACCGTCGGTTCTGCGCGCGCTCCGCCCGTGGTTCCGCGGAGGTTATGATTATGGGTCCGGCGATGGCAACCCGAACGACAACACCCACGGTACTTTCTTTCAGATCCTGCCCACACCGCGGGTCTACGCCCGTTTTCCTTTCTTCAACATGATGAACAACCGCGACGTGTTCGGGGAAGTGATCCTGCGGCCTGTCAAGACGTTCACCATCCGCACCGACGTCCATTCCCTCCGACTGGCGAATCGCAATGACCTCTGGTATTCCGGAGGCGGCGTGTTCCAACCCTGGACATTCGGTTACACCGGCCGTCCGTCCAATGGGCAATCGGGCTTGGCCACGCTCTACGATGCCAGCGCCGATTACAGCGTGAACAACCACGCCGCAATCGGCGCCTATTATGGTCATGCGACGGGTAAGCTGGTGATCCAGTCGATCTATCCCAACGGCAAGAACGCGAATTTCGGTTACCTGGAGCTCACGTTTCGCATGTGACAGGTTATTTGCTTCCGTCCCGATGGGAGATTTCGTCTTCAATCCACGTCATTGCCGCGTAGGCGCTCGGCCAGCCCATGGTGGTGATCGCCAGGATCGCCACATGCTCGATTTCCTCCCTCGTCACCCCGGATTGCAAGGCGTTCCTTGTGGCCGAGTGGACTGCCCCTTCGTGCCTTAAGCCCAGGGCCATCGCCAGCTTGACCAGCCTGCGGGTCTTCTCATCCAGGGGACCAGTTTCGTGGCAGGCCTCGCCAAGCTTGGCGAAGGCTTCCCAGACGACTGGGTGTTTCTCTTCAAACGCCGATATCGAACTCGGCAGTGGTTCCTGCATCGCTTCACCTCTTGGCGCAGTATCACGCACACAGACCAGCGTACCGTAGTGGCATTTCTCAGTGGTACGCATGGCCTGCTCTACGTTTAACCAACGACGCCTGTCCCAAATCGGCGATCCTTCTAAGGGGCGGGACATTTGCAGGGCCGGTGTTCCGAGAATGTTTGCCTCCGGCTGCAGCACGTCTGGGCCGCCATCTTCATGCCCTGCACAAGGAGAGATCAGAAAATCCGAGAATAGCTGCCTCCATCGCACAGTCCCAGCAAGCACGGCGACAATGATTCCGGCGAAACTATCTGACGTCCTTCTGCAAATCTAGGTACCACTGTTCAACGGAACGAACAATAATGACGTGTGCAGAAAATCCGAGAACGTTTGCCTCTCCATTGCAATCGACCAGTTCGATGCGGGCCACGTTCGCGCCCGCGTGTCTGATCGGCGCCGAAAGCCATTTCCAGGTTTGGTCGCTGCTCGTCATCTCTTCTTCTTCGTGGCGTCGGTGCCTGGCATCGCTAGTCCAGGAACTTCGAGTTGGTCGAGGCGCGTGTGAACGTCCGTCGCCGGAACCAGGTATCGCATCGTCGTTTCGAGAGACTTGTGCCCCATCCAGTGTTGAACCGTTCGAACGTCGAATCCAGCGCGGAGCATACGAGTAGCATACGTCGAGCGAAACGTTGGGGAATCCGTGATACAGTTAGCGGAAACCGAAAGTCTACAGGGATTTCGGACTATCCAACTGGAAGGGAAGAAAACAAATGAAAAAACTGATATGCGGGCTGCTGGTGCTGGGCGCGTTCGGAGTCGGATCACTCTGGGCCGCCGATCCGTTCGCCGGAACCTGGAAGCTGAACGTGGCGAAATCGAAGTTTGCCAAAGGTCACGAGGTTAAGGACGAGACGGTCGTCATAGCGGAGCAGGGTGACAATCGTGTGGTGACGTTGAAGGGTACGACTGGCGACGGCAAGCCAATTTCGGTCAAGTACACGGTACCAAGTGCCGGCGGGACCCAGACCTACACAGAAGGCGCCCCGGCCGCGGGTGCGGGTGCGACCGTGTTAACCAAGAGGGTTGACGCCAACACCGTGGACGCCACTTCGACGCTGAACGGGAAGGTGGTCGGAACCCAACATAGCGTGCTGAGCGCCGATGGAAAGACGATCACGCTGACGGTAACTTACACAGGCGATGACGGCAAATCATCTAAGGGCGTAACGATACTGAACCGTCAATAGAGGCGGGCCCAAAACCGCTCAGACACCATGCCGAACAGCTTCCCGGTACAACAAGGAGGCTGCGGGCTCATTGATCTCTTCGTTGTCCCGGGAATGCGTGGCTGGCCCCGCTTAAACAACCGGATTGTAGACGGAATGCCCGTGATCCGCCCGGAAACCGCCTTGCGGCGAGAGTTCTCAGGATCGATCCCATTTCTGATTGCTCACTCTGTCGACGCGTGATACACTGCCTTTGCTCGGAAAGGAGCAATCCAATGACGCCATCCAAAGCCCCACTCTCTTTTTTGGGAACGTGGAAGCTCGCGAATGTTGAATGCTCGCGGCCGGACCTGCCTCACCCAACATCGGGACTCACAACGTTTACTCAGGAAGAGGACGGCATTCACTACAGCGCCGATTCGACCTGGTCAGATGGACGGACAACCAACGTTAGCGCCGTCCTTCAATTGGACGGCACCTGGTCCCCGGTCACGGGGAGTCAGTTGGTCGATTCCCTGAGTTTCAAGGGCCGGGAGGATGGCTCCTTTGAGGCGAAGGGGATGAAGGGCGGAGTCCATTCGGTCACCACTCGCGCCACATACTCCCAGGACGGGCGGACTTCGACGGCGCACTGGGAGCTGGCCGGCCCGAACGGCACCACCATTACCTGGGAAACGACTTCCGAGCGGCAGTGAGGTAACGCAACTCAGATCCGAGTGGCCCGACAACGCAGCTTTGCAGGCGTTGCGTCGGCGCAACCGGCGGAATTCCCCGCAGATGATTGATTAGAAGCACGTTGGTGCGATTACTCCCGTATGGCCGGGCATACTTCCAGTACTGAGATTTTCTTTATTTTTCAGCTTCGGGCCGGAGCGCTGGTCGCGCTCCGGGTCACTGCGTGCTGAAGCGGGGACAAGGGACTGCCGCCCCTTGCCCCGCGCCCCCATCCTCGCCACAACCATCCATCCTTCGCCGCGCTTCGGACAGGTTTCTCTTGACGAAGGCGAACACATATTGCACAATCGAGATGCCAGCGTCGCTACGCTCCGATGGTGTTCGGAATCATCCCGGAATGCCGTTCGGATTCCTTTCGGAATGAGCGTTCAGCTTCGCCGGAATCCCCAAAACGTCTTCAAATCGAACCTGGCAGCATCGAGTTCCGCCCTGGCCGCAACCGCTTTGCATCGATCCAACATATGCTGCTCCCGATTTCCCGTCCGAGACGGAAAAACGAACTGGCTGTCCGTACGCTTCGGGTGATTGCGCAACAATTCCGACAGTTGAACCGTGATCGGCACCTCGCGCTCCTCCCATCGCTTGGGGTAGAACGCCAAGGCCGGTTTCGCCGTCACCCGAACCACCCTCAATTCAAAGTTGATGTCGGTCCATATCAGGTGGACTACTTCCTGTTCTCTGAGGCCCGTCATCAAGAACGTCGAGAACAGGACACGCTCCCCGTCGTTGCAGGCTGCAAAGAATCGCTCAAGCTCTTGTTCGCGGTACTCGGAAGGCAGGGTCGTGATCCTTCCCGGCAACTGCAATTCCCGGGTGATGTTTGGCCGGCCATGCCGCTTTAGGAATTGGGCGATGATGATGACATTGTGGATGACCGTGTTCGCGGCCATGTGTTGATTCTTCATCAGGTCGACTATGAATCGGTTGAGGTTCTCGGCGGAGATATCCCGTATGGCTGATCGGTTGGCGAAGTACTCCGCAAACCGTTCGAGAACGGCCCGATACTTCCGTAGAGTGTTAGGCTTTTTCAGAGTCTCGACTTGGTCCAGATAATGGGAAACAGCGATGTGCAAAGGAGGATTCTTGGCCTGTTCGCCTGCTTTGTCGAACCCTGGAAGACCGAGGTGCCGTCCCTCCAGTTCATGCCGTTTTCGCTTTCTGTGATTCCAGGGCTTGTGCAACCGTGGTTCCGCCGAACTCGCGGCGCCGCTTGCCACCCAAATACCACTCGATGAAGTATCGACCCTCGGGCAAAGCCGCCCAATTGGGATGGCCCTTATCGTTGCGAGGAATGGAAAGAAGTTTCCAACGTGCGCCGATCTTGACGCGTTTGAGGATGTTGACCCGGGACAATGCTGCTCGCCTCCGCCAGTAATTCTGACGGACAACAAAGCAGACAACAAAAACTGTAACCGTAAGATTTTAAGAGGGGTGAATCGGAAGCTGGCATTCTACCACTGAATTACTCCCGCTTGCCCTTAAATCAGCTATTTAGCTGATTCCCAATCACTTACACGAGACGGCGAAAGTCTCTAAAGTCTCTGAAATCCACCAAATCTCCCCGTTTTGTCCAAAAAATGGACACCAAAACGGACACCAAGCCCGAGTGGGAATGTGCCTTGCCGACCGTAGTCTTGTGTCCATCTTTGGTGTCCATTCTTCGTTTACAAACGGGTCAGCCACACTATACCACATGACATATTGAACCTGCTCTTTGAGCAGACCCTAGCCCCCGCGCCCCGTTTTCTCGAAGCTCTCAAGAGTGGACGTGTATGAAATCGCCAGCCCA
>Ga0209067_10000696_pt1 | contig 21216 bp, 19 predicted proteins | sample ColStrG_CSR_2013_FD_187199 | JGI IMG/M metagenome (GOLD analysis project Ga0209067, IMG submission 187199) | Freshwater sediment microbial communities in response to fracking from Pennsylvania, USA - Cold Stream Run_MetaG_CSR_2013 (SPAdes)... | ecosystem: Environmental > Aquatic > Freshwater >...
CGCTACGAAGGAGATGCGTCGGAGGCGGGGGTGAGAATCACTTGGAAACTGGCCTCCACCTGCGCGTGAATCACGATGACGTCGGGGTCGATGTCGACGAGTTCGTCCCAGGCCGCGTCGGGCCCCCCGGCCGTGGCGGCCGCCCCGTACGCCCGAGCGCGCGACGCGGCGAAGCCCGCGAGGCCACCGGTGTTCAGGCCGGGGTCCGCCAGATGGATCAGCGGTCCGAGGGTTGCGCCCAGCGCCAGCGCGAAATCCGCGGCGGCGTCGGTCGCGTCGGCCACGGCGCGGCGCCGTACGGCGCGTTGCGCCTGCGCGTGGGTCTCGGGGTGGAGGTGCCAGGTCAGCGGGAAGACTCGCGCCCCGGCGCGAATGAATGCCGCGAGCACGCTCGATACCGCGTCGGGCGTGGCGTGGAGGTGGCCATCGACCAGGGCAATCCACCCCGCGTCGACGCGCTCCTGGGTCGACCGATATTCGAAGTGCTCCTGCACGCGCACCGCCGCGATCCGCATCGACAGAACGCCGGCACCGAGTCCGTCCGACGTCTCGCGCAACTGGGCGACGGCCGCATTGGCGCCCGCGAGGGCCTCAGAACGTGCCGGCGCGCGCAATTGCACGGCGAAGGGCACCAGGGCGTAATCCGCGGTGAACTCGTCGCTCGCCTGCCCCTTGACCGAGATGGTGGCGGTGTCCATAGGGCATTATCGCACGCGCGACGCGTCGCGCGGCCGTCGTTTCGTTCACTCAGAGCGCGGAGGGTTCAGCCGACCACTTCGTGGGGACGACGCTGGGGCTGTAGACCCTTGGCCTGCAAGACCATGTCGGCCAGCGTGAAACTCGAGAGGTGCTCGCGCATGTGATTGCCGACGTCGGCCCACACCGCCAATAAGACGCACTGCCCCTCGTGATCGCAGGCCCCGTCTCGATGGGGTTCGCCAAAGTCGCCGGCCACGATCGGGCCGTCGACGGCCGCCACAATCTCGGCCAGCGTGATGGCGCTGGCGTCACGGGCCAGCACGTAGCCCCCGCCCACGCCCCGTTTGGAGCGCACCAGACCCACACCCTTGAGAATCAACAGAATCTGCTCGAGGTACGGCTGGGGAAGTCCGGTTCGTTCGGCCAAGTCGCGCACCGAGGTCGGGGTGTCGAGGTCGCTACCCAGGGCCAGGCTCAGCAGGGCTCGACTGGCGTAATCTCCACGCGTCGACACCCTCATGGTGGCATTCTATCGGGGAAGGCCTGTCGAACCGGTGCCGGGCGACGCCGCGATTTTCTGGCACACTTCATGGTGTGGAACACGACCCTAACGAGAACGTGACGGTGAACCCGGACGAAGTCTTCTCCCCGAGCGACGAGGAGTCGGCACCGACCTCCGGCGAACCCGAAACAGATTTCATTTCCCAACCCGCCAAGGTCATGCGCATCGGCGCCATGGTGAAGAATTTGTTGGACGAAGCGCGTTCGGCGCCACTCGACGAGGCCGGACGTGCGCGGTTGCGCGAGATCTACGAAACCTCGTTGCACGAGCTCTCCGGGGCGTTGTCGCCCGATTTGGGGACTGAACTGGGTCGGATGGTCTTGCCCTTCTCGGCCGACATCCCCACCGAGTCGGAATTGCGAATCGCTCAGGCGCAGTTGGTCGGGTGGCTCGAAGGACTGTTCCACGGTATACAAGCGTCACTCTTCGCCCAACAAGCGGCCGCCGCCGCGCAACTCGAGAAGATGCGCGATCGCTCGCTCAACCCCGGCTCCGGGGAACCGCGCGCGGGCACCTACCTCTAGGGCGCGTGGTGCGTCACAGTCCTTCGCTAGCGTCGGCCGAGTCCCGTTCGCGGCGGCCGACTCCCGAAAGCCAGTAGCTCATGTCCGACAGCTTCGTCCATTTGCATAACCACACCGAGTATTCGATGCTCGACGGGGCGGCGCGCGTGGAAGAGATGGTGCTCGCGGCCAAGGCCGACGGGCAGCGCGCGATTGGCATCACCGACCACGGCAACATGTACGGCGTCATCGACTTCTACGAGACCTGTCGCAAACACGACGTCACGCCGGTCATCGGTCTCGAGGCCTACATGGCGGCGAATTCTCGATTCGATCGCCCCGCCCGGCGCGGAAAGATGGACGACACCGGTGGTGACACCGAGGGGGGCCAGAAGCTCTATCACCACCTCACGCTGCTGGCGACCTCGAACGAGGGGTATCGCAACCTGCGAGAGCTCTCGTCGCGCGCCTTCCTCGAGGGCTACTACTACAAGCCGCGATTGGACTGGGAACTGCTCGGCGAGCACGCGGCGGGCCTGGTGGCGACGTCGGGATGCCTCGGGGGAGTCGTTCTCCAGGCCCTCCTACAAGACGATTACGCCAAGGCCCGCGAGCTCGCGGGCCGCCTCCAGACCATCTTCGGGGCGGAGAACTTCTTCATCGAGATGCAGGACCACGGTCTTGCCGAACAGGTCCGCACCAACCCGCAGTTGCTGCGTCTGGCCCAGGACTTGCGCGCGCCGCTCCTCGCCACGAATGACCTGCATTACGTGAAGCACGGCGACGCGGCGATGCACGACGCCCTGCTGTGCATCGGCACCGGGTCGCTGGTGGCCGACCCCCAGCGTTTTCGGTTCCAGAGCGACCAGCACTACCTCAAGTCCGCCGCCGAGATGCGCTACCTCTTTCGCGACATTCCCGAGGCGTGCGACAACACGCTGGCCATCGCCGAGCGCGTGGACCTGACCATTGAATTCGATAATCACGCACTACCGGAGTTCCCGATTCCGAGCGAACTCGCCGGCGCGACGCACAAGGAGGGGGCGGACCGACTGCTGTCGCACCTAACCTTCGCCGGCGCGCGCGAACGCTACGGTGACGTGCTGAGCGACGAGGTCACCCAGCGTTTGAACTACGAGTTGGGTGTCGTGGCCGACATGGGGTTCTCGGACTACTTCTTGGTGGTGTGGGACCTGATTCGCCACGCACGCGAGAAGGGGATTCGCGTGGGTCCCGGTCGCGGTTCGGCGGCGGGTTGTTGTATCGCCTACTGCCTCAAGATCGTGGACCTCGACCCCATTCGCTACGGGTTGATCTTCGAACGATTCCTCAATCCCGGCCGTAAGCAAATGCCGGACATCGACATGGACTTTGACGAGCGCTATCGCGGGGACATGATTCGTTACGCCGCCGAGCGATACGGCGCGGACCACGTCGCGCAGATCGTCACCTTTTCGACCATCAAGGCCCGCGCCGCCGTGCGCGACGCGGCGCGCGTGCTCGGCTACCCACCACAATTGGGTGACCAAATCGCCAAGGCCATGCCGCCGCTGGTCATGGGCCAAGACCTCCCGTTGCAGGCGTGCTTCGAACCGATGGCCGGGTACGAGGGCCGTTACGTCGAGGCTGCCGAGCTGCGCGCGCTCTACGACACGAACGCCGACGTCACCCACGTGATCGACGTGGCCAAGGGCTTCGTCGACAAGCGCCGCCAAGACGGTATTCACGCCGCGGCCGTGGTCATCACGCGAGGACCCGTCTTGGACTACGTGCCGGTCCAGCGCAAGGCCAGTCCCAACGCGTCTCCCGAGGACGCACCCATCGTCACCCAGTACGAAGCCACGGCGATCGAGAAGCTGGGACTGCTGAAGATGGATTTCCTGGGACTACGCAACCTGGCCATCATCGAACGCACCCTGGACCACATCCGACGGATTCACGGCCTCAACGTCGACATTGACCACGCGCCCCTCGACGACCCCAAGGTGTTCGAGATGCTCCAATTGGGCAATTCCATCGGCATCTTCCAGCTCGAGGGCGAAAAGATGCGCCAGCTCATGCGACGTCTCGCGCCCACGTCCTTCGACGACATCGCCGCCCTGATTGCGCTGTACCGGCCGGGGCCGCTGAGTGTCAACGCGCACAACGACTACGCCGACCGCAAGAACCATCGCCAAGAGGTCAGTTACGACCATCCCGACCTGGCGGACATCCTGGGTGAGACCTCCGGGCTCATGATCTACCAAGAGGACATCATGCGCGTCGCGACCAAAATCGCCGGGTTCTCGATGACCGAAGCGGACGACCTGCGCAAGGCCTGCTCGAAGAAGATTCGCGAGATGATTCAAGCGCAGCGAGCCAAGTTCGTCGCCGGCGCCGAACGCGAGGGCTACGGACGCGAATTGGGCGAGGCCATCTTCAACAAGATCGAACCCTTCGCCGACTACGCCTTCAACAAGAGCCACGCGTACGGCTACGCCCTCGTCGCGTACCAAAACGCCTGGCTGAAGGCCAACTACCCGGTGGAGTACATGTCGGCGTTGCTGACGTCGTTCCGCGACGACAAGGACAAGGCCTCGCTCTACCTCAACGAGGCGCGCCAGATGGGCATCACCGTGGGCGTGCCCGACGTGAATCAATCGTTCGCCGAATACGCGCCCAGCGTGCACGCGGACAAGACCATCCTCTTTGGAATGGCCGCGGTGCGCAACGTCGGCGAAGCCGTGGTGGACAAGATCGTCGCCGAGCGCGAAGCCGCCGGTCCCTTCGATTCGGTCTACGACTTCGTGCGCCGCGTCGACCCGTCGGTGCTGAATCGTCGCACGATGGAGTCACTCATCAAGGCCGGCGCCTTCGACTCGTTGAAGGTGTCGCGCCTGGGGCTGCTCCTCAAGGTCGACGAACTCATCGACACCACGTTGTCACGCCGCAAGGACCTGTCACTGGGAATCTCGACGCTCTTCGCGGCCCTCGACGGTGACGGGGGCAACGACTGGGAGGGCACGGAGGTGGCCATCACCGACGTCGAGTTCGATCAGTCCGTCAAACTCGACTTCGAGCGCGAGATGCTGGGCACGTACATCTCGGACCACCCCCTCTACGCGGTGGAGCACCTGCTCGCCACCAAGACCGATGGCCCACTGGTGAGTCTGCGAGAACAAGCCGACGAATTGGCCAAATCCAATCGACCGTTCAAGATCGGGGGCATCTTCTCCGAGGTGCAATTGCGCACCACCAAGGACGGCCGCTCCTACGCGCGTACCGTCGTGGAGGACCTCGGGGGATCGGTGGAGGTGAACTTCTCCTCCAAGGTGTTCGAGCGGTGCAGCGGATACTTGGCCAAGGACAACGTGGTCATCGTGAAGGTGCGCGTGGACGTGCGCGACGAGGAGCCCCGCTTCGGGGCGCTCGACGTTGAACTGGTGCACGTGGAGCGCGGCGACGGCGAACTGCGGTTGAGTTTTCGGCCCGAAGAAGTGACCTCGGGAGCGATCGCGAAGCTCAAGGAGATTCTCGAACGCTACCCCGGACCGTCGCCGGTGATCCTCGAGACGGGCGTGGACGGCAAGGCCTTCAAACTGGGACCGGATTTCAAGGTCACCATCTCGTCGGTGGTGGGAGACCTGCGCAGCGAGTTCGGTCGAAACGTCATAAAAGCCTGACGATTTTGGTCGCCTGGCGCCGCGCGTAGAATAGGGGACTATGGCAATGACTGTCTCCACGAAGGATTCCACCGCGCTCAGTGATGCCGAGTTGGCCGAGATGGCCGATCTGTGCGTGGACCGCGAACCGAACTTCGATATCGGGTTCTTGTCGAAGCAGCGCGAGGAGTGGGTGCTGGTCACCCACGCCCGCGAGGGCGCGAAGTTACGCGGCTACTCGTTCTGCACCCTCGAGCGCATCGGTGGCACGCCGTCGCTGCTCATCGGATTGCTGCTCGTCGAGCGCAACGCGAAGTCGGATCAGACGCTCAAGTGCATCTTGCACGACCAGTTCCGTCGGGCGCTGCTCGCCTTCCCCGACGAGGACGTCTTGCTGGGCTCGCGGCTGACGTCACCCGACGGGTACCGGGCCTTCCTCGGTTTAGAGGACGTGGTGCCGCGCCTCGGCTATCGCCCGACCGGCGAAGACCGCGCCTGGGGGCGGCGTCTCGCCAAGCGTTTCGGCTCCGAGAAGGCCATTGATGACAAGACTTTCGTCATGACCGTCGCGACCGGCTCCGTCGGCGGCCTGGACTACGTCGCCTCCAAGGGGCCGATCCCCGAAGGCGCACACACGTTCTTCGAGGGGCTCGACGCCGAGAAGGGCCAACGGCTCGTCGTGTTCGGCTGGGCGATGGCGGAGGCGCTGGCCTCGGGCAAACTATTCAAGTAGTCCGCTAGCCGCGCGGGAGCAGTCCGGTGCAACTCTTGTAGCAGTGTCCGTCGATGGGCTGCGAGAGCGTGGTGAGGACGTACGTCGGTCGGAACCCGAGCGACGTCGCCAAGTCCTTGCCGGCCAGCGACGTGCGACGGGTGGCCTCGATGGTGCGGATGGCGTGGTTGTCTTCGCACAGTAGCCAGATGTCGTCGCCGTACCACCCAAATCGCACCCAGGTCGACCCGTCGTCGGTGCGACGCATCAACTGGGGCCCCCGGTCGGCCGCGACCAGCGCCACGCTCGGACGCTCCCCGCGAAACTCCCAGTAGGGCGCGCTCGGTCCGCGAAACCCGAAGAGCGGTCCGTCGGCGGGACTCGCCAGTTCTTCGAGCCACTTGCGCACTCGGCGACCGGAGTACGTTCCCAGTCGCCGCGGGAGGTCCGCCAACGTCACCGCCTCGGGCTGGGCGAGGTCGTTGCGTTCGAGATCGTCGGCGAGTACCGCCTCCACGACGTCGAAGGCCGCCAGGTCCGTCTCGAAGTCGTCGGGCCACGGGACCCGCCAGCGGACGATGGTGTGCGAGGCCAGGTCGATGACCGTGGTGGTTTCGCGCGTCGAGCCCAGAACGAGCCCGTGGACCGTGCTCCCGGGCGTGAGGTCGACCACCGGGGTCTGCGGCGTGCGTTCCACCAGGCGTTTGATGGCCTTCGCGGCGGGGTCCCGGCGCCACCAGGCCATCTCAGATCTCCTCGTCCAGGGCGTGACGCAAGGCCGCCACGGTGGACACCGGCAGGCGACAGGTCCCCCGGCGGCAGAGGTACGCGAGGCCGGGCTGGCGGTCCGTCAACAGCGGTGAGGTCCCTGATCCGGTGATGAGAACGCCGCGCCACATAGGTAACGATCGTACGTGGTCGCTGAGGTCATTGGGCTCACCGGGGATGACGAGCTCGACGCCCTCGACGAAATCAGCGGCGGCGACCAGGTCGGGCACGGCGCGCGGGTGGGTGGCCAGCAGTTCGGCCGCGAGCTCGACCAATCGTTGCGCCACGACCAACAGGTCGTGGTCACCCCGGCAGTGGGCCACCCGCGCGAGCGCCCTCGTGGCGACGGCGTGGCTCGAGGGGGTGGCTCCGTCAAAGACGTCCTTGGGTCGGACGAAGAGGTCGGCGCACTGGTCGGAGGTCGCGAGGACGCCCCCGCCCACGTGCGGATCGCGCGCGCTCGGCACGGGGCCGTCCCAGTAGTGCTCGAGCAGGTACGCCGCGGCGTCGTCGGCGCGTTCCAGCCAGGCGTCGTCGCCCGCCACTTCGTACGCGTCGACGCAGGCGTCAATCCACCAGGCCACGTCGCTCGCCGTGGCGAAGTCGTGACCCGTGGCCGTGCGCCACCAGTGGCCATGGCGATGGTGGCTCGTGGCCAACGCCGCCAACAAGTCGAAGGCCTCGCGAACGTAGACGTCGTCGCGCGAGGCGAACAGGGCGCGGGCGAACATCGCGTTCCATTCGAGGATGACCTTGTCGTCTCGCGCAGGTTGGGGACGTTGGCGTCGCTCGTCGCGCAGGGCGTCGAGCGCCGCCGTCAGCTCGCGCGGGGGGGTGAACGCGGCACCGTCCGCCAAGCGCGGCACGCTGCGCCCCTCGTGGTCGCCGCGAACGGTGATGGTCAGGTAGTCCACGACGGCGTCCGTCTGATCCTCGAGACCGGCTCGACGCAACGTCTCGCGAACCTCGTCGGGCCGCCAGGTGACGTGGGAACCCTCGACGCCGGCGGCGTCGGCGTCGAGGCTCGCGCTGAATCCTCCCTCGACGCGCAGGTCGGTCAGGACGAAGTCGACGGTCGCGCGCGCGACCTCGGCGCAGACGGCGAACTCACCCCCTCGGCGAGCCGCGCCGAAGTAGGTGGCCGCCAAAAGGGCCTGATCGCTCAGCATTTTTTCGAAATGCGGTACGCGCCAGTGGGCGTCCACGCTGTAGCGCGCGAAGCCCCCCGCCAGATGGTCAAAGAGCCCCCCGCGCGACATCGCTCGCAGGATCCGCAGCGCGGCGTCGAGGTGGTCGCCGACCGGGACGGCCAGGAGTGCCTCGACGAAGCTCGGTCGCGGGAAGCGCGGCGCGCCCGACCCACCGTCCTCGTCGGTCGCCGCCGCGATCTCGTCGGCCAGCGCGGCGCGTATGGCGGGGAGATCGAGCGGTTCGCTGCGCGGTGCCAAGTGGTCCACGAAGGCGATCTCGCGGGCGAGCGCGCGCTCAACGGCGCCGGCCTGTCGTTCGACCTCCTCGCGTCGGCCCCGCCACGCCGAGGCCACGGCGTCAAGAAGCGTCGTGAAGCCCACCTGGCCCGATCGGTCGGTGGGCGGGTAGTACGTACCGGCGGTGAAGGGCCGCCCGTCGGGCAGCGCGAAGACCGACATCGGCCACCCACCGTGGCCGCTGACCAATTGGGTCGCGGCCATGTAGAGCTGGTCGAGGTCGGGTCGCTCCTCGCGGTCCACCTTGATGGGCACGAACATCTCGTTCAACACCTCGGCGATGTCAGGGTCCTCGAAGGATTCGTGGGCCATGACGTGACACCAGTGACACGCCGCGTAGCCCACCGACAAGAAGATCGGAAGATCGCGCCGGCGTGCTTCGGCCAGGGCGTCCTCACCCCAGGCCCACCACCGTACTGGTTGGTCCACGTGTTGCGCGAGGTAGGGCGAGAGGGTCGTGGCGGGAAGTTCGCTTAGACGCGCCACCGTCGTCGTACCCTTGTCGCGTCCATGAGGGAAGCCTAGGGACCGCGAGAACGAGAACGTTCGCCGCCGCGCCCCGAGCGCCTCTTGTAGCGTGTGGGCGGTCTCGCCAGGGAGGCGGGGCGAGGAAGGGGTGACGCCATGGTGCGACCCGTACGTTGGGGCATCATCGGGACGGGCAAGATCGCGCGGACCTTCGCCACCGATTTACGACTGATCGCCGAGGGGGACGTGGTGGCGGTCGGGTCGCGTCAACAAGCCAGTGCCGACGCCTTCGGCGACGCCTTCGACGTACCGCGGCGCTACGACTCGTACGAGGCATTGGTCGCCGATCCCGACGTCGACGCCGTCTACGTCTCCACTCCCCACCCGATGCACCTGGCCAATGCCTCGCTCGCGCTCCTTCACGACAAGGCCGTGCTCGTGGAGAAGGCCTTCACGATGAACGCCGGCGAGGCACGCGAACTCGTCGCCCTGGCCCGTTCGCGAGGACTCTTCATGATGGAGGCCATGTGGACGCGGTTCTTACCGCACGTGGTGGCCCTGCGCGACGTGATCGCGCGAGGAGCGTTGGGGGAGCTCATCGTGGTCGAGGCCGACCACGGCAAGTGGTTCGCACCCGATCCGACCTCGCGACTCTTCGCGCCCGAACTCGGGGGCAGCGCCATGCTCGATCTGGGGATCTATCCCGTGTCGTTCGCGTCGATGCTCCTGGGTCCGCCGTCAAAGGTGGTCTCGATGGTGACCCCGGCGTTCACGGGAGTGGACGCGCAGGCCTCGATGATTTTCGGTTACGACTCCGGTGCCCAGGCCCTCTTGACGTGTACGTCGCTCGCGCGCTCCGCGACGCGCGCGTGCATCACCGGTACCGAGGCGCGTATCGAGATCGACGGCGACTTCTACGCCCCGACGTCGTTTCGTCTCATCACTCGCGCGGGCGAGGTGACCGACTACACCTTCGACGTGGCGCCGCGCGGACTGCGCTACGAGGCGATCGAAGTGGCCCGTTGTCTCGACGAGGGACTCCTCGAGAGTCCGGTGATGCCCCTCGACGAGACCATCTCGATCATGGCCACCATGGATCAGATCATCGGTTGACCGCGAGCCAGGACCATCCTGGTCGGTGGCGCACCTCGTTCGCGTCGGGCGGTTGCGCTCCGGCGCGCTGACACGTGAGCCGAGAGATGTCCACGGCCGCGGCGACGGCCTCGGCCAGAAGATCGAGGTCGTGGACGTCGGCGCGCGTCAGGCCGTGTCCGGTCCACCACGTGAGGAATCCGCCCACGAGCGCGTCGCCCGCGCCCACGGTATCGACGATGTCCACCGGGGCCACCGCCACGCGACGGGTCCCGTGGGCGCTGATCACGTGCACCGGGTCAGCGCCGTCGGTCACGATGACGCTGGCGGCGCCCTGCGCCAGGAGTTCCTGGGCGCCGTCGAGGGGAGCGAGCTTCGGGTGTAGATACGTGAGGTCCTCGGTGGACACTTTCATCACGTCGGCGCGCTCGGCCAGGCGAGCAATGCGCGATCGATACGCCTCGTGGTCGCGTACCGCGCTGGGTCGACAGTTGGGGTCGACGACGACGACGACCTGGGGCGCGGTCCGGGCCACGAGTTCTTCGCCCAGCGACGCCATGGGCTCGACCAAGGCCCCCAGAGTGCCGAAGTAGAGCGCGGCGATATCGGGTAGCTCGCGCAGGGCCACGATGGTCTCCGTCGCGTCGAGGGCGAAGGCGGCGGTGGCGTCGAGGTGGAAGTGGTAGCTGGGACCGGTCGGATTCAGTTCCACGACGGCCAGGGACGTGGGCTCGACAAACTCGCGTTCGACGACGAGGTGGACCCCGCTGTCGTCGAGCGCGGCGCGCACGAGATGCCCGAAAGCGTCACTGGACACCCCCGACACGAAATAGGCCTCGGCGCCGAGTCGTCCGATGGTGCGCGCGACGTTGAGGGGCCCGCCACCAATGACGGCGTTGACGGTGCCGTCCGGTGAGACCAGGAGGTCGACGAGATTTTCTCCGAGGACCGCGATGAGAGGTGTAGTCACGGGACAGCCTTCTTGGTTGGAGACGGGAACTCGAAGCATCGCGACCCGCGCGCGTCTTGTGGAGACAACGTTATCTCACTACCATCGGAGCACGCCGTTACAGTGCGGCGTAGCGAAGGGGGACGTCATGGTCAACGTAGTTCCGGGACGCGGTCTCGGGTCACGCGCCACCATGAAGGACGTGGCCGCCCTCGCCCGCGTGAGTCTCAAGACCGTGTCGCGCGTGATCAATGACGAGCCGACGGTGAATCCAGACCTGGTCGAGCGCGTGCGTCGCGCGGCCACGCAACTGCACTACCAGCCTAATTTCGGGGCCAGCGCCCTTCGGCGGCGCGATGGGCGGTCGTCCACGATCGGGGTGCTGCTCGAAGACCTCTCGAACCCGTTCTCCGCGACCATCTATCGTGCGATCGAGGAGATGGCGATCGCGCGCGGCGTGTCGGTCCTGGGCGGAAGCTTCGACGAAGACCCCGCGCGCGAGCACGAGCTCACGGCCTCCATGTCGCGCCACCGGGTCGATGGCGTCATCATCGCTCCGGCGTCGCGCGATCACCAATACTTGCGTCAAGAGCAGGTCGCCGGAGTGCCCTTCGTGTTCGTCGACCGCCCGCCCGCGCTGTTGGACGCCGACACCGTCGTCTCGGATTCGCGAGCGGGCTCGGCGCAGGCCGTCGCGCACCTCGTCCACTACGGTCATCGCCGCATCGCCTTCCTAGGCGACCTCACCACCATCGTCACGGCGGAGGAGCGCTACCTCGGGTACCGTGACGCTCTCGAGCGCGCGGGGATTGCCTTCGAGCCCGCCCTCGTCGCTCGCGACCTGCGCACCATTGACGCCGCTGAACGAATGGCCGGGGCATTGCTCGACGCACCGAGCGCCCCGACGGCGTTCTTCGCGGGACAGAACCTGTTGACGATCGGCGCCGTCAGGGCGATTCGCCAGCGGGGACTTCAACAACGCGTCGCCATTGTCGGATTCGACGACTTCCTGCTCGCCGACCTTCTCGAACCAGCCGTCACCGTCGTGGCCCAAGACCCGGTACGCATCGCGCGAGAAGCGGCGACGTTGCTGTTCGCGCGCATCGACGGGGACGACAGCGCATCGCAAAAGAAGATAATTGAGACAACGTTCATCACTCGGGGATCGGGCGAGATTCCCGCGTCCGACGAGACGGCGACTCGCTAATCAGGTATTACCCAATCCCTAGCATTTCCCAGCAACTTTCGAGTGAAGGGGCCCCGAGGGGTAGTACAAATTTTTGTGACAAGTGTTTGACACCCTCGTGCGCCATCAGTAATGTGAGACAACGTTGTCCACTAGTCCGTGAGATGGTCTCGCGGTGCGGGCAAAGGGGGAAGCAATAAAATGAAGTCACGTTCAATGCGACTCATTCAGGGTGCGGCTGTTGCCTCAACTCTGGCTGCGTCAGTTTTCACTTTCGTCGGTGGGGCCGCTCAAGTCGCGGGCGCAGCGTCGAAGTACACGGTTGCGTACGTTGTCGGCGCGGCTTCTGACCCGTTCTTCTTGAGCATGAAGGCCGGCGCGTCGGCTGAGGCGAAGAAGCTCGGCATGAACCTCGTGTGGCAGGGTAACCCCAGTGTCTACTCGTCGGCCACGCAGATTCCGATTGTCCAGACGCTGCTCGCGACCTCGCCCAGCGCGCTGGTGCTGGCGCCGACCGACACCAAGGCTCTGCAGTCGTTGGTCGGTCAGTACGTCGCCAAGAAGATTCCGGTCTTCAACGTCGACTCCGGTGACGCCAACCAGGGCAACATCACCTCGTGGGTGACCGGCAACAACGTGCAGGGTGGCCAAGCGGCTGCCGACGCGTTGGCCTCGGCCATGGGCTACGCCAAGAACTGCACCGCCGCCTCCAAGTGCGTGGTGGCCATCGGTGTGAGCTCGATCACCACTTCGACCGACGCCGCTCGTCTCCAGGGCTTCTCGGCGGAAGTGAAGAAGAAGTTCCCGAACATCAAGACCCTGAACCCGATCGTGTCGAACTCGCAGCCCGCGGTCGCCACCTCCGGTTTCAAGCAGGACCTGGCCGCTAACAAGGTGTCGGGTATCTTCGCGATTGACGGTACGGACCTTCAGGGTGCGGCGAGCGCCATCGTGAGCACCGGCTCCAAGGGCGTGAAGGTCGTCGGTTACGACGCCTACGCGACGACCATCGCGAGCATGAAGGCGGGCAAGATTTCCGCCATCATCTCGCAGCAGCCGGCGCTGGAGGGTAAGGACATCATCGACGCGGTGTACGCCAAGTTGACGCACAAGGGCATGATTGCGCACTTGACCACGCTGGCCAACATCGTGTTGACGCCGTCGAACTGCGCCAAGCTCTGCGCGACGTACGTCTACAAGACGGCCTAGTTCCACTCGGACGGACCCCCGGACGCGCCCGTCGCGGCGTCCGGGGGTCCGGCTGTGTCATGCAGTAATTTCGTGAGCAGTGCATCGTCGTCGTGATGCCGTCCAAAGGAAGTGCCGTGTCAACTCTTGAGACACCCGCCGCGCCGAGCAACGAAGCGCCGCGCGCCTCCACGGTGAGGCGACTCGCCACCTACACCACCAACCAACAATTCATCCTTTTCCTCGTGCTCGTCGGGGTGATGATTTTCTTCGACCTGCACAACACCCGCTTCTTCGGCACCGGTGAGTTCACCAACCTGATTTTCGACTTCTCCTCCGCGGTGCTGATCGCGGTGGGTGAGATGTACGTCATCACCTCGGGCGGCATCGATCTCTCGGTCGGCTCCACGATCGCGGTGTCCACGGTCGTGGGCGCCTACGCCATCCAGTACTTGCAGAATCACCATTGGGGCGAGTTCCCCTCGCTGCTCGTCGGCACCTTCGCCTGCGCCGGGGTGGGGGCCGTCGTGGGCATCATCAACGCGCTGCTCATCACCAAGGCGCGCCTCGTGCCCTTCGTCGCGACCCTGGCCACATTGTCCATGGGGGAGGGTCTGGCCCTCGTGTTCGCCAAGGGTGGGACCGTGGGCTACGACCTCGCCGCCCAGAACTGGGGTGCCACCGGGGTGTGGATCTTCCGCTGGTTGACCATCATCGTCCTGGTCATCACGCTCGTCACGGGACTCGTCTTGCACGTGACGCGCTACGGCCGCTACAACTTCGCGATTGGCTCGAACCCCTTCGCCGCCCGGGCGGCCGGTATCAACGTCAATCGTCACATCGCGTCGGTGTACATCCTTTCGGGGGTGCTGGCGGGACTCACGGGAATGATCTGGTACATCCAAACCGGTGGAGGCGCTCCCCAAAACGGCATCGGATTTGAACTCGAGGCCATCGCCGCGGTGGTCATCGGGGGCGTCAGCCTCACCGGAGGCGTGGGTCGATTCTCGGGAGTGTTGTTGGGCGTGGGGATTTTGACGGTCGTCCACGACGGCCTGGTGTTCATCAACGTGGCGACGACCTGGAACGAAGTGGTGGTAGCGGGCTTCATCGCTTTGGCCGCCGTCCTGCAGTCACTGAGTATCGGAACGAGGAAGAGATGACGACGACCGAGCGTGAGCCCATTCTCGAACTGCGCAACATCTCCAAGTCCTATGGATCGGTCAACGCTCTCACCGACGTCAGTTTCCGGGCCTTCGCCGGTGAGGTCATCGGACTGGTGGGCGACAACGGCGCGGGCAAGTCGTCGCTGATCAAGACGATCTCGGGCGTGCACCAACCCGACGCGGGCGAGATGATCGTGGACGGTGTCGTCCGCCACTGGAAGTCCCCGCACGACGCGATGGAGGCGGGGATCGAGACGCTTTACCAGGACTCGGGGCTCGCCCCCGACCTGACGATCGGCTCCAATATCTTCCTGGGTCGCGAACTGACGCGCAAGGGCCCCCTGGGCAAGATGGGGTTCTTGGATCAGCGGACGATGGAACGCCAGGCCCTCGAAGAGCTCGAGAAGGTCGGCATCACCGTCCCGCTGTCGAAGCGTACGGTGTCGCAACTCTCCGGTGGCCAACGTCAGGCGGTGGCCATCGGGCGCGCCGCGATGTGGGCCAAGCACGTCATCATCTTGGACGAACCCACGAACCACCTCGGCGCGCGCCAATCACTCGAAGTCCTCAAGGTGATTCGCGCGGCGCGCGACCAGGGTCTGTGCGTCTTGTTCATTTCGCACACGCTCCCGCACGTCCTGGAAGTGACCGACCGCATTATCGTGCTGCGCCTTGGTCGGGTGGTGAAGGATTCACCAACCTCGGACTACACGGTGGAGAGTCTGTTGGGCACGATCACGGGCCTCAATTCCTGATCTTTCCGGGAATCGCGGGGGTGGTCGGTGACCTCCCCACGGTGCGTTCGCGCGCGGGTGTCGGGAGTGCCGTGAGGGCGCAAGGTGACAATCGGGTGAAACAATCCGCTTACATTGGTCGGTTTGGTGTTATGTTCTCTGGTTGCCATGCGGTAGCCCTACGGGTCACCAAATGGTTGTCGTCGCGTGTCTGCGCGACGGCGTAAGAAGTACAGCAAAACCGAGAGACGCTTCGGCGTCAGAAAAGAGTTGGGGAGATGAATTTCAAGACTGCAAGGATTCTTGCGTCGGTCACCCTGGTCGGCAGCGTTGCTGCGGCCATGTTGCCCGCCGTGAGTAGTGCGAGCACGCCTACCGTTTCGGACAGCACGTTCAACACGAGCTTGTCCACGATGAAGTACCTGAAGAGCATTGTTGCGAAGGGCACCGGCAAGATTGCCGTTATCCTTCCCGACACCACGTCTTCGACCCGTTACACCGAGTTCGATGCCCCGTACCTGAAGGCTTCCTTCGCCGCGGCCGGCTTGAGCGCGTCGCAGTACATCATCCAGAACGCTCAGGGCAGCACGACCACCCAGTTGACGGACGCTCAGGCGGACATCACCAACGGTGCGAAGGTGTTGCTCGTGGACGCGCTGGACTCGACCACGGGTGCCAACATCGAGAAGTACGCCAAGCAGCACGGCGTCAAGGTGATTGACTACGACCGTCTGGTCTTGGGTGGATCGCGCAACTACTACGTGTCGTTCAACAACGTCGCCGTGGGTACCTTGATTGGTCAGGGTGTGGTCAGCTGCATCTCTGCCTGGATGGTTCCCAAGCCGGTGGTGTACGTCATGAAGGGTTCGCCGACTGACAACAACGCTACGTTGTTCGCTCAGGGCTACAACGCCGTCCTGGCCAAGCAGCACTACACGCTGGTGAAGCAGGGTACGGGTACGTGGGACGCGCCCACCGCGCTGGTTGACTTCAAGGCCGCGTACACCGCGAACAAGAAGATCAACGCCGTGGTGACGCCGAACGACGAGAACGCCGCCCCGATCATTGGTTACCTGCAGAGCCTGGGCCTCAAGCCCAAGTCGATTCCCTTCACGGGTCAGGACGCCACGTTGACTGGTTTCCAGAACATCATCTCGGGCTACCAGTGTGGCACCGTCTACAAGCCGATCTGGCTTGAGGCGCAGGCCGCCGCTGCTTTGGCGATCTACCTGCGTGCCGGCGTGACGCCGCCCATGGGCCTCGTTAACGGCACCACGCCTGACTCGATGGCGACCTCGGCCGCGTCGAAGAACGTGGCTTCGGTCCTGCTGACCCCGTCCTGGGTGACTGCTTCGAAGATCGAGGCGACCGTGATCAAGGACAAGGTCATCAAGGTCTCGGACCTCTGCACCAACGTTGCGCCGAAGGTTCACGGCCAGACCGTGCCGACGTTCAAGGCTGACTGCAAGACGTACGGCATCAAGTAGTCCCCGCTGATGGAATCCACCCCCGAGAACAACAACCTCACCTCGTCCGAAGTCGGGCATTCTGGGCCGGTTGGCTCGGGGGTGGAGTCCTCAGCAGACATGCTGTTGAGCCTGCGCGGCATCACCAAGAGTTTTGGTGCCGTGCAGGCTCTACGGCACGTCGATCTCGACATACCCGCCGGCCAGGTCACCGCGCTCATTGGCGACAACGGAGCGGGGAAGTCGACGCTCATTAAGACCATCGCCGGCATCTGGGCTCCGACCAGTGGTTCGGTGTACTGGCAGGGCAAGGAAGTTCACATTCACACCCCGCGAGACGCGACGCACTACGGCATCGCCACCGTCTATCAGGACCTTGCGCTCTGTGACAACCTCGACATCGTGCAGAACATGTACCTCGGGCGCGAGGAGACCAAATTGGGTCTGCTGGACGAGATTGACATGGAACTCGCGACGACCCAGACGCTGAAGGACCTCTCGGTCTCCACCGTCAAGTCCGTCCGCCAGACGGTCGGTTCGCTCTCGGGTGGACAGCGTCAGGCCGTTGCCGTCGCGCGCGCGGTGATGGGTGAATCGAAACTCGTCATCCTGGACGAGCCCACGGCCGCCTTGGGCGTCTCGCAGACCGCCCAGGTCCTCGACCTCATCCGCACGTTGTCGGGCAAGGGGATCGCGGTCCTCGTCATCTCGCACAACCTCAACGACGTCTTCTCGGTGGCTGACCGTATCGCGGTGATGTACTTAGGTACTCTCGTGAGCCATGGTCCCATCGCGAACTACGATCGCAATAGCGCCGTCGAAATGATCACGACCGGTAAGTCCGATCGCGTCTCGACGTTCGCCACTTCGAACTGAAAGGTTCTGTCCAGTGTCTACCGAGACCAACACTGACGATTCCGTCACACCCCTCGTTCAGCCCACCACCGGTGATGTCCTTCGACTGATGGTGACGCGCTTTCGCCGTGGCGACAGCGGCATGATTCCCATCGTTCTGGGTCTCATCATCCTCGGCGGCTACTTCGAATTCCGTTCCTCGCAGTTCCTCACGGTGGGCAACCTCACCAACTTGATGGTCCAGGCCACGATTTTCGTCCTGCTCGGCATCGCCGAGGTGTGGTTGCTGCTGCTCGGCGAGATTGACCTGTCCGCCGGCTTCAACGCCGGCATCGCGGGCGCCATCGCCACCATCTTGGTCGACACGCAATTTCACTGGCCCTGGGTGTACGCCGTGGTGTTGGCGCTGGTGGCCAGCACTGGTTTCGGGGCCTTGTGGGGCTTCCTCGTCATCGGTCTGCGCCTGCCATCGTTCATCGTGACCCTGGCCGGGCAGCTGGGTTTGCAAGGAACGTTGCTGTGGATCGTGGACAGCCAGGGCACTGGTGGTTCGATCTCCATCCATCAACCCGACCTCTACAACATCGTCTACGGCGACTTCACCCCCTTATTCACCATCCTCTTGATAGCGGCCTCCGTACTCTTCCTCTCCTTCTCCCTGATTCGCAGGAACGCGAGCCGCGCGTCGCGCAATCTCGAGTCGGTGCCGTTGCCGCTGATGCTGCTGAGAATCGTGGGACTCGTGGTCGCGGGCGGCCTGATGATCTGGATCTTCAACAGCAACCGGGGATCGTCGTCGGCGGCGTTCTCCAGCGTGATTCGGGGCATGCCCTTCGCCGTCTTGTTGGTGGGGGCGGTGCTCGGCGGATGCACCTTCATCATGAACAAGACCAAGCCCGGTCGTTACGTCTACGCCATCGGTGGAAACGCTGAGGCGGCCCGTCGCGCGGGTATCGCGGTGAATCGCTATCGTCTCATGGCCTTCATGATGACGGGACTGATCTCGGGGATCGCGGGCTTGGTGTACGTGTCGGACCAGAACGGCATCTCCGACAGCATCAGTGGTGGAACCCTGGTGCTCTACGCCGTGGCCGCTGCGGTCATTGGCGGGACCAGCTTGTTCGGTGGCCGCGGCAAGATGGTGCACGCGCTGATCGGTGGCGTCGTCATCGCCACCATCTACAACGGCATGGCGCTCATCAACTTGGGTGCTCCCCAGCAGTACATCGCGACGGCCCTCGTCTTGCTCGGAGCCGTGACCATTGACTCCCTCGCGCGTCGAGGAAGCACCATCGTCAAGTAGGTCGGTCCAACTGCGCCAAGCGGTTGCGGCGAATCTTGCCATTGGGCGTGCGGGGAACGGCGTCCACGTAGCGAATCTCCTTGGGCTTGGCCCACGGGCCAATGCGATCGGCGGCCGCGTCGCGCAGCGCCGCGTCGAGTGACGTGTCGTCACTGACGATGAGGGCCACTACGCGTTCCCCCCATTCGTCGTCGGGGACCGAGGTCACCGCCACGTCGCGCACGCCGGCCACCGCGGCCAGGACCGATTCGAGGTCGTCGGGCCACACCTTCTCACCCCCGGTCGTGATGACGTACCCGAGGCGACCGTGCACGGACACGACGCCGTCGTGGAGCGACGCCCCGTCGCCGGTGGGGAACCAGTCGTGAGAACCATCCGGACCGGTGATCGCTGGTCGTGGTGCGTCGCGGTACGAGTGAAAGAGAGTGGGACTCTTGACGCAGAGCTCGCCGTCAACGACGCACAGGTCGACACCGGGCAGCGCCCGAGCGTCGTAGACGACGCCCGACCCCGTCTCGGTCATCCCCCAGGTCGTGATGACGTTGGTCGCCCGTTCACCGGGCGGCCGCGCGCCACCCAGCAAGACCACGTCGTAGCTACTGAGGTCGTGACGAGCCAGCTGCGCGCGAACCACGGCGACGTGGGTGGCGCCGAGCGACGGCCCGCGTTCGAGTGCGGCGGGCTCGTCCCAGGCCAGTCGCGCGTCAGTGAAGATGGCGCGCAGGAGGACCGCGAGCCCGCCGATGTGGTTGGGCGGCAGGCACGGGAACCAGACGGTCGGCGCGTCGCGCGCCAGGACCGCCGAGGTCATCTCGGCACTGGCCCGCAAGGAGCTCCAGGTGTGGACCACCGCCTTGGGAGTGCCACTGGAACCCGAGGTGAGCATCACCAGCCCCACGTCGTCGCCGACCTCCGCTCCGCCAAGGACCGTGACGTCACCCTGGGCGTTGGTGAGGTGGGTCGCGCCCAGCGCCTTCAAATCGTCGTCGCGACGTCGAGGGGACACCCGTTGATCGACGACGCAGAAGGCCTGCTCTCGATCGACGCAACGTCGCACGGCTTCCTCGAGCCCTGGTCCGAGGGGCAGGTCGAGAGCGAGGAGCGAAGCCACGTTGGAACTTTAGGTCGCCTCGGGCCACCGGACGACGGGTCTCCTCGTGGTGTGGAGAGGTAGCGTGGTGACATGGTGACGACAGTGATTTCTGGTTCCCCGATCGACCCCGTGGACGAGTTCCGCACGGTGCCGTTGCCGGCGTGGGAGGTCGTGGGGGAGTACGAGGACATCATCTACGAAGTGGCCGAGGGCATCGCGCGAATCACCATCAACCGTCCCGAACGACGCAACGCCTTTCGACCCCAGACGCTGTTTGAACTGTCCGACGCCTTCGAGCGGGCGCGCGACGACATCGAGGTCGGCGTCATCATCTTGACCGGCGCGGGGGGCGACGCCTTCTGCTCGGGCGGGGACCAGAAGATTCGTGGCGACGACGGCTACATGGGCGACGACGACGTGGCGCGTCGCGGCGTCGGTCGGCTCAACGTGTTGGATCTGCAAATTCAGATTCGTCGTCTACCCAAGCCGGTGATTGCCCAGATCGCCGGCTACGCCATCGGGGGCGGACACATCTTGCACCTGGTGTGCGATCTCTCCATCGCCGCGGACAACGCCCGCTTCGGTCAGACCGGACCGCGCGTGGGATCGTTCGATGGCGGTTACGGCTCGTCACTCCTGGCCAACACCATTGGGCTCAAGCGAGCGAAGGAAGTCTGGTTCCTCTGCCGGCAGTACGACGCGGCCCAGGCCCTGTCGTGGGGCCTCGTGAACACCGTGGTGCCCCTCGACGACCTGGAAACCGAGACGGTGGCGTGGTGCCGACAGATTCTGACGTTGTCGCCCCTGGCGCTGCGCATGTTGAAGGCGGGATTCAACGCCGCCGAAGACGGACTCGCGGGGGTCCAGCAGTTGGCCGGGGACGCCACCATGCTCTTCTACATGTCTGAAGAGGGCCAGGAGGGCCGCAACGCCTTCGTCGAACATCGCAAGCCCGACTTCTCACGTTTCCCTAAGCGGCCGTGAGCACGCCCGGAGTCGTCGAACGCTGGGTGTTGGCGGCGAGGATCCGCACCCTGCCCGCGGCCACCGTGCCGGTGGTCATCGGTGCCTCCTTAACCCGACCGCGTTCCTACAACATTCCTAATTCTCTGCTGTGTCTGGTGATCGCCCTCACGCTGCAGATCGGAACCAATTACGCCAACGACTACTCCGACGGCGTGCGCGGTACTGATGAGGTCCGGGTGGGCCCGTTTCGCCTCACGGCGTCGCGGTTGGTGGCGGCGAGCTCGGTCAAGCGGGCCGCCTTCGGGTTCTTCGCCCTGGCCGCGGTCGCGGGACTGGTGCTGAGTCTGCGCACGTCGTGGGTGTTCATCCCCCTGGGAA
>Ga0209067_10000697_pt1 | contig 21213 bp, 18 predicted proteins | sample ColStrG_CSR_2013_FD_187199 | JGI IMG/M metagenome (GOLD analysis project Ga0209067, IMG submission 187199) | Freshwater sediment microbial communities in response to fracking from Pennsylvania, USA - Cold Stream Run_MetaG_CSR_2013 (SPAdes)... | ecosystem: Environmental > Aquatic > Freshwater >...
CAACACGCCACCCTCGCCGGCGTAGGGGCCTTCGGTGTTCTCGCGCACGATGGCGAAATCGCACCCGGCCGCGAGCGAACCCTCGACCCCGTGGAACGGTCGGTAGTTGATGTAGAGGTCGAGCCCGAAGCGCATCCGCAACAGAAGTCCCCGTTCGAGCGTCCCCCCGGGGATCCGCGTGTCGCCGATCGCCGGGCCGATCGCCCCGAGCATGATGGCGTCACAACCGCGCAGCTCTTCGAGGGTGGCGTCATCCAGGACGAAACCGTCGCGCAGGTAGCGCGCCGCGCCCAGGTCGAAGTCGCGAGTGGTGAAGCGCACCCCCGCCGCGGCGATCACTTCCAGGGCCGCGGCCGTGACCTCGGGACCGATACCGTCGCCACCGATGACGGCGAGTGAATGTACGCGCTGGGACATGACGTCTCTCCTTGTCCCCCCTAGTTTGCTCGCCCGAGCGCGGCGCGAGCAAAAGCGTGGTTCCCCCACCCGGTCCCGTCGACGACGCACTGGGTAGAATCGAAGTTTCGGTAGGAGTTGGGGACGGGCATGGCCAGCGAAATTCATCGCATCACACAAGAGACTCTCGACAAGTTGCGCGAGGAGTACCACCACCTCACGACCGTGGGCCGTACCGAAATCGCCCGCATCATCGAAGCGGCGCGCCTCCTGGGCGACCTCAGCGAGAACGGTGACTACCACGCCGCCAAGGACGAGCAGGGGAAGATGGAGTCACGCATCCGCCAGATCGACAACGTCCTGCGCAATCACGAATTGGTCGAGCGCGACACCAACGCAGGGCAGGTCCAGCACGCGTCCATTGTGCGGATCGTCTACGAGGGTGACGCCGCCGAGGACTTCCAAGAGTTCTTCATCGGCTCGATCGAGGAGAAGCCCGAGGGGGTCCTCGTGGCCTCGCCGACTTCGCCGTTGGGCGCCGCCCTCCTGGGTCGCGCCGTCGGCGAGAGCGTGGAGTACGAGGCGCCGTCGGGCACCCTGCGCGTGGTGATCGTGGGGCTGCGCTGATGTCCGGACGTACCCTCTACGACAAGATTTGGGACGAGCACCTGGTGGCCGCGCCCGAGGGCGAGCCGGCCCTGCTGTACGTCGATCTGCACCTGGTGCACGAAGTGACCTCGCCCCAGGCCTTCGACGGTCTGCGCCTCAACAACCGCAGCGTGCGCCGACCCGATCGCACCTTGGCGACGGCCGACCACAACGTGCCGACCGAGCCGTTGTCGGTGCCGGTCAGCGATCCGATCTCGCGGCGCCAGCTCGAGGCCCTCGAGGAGAACTGCGCCGAATTCAACATCACCGTGTTCCCTCGCGGCCACGAGAACCAGGGCATCGTCCACGTCATCGGACCGGAGCTCGGCGTCACCCAACCGGGCATGACCATCGTGTGCGGCGACTCGCACACCTCGACCCACGGCGCCTTCGGCGCCCTGGCCTTCGGCATCGGCACCAGTGAAGTGGAACACGTCCTGGCTACCCAGACGCTACCCCAGCAGCGCGCCAAGACGATGGCCGTGGTCGTCGACGGCGTCGCGCCCGCGGGGGTCAGCGCGAAGGACATCGTGCTCTCCATTGTGGCCACCCTGGGCACCGGCGGTGGCGCGGGCTACGTCATCGAGTATCGCGGCGCGGCCATCCGCGCACTCTCCATGGAGGGTCGCATGACCCTATGCAACATGAGTATCGAAGCTGGCGCGCGCGCCGGGCTGGTGGCGGTGGACGACACGACGATCGAGTACCTGCGGGGCCGCCCGGGCGTCCCGCACGGCGCCGATTTCGACGTCGCGGCGCAACGCTGGCGCACCTTCGTGAGCGACGACGACGCCGAATTCGACGCGGTGGTCACCCTCGACGCCGCCCGGCTCGTGCCCGTGGTCACCTGGGGCACCAACCCCGCCCAGGTCGTCAGTCTGGACGGTGTCGTTCCCGATCCCGCCGACGTCGACGACCCCGACCTCGCCGCGAGCACCGCGCGTTCGTTGACCTACATGGGATTGACCCCGGGAACGCGCGTCAAGGACATCGCCGTGGACGTCGTGTTCATCGGCTCGTGCACCAACAGCCGTATCGAGGACCTGCGCGCCGCCGCCGCGGTCGCGCGCGGACACCACGTGGCGCCGACGGTGCGCGCCCTCGTGGTCCCCGGCTCCCACCGGGTCAAGGCCCAGGCCGAAGAAGAAGGGCTCGACCTCGTGTTTCGCGAGGCCGGTTTCGAGTGGCGTGAACCCGGGTGCTCGATGTGCCTGGGCATGAACCCCGACCAGCTCACCCCCGGCCAGCGCAGTGCGTCCACCTCGAACCGGAACTTCGAGGGACGTCAGGGTCGCGGCGGTCGCACCCACCTGGTCTCGCCGGTCATCGCCGCCGCCACCGCGCTGCTCGGCCGGTTCGCCAGTCCCGAGGAGGTGGGTCGATGAAGGCCGTGCACGTCATCGAAGGTCGGGCGGTGCCCCTCGAGCGCGCCGACGTCGACACCGACCAGATCATCCCCTCCGACTGGCTCAAGCGCGTCGAGCGCACCGGGTTCGGCCGCGGCCTCTTCAGCGAGTGGCGCGACGACCCGAACTTCGTGCTCAACGACGCCCGCTTCACCGGGGCGACGGTCCTGGTCGCCGGTCCGCGATTCGGCACTGGTTCGTCGCGCGAGCACGCGGTGTGGGCCCTGATGGACTACGGCTTCGAGGCCGTCATCGCTCCCTCGTTCGGCGACATCTTTCGCAACAACTCCTCCAAGCAGGGGCTGGTCATCGCCCAGTTGGGCGCCGAGGACGTGGACGAGCTGATGGCCTTGATCCACCAGGACCCGAGTCGCCTGGTGGTGGTCGACGTCGAGAAGATGGACGTCGAGGTTCCCGACGCCGGATGGACGCGCACCTTCGTCCTCGACGCGATGACCCGCGAACGTCTGCTCAACGGCTGGGACGATATCGGTCTCTCGTTGCGCCGTGAGTCCGACATCACCGACTACGAACTGCGCAGCGCCGCGCCCACCCTGCGGGGCGTCTTCGACGCCGCGGGGCACGTCCGGGTGCGCGCTTAGCGCGCGAAGACCTCGCGGCGCGCGACGTCGGCCGCGCCCTGTCGGTGTCGCCACACGGCGAGCGAGCCCACCGCGGCACTGGCCAGTCCCGAGCACGCCGTCGCGATCAACGGCGCCCACAGGGCGACGTTGGCGTAGTAGATGATCCACAGCGCGGCGCACCCCGCGCCGATGAACCACGACGACGACGACACGCCGCTAGCGTCGCGCGTGCGCAGCAACTCGAGGAATTGGGGGAGGCGCAATAGGGTCATTCCCACCCCGCAGCCGTAGACGCAGTACGCCCAACCACCCCAGAGCCCCGGCAGGACGCAGGTCGACGCGAAGAGGGCGAGCGCCGTCGTGGTGGCCCGACGGTCGCGCCACGGCGAGAGCCGGATCACGATGGAGATCTGCAGCGGCCAGCACAACAAGCTGCCCATGATGACGGCGACCGAGTGCGCGCTCAGCGCGCCGTAGGAGATCCAAAAGCCCCCGATGAGGGTGAATTCGGCCCACGTCGTGAGCGAGACGCCCTCGATTCCCTCGCGGCCGACGCGGCGATACTGCGCCCACATCGACGCCGTCCCGGCCGCCACCGCGGCCCACGAAATGAGGTCAATGAACGTACGCCACACGCGTCCAGCCTAGGACGGCCTCGACCTAGCGACGACGATTGGCCGCCGAGATCACGGCCTCGAGCGAGGCGTCCAAGATGGAGGAGCTCATTCCCACGCCCCACCACGTGGTGCCGTCGGAACCCTCGGCTTCGACGTAGGCCACCGCCGAGGCACCCGAACCCGCCGTGAGGGCGTGCTCGCTGTAGTCGCGCACGTTGAACGAGACGTCGAGCTCGGTGCGCAGGGCGCTCATCAGGGCGTCGATGGGGCCATTGCCCTCGCCCTTGACCGTGACGTGTTGCCCGTTGACCAGCAATTGCGCGAAGATCCTCGTCTGGTGCTGGTCGGCGGCCACCTCGCTCGACAACAACTGGATGGTCGCGTTCTCGGGCTGGTAGGTCGTCGTGAAGACCTCCCAGATCTCGGCGGGCGAGATCTCGGTGCCCGACTGTTCGGTCACCTTCTGCACTTGCTTCGAGAACTCGACCTGCATGGCGCGCGGTAGATCAAGACCGTGCTCGGTACTGAGCAGGTAGGCCACACCCCCCTTGCCCGACTGGGAGTTCACCCGAATGATGGCCTCGTAGGTCCGGCCCGTGTGCTTGGGATCGATGGGCAGGTAGGGCACCTCCCAGACGTCGTAGGTGTCGCCGATGGCCGTCATGCCCTTCTTGATCGCGTCCTGGTGCGATCCCGAGAAGGCGGTGTAGACCAATTCGCCGACGTAGGGGTGGCGGGGGTGGATGGGCAAGCGGTTGGCGTACTCGGCCACGTGGCGGGCCTTGTCGATGTCGCGGATATCGAGTTCGGGGTCCACCCCCTGGGAGAAGAGGTTCATCGCCAGGTTGACCACGTCGACATTGCCGGTGCGCTCCCCGTTGCCAAAGAGCGTCCCCTCGACGCGGTCGGCACCGGCGAGGACGCCGAGTTCCGCGGCCGCGACCCCCGTTCCGCGGTCGTTGTGAGGGTGCAGCGACAAGATCACCGACTCGCGACGGTCCACGTGGCGCAGGAACCACTCGATGGAGTCGGCGTAGAGGTTCGGGGTGTACATCTCGACCGTGGCCGGCAAGTTCACGATCAGCGGCCGCTCCGGCGTCGGGTCGATGACCGCGATGACCGCGTTACAGACCTCGAGCGCGTAGTCCAGCTCGGTGCCGGTGAAGCTCTCGGGTGAGTATTCGTACAGGAACTGCGTCGAGGGCGACGTCGATTCGAGACTGACGCACAGCGCCGCGGCGTCGAGGGCAATCTGCTTGACTCCGTCCTTGTCGAGGCCGAAGACCACGCGGCGCTGCAGCGTCGAGGTGGAGTTGTAGAAGTGCACGATGGCGCGGCGCGCGCCGTGCAGTGATTCGTAGGTGCGGCGAATCAGGTCGGGTCGCGACTGGGTCAGTACCTGGATGGTGACGTCGTCGGGGATCAGGTCGTTGTCGATGATGTGACGGACGAAGTCGAAATCCGGCTGGGAGGCCGAGGGGAAACCCACCTCGATCTCCTTGAACCCCATCAGGACCAGCTGTTCGAACATCGCCTTCTTGCGCTCGAGGTCCATGGGGTCGATGAGCGCCTGATTACCGTCGCGCAGGTCGACGCTGCACCAGATCGGCGCCTTGGTCAGACGACGGTCGGGCCAGGTCCGGTCCGTGAGGTCCACCGGCACGGTGGCCCGGTACTTCTGGTAGGCCATCGGACTCGGCTGTTGCGGGTGGCGCGCCATAGTGATCCTTTCCAATGTCGTACGCCGCGAGAAACAAAAAACCCCCGCGGGCGCGGGGGTGACGGGCGAGCGGAAGCTCGCCCTATCGAAGAAGCAGCTCGCGGTGTGCGTGTGTCACGTACTCAGTGTACCCCCTGCGCGACGTTCGCCGAGAGGCCCACTAATGTGAGGCTATGGGCCTGATCAAAGTCGTCGTGAAAATCATGTTGCTGGTGCTGGTGGCCGCGGCCATCGCTGGGATCGTGGCACTCGTGAAGAAGCCGGCGTCCGCGCCAGCGTCTTTCGAGCACTGGCCCGACGTCCCGCGTAAGGTCGCCGCCTAACCTGTCGCTCGAACCCCGTTCGTAGGAGAACCCATGAGTCACATGCCCTATCGTCGCGTCGGCACGTCCGGACTTCAGTTGAGCGTCTTATCGTTCGGCTCGTGGGTCACATTCGCCAATGGCGACCAGATCGCGAACGCCGCCCAGGCCGCGGAGTGCCTCAGTGTGGCCAAGGACGCCGGCGTCAATTTCTTCGACAACGCCGAGAGCTACGCGTCGGGTGAGTCCGAACGGGTGATGGGCGCCGCGTTTCGCGAGTTGGGCTGGCAGCGCTGGGAGTACGTGGTCTCGACCAAGTTCTTCTGGGGGCACCACGACGTTCCCAACATGAAGAACACCCTGAATCGCAAGTACCTCACTCAGGCCATCGAGGGTTCCCTGGAGCGACTCGGCCTGGACTTCGTGGACCTCGCCTACTGCCACCGTCCCGACCCGGCGACACCGATCGAGGAAACAGTGTGGGCGATGAGTGACATGGTCACTCGTGGTCAGGCCCTCTACTGGGGCACCTCGGAGTGGTCGGCCGACGAGATTCGCGCCGCGTGGGACATCGCCGAGCGCCACCACCTTCACAAGCCCATCGTCGAACAACCCCAGTACCACCTCCTACACCGCGATCGCGTGGAGAAGGAGTACGCGCGGCTCTACGACGACATCGGTCTGGGCACCACGACCTGGTCGCCCCTGGCGTCGGGACTGCTGACCGGCAAGTACCAGAACGGTATTCCCGAGGGGTCGCGCGCCTCACTCCCGGGCTACGAGTGGCTGCGTCCCGGACTCACCGACCCGGCGCGATTGAAGAAGGTGGACGCCCTGTTGGCCATCGCCGCGGACCTGGACGTACCCCTCGCCCAGCTGGCCCTGGCCTGGTGCGTGAAGAACCCCCGCGTCACCTCGGTAATCACCGGTGCCTCCACGGCGGCCCAAGTGGCGCAGAACATGAAGGCCCTCGACGTCCTCGAGCTCTTGACTGACGAGGTGATGGAGCGCATCGACGTCGCCACGTCGACCTCCGCGACCTGAGTCGCGAATGGACGACGCCGACGTCGTCATCGTCGGAGCGGGTCTCGCCGGACTGCGCGCCGCTCAGGTCCTCGTCGAGAGTGGCCAACGAGTCCTCGTGCTCGAAGCCGCCGATCACGTGGGCGGTCGACTGGCGTCACACCGTGTCGACGGCTTCGTCCTCGACGAGGGTTTCCAGCTCATCAATCCGGCCTACCCCGAGCTGATCGCGAGCGGCGTGCTCTCCTCGTTCGACCTGCGCCCCTTCGCCGGGGTCGTGCGGTTCGACGACGGTGCGCGCCACTACGAACTCGTCGATCCCCGACAAAATCCCCTGCGCGCCGTCGCGGGCGTGACAATGCCCGACCTCTCGTGGCGCGACGCTCGACGACTGGCGCGACTCATGCTCGAGATACGCCGGTCCCCGGTCGCCACGTTGCGCCGCTCCGCCGACACCTCCACGCGCGAAGGGCTGCTCGCGCGCGGAGTGAGTGAGCGCGCCGTCGACCACGTGATCGCTCCCTTCTTGCGCGGCACCCTGCTCGACAGCGAGTTATCAACCTCGTGGCACTACAGCGAGATGGTGCTCAAGTCCTTCACGCGAGGTCGACCCGGCACCCATCCCGAGGGCATCGCCGCGCTGGCGCGCGCGATGGCCGCCCGCCTCGGGCCCGACGTCGTTCACCTCGATGAGCCCGCCCGTAGCGTCAGCGCCACCAGCGTCACCACGGACCACGCACGTTACGCTGCGCGGCGCGTCATCGTCGCCACCGACGCCCACGACGCGGCGCGCTTGACCGGCGGGGACGACGCCGCCTGGCGCTCGCAGACCACCTGGTGGTTCGACCTCCCGGGCCAGACGCGCGCCAATCAGTTGCGTATCGACACCCGGCGAGGTTTCTTGTCGAGCGCGCTCGACCTCGCGAGCGCAGCCCCCGAACGCGCACCGGTTGGTCGTGCGCTCGTCGCGGCCTGCGCCAACGGCGTTCACGACGGCGCCGCGGACGCCGACGTGCGCGCGGACGTGGCGCGTCTCTACGACGTGGCGTTGGCTGAGGTCTCCCTGATTGAGCGCACCGTCGTGGCTCGCGCCCTGCCCGCGGTGCGTCCTCCGCTGAACACCTCGCCGCCCACGTCGCGCGACGGCGTCATCCTGGCCGGCGATTACCTGCAGACGCCGTCGATCCAGGGTGCTCTGGTGAGCGGTCGCCGCGCCGCGCGACGCATCCTGACGAACAGGTAGGCGGCGGGGCTCAGTGTCCCGACGTCAAGGGAAACGTCGTCGTCGTCGGGTGCTCGAAGCTCGCCAACGTCGGCGCGGCGCCCAGGGCGTTCAGGGCGTTGGCGCGCGTCGTGGCGGCGGTGATCACGGCTTCGCGATAGTCCGAGCGCACGAGACTCTTCTGCGCGGGCGTCTTGGCCAGTCGCAGTTGGGCCACCTCGGTTTGGCGCGCGCTCACCACGGCGGCGTGGAAGGTCTGGTCGATGACGACGCGCTCGTGGTTGTAGAGACGGAGTTGCGCGCGGAAGAGCTGCACCGGGCTCGGTGGATTCGTTCCCCGAGCCGACGCGACGACGGGCGCGACCACGACGAGCGAGGTGCAGAACACCGTCGCCACCAGTACTCGCGTCGTGAACTTCGTCACGTCATCGCCTCCGTCTTGAACATCCAGCGTACCGCCCGCTCCTTAGAAAATTCTGTGAAGTCGTCACGAGTCGACTGTGAGCGACCGCCCGCGGGGGCGGTGCGCGGTGTAGTCCCGGTGGGCTCGGGCGAGGCCCGGTACGCTCCTCCTATGGTGAAAAGCTCATGACCAAGGTGTTGGTAGTCGACGACGAATCGGGCGTGCGTGACCTGGTCAGTGACGCCCTGCGCTTCGCCGGGTACGAGACCGTCGTCGCCAGCCAGGGTCGCGAGGCTCTCGAACTGTGGCGACTCCAGCGCATCGACTTGTGCGTGGTGGACATCAACATGCCCACGATGGACGGCTTCGAGTTTCTCGAGGCCGTGCGAAAGTCCGACCTGACGACCCCGGTCCTGTTGTTGTCAGCGCGCGACTCCCCCGACGACATCGCCCGCGGTCTGCGCTACGGCGCGGACGACTACGTTCGCAAACCCTTCAGTGTCGAAGAACTGTTGTTACGCGTGGGCGCGATCCTGCGACGAACTCAAGGCCCGGCCACCGCGGTCGTGACCTACAGTTGCGGACCCCTGGCGATGGACACCGACCGCCACGAGGTGACCCTCGAGGGCGTCGCCGTCGAATTGTCGGCCACCGAGTTCCGCCTCCTCGAGATGCTGATGAGTCGTCTGAACCGTCTGGTGACCCGCGAACAATTGCTGCGCGACATCTGGGGGATGGATTTCGAGACCGAGACCACGGTCGTGGATACCTACATCTCCTACCTGCGGCGCAAGGTCCACCGCGATGACTTCACGCCCATCACCACGGTGCGCGGCGTCGGCTTCAAGATGGTCGAACCACACTCCCCCGCGTGAAATTATCGGTCCGCCTGACCATCTTGCTCATCACGGTCACCGTGGTGATGGCCCTGGTGGTCGGCTGGTACGCCGTCACGGATTCGACGCAGTCGCAGTACGCGGTGCTCGACGCCCAGATCAACGCCGTCATCTCGAGCGGGAACGGTCACCCCATCCAGGCGCTGAACGACGCGCTCTACGTGGTGCAATCCAATTCCTACGACGTCACCATCGACGTGGTCGGACCCAACGGGGGGGTCACGCAGGCCAATGCCGGGGTGGTGCCCCTCAGCGACACGCCCACCCTGGCGGACGTCCGCGCGTCGCTGCACGCGGTTCGCTCGAGCGCGGACCTACCCGGATTTCGCTACCGCTCCGAGAGCGCCGGCGGCGGGGGGTACATTCTGGTCGCCGCGTCGACGGCCGAGATCACGAGTTCCGCGCACTCCCTCGAGGTCAAGGTCGCCCTCGTGGGCCTGCTGGCGGCATTGTTGAGCATCATGGTCGCCTACCTCTTCACGAACCGCGACATCTCCTTGATCAAACGGCTCATCCATTCGGCCGGCGAGATCGCCCGCGGCGACGAGACGACGTTTCCGCCCGAATCAGGCAGTCCCGAACTGCGCGAACTGCGTTCGTCGCTGGTCACGATGGTCGGATCGCTGCACCGGGCCCTGGACAACGAACGAAGGACCTCCAAGGAGATGCAGCGCTTCATCGGTGACGCGTCCCACGAGTTGCGCACCCCCCTCACGGTCATCAAGGGCTACAGCGAGATACTCGAACGTCCCGATCTCGACGCCGAGATGCGCGAACGCGCCCTCGGTCGGGTGCGTCGCGAGGTCGAGCGCATGGACTCGCTGGTCACCGACCTCTTGTTCTTGACCGAAGTGCGCGAGGCCCGTAGCGCCCCGGTGGCGCCGGTAGCCCTCAGCGACGTGGTGCACGACGCCGCCAGTACCTTTCGCGTGGACCACCCCGGTCGCGACGTGGCACTGACCCTCACCCCCGATATCTGGACGACGGGTCAGGCCCACTACGTCGAGCGGCTGATGAACAACGCGCTCTCGAACATCGCGCGACACACCCCGAGCGACGCGCCGGTGGCGATCACCCTCACGACCGACGGCGACGCCGCGACCTTGGTGATCGACGACGGCGGGCCGGGGCTGCCGCCCGAGGCCTACGAACGCGACGCTCGTCAGTTCCAGCGATTCGACCCGGCGCGCTCACGCGAATCGGGCGGCACCGGACTGGGCGTGAGCATCATGAACGACATCGTCGTCTCCATGGGCGGCACCATGTCGCTCGGCCCCAGTCCGCTGGGCGGATTGCGGCTCCACTTCACCCTGGCGACGATCGACGCCCCGACGCGCGAGGAAGCCCGCTAACGCAGGGAGATGAGGTGGATGTCGAGGATGCCCTCGGTGGCCCGCACGCGCTCCACCACCGACGTCGGTGTCGGCGCCGCGGTCGACATCACCATCAGCGCGGTGCCCGAGTGGTGGTCCGGGCCCACGGCCATGGACGTGATGGAGATACCGGCTTCGCCCAGGGCCACGCCCACGAGGCCGATCATGCCGGGCCGGTCATTGTTGCGCACCACCAGCATCGACGCCGCGGGGGCGATCTCGACGCTGTGGCCGTCCACGCTCACGATGCGGGTCTCGACGCGAGTGCCGACGGTCATCAACGATCCCGACACCGCGTGGTCCCCCGATCGCACGGTGATGACGTTGACGTACTCGGGCGAGTCGTGCGTCGACATCTCCGAGAACGTGATGTGGTGGTCGGCCGCCATCTGGGGCGCGTTCACGAACGACGCGCTCGCGTGACCGGTCGCGACCAGGAGTCCCTTGAGCGCGCAGAGGGTCAAGATCTTGGTGCCCGAGCCGGCGATCTCACCCTGGTAGATCACTTCGAGGTCGGCCGGCTCACCGTCTAAGAGTCCGCCGATGAAGCGGCCGAGCAATTCGGCCAGCCCCATGAACGGGCGCACCACGTTCGACACTTCGCCCGCCGCGACGTTCACCGCGAAGGGCACGAAGTCACCGGCGAGCGCCAACTGGACCTGCTCGGCGATCGTGACACCGGCCTTGTCCTGCGCCTCCACGGTCGAGGCACCCAGGTGCGGCACCACCACAACCGAGGGGAGTTCGAACAACGGTGACTCGGTGGTGGGCTCCTTCTCGAAGACGTCGAGCGCCGCACCCTGCACGTGGCCGGAGCGGATCGCCTCGGCCAAGTCCGCCTCGTTGACGATGCCGCCGCGCGCGACGTTGACGATGCGCACGCCCTGCTTGCACTTCTTCAGGCTTTCGGCGTTGAGCAGGTTCGTGGTCTCCTTGTTCTTGGGCAGGTGGATCGTGATGAAGTCACTCTGGGCCAGTAACTCGTCGAGCGTGAGGCTCTCGATTCCCATGTGGCGGGCGCGCTCTTCGGTGATGTAGGGGTCGTAGGCCACGAGGCGCATACCAAAGGCGTTCGCGCGCTGCGCCACCAGGGCGCCGATCTTGCCCAGACCAATGATTCCCAAGGTCTTGCCGTGGAGTTCGACGCCCTCCCACTTCGAGCGCTGCCACTTTCCCTCCTTGAGGGCCGAGTGCGCCTGGGGGATGTTGCGCGCCTGGGCGAGGAGTAGCGCCATGGTCTGCTCGGCGGCCGACAAGATGTTCGACACCGGGGCGTTGACCACCATGACGCCGAGCTCGGTGGCCTTGGCGACGTCGACGTTGTCCAGACCGATGCCGGCACGACCGACGACCACCATGTCGGTGGCGGCGGACAGCGTCGCGGCGTCGACCTGCGTGGCCGAACGAATGATGAGCGCGTGCGCGCCCTTGACCGCCTCCACGAGCTCGTCGGGGGTGAGGCCTAAGCGCACGTCGACCTCGTGGCCGGCGTCACGCAGCTCCTGGAGTCCGGACGCAGCGATTTCTTCGGTAACTAAAACACGGGCCACGAGGGGGTCCTTTCGTTGTGCTGGGGTAGAGCCTACGGGTTCTCAGCCGGCGGCGACGAACGCGGCGAGTCGCTCGAGACCCTCGACCAGGTCGTCGTCACCCAGGGCGTAACTCAGTCGGAAGAAGCCCGGCGTGCCGAAGGCCTCACCCGGGACGACGGCGATCTTGATGGATTCGAGCAGGCTCGCGGCGAGCTCGGCGGACGTCGTCGCCGTCCGACCGCCCAGTTCGCGACCGAGCAGGCCCTCGACGTTGGGGTAGCAGTAGAAGGCCCCCTCGGGTTCGGCGCAGGTGACGCCGTCAATCGAGTTGAGCAACCCGGTCATCAGCTGACGACGACGGTCGAAGGCCGCGCGCATCTCGTGCACCGCCGAGAGGTCGCCGGTCAGGGCGGCCACCGCCGCGCGCTGAGAGACGTTGGAGATGTTCGACGTGGTCTGGCTTTGGTAGTTGACCGCCGCGTTCATCACGTCGGGTGCGCCAATCATCCAGCCGATGCGCCACCCGGTCATCGCGTAGGTCTTGGCGACCCCGTTCACGACCACCCACCGGTCACCCAGCTCGGGCGCCACGACCGGCATCGACGCGTGGGTCGCGTCACCGTAGACCAGGTGCTCGTAGATCTCGTCGGCCATCACCCAGATGCCGTGCTCGGCGGCCCAGCGACCGATGGCCGCCACGTCGTCGGGGCGCACCACGGCGCCGGTGGGGTTCGAGGGCGACACGAAGACCAACAACTTCGTCCGCGGCGTGCGGGCCCGTTCGAGTTCCTCGACGGTGACGCGAAAACCCTGGGCTTCGCTGGTCATCACCGGCACCGGGGTCCCCCCGGCGAGGTAGACCGCCTCGGGGTACGTCGTCCAGTAGGGCGCGGGAATCAAGACCTCGTCACCGGGGTTCACCAACGTCATGAAGGTCGTGGCCACCGCGTGCTTACCACCGTTGGTGATGAGCACCTGGCTCGCGTCGATCGCCAATCCGCTATCGCGCAGGGTCTTGGCCGCGACCGCCTCGCGGAGCTCCTGGAGACCGGCCGTCGGGGTGTACTTGTGGTTGCGCGGGTCGTAACACGCCTGCGCCGCGGCCTCCACGATGTGGGCCGGAGTGGGGAAATCGGGTTCGCCCGCACCGTACCCGATGACCGGTTCGCCGGCCGCCTTGAGGGCCTTGGCCTTGGCGTCCACCGCCAGAGTGGCCGAGGGCGCGAGGCCTCCTAGAAGGTCACTGACTCTCGAACTCATCGACTACTCCGTTTCATTCTCTAGAGTTAAGTCTATGACCACACCTGAGTCCCTCCAGATTCCCGCCGACCTCCTCCCGCGCGACGGACGCTTCGGCGCCGGACCCTCGAAGGTGCGCGCCGAGCAACTGGCCGCCCTCGTCGCCGACGGCACCACCTACCTCGGCACGTCGCACCGTCAGGCCACCGTGCGCAACAAGGTCGCCGAGGTCCGCGAGGGACTCGCCGCACTGTTCAACCTCCCCGAGGGCTACGAGGTCCTGCTCGGTAACGGGGGCAGTACGTGCTTCTGGGACGCCGCCACCTTCCACCTGGTGGCCGAGCACTCCCAGCACCTCTCCTTCGGTGAGTTCTCCTCGAAGTTCGCGTCCGCCGTCAAGGAGGCCCCGCACTTGTCGGCCCCCGAGATCATCACCTCCGAGGCCGGGACGCACCCCCACGCCGTCGCCACGGAGGGCGTGGACACTTACGCCCTGACCCACAACGAGACCTCGACCGGCGTGATGATGCCCATCGAGCGTCCGGCCGGGGCCACCGGTCTCGTCGCCGTGGACGCCACCTCGGCGGCCGGCGGCCTCTTCGTCGACCCCTCGCAGTTCGACTGCTACTACTTCGCCCCCCAGAAGTCCTTCGCCTCCGACGGGGGGCTGTGGTTGGCCCTGTGCTCACCCGCCGCCGTGGAGCGCATCGAGACCCTGGCGGCCTCGGGCCGCTGGACCCCGGCCTTCTTCGACCTGAAGATCGCGCTCGACAACTCGCGTCTGAACCAGACCTACAACACGCCCGCCTTGGCCACGATCCACCTGTTGGCGTCGCAGATCGCCTGGTTCAACGACAATGGTGGTCTGGCGTTCTCGGCCGGGCGTTCGCGTGAGTCGGCCGAGATCCTCTACACCTGGGCCGAGGCCTCGGACTTCGCCACGCCCTTCGTCACGAACCCGGCGGAGCGCTCCCACGTCGTGGGCACGATCGACTTCGTCGACGGCGTCGACGCCGCCGTGGTGGCCAAGGTCCTTCGCGCCAATGGCGTGGTGGACACCGAGCCCTACCGCAAGCTCGGGCGCAACCAATTGCGTATCGCGATGTTCCCGAGCGTCGATCCGACGGACGTGGCGGCCCTGTGCGCCAGCATCAACTACGTCGTGGGCAACTTGTAGTTGACCCCCGATACGCTGGCGTGATGGACCGCGACACCCCATGAGTCGCGTTCTGGTCACCGGCGCCACGGGTTACGTGGGCGGACGTCTGGTCCCGCGGCTGCTCGACGAGGGTCACCTGGTGCGCTGTCTCGTGCGCACGCCGGCCAAGTTGTCCGCCGCCCCGTGGTTGGCCGACGTCGAGATCGTGGCCGGTAGCGTGGAGGGACCGTTGGACGTCGCCATGGCCGACGTGGACGTGGCGGTCTACCTGGTCCACGGCATCGGTGACGGGTCGGACTGGGCGGCCAAGGAATCGCGCGACGCCGAACACTTTCGCCAGGCCGCCGAACGCGCCGGCGTCGGACGCATCATCTACCTCGGGGGCATGGGCGCCGACGACCACTCGCTCAGCGTGCACCTCTCGAGTCGCCACGACGTGGGCCGCACGCTCGCCCACGGTCCCATTCCGGTCACCGAACTACGGGCGGCCGTCATCATCGGTTCGGGATCGGCCAGTTTCGAGATGTTGCGCTACCTCGTCGAGGTACTCCCGGTCATGGTGACCCCCAAGTGGGTCAAGACCTTGTCGCAGCCCATCGCCATCTCCGACGTGCTGACCTACCTGGCTCGCGTGATCGCCGCGCCCACTCCCCTCGCCGGCGTCTATGAGATCGGCGGACCCGACGTCGTGAGTTACGCCCGGATGATGGAGATCTACGCCGAAGAAGCGGGACTGCCCCGGCGACGCCTCATCCCCGTACCCTTTCTCACCCCTCGCCTGTCGAGCCACTGGGTGGGACTGGTGACCCCGGTGCCGGCGTCCCTCGCGCGACCGCTGGTCGACAGCCTGGTCAACGAAGTTGTCGTGCGCGACTCGCGCACCCTCGACGCGCTCGGTGCCCCACAACGTACTCTGCGCGAGGCCATTTCACTCGCCCTGGGGCGCACCACCCGCCACGACGTGCCGACGTCGTTCTCCGACGCCGACCTCCAGACCTTCCGCGCCTACGCCACTGACCCGGCCTGGGCGGGTGGCACCGAATTGCGCGACGTGCGCCACCGCGACACCACCGCGAGCGCCCACGAGGTGTTCGCCGCGGTGTGTGCGGTGGGGGGCGAGAAGGGGTGGTACAGCGGCGAATGGCTCTGGCGCCTGCGCGGACTCTTCGACCAGATCTGGGGTGGACCGGGACTGCGCCGCGGACGCCGCCACCCGAGCGACTTGCACGTGGGTGACTACGTGGACTTCTGGCGCGTGGACGAGATCGAGCCCGACCAGTTCGTGCGCCTGCACGCCGAGATGCGCCTGCCCGGTGAGGCCTGGCTCGAGTGGCGCATCACGACGAGTCCCCGCGGCACGCGCCTCACGCAGTACGCGAGGTTCAAGCCGCGGGGACTTCTCGGTCGTCTCTACTGGTACGCCGTGGCCCCGTTCCACGGTCTGGTGTTCCCGGGCCTCCTGCGCGGCATCGTCCACGACGCCCAGAGTTAGTGATTCAGTCGGTGTCGCCGCCGGAGGTCTCGGCGACCTTCTGCTTGCCGGCCGACACGAAGGGCATCATCGCGCGCAACTTCTTGCCGATGTCCTCGATCGGGTGCTTCTTGCCGGCGTCGCGCAATTCGCGGTAGCGCGGGCGGCCGATCTCGTTCTCCTTGACCCACTCGGCGGCGAAGGTGCCGTCTTGGATCTCGGTGAGGACCTTCTTCATCTCGGCCTTGACCGAGTCGGTGATGATGCGCGGACCACGGGTCAAGTCGCCGTACTCGGCGGTGTCCGAGATCGAGAAGCGCATCCCGGTGATGCCCTCTTCGTACATCAAGTCGACGATGAGCTTGAGCTCGTGCAGGCACTCGAAGTACGCGCTCTCGGGCTGGTAGCCGGCCTCGACCAGGGTCTCGTAACCGGCCTTGACCAACTGCGACACGCCACCGCAGAGCACCGCCTGCTCACCGAAGAGGTCCGTCTCGGTCTCCTCGGTGAAGGTGGTCTCCAGTACCCCGGCGCGCGTGGCCCCGATGCCGTGGGCGTAGGCCAGCGCGAGCGCGTGAGCGTGGCCGGTGGCGTCCTGGTGCACGGCGATGAGGGCCGGCACACCGCCACCCTCGGTGTAGGTGCGCCGCACGAGGTGTCCCGGTCCCTTGGGGGCGACCATGGCCACGTCGACGTCGGCCGGCGGGTTGATCAGGTCGAAGCGGATGTTGAAGCCGTGGGCGAACAACAAGCATTTGCCCGCACTCAGGTGCGGCGCGATCGACTCGTCGTAGGTGCGCTTCTGCTCGGTGTCGGGCACCAGCACCATGATGACATCGGCCTCGGCGCAGGCGTCGGCGATCGAGAGCACGCGCAAGCCCGCGTCCTCGGCCTTCACCACCGACGACGATTCGGGGCGCAGTCCCACGCGCACGTCGTATCCGCTGTCGTGGAGGTTCAGCGCGTGGGCGTGGCCCTGCGAGCCGTATCCCAGGATGGCGATCTTCTTCCCCTGGAGCAGTTCGGGCTGCGCGTCGGCTTCGTAAAACATCGTGGTCATGTCGGGTGTCTTTCTCTTCAGTCGGGGTGAGTGGCCGAAGCCGCTTTGCCAAGTCTAGGGAGTGCGACGCGACCGGTCCGGTGCAGCTCGGTCGTGGTGTACTTCTCGAGCTCGCGCTCGAGTTCGTCGCAGGCCGACGGCGTGCCCGCCAGCATGAGAGTGATCGATCCCGAGTCGACGTCGACGATCGCGGCTCCGGAATTGGCCACGACGTCAGACAGGGGGGTGCGGCTGTCGACGTCCGTTTTGACGGTCGCGAGCAGCAATTCGCGCTCGAGGGCGTCCTTGGGGGCCAAATCCGAGATTGCCACCACGTTCACCAATTTGTCGAGCTGCTCGACGATCTGCTCCAAGGGCGCCGATTCGGCGTCGACGACGATGGTGATGCGCGAGAAGCGCGCCTTCGTCTCGGCCGGTGCGACGGCCAGCGAGTAGATGTTGAAGCCACGCCGCGCGAAGAGACCCGCCACCCGCGCCAGCACACCGGCCTTGTTCTCGACGAGGACCGACAAGATATGGTGACGCACCGGGCTGTGGCTGGTGGCGCCGAGGAAGGGTTCGGGGGTGTTCACTTGGACTCTCTCTGCAGGGGGTGGACCATGATGTCGTCATTGCTCGCGCCCGCGGCGACCATCGGGAAGACCTTCTCCGAGGAGTCGGTGCGAAAATCGATCACCACGGGCACGTCGTTGATCGAATTGGCGGTCGCGATCGCGGCGTGCATCTCCTCGATCGTCGTGGCGCGTAACCCCACGCACCCCATCGCCTCGGCCCACTTCACGTAGTCGGGCAGGTCGGGTGAGAGGTAGACCTCGGAGTACCGCTCGTCGTAGAACATCTCCTGCCATTGACGCACCATGCCCAGGTAGGCGTTGTTCAAGATCGCCACCTTGATGGGGATGCCCTCGGCGCGCGCGGTCACGAGTTCTTGCGCGGTCATCTGGAAGCAGCCATCACCGTCGATGCACCACACGGTGCGGTCGGGCCGTCCGGCCTTGGCCCCGATGGCGGCCGGTACGCCAAAGCCCATCGTGCCCGCCCCGCCGGAGTTGATCCAGGTGCCGGGTTCCTCGTACTTCCAGAACTGCGACGCCCACATCTGGTGTTGCCCGACCCCCGAGGCGACGATGGTCCCGGGCGCGGCGGCGGCCGCGAGGGCCTCCACCACGAACTGCGGACGCAGCAGGGCGCCCTCGACCGGCTCGTCGTAGACCAGGGGGTAGGTCTCGCGCCAGGCGTCGATCTCCTTCCACCACACGTCGAGGTTCTGGGGGCTGGCCCCGGCCGCGTCCCACGCCTCGAGCACGGCGGCCACGTTGGAGCGAATCGCCACGTCGGCGAAGCGCACCTTGTTGAACTCCGCCTTATCGATGTCGACGTGGATGACTTTGGCGTTCGCCGCGAAGGTCGGGATCTTGCCGGTCACGCGGTCGTCGAAGCGAGCCCCGAGCGAGATCAGCAGGTCCGACTTCTGGATCGCCGTCACCGCGGCGTACATCCCGTGCATGCCCGGCATGCCGAGGTGCTGGGGGTGCGAGTCGGGGAAGGCCCCGCGCGCCATCAGCGTGGTGACGACGGGCATCTTCGTGCGCTCGGCGAAGGCCAGCAGTTGCGCCGAGGCCTGCGACTTCAGGGTGCCGCCACCGACGTAGAGCACTGGTCGCTCCGCCGTACCGATCAGCTCGACGGCGCGCGCCACCGCGTCGAGGTCGAGGTCGACCACCGGGCGGTATCCCGGCAGATCCAACTCGTCGATGCTCTCGGGGTACCACCACTCCATCATCGACTGCGCGATGTCCTTGGGGATGTCCACCAGAACTGGTCCCGGACGGCCGGTGGTGGCGATGTGAAACGCCGCGGCCACCGCGCGGGGGATCTCGTGGGCGCTCTTCACGAGAAAATTGTGCTTGGTGATGCCCATGGTGATGCCGGTGATGTCGCACTCCTGGAACGCGTCGGTGCCGATGGCGGCCGAGGAGACCTGCCCGGTGATCACCACCAGGGGGGTCGAGTCCATGTGGGCGTTGCCGATGGGGGTCACGATGTTGGTGGCGCCGGGGCCCGAGGTGACCATCGCCACGCCGGGACGCCCGGTCGCGAGCGCGTACCCCTCCGCCATGTGGCCCGCCCCCTGCTCGTGGCGCACCAGGACGTGACGGATGCTCGAGTCGATCAGCGGGTCGTAGACCGGAAGGATGGCGCCGCCGGGCAGGCCGAAGACGACCTCCACCCCTTCCATCTCCAGGCTCTTGATGAGGGCTTGCGCTCCGGTGAGTTGCACAATGGTCCTTTGGTGTTAGATATGGAAAAAGGCCTCCCATTCTGGGAGGCCTCCGGTATACGACGATGCGTGACTACCGGCGCCTGGCGCCTACTACTACCTCGAGAATGGAGTCACGGAAAGTCACGGCTCCAATATAGCCACCCATCAGACCCGGCACAACACGCCCCCGGTGGCGAGCCACCCGAGAGTCACGACGCGTTCATTCCCGCACCGCGCAGGGCCGGCTGGGCGGTCGCGCGCATGCGCTGCAGGACGCGGTGCGTCACCGGGGTGGCGTCGGGGTGCAACCCTCCGGCCGCGTCGACCGCCTCGCGCCACTGCGCCGCGCGTTCGGCGAGGACGGCGGCGTCGTGGAGTTGCGCGCAGTCGAGTCGGTCCTGGTTCACGTCGACGGTAATGGTGTCCCCGTCTCGGATCAAGGCGATCGGACCACCGAGGAGGGCCTCGGGCGCCACGTGGCCGATCACCAGCCCCACCGAACCACCGGAGAATCGTGCGTCGGTCATCAACGCGACGGTGATCCCGCGTTGGCGGCACAACGTGGTGATCTTGGAGGTGGGGTCGAGCATCTCGGGCATGCCCGGCGCGCCGCGCGGTCCCTCGTAGCGAATCACCACCATGTCGTTGTCGGCGAAGTCGTCGGCGTGCTCGTCGAGCGCCGCGATCAGGTCGCGCTCGCTGTTGAAGACGCGGGCGGTTCCGGTGAAGACCCCGTCGACGATGCCGCTCTCGACCCCGGCCAGCTTCAAGATGGCCCCACCCTCGGGCGCCAGGTTCCCGCGCAGGAGGCGTAGTCCCCCGGTGGCCTTGAAGGGTTCGGCGCAGGAATAGATCACTCGCTGGTCCGCCGCCGGCGGCGCGAGGCGCGCCACCTGCTCGGCCAAGGTCTCACCAGTACACGTCAGCGTGTCGCCGTCGAGGTATCGCGCGCGTAACAGCTCGTTCACCACGGTCGCCAGGCCCCCGGCGGCGTCCACGTCGACCATCGAATAGGTGCCGAAGGGTCGCATGTTGACGATCACCGGCACGCGACGTGAGAGCTCGTTGAACTCGTCTTGGCTCATCACCTCGGTCCACAGGTCGAACCCGGCGGCGCGGGCGATCTCGACGCTGTGCAACATGACGTTGGTGGAACCACCCATCGCGATCGCGACCGTCACGGCGTTGCGCAACGAGGCGGGCGTGACGATGTCGCGGGGCCGAATGCCGCGTTGGTGCATCGTCACGAGGCAGTCCACGAGCTGGTCGGGGAACTCCGCGAGGCGACGCGGATCGTCCGAGGTCGGGGCCACCATGTGCAGCGGCTCGAGTCCGAGGACACCGATGAACGACTGCATGGTGTTGTAGGTGAACATCCCCCCACAACTGCCCTGACCGGGACAGGCGTGCAGGGTGATCTCCTCGCGCGCCGCCGGGTCCGGGTGGCTGGCGGCCTGGAACGCGTCCACCAGGTCGATGCGTTCACCACTGACGGGGTGGTGACCGGGCTTGATGGACCCGTCGGACAAGATCACGGCCGGGACGTTCTGCTCGACGAGCGCGGCCACGGTGCCCACCGGGGGCTTGTCGCACGCGACGACCGCGATGACCCCGGCGGCGCGATTGGCGGCGACGTGCACCGAGACGGCGTCGTTCACCAGCTCGCGGCCGACCAGTGAGAACCGCATCTGCGGGGTGCCGTTGAGCTGACCGTCCGACACGCCGAGGGTGAAGGTGGGAGCGATCAAGCGCACCGCCAGGTCGTCTCGGTCAATGCGCCGCGCCATCGCCGCCTGCACCGCGGCGACCTTCTCGTGGACGCCGAGGTAGCACTGGCTGTCGCCGAGGTTGCCGACGACCGCCCACACCGGATCGTGGATCTTGTAGACGTCCTGGCCC
>Ga0209067_10000699_pt1 | contig 21172 bp, 17 predicted proteins | sample ColStrG_CSR_2013_FD_187199 | JGI IMG/M metagenome (GOLD analysis project Ga0209067, IMG submission 187199) | Freshwater sediment microbial communities in response to fracking from Pennsylvania, USA - Cold Stream Run_MetaG_CSR_2013 (SPAdes)... | ecosystem: Environmental > Aquatic > Freshwater >...
CTCGGCGTTAAACTCGCTAGGAATTCGCTTCGGTAAATTTTTGTTATGCTTACCGAAGCTTAGTGAAATATTTTAGTGTATTTTTTAAACTGAAAGGGAAAAACTTCATGAACAAAAAAATATCTAGTGTTATTTTCGGTGGTACATTGGGCATTATAATATTTTATATTGCATCCTTTATTCTTGGCTTTACTGCTGCAATACCAATCCCAATTGACTTAGTGAAATCGTTTAAAAGCAATTCAGTTCTTTGGCCATTTTTATTCCTTTGGGATACTTTGGTTGTTCAATTTGTGGGTGTTGGAATCTTGGTGGCAATCGCTAACTATTTTATTGTTAAAAAATCCGTAGTTTTATGGCGGCATTTTACAGTTTCATTTATTGTTGTTGAAATAATATTTGCATATTCGTCTATGTCAGCATTGTTCTCTGCTCCAATTCTGCCGCGTAATGTGTTTTTTCTTTATTTGCCGCATTTTGTTGTCGTAGTATCATGTGCATATATTGCCGCATATATTGGCTCCAAGCATAAAAAAGTTTAACAAGTCGCTCAAGCACCGCGCACTACGTGCGCTGGACAGTTTTTAAGTCGCAGTTTTGTGGTTTTGCTGCGCAAAAGTATTCCACAAAACCGCAACTTAAAAACTGCCGCTTAGCTCGGCGTTATTTCATCATTCAGATACATGCAGATGGAGGGCTATTATTCCCACGTATCACCCGTCGCCAGATCTGTAAATTGCGCGACGAGAAAGCATTGCCTGCTTGTAGCTACTTCATGCATTTCGTCCAGCAGGATGTCGATTATCTCTGTGAGTTCGTCGTTGCTGTTACGGGGAATGGTTAATTGATACGTATTTTTCTTGCCACGAACCGCTTTTGCGTTAAATGCTTTGAGACAACAGGTTTCAATAGCCTCTCTTGCCAGCTCCAACCCCCGTTTTTTGATTTGATAGCTCTCTAGCGTGAACGTTAACTCGATGCCAGAGGGTTCTGTATTTTCCAACGCTATAGGCGCGGACACGGGTAAGGATTGCTGTAATTGTTGTTCAATCCGTAATTGGCCGTAAGGGTCAGGAACGTCAATGTAGCGCATAGCCGACCCAATGTCCTGCCAGCCTACGTATTCCATAAGATCCTTCAGACTCCACCCGCTTGCCGATGCCCAAGTGGCAAACCCTCGTCGCAGCGAATGGCTTCCGTACTCATGCACAGATTCCATTCCTGCACGCTCAAACAATGTGCGTAATAGTTTTACGTAACTCAATGGTTTTATCGCGCCGGTACCTAGCTGTCCCCAGCGATTAATTGAACGAAATGCAGGACCATCAACCAATCCTGACGTACGAAGCCAGTCCTGGTATGCCCGAGTTGGGCACAGTCGGCTTAACCAGGGAGCCCGAAAACTCACACCTTCTTCATTGGTTTTTGTGCTGGGTAAATACAGGCTCATGCCTTCCGGGGAAATGCTGATGTGGTCAATGGCAAGCCGACTTAGTTCGTCACTGCGAAAGCCTCGCCAAAAACCGATGAGAACAATGGCTCTATCCCGTTTGGCTTTGACTTCTGCCGTTCTATCATTTGCGGCCGATGCCTGTTCGATTTCGTGCTCCAGCCAACGATCAATTCCCTCCAATGCTTGAATCGCCAGTGGTTTTACCTGTTTGGGTTTTTGGGGATGCAAACGGCGTATGCCACGCATGATTTTACGAACACTGAGGCTCTTAGTGGGATCTGCGAACCCCTGACTTTGGTGCCATTGCGCAAGCGCTGCCAGCCGTTGTCGCAATGTGCTAATCGATAATTCAGGAGCGTAATCTGTCACGTAGCGAATAATGCTGTCCGCTGTCGCAGGCAGGAAGCCACCCCAGGATACTTCAAAGTGCTCAACGGCCGATTGGTAGCTACGACGAGTACTTGGCCGTGTGGCAGCATGGAGATAATCATCGACTGTGCTTTTCATGTGAGTCTCGTTACTTCCAGAAGGGCTTATTTGACAGCTAATTTGCTGAAGAATAACCCAATAGACTTTTCTTATGGTAGTAATCCCGGTACCAATCCTTACTGTTTAAGGTAAATGTACGGACACTAAAGAGTTCTTTAATAAAAGTATCGTTGTCAGAACAGTGCCTCAACACGACCATCAGTTGAAGGATGCTGAAGAAAGAGCAATTCCAAAAAGGATTTGGTGATGACGCATAGACCTCCTGAAATGTCGGGTGCGCATATTGTGCGCTCAGCTGATCAAGAAACTCATGCAAATCACCAGGTAATTTATGGGTGAGGCTCGTAATTTTGCTTCCTACAAAGTTGGCTAACAATCCGTGCACAAAGTGACTATCGTCGATGCTGTAAAAATCAAATATTGAAACAGTCGCGCGTTCTATGTGTCGATTTCCCACACGGAGGTTTGTGCCGTCTCGAAAGCTAATTGCACCTTTGGTGCGCAATAATAGTTCGTGCCATCCTGATTGGGCCAATCCATGTAGTAATGATTTCGAGACATCTTGAGTGGCTTTAATGATGTTTCCACTACGTGCTTCTGCCGTCAGGGTCTTTTTCTTCACTTCGAGAAATAAAATGATTGTATCTGTTTCAATGATGAGATCGCATTCCCCTTGATCACGCGTGGTACCCAAGACTTTCCGATCATCTGCAGAAATATCGTATTCTTTTCCATGATGTACTTTTAGTCCATGATCTCTCATGCGATCCACCAAAAACTCTTCAGCCAAAGTTCCAATTTTGCTGACATCAACACCGCCATATTCTAATTCATTGCAGATAGCAAAAAGAAAACCCGTACAAGAGAAATTTAAATCCGGGCAAACATAATGGATCCCATTGAATATAAACGGCTTGGAAAAACTATTTAAGGCAGGTGTATTTTCGGGGTAAGCATAACCAGGATTGACATCGGCAGGTAAGAAGGAAAGCTTTTTAAGGGCATTTGCTAATTGATCCTGGGTATATTTTCTTTCCCACCTTTTGAAAAGCCATTGTGGATCTAGCTGGATTGAGTATGATGGAATATAAAACTCCAGCACACTTTCATAGATATCAATATAGATATCGACCAACGAACGGGATGTGGGTAATCTTGTACAGATACCGTCAATTAGCTTAAAAAAATCTTTTGGGTTTGCCTGCGCAACGCTAAAGATATTGTCATACATGATATGTTTTTTTAAGGAGTTCATAACTGTATGACGATTATCGAAACGAATAATGTTAAAGTCTTGAAGTTGATATAAGCAGAGGTAATGCGCTACTAACTCGCAAACTTGGCAAAATTTTTTTTCAGTGCGCTTCGTTTTAGGCGTTGGCCGAAAGTGCGCCAACGAAGCATTGTAAATATATCCCCAAGGTGTTTGCATAGTTGCAGGAGACATAATGTCGGGAAGGTAATTAAAATAATAGCGCAGCGAGATCGAATCAAAAGCTTTTCGCATTTCACTCAAGGCAAGTTTGGCACCCCAAAATCCCAGCGATGTAAATTGTGCAGTAATATAGCTAACCAACCGATCATTGTCGGCTTCAGCCATGCCAATTAAGCCAACACCAATATCTATTGCAAACCCTTTTTCTCGTAAATACTTAACGGCGTCTCCCATCAAGCGGTATGTAGGATATCGAACATCGGGTATTTTATTGCCTTCATCATAATTCAGCGCAATGAGATCTTGCAGGTAATCCTTTACCCGTAACCAGTACTGCGGATTATCCGTGTAACACTCCACTTGATTGATGTATTGACGAATTAAATGAAAGAACTCAACGATGTCTTGTAACGCCGTATTACCAGCGAAATAGGAAATTGCCACATATTTTTCAAATTGAAAAAATGAAATGTCTTCTATTGATCCATCGGCTATCCATCGACGTATTTCAGCTTTTAAAAATGTTTTTGCATCTGTACTGGCAGGATCAAAACCATACTTTTGCGACAAATGAGTAATAAATTTTTCCTTGTCAGATATTGTCTCCACATTTATTGATAAATCTAACAAGTCAGAAATTAGGAAATCTAAAACATGAGGTACTTTTTTCCCCGCTAATACACGATTTTTCTTGGCCATTTCATATCTCATTAGATTTCAACTATTCGCTTCGCATATCAACTGCATGCATATCCAGACTACAATCATAAAATAAAATTGTGCCCTTCGATAAAAGTCATTCTCATTTTCTTTGTAATAGCATGTAGGCAGCTGGAATTATAAATAAAGACAGTAAGGGCGCGGTTAACATACCACCAATCATCGGCGCTGCAATACGGCTCATCACTTTTGAGCCTGTACCCGTGCCCAGAAAAATAGGCAGTAAACCTGCAACAATTACCGCAACAGTCATCGCTTTGGGGCGAATCCGCAGTACGGCACCTTCTTGAATAGCCGCATTCAATTCGGACTCGTTGGTCGTGTTGTTATCAATACGATGCTGCCAGGCCTGTTTGAGATAGAGCAGCATAAAAGCATTGGAGAGCTTATTGGTAGCAGCAGATTGATCATGAGTCTTCGTCAGTGGCAGTCAACCTGCATCCGTAACGCCTTAATTAAATACAACAGTGGCCGCAACCATTTTCTTTGTTTGGCGACACCTGCCGCGGGGAAAACGCGAATGGCTTCCACCTTGGCAGAATTTCTGCTCCAAAAAGACCAAATAGATTTGGTACTGTGCTTTTCTCCTTCGGTCATCGTCGCTACCGACTTTCAAAGTGCACTGGAACACCAAATCCACTTACCGATGGATGGTCGCTTGGGGTCGAAAGGCCAGTCACTGACGTATCAATCCATGCTGCATCAAGATGATAAGTTTTGGGCATTGTTCAACAGATATCGCATATTCGCCATTTTTGATGAAATTCATCATTGCGCCGGTGATTCTCAGGAAAATACGAATGCATGGGGCGAACAGATTATTCGACGCATTCAGGGGCGCGCCGCATTTACATTGGCCCTGACTGGAACACCTTGGCGCTCTGACCGTATTCCTATTTCACTGGCAAGCTATACACAGGATGATAAAGTCCATTGTGATTTTATTTATGGCTTGCGAGAAGCAGTACAGGACAAAGTATGCCGTGCTCCAATAATTACTCTCATAGACAATGATCGTATCTGCGTACAACAGAAAAATGAAGAAAAAGCATTTACTTGCTTTGCAGACCTCTTGAAGCAGTCTGACTGCTCCTATCAGGAACTCATCAATAATGAGGCGTTGATTACCTATATGTTGGAGCAATCCTCCAAAAAACTGAACGCATTGCGTAAGCAGCATGTAAATGCCGGCGGGTTAATTGTGGCGTCGTCGGTAGAGCATGCCTATAAAATTGCCGATCTTTTACAGCGCCGTATGGGTGAAACGGCGGTGATTGCCACCTACATGGAGGATGATCCACAGGCAACGATTGCGGCGTTCAGAGCAGGCAGCGAGCCCTGGATTATCTCTGTCGGTATGGTGAGTGAAGGTACCAATATCCCTCGCTTACGCGTGTGCTGTCATTTAACGCGCGTCAAAACAGAGCTTCATTTTCGACAAGTGCTGGGGCGTATTTTACGTTTCGATGGCATTTATCATGGCGGTGGTTATATGTATGTTCCCGCCGAACCCAGCTTGGCTGAATATGCAGGACGTGTTATTGAAGAAATTCCTGATGCTGGCACACTTCGTCGTGATGTTATGCATTCGTTATTGATAAAAGATGATTCAAAATCACATGCTCAGAGTGAACCGCCAACAGTTGACGCGAACACATTATATCTCGACTTCGACGAGAATCGATCCTCTTCATTTACGTCGCATGATACCGATCCTGTACCACAAGGCTCGTTGTTAGCAACTAACTATGAAGCCAATATCAATATGTTTGGTCGGTTCCGTCAGGAATTATTAACCCTGCATCGACGACTCTGTGCTTAACTGGTAGATTTTTAATCCAATGAATACTTCTCAAGATGCTGTTCAGCAAGTTGCAGATTTACTTTACACCAAAGGAGATGTTTGTGATTTTGGCGTAGACGAATTGTACCTGCCCCAAATGATTGAAAGAGCCAGTGAGCGTTACCCCACCAAAGGCATTAGTGCTGTTAAGCAGTGGATGTGGTGGGACTATAATATTTCAGACGATGACAAAAAGCGTTTTACGGATAGCGGCGTTCAGCCTGCGATTATTTTTGCGAACTATTTAATTTGGGATAGCCGCGGTCGATGGCCAGAAGGCTGGAATGTAAAAACAACGCTGCTTGTGAGCTTTGAAGACAATTGTTTTTTTGTGACTCGCAATACGGTATATATTTTGGTCGGCAAAGGTCATCGTAAAACGGTAGATCCACAACTTGTTCACAATATCCATTTTTAATAGAGGCATTGCCTCAGAAAGTCGTTAAACTTTTCTTACAGCAAGCCTGTGATGTTCTGGAGGTATGTTTTATGCGTATTCTTATTATTAGAATAATCAAAGGATAACGCTAAGAAATGGCGGCACTTACGATAACTATTATACAATTGCAATGGCTATTAACAATCAAATTAGAATTACGCCTATAAATAGATCTTTCGTTGAATTAATAATAAATTTTCCTCACTAAAATGAAACGCTCACACTTATGACTAATCCTTATTTTTATCAGTTGCAACACATTGCCAATTCTATAAACCCCTTACTTCTTCTCATTTCAGTTGCAATGGTTTTATTGGCAAAGGGTGTTCATCGATATAGACGGGCGACAACATTAGTAGCAATTACTGCAGTGGTATATGGTTTTATGTTTGTCGATAAAATACTCAATTTATGGGGAAGCTTTGGAGGTGATTACAGTACCCATACAGCGGCGGCAATAGGCCTCGCTTATTTCATTAGCCGATATGCGACTTCTAATTATGCAAAGTATTCAGTTTGGCTGGTGTTTTTGATGTACTGTGGTTTGATGATGTTTCAGCGGTACCATACCGCTCTTGATATTGCGTCAACTGCATTTGTCGTGAGTATATTTATGGTACCTATTGTTTATTTAAACTGGAATGCGCTGCTGTCGACTTTGAAATCCAAAAACACATAAGTGCCAGATAAAAATTTCAATCTGGAGAACAGCTATCGCCATTCACGCTTACGCAGCATATTGACCGTCTTGGCAATCAAAACAGGAAGTGCAAAAACGGCGGGCAGCATAAGGACAAGATAATAATAACTGCCAGATCGAAAAAATTCGGTTCCAGCTTTTAAGCTGAAATACACAAACAACGAAAACAAAAAATAGACAATTGGGCGAATACCGAAAAAAGAAAATTGAATTCTTGTTGAGGAAAAAAATGCACCTATTAAGCTGCCCCCGGCAGCACCAACCAGGCAATCAGCAGGCCAATGCGCTCCGACGGCAATTCGCGAAAGTGTTACTATCGCCGCAATTAAATATAGGCCATAAGTTAGCCCGCGAGGCAGTTTTAAGCCAAAAACCAATAGCGTTACTGCCATAAATATGGTGGCCGCGTGTCCAGAGGGCATCGCGTAATTCGTATAATCTAACGTATGGCCAAAATTGTGTACATCCGCTGAGTTGAGAACATGCTCAGGACGAAGCACCTTAAATAAATACTTACCTCCCTGAGCAAATAAATGAACACAAAGCCCAGCCAATAAACTGTTTACTAACAATTGAAAATGATCTTTGAAGAAAACAAACAAAATACAGCCAACAAAAAGAGCATCGCCCATTGCGGTTAATAAGAACCAAGATGAACTCACGGGCAGACAACGATTAATACCTAAGTACAATCCATGATTGAACAACGGCATAAAGGCAAGAAGAATTCCAATTATTAAAATAGCGGCTGTGCTTAGGAGCAATCGCTTCATATCAACTCACTAGAAAATTTTAACTCCACCTAAAAGCATACCTGCTAAAAAAACTAGAGGCCAATATTTATTAAGTCTTACGCCATCATGTTTTGATTAATGATGATTGGGATAATTTTACAAGATGTTTAAACCAAAATGTTGCTCAGCGGCAACACTGAGTAATTAGCTAAAATTGACGTAAATGCTCCACTTTGTAGCGGTTAATTCAGCACCATGTAACAAGGCAGGCATCTTAATCGGATTGACTGTCAACCGTTATCAAACGGTTATTTTTTTCAATCTCAAAGCTGGTAAATGTACTTACTTCTGTGAGTTTATGTACCTCCTAACTAACATAATTGGTAAGGAGTACTCGCCATTTAGGTATTAATTTATTTGCTCGTTAATTCTCTTAAAAAAGATACCAAATCGGAACGTTCGTTGGCGGTAAGTACAATGGGGTGTTGAAGTTGACTTGTTCTATTGTACAGTTCAAGTTCAACAGCAGCCTCAAGAGTCTTTACGCTTCCATCGTGCATGTAGGGCGCCGTATTAGCAACATTTCGCAAAGAGGGCGTTTTAAATTTACCTATATCTCTGGGATCTAAAGTTACAACAAATCTACCCAGCTCAGATATTTCAGGTTGTGAATTAATCATAAATCCCATCGATTTTACATCCCTGGCCGACCTCATCACAGTATTTATTATTGACGGTAATTTATTTGTTATGTCTTTTGGTAACTCTATGGGGGATGAATGGAATTTGTTATCTGTAAATAATGCATAAGAGTCGTTAATGGTATGGCAACTAGAACATTTAGCTCGCCCCCTAAATATTTCTAAACCTCGCAATGCCCCCAGTGAGATGGCTGAGTTATTTTTCCCATAATAATATTGATCGAAATTTGAATTACCTGATAAAAGGGTTCGCTCATAGGTTGAAATTGCATCTACAATAGTTTGAATGCTGAATTTTTGCTTACTATTTTTAAAAGCTGACTCAATAAATATTTGATACGAGGGGGCATTTTTTACAATAGACACGATGTCATTGTCATTTTCAAATCCATGTTCAATTTTGCTCGTTAAGGGAAAAACAGCTTGTTCCGAAAGGCTGTTAACTCGCCCATCCCAAAAAAGCGTATTTGAATAAATTGCATTAAATAAGCTAGGCGAATTTCTAGCGAGCCTTTTGGAGCTAACTCCGAGAGAGGTAGCTAACCCATCTGTAAATACCAACGAGGGATCGTGGCATTTGGCGCAACTTACCGTTCCGTCAATGCTCAATTTTTTATCGAAAAAAAGTTTTTTACCGAACTCAAGGTAATTTTTATCATTACTATTTATAAGCGAATTCTGATCATGAGGAAGCGGAGGTAGGCCTAATGGAACGTCTGCAGCCAGTAATAAATTACATTTGAAAATAAGCTCAAATACTAAATATGTAACTATTGCCTTATTCTTCATATCGCTAAAACTCTCCGTGTGATTCGTATCTATCTCAAACCATATTATAAAACAGTCTAAGAAAATATCATATTTGGTGCCACATTGTTTGAATTGTCGTATAAAGCATTTTGATCGCGGCAATTGTTCATGTTAGCTTAAATGCAAGCGAGTGATAAGTGAATGCAGCTTTTTGTATTTTCTTAATGGAATAGTAAATTGGATGATATACGCGACGGAATTTATATGGACACCAAAATCAATTCGATGACAATTACTGCGTGGATTAAAAACTCACTTCTTTTTTTAATTTACAGTACAAACAATATAGTTTATCGAAATCGTTATTTGTGGAAGTTTAAACTAAGCGCATTATTGCGAATATATTTTTTACCTACGTTAATTTTTTTAGTGCTGCTTTGTTCTCCTGAGATTTTTTTGGGGAACTCTTCAATCAAGATTGCCTTCAATAAGGCATACGCCGATTCCATCGCATACACATATGATTCTACAGGGCGTGTCGTTCAAGCTGCGAATAGCACCTCTGGCAATGTGATAACCTACCAGTATGATTTGGCAGGTAATATCCTTTCGCAAAAAACAACGCTTCTAACCGATGTAACCATTTCAACACTGTCGCCCTTAAGCGGTACAATTGGTAGCTCGTTAACAATTTCTGGAACTGGATTTAGCACAACCTCCACATTAAACAGTGTAAAGGTCAATGGCATCGCTGCCACAGTGACGTCTGCATCGTCGAACAAATTGGTTGTTACCATTCCCTCAGGTGCCACTTCAGGTACTGTGAGCGTAACTGTCGGTACAACAACGGTTACCTCATCAAATTCATTTACTGTTACGTCTAACGCTGCGGGTGCAATTCCGACAATTACTGTAGTCTCCCCAACAGGTGGATCTGTGGGTACAGTCATTACTTTAACTGGTACTAATTTTGCTAATATAACAAGCTTAAATAAGGTTCTGTTCAACGGTGTATCTGCAACAGTGTCAGCGGCCACCACTACCAGCTTATCCGTTATCGTTCCGATAAATGCGACATCAGGCCCCATAAGTGTTATTACGCCATTTGGCAGTGCGGTAAGCACTTCGGATTTTATTGTTCCACCTGCTGGGTTTATTACTACCGATATTATTGCCACAGGGCGCACCACTGAAAATGCATCGACTGCGTTGACACTCAATGCATCCGTTGCAAGTAAACCTGTTATTGCATTTTTTAATGGAGTACAAAGCGAACAGTACGTGCGAGTCGTGGTAGGTGCTTCCGCAGCCAGTGCAACAGTACAGATTTTTGATCCAGCTTCAAAATTAGTTGGCAGCACAACAATCACAAGTGCATCTCCCTTCGGCCAAAATTTTGTTGACTTACAGACTCTAGGAAGAACGGGAACTTATTCCGTTGTTGTGATTCCTGGCACTCAGCCTGAGCAGATAACCATTAATATAGCGAAAGCAAATATTGGTCAATTTAATCTACAGTGGGTATCGAGTGGCGGCTCAAATGTCGTCAATACTGGCGCGGGATTAAGGACAGTATTTAATTTTTCTGGAACAGTTGGAGAACAGATTAATTTCTATTTAGATAGAAATTATAGCCCAACTAGTTGGAATGATTACCCGAAATTTCTGCTGCTGGATTCCAGTGGAACCGCAATTTGGCAGTCATCTATTACTTCATCTACTAATTCTACAACACTGTTTTCGATGCCAGTGTTTACAGTTACGGGTAGCTATTCTCTCATTGCAGATCCTGGCCCAGGATCAATGGCCTATTTCACTTTCCTTGCCGGAATCGGTGGGACGAATACGGCTCTTGATTCATCGCCGGCAACGTTAGGCCAATTTTCAGATGGCAATCATACAGTATCAGGTCGGATTGGCTTTCAAGGTGTTGCGGGTCAGGTAGTCACTCTGCATGTCACGCATGCAAGCGGCTATACCTCAATGACACTCCCTTCAACAAACGTGAATTTTTATTACGGTAATGTATCTTCTAATATTAATAATGGTCCCCAATTTATTGGTAGCTTCCCAAATCTAACGGCTGATTATTCAATTCAAATACCTTATCTGCCTAACTCTGGAAATTATTTTTTCCAGATGGGCCCTAATCAGTCGAATAACCCGATAGCGGTACAAGTATTAAGTAATCCAGGAAAATTAATTTCTAGCAATAGTTCAAATAGTATCTCCTTTCCTTATCAGGGGCAGTTGGGTGTCTTCACATTTAATGCTTCAGCGAATGATTTTATTGGCATTGGGCTTGCGCCCAATGGATCACCCTCATTATCTAATGTACAAATAAGGATTTATGATCCATCAGGAAATCTTTTTTGGACAACACAAAGTCCGGTGAACTTAGCATCTGGCTTCACAATACCCATAGTAATGCCGACTTCTGGTTTGTATAGTATTTACATTGTACCAACCGCATCGTCTTTCTTATGTAATAGTGTTCAAACCAATAAAGGAATAAGCTGCACCTCAGATACATCACCTTATTCACTTGGTGGCGGTACTCTTGCGATATCAAATCCAATTACAGGCAATTTAGTGGTAGGTGGAGGTAGCGCAACAGTTTCAACGCAATATATTGGGCAAAGTGTACGATATACTTATACTTCAGATGGACACACGTTAAATACACTAACGGTCAGTAATGTGTCATTTAATTCAAATGTGATTTCTCCCAGTCAATGTCTCGCATCACTGCGCATGATGAATGCAACACAATCTAACTTCAATAGCACTGATACCTTTTCAGATATGTTGTATCACCCATCAAGTATTTCACCCAGTAGTATTTCAGCGGGAACTAACACTTTTAGCTTAAACACGAATCAATTCCTCCCAAGTACTAATGTAATAGAGTTTCAAGCTCAAGACGGGTGCACGATGAATATGACGTTGAATTTGAATTAATTAAATAGATTTAAGGATACTTCTATCATTACGCATTTAGGGAGCGCGAGTATGTCGTCGTCACACATGAACATTCTTAATCTAGTTTCGAATAAAATTAACAAATGCATTTTTATATTTGTTGCGATATTCATCGCGGTTTTTTTCCCGCCAGTGTACGCCGTAGAAACGACGATCCCATTGATTGGTCAAAGCAATACGCTTCTGCCAGATGGTAATACGTTATATTCTGGCGGTGGAGCTGGATCTGATGTTAATAATTTACTGAAAATAAGTAGAATTACCGATTCGAATAGCACCTCTCTACAAATTTTACCTTTTACGCTCCTAACGGCGAGAACAGGTCATACCAGTACTGTACTACCAGATGGCACGATATTTATTTTTGGTGGAAGTGATGCTAGCGGACAAATCATTGCCAACCCTGAAATTGTTGATTTAATACAAGGGAGTGTAAAAAAAGTCGAAGATAGCGGTCTATCACCTCGTAAAAATCATTCAGCAACATTATTAACAGATGGACGAGTATTGATTGCCGGTGGATTTGATTCAGCTCAATCTCTTATTTCGACGTCAATCATTTGGAATTCTCGGACACAAAAGACAGAGGCCCTAAGCCCGGTACTTCATATTCCACGATATGATCATCAAAGTGGGCTCCTAGAAAATGGTGAAGGTTTTATTGATGGTGGGAAATCGACTCAACCCAATGTTAATTTATTACCAGAACTTTTTAATCCAATAACCAATTCATTTGAACTGCCATCGACGTTGCTATTACAAAATAAAATAAATAATTCAGTAGTTAGTATGGCTGGCCATTTGCCCATAGAAAATGCGGTGGATGTTCCTGTAGATACGATGATTGCTGTACGATTTAATAAGGCCGTACAACTTAAGTCAATTAACACTTCAACTATAAGCATTGTGGGGCCAGCCGGAGCAATTTCTGGACAGGTAGTGGGTGCTGGTAATGGAATGCTAGCCTTCTTTACCCCTTCTGCTGATTTAATCCCTGATACCAACTATACTGTTTTTTTAAAAGGGATTTCAGATGCTAATAATAACGAATTACCGCTTACAGTATGGCAATTTAGTACCCATCGTTTTCTTACCACTACAAGCCTGCAAAATCAAAATAAACCAATAAGTGTAGATTTAAATAAATCTTCTCAGCCTGTACCCACACATCTCCCAATGGCTGTTAGCAGTAATATAAATAGTGTTACTAACACTGTTATTAATCAAAATTTAAATCTGAAACCTGAATCGGCCAGCGAAACCGAAGATTGGATTCCAGGTGAATACAATAGAACAGGACAATGGAGGATATTAGGTAAAACGGGAGATCCTGCTTTTAATATTCTCAATATTGCCGACTTAAATGCAAGTAGCGGTGTTACCGCTGTTTCAGGGCACATTGAGCGTTTTCACGGGCGTCCATTATCGGGAGTGACTGTCAGTATTGGAACTCATTCTGCTACCACTGATAACCAAGGTAGATTTTTAATTTCAGGTCTTACGTCTGGAATACAACAAATGCAAGTGGATGGAACGGAAGTTGTTTCCAGTGGACGGCATTACACTAAACATTATATTGAAGTAGACGTAAAAGACGGCGTCACCACGACCTTAGCAAATCCTATATACCTTCCACGCGTAGATCCTGCTCAAGAGATAACAATTTCATCCCCTGCCGATCATGAAATTGTATTAACGCATCCCAGTATTCCAGGCCTAGAAGTTCATATTCCCAAAGGGGCCGTGCTTAGAGAGTATGATGGGAAAATTGTAACGAAGGTAAGTATTACACCTATTCCCATCGACAGAGCTCCTTATCCAACACCGACTAATTTTTCTGTGTATTTTACATTGCAACCAGGCGGTGCGTTTGTTGATGGTAATGATCCATCAAAAGCAATAAAAATAATTTATCCCAATTACCAAGGCTATGCGGCGGGCACACAAGTAGATTTCTGGAATTATGATCCCAACGGGGGTGGCTGGGGCGTTTATGGCCAAGGTGTAGTGTCGAAAGATGGCAAAAAAATTATCCCGGACACTGGTGTAGGCTTTCGTCAAATCATGACATTCGGTTATGCCATCGGTCAGTCAACGACGCCGCCTCCCGTGGCACCGCCTCCTGGCGGGTGTGAAAAAGGCGGAGATCCTGTTGACTGCGCCACAGGGCTATTTTTACACAGCGCAACAGAGTTAATAGTTAAAGACATCTCACCAATTAATATAACGCACACGTATCGACAAAATGATAACGTCTCACGTGCTTTTGGCATTGGTGCAAATCTTTCGTATTCAATGTATCTGTACTCAAGCAGCTCTTCAAATGTTAATGATGTTTATTTAATTCTTGCTGATGGCGGACGTGTACATTTTCATCAACAATCTACATCTGTTTGGACGTGCACCGACTCACCGACGTCCTTTTATGGTTCAACTTTGACCCAGGACACCATAAACCACGGTTATAAAATCACGCTTGTTGATAAAACAGTTTTTTCATTTGCCAACCATTCACCCAATCAGCTATTAGGCATTACGGATCGCAATGGAAATACAACCACCATTACATTATCAGGAGGCAACAATGGAAATATTTCCCAGATTACCTCGCCTAGTGGTCGATACGTCCAATTTGCATATGATGCCCAAAATCGCATAACACAGGCTACCGATAATATTAATCGTGTCGCTACCTATACCTATGATGCAGGCGGACGACTTGCAACCGCAACAAACCCTGCCGGTGGTGTAGAACAATATGGATATGATGCGTCAAATCGTATGACAACAGTGACTGATAGAAATGGCAACACAATGGTCACGAATGTGTACGATACAAATGGGAGAGTGCAAAAACAAACGCTTGCGGATGGCGCTATCTGGCAGTTTGCATACCAATTAGATGCGAATGGTAATGTAACGCAGATGGATCTTACTGATCCAAGAGGGTATATACGTCGGTCAATTTTTAATGCGAGTGGGTTTGTAACGCAACGCATAGACGCGCTAGGCCAACCTGAACAGCAAACTACAACGTTCACTAGAAATACAACAAACTTGGTGACACAAATCGTTGATCCACTAAATAGAACGACGAATTTTATTTACGATACCTATGGCATGCTAGCTTCGAAAACACGGCTTTATGGCACTGCAAACGCAGTTACGGAAACATTTACTTATGACCCAATTTTTCATCAATTGATCATTTATTACGACCCACTTAATAACTCGACCATATTAGCTTACGACTCACACGGAAATCTTACCGGAGTGACGGATTCGCTAAGTAACAAATCTACTATTGGGCGAAATGCTCAAGGCTTACCAATCAGTTTTACCGATGCATTGAATCATCAAACACTAATTAGTTACCAACAGAATGATATGTCAAGTGTCCAAGATGCTCTTGGAAATACAACCAATTATTTTACCGATAACGCAGGTCGTGTCATTAGTGTCAGTGATCCGTTAGGATATGCGACTCAATATAGTTACGACTCTTTAGGCCGGTTATTGACAACCATAAATCCGGAGAGCGGTGTTACGAGTATGACCTATGATAAAAATGGTAATACGCTAACAGTACGGGATCCGCGGAATCTTGCTTCACACGTCTATACGTATGATGGCAGAAATCGTGTAAAAACCTACACAGATCCATTAGGCAAAGTAGCGACTAATAACTACGACGGCATGAGTAATGTAATCTCTACGATTGATAGAAAAAATCAAACCACTACCTATACCTATGATGCTCTAAATCGATTAAAAACTATTACTTACGCTGACGCATCTACAGTAACCATTATATGGGATGCAGGAAATCGTCCAACGCAATTTGTAGACTCGTTAAATGGTAGTATAACTTACTCATATGATAATTTAGATCGACTTACACAAGAAACTTCGCCACAAGGACAACTTAAGTATCAGTACGATAATGCTGGGCGACGCACACAGTTGACTATTCTTGGGCAATCGACACCAGTCACTTATCAATATGACAATGCAAACCGATTAACACAAATTGCTCAAGGATCAACTATTGTCAGTTTTGGTTATGACAATGCGAATCGCCGAACTAGTATTACTTTACCGAATGGAATCGTTAAATCGCTGACATATGACAATGTAAATGAATTGTTAAGTATAACCTTTGATAAGGGCACAACGCATATTGGAGACCTGGCCTATACTTATGATTCAGCTGGTCGACGCATAAGCCAAAGTGGCACTCTTGCCAAGTTGTTAATACCTAGTGGTATTTCTTCTGCATCATACGATGTAGCAAATCGTCTTACTAGTTGGAATGGAACTGGTTTGACCTATGATACCAATGGCAATCTGACAAATTTTGGAACTAAAACCTATTCTTGGGATGCTCGAAATCAACTTGTTGCGACCAGTGATGGTTCAAGTACATATTCTTATGATGTATTTGGCCGTAGAAAAGCCCGCACTGTTTCAGGAGTTACTACAAATTACCTTCATGACGGAAAAAATCCTTTAACAATTAATGGCAATATCCTACTTAGCGGTGCGCATCTAGATGAATTTTATGTGCGTGTTGTATCAGGAACTATAACGAGCCTACTAAGTGACTCACTGGGCAGCACTGTAGCGCTAACAGATAGCTCAGGCACAATAACTGCGAGCTATTCGTATAGTATCTATGGTGATGTAAGTAAAACAGGAACTGATGATATTTCGTTTCAATACACAGGAAGAGAAAATGATGGCTTATCTAAGCTGTATTATTATCGTTCGCGTTATTACAGTACCTCTAGCGACCGATTTATTTCAAGTGATCCAATCGGATTAGCTGGGGGAGTAAACACCTATGCATATGTGCGAGGAAACCCAATAAAGAAAATAGATCCCCTTGGACTTGAAGATTTAATTTTGGAGCCTACTTCAGATCCTGCATATAAAAATGATAAAGCCTATAACAACCCTAATTACTATACAGTAGGTAGTCATGGTGCTGAAGGTGATTCAGATCACATATATGGCCCAAAAGGTGACTTTGGAATGGACGTTAATGATATGGCATCAGCTATTATAGCGGCAGGCTACAATGGCGATAAGCCGATACAGTTAGTGATTTGTTATGCAGGAAATGGCGGCGACGATAGTTTAGCTCAAAAGTTAGCAGATTCATTATCATCTTGGATGGGCGGCAAGCAAATATCAGTTCAGGCATCACCTGTTGATGTAATTGTGGGGCGCAACTTCTTCGGGGTCCCATATTCTAGGCCAATGACTGGTGCTTGGAAAAATTTTAATAGTAAGCCTCAATCTTGCGGGAACTCCTGTAATAATGGAGTGCAACTATAATTATGTATAAGTTTGCTATTAGCCTGCTAACTGTTGCACTGTTTATTTTAACAGCAAGCTGCAGCGTTCAACGAGAAACTATCCATTCGTTTCAATCAAAGTCAAATCAATGTATACAACCTAAAAGGAACGACGAGCCTCATATATCTGTAAATAAAGAATGGGTAAACAACAATTTGCTAATTACTATTACAGAATATCAAGTATGTGGATTTGATATAAAAAAACCTTTATTTAAATTACGCAACGATGAATTAAATATTTCATATGAGTTTCACCAAAAAAATTATCTTCTAAAATGTTTCTGTAATTATGAATCTACCATGATCATCAATGGCCTTCCTGTCCAAGATTATAAAATTAATTTTACATCTTCAATTCACTAATATTCAAAGAGTTGTGTAGTGGGCAATTGGATAGTAAATGTGCCTCTTGGTAGGAAGGTGAAGGCTTGATGGGGCAGCAGTGATGGCACTTCCGTTAGCCGAGGTTTAATCGGCGTTGGCATGCCTGGTGGTGGCTGTTAGCACAGAGAGTATTACTATGAATGTGGCATAGGTGGAAAAATTTTACAGATATGCCAGGGCTACTCAAGTTAATTGTGGTCAGTGGATTCTTGTTTCCGTTGTTTGTGATTACGTCTATCATACATTCGTCGGTAAACGTTTTTGGCCACGATTTACCAGAAGAAACATGGTGGATTAGTGGTGGCGACCCCTTCACTGTTGTGATCGGGTCCCTAATGTGGTCTGCTGCTATTCAGCTTCTGAAGCGTTCAATTATTGGTGTGCCAATTTATGTCGCTGCTTGGATATTGATGACGATATCGATTCCGATTGTGGCGATTAGATTGAGCTTGATGTCTGAAGAAGCTATGTTCTCATTAACTTCAAATCTTATTATTGTCGTTATACTGGCTGTTTATTTGTATCGGAGTAAATCTGTTCGGAATTACTTTCATGCAGCAACGTAATTGAAATTGAAAGTGATCCGATTGGGCTAGCGGGTGGGATTAGATCTGGGGCGAACAGATCTATTACATTAGTGGATCTATCCTGCCATTTACTATGTACTTTGGCTTCTTGCAGTTATCTTTTGCTTATCATTTTGGTTACGGTCAAGTGGGCGAATCACCATCCTGAGTTGCAAAAAAGCAAGGATGTATTTTGGTTTGGTATAGTTGGTGGGATTATTATTTTTAAAGTTTTTCGAAAGAAAAGAAGTAACGAAGACATTCAATAGATGAGTTTTGTGTAAAGATTAAAATTTGACCTCACTTTAACCCCCCAAAATCCGCAGTACTTCAACGTGTTGCGGGTTTTGTTTTTTTGGCCCGCTCGCTGGAGGGTGTAGAAGCCTCACTCTCTAACGCCACCAACCCAAATAATTGCCTATCGTCATGGCGGGCTAAGGCTTTGTCCATCATCATGGACGTGAACTCTGTATCTGACCATGTACCGTTTTTTTACAAATGTACGGAATAAAAAATGAAAAAATTTGAAACACAAGCGGAAAAAGATCACTTTCTGAATGAGGTTCGTCGTCGTCGAAATTTGGTATGGTTGTGGCTTCCAGTAGCAATAGGTATTTGTATTTTGTGCTTTTTAATTTTTCAACTAACTGTTGGAAATCCTCCTAGCTGGTTTATGACAATGTTGAATATTTTAGTTATTGTGGGTTACTTTTTTTTTGTTGGGCGTATATCCAATATACGATGCCCCAGATGTGGCTATAAAGCACTTAGAAGTAATCCCGCAGTTTCCATGAAAAATGTACGTTGTCGATGGTGTGATTATCCATATAAAAATGCGGAGGACTATCAATCTCATAGCAATATGAGATGATTGCGTTTTTTAAAATCGCTACAAAGTCCACCATAACTTGCAGGGCTTTTTCTGTAAGTAGTGGTTCTATACGTGGCCAGCCTGACGATCTTAAAGGCTGTTTAGGGATCCCTTGCGAAGCTGGATTAGAAAAGCCCTAGCAACAAATGGGGTTGGACTTTATGGCAGGACTCTTTTGAATGCTACCGAATCAGCTACGGTAGGAGACTTTGCTGTTGGTCTGATTAATTATGCTGGGTTTTCTACAGGAGTTTTGGAAGTGGCGGGAGCTGGATTGACGCCATTTGCAACTACTGCACTCTATTTAGCCGGGTTAAACTGTGAAGACCCAATTACTGGGAAGCCCTGTCTATGAAGGAATTAATTGATCTATTTATCGATAAATATCCTTGGCTATCATTATCATTTGTATGGCTTATTTGGTTCGCAGGAGCACTATGGGAATATCGGACGCATCGCAATAAGCAAGTCACATCTGGCGGCCTATTTTTCTTACTTTGTTGTTTATTGTTTGCTATCGCCCAAACGAGTATAAACTGGTATTTAAAGCTAGTAATCGGCGGAGGCATTACTACCATTGTATGGCTCGTGGTTAAGTTTTTACCAAAAAAAATTGAACCAATGGATAAATTCAATAAGCCTTAAACGTGAAAAATGAAGATTAAGTTACGTAGAAGTCGTTAGCTTGCAGTAGACGAGACGGTGCGCAATATATTTGATTACTATTAGAGTATAAATTGATGTTAAATTAAAAAGTTCTAAAATAAGTATGTGTTATATGACCTATCTGGTGAATTCGAATTTTTCTATAATCCTAAACAATACCCATGTTATTAAATATGCGTAAGTTATTCTTGGGGCTTACTCTAGGCTTTTTAATTATATCTATCTTACATGTAATTATTACCCGTTCTGAACCATATTTGAACGCGCAGGCCTATATGGAAAATAACGATCAAATAAAATCGGAATTCGGGAAAATTAAATTTTCGTTAGTGTATGTGGTTACTATAAAAAATTCACACGCAAAATTTCTTATATATATTATTGGAGAGAAAAAACATTCGAGCATTAAGCTATATGGCAATGAGCAAAATGGTGCTTGGATCATTCGTAGAGACTTAAGTGGCTAATAGTTCATCAGGACATGCCCAATCTTTATAATCTTGTAGGTGATTATAGGGGTTGGTATGTTGGAGCTGCCTTTTTTCAGGATACCGATATGAGTGGTGTTGATCGTTATGTAAAAGCAGCCACGCGCGAAAACTCACGGCGCAGCTACCGATCCGCTATCGAACACTTTGAGGTTGAATGGGGCGGATTTCTTCCAGCAACGTCTGATAGTATTGCTCGTTATCTTGCCAATTATGCTCCCACACTTGCCTTGAACACCTTAAACCAGCGACTTGCTGCGTTAAGCCGATGGCATATCGACCAAGGAATGCCTGACCCTACAAAGTCACCCTTTATAAAGAAAGTCCTTCGCGGTATTTCGGCGTTGCACCCAGCTCAGGAAAAGCAGGCTAGACCTTTCCAGCTGATTCAGCTTGAGCAGTTAGATGCCTGGCTTGCGCAGCAAATAGACACCGCCAACGCACAGGGAAATGAGCAAGCCTGTTGATTTGCACTTAAAACTGACCCACTAAACGCCCATATTTGCATCGAAAACTGACCCACGTAAACAGACTATCCTGCTCATTTTTGAGCGGGAGATAGGAGTGATTAACGTGGCCATTTTGAGC
>Ga0209067_10000700_pt1 | contig 21169 bp, 22 predicted proteins | sample ColStrG_CSR_2013_FD_187199 | JGI IMG/M metagenome (GOLD analysis project Ga0209067, IMG submission 187199) | Freshwater sediment microbial communities in response to fracking from Pennsylvania, USA - Cold Stream Run_MetaG_CSR_2013 (SPAdes)... | ecosystem: Environmental > Aquatic > Freshwater >...
GTTCATGATTGGCTCCTGGAAAGAAATGAGGTGGAGTACCTCACTTCTCAGAATAAGAAGCCGTTTCAATCGTTAAATCAACAAACAGTGGTGGCAAGAAACTTTTACCGCGCGAGCGGTTTCGTCCATGGGCACAACGCGGACAGTCGCAGATAATCTAAGTCGAAGTGTCAAACGCAAAAGTTGTGGCATTACTTTATTCATTTTCAACAAATCCGACGAGCGTGACAAATTTGCCTGGATCAGCGATTTCAACACTCAAGCAAAAATCTTAATTAATAGCTTTTAAGATATTTTAATCACGAAATACGGATACCCAAAATTTTCAAAACACCGGGAATCGTTTCGCTGTCCAAAGTGAGATCCAGTTCAGTCAAGGTATTTTTCAGATAACTAAAAGGTTGCCTGTTCTATATTTCCTGGCTCGTGATCCGAGTATTAAACGCTTGTAACGTTGAATTTTATGTAGTAACATCGCTACATTATTTGGATCAGTGAGGTGTAGCCATGGTCATTACCACCTTATCAAGCCGCGAGTTCAACCAAGGGGCGAGCTCGGCAAAACGGGCCACAAAAGACGGACCAGTGTTCATTACAGATCGAGGTCGACCGGCCCATGTGTTGATGAGCTTTGAGCACTATCAGCGCCTCACCAAACAGTGGCGCAACATTGCCGATGCACTGGCTATGCCGGGGATTGCCGAGATTGAGTTTGATCCACCCAAAGTGACGATCGACACCCGACCGGCTGATTTAGGATGATGTTTGTTCTCGATACCAACGTCGTGTCCGAATTGCGCAAGGTGAGGCATGGTATGGCCGACATAAACGTCACGGCATGGGCAGAAAGCGTTGATGCAACCGACCTTTTTATATCTGCCATCACTGTTATGGAACTGGAACTTGGCGTTCTGTCAATTGAGCGAAAAGACGCCACACAGGGAATCCTGCTGCGCACGTGGCTGGAGCAACACGTATTACCTGAGTTTTCTGGGCGCACGTTGCCTGTCGATACCGCTGTGACACAACGCTGCGCCAAACTGCATGTTCCCGACAGGCGCGGCGAGCGTGATGCACTTATCGCGGCAACCGCTCTTGTGCATGGCATGACCTTGGTCACTCGCAATGTCGCTGATTTTAAGTCTACGGGAGTAACCCTCATCAATCCCTGGCTGGCATTGCAGTGACCATTGCGATCGGTATCGATGTCATTTTGGCGAAATTCGAAATCGAAGTAATTTAGATTTCAGTGCGGCAAAATCAAACGCTGCTTTACTGTGCGTGAGACCCGCTTCCAATTGGTTGAACTGGCAAAATTTTCAAAACGCCGGGAATCGTTTCGCTGGCCAAAGCGGGGTCCAGTTCAGTCACGCTGTGTTCGACGGTCTCACCAACCCGGTACGCGGCAACTGCCTGTGCAATCAAAGGGTCCCGTATGGCGGCATTAATGATGATGGGCATAGAAGCACTGGCAGCGATGGTTTGACTTTGCAGCATGCGCGCAAGAGTTGAAAGCACCACAACACTGGCATCGGAATTGGTAGTGATGCTGGCAGGTATCAATACCAATGCGACCGGTTCAGGTTTGATCGGTGCGTTCGCTGCAAAGCTGCCTGGCTGCACCAACGCCGTATTGATCGGAGTAATTATCGTATCAGTCATATTTGTCCTTCTTCATCCCGTCGTACGCGCATTTCAGGCTTCAATTCAGATCGATGGCACACCAAGAGTTGCCGCTCCCTGTTCAGAGGCAGGTTGGTTTTGTAACCGGGGACCGGTATTTTTTGAATCCCGCCATTGCAGTGCGACTGCACTGCAAAATACGCTCAGTTCCTGCAATCCGGCCTGTACCGCGCTGTTGGCTGCCTCGATGCCGGCGTCGGGTGCGTCACTGGCGACCGGCAGATTTTCATCGAATTCGCGCCATGCCAATACCTTGCGAGTCGCATTATCCAGAACGGTGGCGCGCAGCGTAAAGCGCAGTTGGCCCGGTTGCACCGTGAAATCATGCTGCAACCGAACCAGTTCAGTATTCAGACGCAGCTCGCCAGCAACCGCGCTGGTGGTTGGCGTAACGGCACGAAAGGTGCCGCTGGTGGCCAAGGTGGCTGCCATCAGGGGAGCAATCATCCGGGTTGGCGTGTCAATCCACACGCTGCGTGCAAAATACGCCAGTTGATGCGCAGTTCGGGTGTAAATGATATGGGTGCTGTCATAACCCGGCGCGGCAATCATCGGACTGATCAGCAGCGTCGGTGCCTGTTCGGATGGCCCGGGAAGCAGCGGCATCGTCGTTGGTACCGGGAAGTCCAGCGAGTAATAGGTGGGGGCGGCCGTTTGCGCCGGATGCAGGGCGCAGCCATTCAGCAGCACGATGGTCAATCCGTTCAGAACAGATCTGCAGACCGTTGCAACACATTTCTGATTCATGGCTTGCTCTCGGTCTGTGATGTTTCTCCCGGTCCGTCTGCTACGGGCGTAATGCCAAACAGCAGACTGCCCGGATTGCGTTCAGTTTGTTCACTCAAATGGCGCATCGAAGCCGACAGGGCAGTGAGCTCGCCAATCAGGGTATCGAGCTGCGGCAGGCTGACATCAGAAAAATCCTTCAGGTCGGCACGGATACTGCCAAGTGATTTGCGGGCCTCGATGCTGGTGCTGCTGACATCTCTGCCCATGGTTTTGATGGAAGCCGCTGATTGTCCGATCTGATCCAGGACCGGGCCGGCCTGGGCAGTTAAGCGCGACGTGTTGGCCAGTGCAACATCAGCATTGCGCAGACTGTTGTTGATGGCCTCTTTTTTTAGCGCAATGGTGTGCGTGATGGTGGCAAGATCGGTTAACGTGCTTTTGAAGTGTTCCTGATTTTGATCGGAGAGCAGGGCATTGACGTGTTTTGAAGTGCTGTTCAGACTGGCCAAAACGGTAGTCAACACATTTTCCAGACGTGCTGACAGTGAGGGTTTGGTGCGTATCACCGGATACGGACTGCCGGCGGTTTGCAGCAGCAACGGTGCACTGGTTCCGGTATTACTCAGTTCAACATAGGCGATACCGGTCAACCCTTGCGTTTTCAGTACCGCGACCGTGTCCTGCCGGATCGGTGTCAGATGCAACAGGGCGAGCAGCAGGGTGACGCGATCCGGGTTGCCGTTATCGAACTGAATTTTCTGCACCTTGCCGACGTCGACACCGTTGTACTTGACCGGCGCGTTGACGCTCAGACCGGCGACCGATTCATCTTCGACAGCCAGGTACAAATCGATTTTTTTGTGTAAGGTCCCGCCGGAGGCCAGCCAGAGTGTACCGCCAATCAGCAGCGCGCTGAGGATCAGAACGAAGGCGCCCACCAGCGAGTAGTTTACTTTGGTTTCGATGGCGCGCTCCCGTCCGTTGCAGCCGTTTGCGATCGTTGTGCCTGACTGCTTGCCGATCTGCCGCGCGGTCCGTCAAAAAACACCTTGATGGCCGGGTTGTCGCTGGCCGATAATTCCTGCATGGTACCCATGGCCTGGACCTTGCCATCGGCCAGAACGGCAACCCGGTCCGCGACCTGCCAAAGCAGATCAAGATCATGGGTCACCATGACGATCGTCAGTTTGCTCTGGTCGCGCAGGGTGCGCACAAGTTGATCGATTTCATCTGCGCTTTCCGGGTCCAGCCCGGTGGTGGGTTCATCCAGAAACAGCAATTCCGGTTCCAGTACCAAGGCGCGTGCCAATGAAGCACGTTTCAACATTCCGCCGCTGAGCTCGGAAGGATATTGAAGTCCGACCGTGGTTTTCAGGCCGGTCATGGACAGCTTCCAGTCAGCGATGTCATCAATCAGCCCGTCATCCAGATCGGTATGTTCGCGCATTGGCAGGCCGATATTTTCCCGGACGGTGAGTGAACCAAACAGTCCGCCGTGCTGGAACATGACGCCCCAGCGTTTGCGCAAGTCCATGATTTTCTGGTCGTCGAGTCGTTCCAGTGTTTCACCCAACACCTGAATCGATCCGGAATCCGGACTGTGCAGCAGAATCATTTCATTTAACAGTGTGGACTTGCCGGAACCACTGCCGCCGATCAGGGCAAAAATTTCAGCTTTGCGCACAAAAAGATTGACGCCGGAATGCACGACGTGATCACCGAAGCGGGTGCAGACGTTGTGCAGTTCGATGACATGTGGGGCGGGCTGGTCTGACATTGTTTTCCTGTGATTTCAATTCTATAAATCCAGCGCACTGAACGCCACCGAAAACAGGGCATCAACAACAATCACCAGAAAAATCGCCTGCACCACACTCCGGGTAGTCTGGCGTCCTATACTGTCGGGCCCGCCACTGGCCCGAAATCCCTGATAGCAACCCACCGTGGCGATGATGGCCGCGAACACCACCGCTTTACCAACGCCCAATAAATAGTCCGACATGTCCACTGCCTTGGTGAGACGGTCCAGAAATTCGGAAAAGCCGACGCCGAGTGAAGCCTGGGCCATGATCATGCCGCCGAACACGCCGAGCACATCGGCAAAGACAGTCAGTAACGGCAGCGTCAGCATCAGCGCGAGAATTTTCGGCACGACCAGCATCTGATGCGTGTCGATGCCCAGCGTGCGCATGGCACTGATTTCTTCCGTTACAGCCATGGTGCCGATCTGCGCCGCATAGGCTGAACCGGAACGACCGGCGACAATGATGGCGGTGATCAGTGGCGAAAATTCACGCAGCATCGACAGACCGATGAGATCAACAACAAAGATATTGGCACCATATTGTCTGAGTTGACTCGCGCTCTGATAGGCGACAACAACGCCCAGCAGAAAGGTCAGGAGGCCAACAATTCCCAGCGCATCCACACCGGCGCTGCGCACGTTAAACAGAACCGGGCGCAGCCGCAGTTCTGCCGGATGACGGATGCACCGGGCCAGACTGGCAGCACTGATGCCGACAAAAGCCAGCATGGCCAGCAGGTCAGCGTTTGCCGCGCATGCGCTGCGGCCGATACGTTCCAGTAGCGGTTGGTTGGGCGGAGGGCCTGCTGACGCTGTGGGTGCTTTGCCCTGTTCCGCTGCGTCGGCCAGCAGGCTGGAAAATTCGGGGCGCACATTGTGCAGAAAATCTTTGCTGTTCGGACCATGCTGGCGTTGCAGCAGCATGTTGATGACCCAGGCGCCGGTCCGGTCCAGCACAGTGATGCCTGCGCCGTTCACTTCGCGTGCCGCATCGGCCTTAACAGTCAGTGACTTGATCTGATGAGAAATTTTTCCCATGCCATACACTGTCCAGGAACCGGAAAGCTCCAGACCATGCGGACCAGCCTGATCGATTTTCGCAGGCTGAGTGCAAGGGGGGGGCATTCAATCCCCAGTCGGACAGTGCAGGATTCCCATGCCAATCAAAGATCCGGCAAGGAATGGCTGTCCTGCCCGGCACTGTCGCGCCGGTAATGCGCCGGTATGACAATTTCCGGTTCCGTACTCAGGGGTGCGTTACCGTTATAGAGCGGTGCATCTTTGACTTCCTGCCGGGTCAGGCTGACGGTGACGGTTTTTTCACCCCACTGAATGACTTCAATCCAGTGCGGTGCAATCAGTACCTTATGACCCGACCACCAGTGCCCGGTATCAACGATCAGGTAGCCGATTGCCCAGGATTGTTCGTCGACCAGCATGCCGCTGACGTGACCGACATCACCGTCGGTGGCGTGGACCTGATAACCGATCACTTCCTTGCAGCTGCGCAGGTGAATATCTTCACTGGCGCGGCGTGATTCTGCCTGATGTGCCACTCTCGCCTCCTTTTCACGTTCCGAACTTTCGGAGGGCAGGGTGTTGTTGGCGTAGCCTTCCATCATCAGATCCGGATACATGCCTACACCCCACAATCCGGCGCCTCCCCAATAACCGGGATAGCCGTAGTAGCCGATGTAATCATTTTCGTGCTGGCGCGAGACCGGTTTGTCGGTGTCAATGTCGGGACTGTTTTTTATCTGTTCCATGGTCAGGCCAACGGAAACGGTCTGATTCTCATCGTCCGCATTGTCATCCAGTCTTCCCACGGCGATCGGTGAAATCAGCACCTTGCGATTGGTCAGCCACAGTCCGGTATCGACCACCAGATAACGAACTGCCCAGCCCTGATCGTCAAAGTAACAATCGATTACCCGGCCAATTTTACCGTCGGTCGCCAGCAGCGCATATTTTTTCAGTTCATCAAAATTTCGTAACATGATTTTCCTCCGCAGCGTTGGAATGATTGCATGTCAGGATAATGCGATGCAGTGCGTAGGCAGTCAGTGCGCTATCGCACAGAACTGAGGCTGGCTCCGGCTTGCTTCGGGGGCCAGCAATAGGTTTTTTGGTGAGGAGGTTGGCACAGATGCCCGGGGCGAATCTAAGGAAAAGAGTGTTCAGACCGTGCCGGATTGGACGAATTGTTTGGAAACGCATACAGCGCGTGATCGAGCGCTTCCAGCAGGTCTTCGAGTTTATATGGCTTGGTGATGTAGCGGAAAAATCCGGCTTCCAGACCTTCATCAATATCGCGCTGAAAAGCATTCGATGACAGGGCAATGGTCGGAATGTGCATGGTGATCGGATCGTCGCGCAGCAATTTCAGAACCTCATAGCCGCTTTTGCCAGGCAAATTGATATCAAGCAGGATAATGGCCGGCTTGTAGGTCCGTGCCATCAACAGCCCAAGGTCACCATTAATGGCCGTCAGAAAATTCAAATCACCCCTGCGGGCGACCAATTGTTTGACCAGTGCCATATTCGCCAGATTGTCTTCGACATACAGCAGGGTGTGACTGTGCTGAGAACCTGCATCCAATTGACCCATCGTGAGTACCCATTGCCTGATTAGCGGATTTCTGATCCTACTCCAAGCAATTCAACCTCACTAATTAATAATTCAATATTCGTCAGATATCTGCACCTGTTTGTCATTAATCAGTTTTTTCATTTCTGCACGGCTATTTAAGTGTGCAAATGCCAAGTTATTCGATAGTCTTTTGTCAGCATAATGCAGTTCGGATTCGATCCCGTCTTTGGCTCCATTGCTACGCATCTTAGATTCATCTTCGATTCATCTTCGATTCATCTTCGAATCATCTTCGAATCATCTCCTATTTATGTCGATACTTTCCTTAAGACCACTGTGCGACACGGCAACCATAATGCCCACACCGGTGACCACCGCCACCAGAATAATCGTCCAGGAGGCGCCCAGACTTTCCAAAATGCCCAGCTTCCACAGTGCCGCCAGCAATCCGCCAATTAATACCAAGAAACCAATCAGATACATCAACGCCCATTTCATAGCCATGCTCCCGAATTCGTTTGCCGATTCAACAGGTCACTTTATATCGTGATCAGGGGGAAGGATTCCGTTCGCCAGCGCACTGACCTGTGCGATTTTGCGGTGCATCTTTATCTCTCTTTCCAACCAAACGAGATGACTGTCATGAATAAAACTTTTGTCGACTTCCCGCCTGATTATGCAGAGATTGAAAGTCAGATGGATGAATTGGAGCGGGCCCGGCCCGATTCACCCGGTCTGGCGACGGTCCGGGTGCAGGTTCAGCGCAAGAAGCTGGATAATTACGAGGCGAAAATGCGTTCACATGCCGAACGATGTGTCGCGGGGCGATAAACGAACAGTCTGATGTACGCAATCAAAGTCCGGCTTTGAATTTGGTAAACACCCGCGTGGCCACATGGCGGATTGACGAGTTGAGAGGCTGAATCGAGGTCATATTCTGCAGGTCCGATTCCTGCAAAAACAGCGTTCTGTCGTCCAGTAATTCTTTCCTGATAAATTTGCGGCTGGCCAGATTCGGCGAAGCGTAGGAGACTTTATTGGTCAATCCGGCCTGCACTTCCGGTCGCATAATGTAATTCATCCACAACAACGCATTTTCCGGATGCGGCGCATCGACCGGAATTGCCATCGCTTCATAAGACAGCACAGAACCTTTCTTCGGAATCAGCGTCACAATATCGTTGCCGTTTTTTAGCGCGATGGCCATTCTGCGTGCCTTGTTCATGTCGCCCGACCAACCGATGGCCACGCATAATTCACCGTTGGCCATGTCGTTGATATAGCCGGTGGTGCTGAACAGGGTGACGTAGGGACGGATTTTTTGCAGCATATGTTCTGCCAGATCATAATCGGCGGCAATGTTGGAAAACGGATGTTTGCCGACATACGCCAGTGCCGGTGGCAGAATTTCTGACGGCGTATCCAGAAACGACACGCCACAGGACTGCAGTCTGGAGACGTATTTGGGGTCGAACACCAGATCCCACGGATTGTCCGGTAACGGCAAATTGCCCAGTGCAGTTTTGACTTTGCCGGTATTGATCGCCACCGACGTGTAACCCCACAGCCAGGGCACCAGATAGTCATTGCCCGGATCGAGCGTGGCCAGCTTGGCTTCAATGGCCGGATCAAGGTTGGCCAGATTCGGCAGTTTGCTTTTGTCGATTTTCTTCAGCAGTCGTGCCGCAATCTGCATGTTGGCCCAATTTGCCGAAGGCACGACAATATCGTATCCCGAACGGCCGAGCAGCAGTTTTACGTACAGCATTTCATTGCTGTCGTAATTATCGTAATGCACCTTGATACCGGTTTCTTTTTCAAAATTCTGGATCGTGTCGTCACCGATATATTCCGACCAGTTATAAATATTCAGCACTTTTTCATCGGGCGGTTGTGCTTTGGACTGCAATGTCAGTGCCGTGACAATGAGAATGCCGAGCATCAGCGCCAGCATTGGTCGATCAGCGATTTTTTTCAATTAAGGACTCCATTGGCATTCTGATGCAGCTCGTTCAGGCGTCGACAGGCTGCTCTGCCTGCCAACACCCCCGGGAGTCTACTTTAAAATTTGGCAGAAAGACCGACACCGATGGTTCTTGGCGCAATCCGGTAAATTTCACCCAGCGTGGTCTGGACGATCGGGCGCTGAATCACTATATTGTTGTTCAGTGCATTTTTGACAAACAGACTCAGTTCCCATTTATCCCAATTCATGCCGGCACTGAAGTCGACCGTATTGTAGGCCGGGCGGTTAAAGTCCGGGTTGACCAGACCGTTGGGCAGATAAAAGAATCCACCGTGGCTGGTGCCGGTCCAGTGCACCGCGCCGCGCACGAAGCCCTGATAATCGCCGACGATGCTGTAATCGTACTGCCCGGTTAATGCCAGATTGAATTTGGGTACACCTGGAATGTCAGCGCCCTTTACCGCACCGGCCACACCGGCATTGGCACCGTCACTGTTATCCAGCGTGGCGCGGGTCATCCCGCCGGCCAGATCAATCAGGACACTGGAAACCGGTTTGGCCTTGAGTTCGAGTTCTGCACCGTAAGTGGTCGCGTCACCGACGTTGACGTCGTAATCAAAGTCGCACGGCAGTACCAGATCCTGCTGCATGTTTTTCCATTTCACATAAAACAGCGAGGCATTCATGGTCAACCGGTTATTCAGGAAGCGTGATTTGTCACCCACTTCATAACTCCAGAGGGAATCCGAGTTGTAGCTGAGAGGATTCGGTGCCGGCAGGTTGCACAATCCCTGCGGGATCGGCGGGTTCGTGCCACCGACCCGAAATCCCTCGGCTGTCGATACGAACACGGTGTCGGTCGGTGTGGCCTCCCAGATCAGGGAAAGTTTCGGAGTGGATTTGGTGCCGCTGGCAGTCGAATCGTGCGCTGTCGGACCACCGTTATAAAACAGATCCTGGGTATTGGAAAAATCGGTCGCGGCGCGTACATAACGCATACCCAGCGTGGCATGCAGGGTCGGCACAAAGTAGTAATTCATTTCACCAAAAACCGACTGCTGGGTATTGTGATAACTGTAGATACCGGAATAGACGCCGTCGTTGGGAAAGCCGACGGGCAGCGCATTGGCCAGTACGTCAGGATCGGTCGGATCGGCACCACTTTTGGCAAAGGCATCGTTGACACCAATAACAGTATCTTTTTCCGCAATGCGCGTGTTCTCATTGGCGAGATATGCGCCAGCCAGCCAAGTCAGCGGCGAGACATTGGCATCATACGGACGCGAAGCAAATCGCACTTCCTGTGAAAACTGCTGGATCTGATTATCCAGTGCAACGGTGGAGGGCAGGGCCATGATCGCCGATGCCAGCGGTACATTGTTGATGACATAGCCGGACAGTTGCACGCTGTTGATCAGCGAGCCATCCTGGGTGCGGACAAACTGGCGCTTGAAATAGCTGGTGACGGAAGTTAAATCACCGAAATCAGTTGCATAGTTCACAGTCAGGCTGGGAACCAGCAGTTTGTCGACACCCGGTTCGCGCACGTGTTTGTTGGTTGAAAAAATCGGAATCGATACCCCGGAAGCCTGTCCATCAATCAGATATTGCGAGTAGGAAACGTCATTGTCGCCGGTACTGACTTTTTGGTAAAACAGTGACGGTGTAATGATCAGGTCTTTGGTTGGCGCCCATTTGAGCGCCATACGCAGCACGGAATCGTCCTGCCAGTTGATGCCGCGGTTGATCACCGCGCCAGCGTCACTCATCTGATTGATAAAGCCTCCCTGATGACCGCTCTCCACGCCGATGCGCAGTGCCAGTTCACCGGGAATCAGTGGCCGGTTAAAAACCGCATTGGCAGTGTAACTGTTGTCACCACCTTTGGTCGAGGACACTTCGGTGTAAAGATTGGTTTCGGCCTGCTTCAGATTGGGCTGATTGGTGATGAATTTGAGCGTGCCGCCCATTGAACTGGCGCCATAAAGTGTGCCCTGCGGTCCGCGCAAGACTTCCACCCGGTCCAGATCAAAAAACTTGGGTTCGGCACTGCCCATACTGTACGCATTGGCCACCGACATGGAAATATCATCCACATAAATGCCGACGGTAGCCGATCCGGCGGTAGAGCTGACGCCGCGGATTTCGATATTCGACAGGCCCGGACCGTCGCCGGCATCGCCGCCGCCACCACCACCGGAAAACGAAATATTCGGAATTGAACGGGTAATGTCTGCATAGTCGCCGATGTGCTGGGCCGCGAGCTGATCGCCCCCCACCACACTGATACTGATCGGTACTTTGTTGACATCTTCCTTGCGTTTTTGCGCGGTGACCACGACGGTCTGAATTTCAGCGGACTTTTCGTTCTGGCTTTTTACCGCACCGGCAACCGTTGCAGAAATGTCGCCAGCTTCCTGTGCCCAGACCGGGGTGGCGATGAAGGTTGACGCGACGGCGAGTACGCCGGTCAGGCGTTTCGTGGTGATTTTGTGAATGCTGCGATTGCTCATGGTGTAGTTTCCCTTTGCGATTGTCTGATTCCGGCGGCTTTGGTTACGATCGGTGTTCTTGGCTTGCCTTGCCTCATCCATTTTTTGCGGCGACTTTCTGATTGCGCAGTACGCACAGCAGGTCGGCGGCGATGTGGGCCGCGGCCAGTGCCGTAATTTCACTCTGGTCAAACGGTGGCGCGACCTCCACCACATCCATGCCTACCAGATTGACCGGCCCCATGCCTCGAATGATGTGCAGCGCCTGCGCTGAACTCAGTCCGCCGGCAACCGGTGTGCCGGTGCCCGGAGCAAAGGCAGGATCGAGGCAGTCAATGTCAAAGGTCAGGTAGGTCGGGTTGCTGCCGACAATGGATAGAATTTTTTCCAGAGTGGCCTGCGCACCGTGCGTGTGTATCCAGGGCGCATCAAGCACGTTGATGCCCAAAAAGTCGTCATTCCAGGTACGGATTCCCACCTGAACGGAGGTGGCAGGATCGATCAGCCCGTCTTTGACCGCCTTGTAAAACATGGTGCCGTGATTTAATGACTCGGGATTGTCGTCTGGCCAGGTATCGCAATGCGCATCGAAATGAATCAGCGACAGCGGCTTGCCGAACTTTTCGGCATGCGCCTTGAGCAGGGGGTAGGTGATGAAATGGTCTCCGCCGAATGTCAGCATTTTCGCGCCACTTTTCAGTATGGTGCGGGCATGTTCGGTGATAGCAGTGGGGATGGTCAGTGGATTGTGCGCGTCAATCCAGCAATCGCCGTAATCAATGACGGCCAGTTCTTCAAACGGATCAAATCCCCAGGGAAACGCCAACAGCTCAGACAGTTGCACACTGGCCGCACGCACGGCAGCGGGGCCGAGTCGGGCGCCTGGACGAAACGTGGTGGCCAGGTCGAGTGGCACGCCTGAGACGGCCACATCCACTCCGGTCAGGTCCCGGCTGTAATTGCGGCGCATGAAGCTCAGCACGCCGGCATAGGTATTTTCCGGGCAGGTTCCATATACGGACTTGCGTCGGAATGCGCTGTCTCCAGCAATGTTGTCACTCATCTCGGTCTCCGTTTTTGTTTAATTTTTCACACAACAGTTGTAATGTATAAAAATTGATTTGCGCTGTCAACACAAATATGTAAACTGTTTTTTTCACTGTGATTTAAGCGACTTTCAGTTTTTGCTCGGTTACAATGCAACAATCAATTGGACACAAGGAATCAGAGTATGCCCCGCATTATTGATCATGACGTCGAGCGTCGCAGAATCGCCCGGGCCACGTGGGAGGTATTGCAGCAGTCCGGACACGACGCGCTGACGGTGCGAAATATCGCACGCCAGGCCGGGTGTACCACCGGCACGCTGTCGCATTATTTTCGCAATCGCGGTGAACTGGTGGCGTTTTCGTATGAGTTAGTGACAACCGAAATGATTGATGTCATCAATCGTAAAATCCCCAAGATCAATCCCGGACTGGCACGCTTTCGTGCCTTGCTGGAAATGCTGATACCGAGAAAACCCAAGAGCGACCAGCACGAAATCTCGGTCACGATTTCATCTTGGGTATTTGCGCTAAGTGATCCGGATATCGCCACTCAGCACAGAAAAAACTATGCGCGCCTGCGCGAACTGGCCGCCGGTTTTGTGCGTGAAGCGATTGAGATGCATGAAATGCCAACTGGCACGGTGGCCGAAGATATCGGTGACATGATGATTTCCTTCGCCGACGGACTATGCGTGGCCATGATGTTGGAAAAAACACTGTTTCCGAACAAGCGCTGCACGATTCTGATTGATCAGTTTCTGCGCGGTCTGACCCAGCCACGGCTGTAATATCCTCTACTCAAAGCATTTATTGTAAAGTCCGTGGAGCGCGCGCTCTGGGCCTTGGGTAAAGAGCAATGAATTCACGATTTGTATCGATGCACTTGATTATCCTTGCTCACTTCCTATACTTTCTGTGTTCAATTAAATTGTCAACTGTCATGATTGTCAAATTCACAAGCGACACCTGTCCATGACCGGCATTTTCCAGAGACTGCTATTTCGATGCACTTAAAATCTGATCAGAATTTCACCAACGAACTGGAAATGATGCGGCAAAGCGTTGATTGCGCTTCCGACAGCATCTTCTGGGTTGATCGTGACGGCAATATCATCTATGTGAACCATGCTGCCTGCGCCGAGCGGGGCTACACACGCGATGAAATGCTGAGCATGAAAGTTTTTGACCTCGATCCGGATTATCAGGCCGGCATTTGGGAAGTGCACTTTGAAGAGCTCAAACAAAAGGGCACCATCACACTGGAAACCCGACACCGGACCAAGTCCGGAAAAGAATACCCGGTTGAGGTGAGCGCAAATTACATCCATGTCGGATCGAAGGAATTCAATTTCTGTTTTCTGCGTGATATCACCGAACGCAAACGGAATGAACTGGCCGCAGCCAAAGCCTTGAATACTCTGGAAAAAATCGCGACCCGGGTTCCGGGCGTGGTCTATCAGTTCCGTATTCGTCCCGACGGCAGTTCCTGTTTTCCATTTGCCAGCGAAGCGATCCGCCGCATTTATCGCGTCAGCCCGGAAGAAGTGCGGGAAGATGCCGGCAAGGTGTTCAATGTGCTGCATCCGGATGATGTGCCTGAGGTGGTGAGTTCCGTTGAGAAGTCTGCCCGGGAATTGACATTGTGGCAGCATGAATACAGGGTCAGATATGCAGACGGTACGGTGCGCTGGCTGTTCGGGAACGCGGTGCCCGAGCGCGAAGCCGACGGCGGCACGCTTTGGCACGGCTTTATTACCGATATTACCGACCGGATTCGCATCGAACAGTTGAAAACCAAATTCATTTCAACTGTCAGTCATGAATTGCGGACTCCGTTGACGTCGATTTCCGGTTCGTTGGGCCTGATTGTCGGTGGCGTGCTGGGTGCCATTCCGGAACCGGCTGCCAAAATCATTGATGTGGCATACCGCAACAGCCAGCGCCTGACTTTTCTGATTAATGATTTGCTGGATATGGAAAAGCTGGAAGATGGTAAAATGGTGTTTGACATGCAGCGTCAGGATCTATTGCCTTTGCTGGAACAGTCAACCGAAAGCAACAGCGCTTATGGCAGTGCGCGCAATGTCAGTCTGTCGTTTGCCGGCAGCGGTCTGGCGGAGCTGCAAGTGCGGGTGGACAGTCAGCGATTTCTGCAGATTATGTCGAATCTGCTCTCCAATGCCATTAAATATTCACCGGAAAATGGCACCGTCACCATTGTCGTCAACCGGCATGACGATCTGGTTCGGGTCAGTGTGACGGATGCTGGTCACGGCATTCCAGAGCAATTCCACGAGCGGATTTTCCAGAAATTTTCCCAGGCTGATTCGTCCGATACGCGCGACAAAGGCGGCACCGGTCTCGGGCTGGCGATTACCAAAGAGCTGGTGGAACGCATGAACGGACAGATTAGATTTGATTCGAGCGCAGAGCAGGGCACCTGTTTTTATTTTGATTTGCCGCTATGCCCGGAAGGCGAATAAGGTCGGATCAGCTGCGTGCAGCAATGAGCTGATGCTGCACTGCATACTGCACCAGTTCCGGCAGATTTTTCATGCGCATCTTGACCAGAATGCGGGTCTTGTGGGTACTGACGGTTTTGACGCTCAAAAACAGACCGTCGGCAATGTCGGTCAGTGATTTGCCCTGTACCAGCAGCTGGAAAATTTCAAATTCACGATCGGACAGTGTTTTGTGGGGCAGCGCCACGTCTTCCGGCATCAGATTCATGGCCAGTTGTTCGGCCACCGTCATGCTGATATAGGGCCGGCCGGACGCGATCTTGCGGATGGCATTGACCAGTTCCAGACCGGCACTTTCTTTGGTCAGATAGCCGTTGGCACCGGCGCGGATGGCGCGCACCGCATACTGCTCTTCTTCGTGCATGGTCAGAATCAGAATCGGCAGTTTGGGCGCTTCATCCTTGATCTGGCGAATCAGATCGACACCGCTGCGTCCCGGCATCGACAGATCGAGTACGATCAGATCGATGCCGCCATTGCGCACCTTTTGCAGCGCATCGAGGCCGTCGACCGCTTCGGCGACGACTTCAATTTCCGTTTCACCTTCCAGTATGCGCTTCAAGCCTTCGCGCATGATGGTGTGGTCGTCTGCAATCAGGATGCGGATCATGAATGGTTTGCCTTAATCTTCGCGACGCAGGTGCGGGAACAGGATGACATCACGGATGTTTGGTGAGTCGGTAATGAGCATCATCAGCCGGTCAATACCGATACCGCAACCACCGGTCGGAGGCATACCATATTCGAGGGCACGAATGTAATCGGCATCATAATACATGGCTTCTTCATCGCCGGCCTCTTTGGCTTCGACCTGCGCCTTGAAACGTGCCGCCTGGTCTTCCGGATCATTCAGTTCTGAAAAACCGTTGGCGATTTCACGACCGGTCATGAACAGTTCGAACCGTTCGGTGATGCCGGCATGTTTGTCCGATGCGCGCGCCAGTGGCGAGACTTCCACCGGGTAGTCGATGATGAACGTTGGATTCCACAATTGCCCCTCGGCGGTTTCTTCAAACAGGGCCAGTTGCAGGGCACCCAGACCGGAGGTGGCAAACGGCTTCACGCCGAATTTGGCCAGTTCGGTGGTAATGAAGGCCGCGTCATGCAATTGCTCGTCGGTGTAACCCGGGCCGTATTTGTTGATCGCTTCGACGATGGTCAGCCGTTCAAACGGTTTGGACAGATCGAGTTGCTGGCCCTGATAGGTCAGGGTGGCCGTGCCGTGCGCATCAATGGCCGCCTTGCGAATGATCTGCTCGGTGAAATTCATGATCCACTGATAATCGGTGTAAGCCGCATAGAATTCCATCATGGTGAATTCCGGATTGTGACGCGGCGAGACACCTTCGTTGCGGAAATTGCGGTTGACTTCAAACACCCGCTCAAAGCCGCCCACTACCAGACGCTTCAGATACAGTTCCGGTGCGATCCGCAAAAACATCTGCATGTCGAGTGCATTGTGATGCGTGATGAACGGTTTGGCCGCCGCACCACCGGGAATGGCATGCAGCATCGGTGTTTCGACTTCCATGAAGCCGTTGTCTTCCATGAAGCGTCGCATTGAACTCATGGCCGCGGTTCTGGCCTTGAAAGTGCGGCGTGTCTCTTCGCTCATGATCAGATCAACATAGCGTTGACGGTATTTGGTTTCCTGATTGGCCAGGCCATGGAATTTGTCCGGCAGCGGGCGCAATGATTTGGCCAGCAGGCGTAATTCGGTGACCTTGATGGTCAGTTCATCCGTTTTGGTTTTGAACAAAACGCCGGATACGCCCAGAATGTCGCCCAGATCATAGTGACGGAATGCGTCCATCTCGGCTTCGCCGGTTTTGTCCTGGGTGATATAGAGCTGAATGCGGCCGTCGGCTTTCAGGCCGGAGGCATCCTGAATGGTGGCAAAGGCGGCTTTCTTGCCGGCCTCGCGTTTTAACATCATGCGACCGCCCAGCGTAACCTGCACTTCCATTGGTTCGAGTTCTTCGCGCGTCAGTGTCGCGTATTTTTCCTGCAGGGCAGCACAGCTGTCTTTCGGGTGGAAATCGTTCGGGTAGGCATTGCCTGCCACACGCAAGGCGGCCAGTTTGCTGCGTCTCTCGGCAAAAACCGAGTGTTCATCTGAAGTGTGTTCCGGGCTGTGGTCGCCCGATTGTGGTTCGTTACTCATTCTTGCCTTTCAGTTTCAGCCTGCAGGTTCAACAGTCAATAATTTTTTTACACGCCCTGCTTCAGGGAAGCAGCGATAAAGCCGTCCAGATCGCCATCGAGCACGGCCTTGGTATTGCCGGTTTCAAAATTGGTACGCAGATCCTTGATGCGCGACTGATCCAGTACATACGAGCGGATCTGGTGGCCCCAGCCGACATCGGTCTTGGAATCTTCCAGCTTTTGCTGTTCGCTCATGCGATTGCGCAATTCGAGTTCGTACAGTTTGGCTTTCAGCATATCCCAGGCTTCGGCGCGATTTCTGTGCTGGCTGCGGTCATTCTGACACTGCACCACGATACCGGTCGGATTATGGGTCAGACGCACGGCGGAATCGGTTTTGTTAATGTGCTGTCCACCGGCGCCGGACGCGCGGTAGGTATCGACACGCACATCGGCCGGATTGACTTCGATATCGATCGAATCATCCACTTCCGGATACACAAACAGCGAGCAGAACGACGTGTGGCGGCCATTGGCGGAATCGAACGGCGATTTGCGCACCAGACGGTGCACACCGGTTTCCGTGCGCAGGAAGCCGTACGCGTAATCGCCTTCGACTTTCAGCGTGGCTGTTTTGATGCCGGCCACCTCGCCGTCGGACTGTTCCAGAATTTCAACTTTGAAACCCTTGCGCTCGCAATACCGCAGGTACTGGCGCAAAATCATCGATGCCCAGTCCTGTGCTTCGGTACCGCCGGCACCGGACTGAATATCGATAAAGCAGTTGTTCGGGTCCATCGGGTTGCTGAACATGCGGCGGAATTCCATGCCTTCCACCAGTTTTTTCAGCTCGTCGGCATCGGCTTCGATGGCGATCAGGGTATCTTCATCCTGCTCTTCTTTGGCCATGGCAAACAGATCGACGGCGTCCTTGAGGTCGGTGTCGATTTTGGTCAGCGTATGAACGATTGCTTCCAGTGATTTCTTTTCGCGGCCCAGATCCTGGGCCTTTTTTGGGTCATTCCAGATCGCCGGATCTTCCATCTCGGCGTTGACCTGTTCGAGCTTCTCTGACTTTACATCGTAGTCAAAGATACCTCCGAAGTTCAGCTTCTCGGGTGGTCAGGTCGGACAAGAGGCCGGAAATACTGTTGAGACGTTCTGCTTCCATGATATTTGTGCGTTTCTGTATAGATGAAAAGAAGCGGCGATTATACCTGACCGAGGGGCTGATCTGAGGGATTATGGCTTTATTTATATTGATTAGCTTGGTGGATCAGTTGCTCAAAAAGTCGAGACATTGCTTCTTTTTTATCATTATTTACGTCAGTTTCTTCAATGCGCCGGTGCACTACAAGTTCGCTGATCAACTTTTTGATCAGCAAAGATCGTATCAGGACTCGGTCTTTTTCGCGATTGGCTGCAAGTTTTGAGACCACTAAATCATGCGGTTCAATGCAATAGACTTTTGCGCCTGCAACGTCAGTGTCAATTTTTAAATTGACCAGTCGGTTTTTCCACTTTTTTGGAAGAATGGCAGTATCAAAATTGACAGGGTCAGCATAGTAACCATTCTCCTCATGAAATATTGAGTCAATTCCTATTACATTTAAGAATTCAGTTTTTTCTACGTTGTTCTTAGCAATGATGTCCACTTCCTGCGACAACAGTATCGTATCCGGCAAATCGGGATATTTTCCATGCAAAGACTGGCTGCCAATGATAATGAATTAGTTATCCTCGCAGATGCGCGTGGCAGCACGAACTACATGTTCAACTTCCGACTTCTTCATGAATTTTTTTGACGATTGATTTATCAAGCAGGCCTACGTAGGGCATAGATTGACGCAACTGATTACTGCGTTCATCGGACCCCACCATACAGGTAATGAGTTTTCTGTCGTCGTTGCTGTTCAGAATGGCAAGCCAATCGTCGTAGGCAAGACTCCATGTTCCTTTCGCTTTCCATCGTTTCAGATTTTCAAGCGATCTTTGACGAATTTCATCAACACTGAATTGCGCAAGAATTTCACAGGAAATCTTGAATTTGATCTGGTCCAGAAGATCCTGCGAGTTGATATTTCGCTTTGAAGAGGTGGAATTTTTAATTGAGAAAATGCGAACTACCGGTTTTCCGTGATTGGTGATTTCGACGGTATCCGATTCGGCAGCCCGAAAAACTTCGCCCAATTTATTTTTTGCTTCTTTGGCAGTAAACGTTAGCATTTTTAACTTTTAATCCGTGGTAAATTGTAGCTACTTTAGCTACTTTAAAATTGGATTGCAAGTCAATTTGTCGCTTTTCAGTTTTCTTAGTTCTATAAAGAACTCCCGCCAATGATCGCGGCAGGGAAAGAATCAAATTGGCAGGGTACTGTGTTCCAGCCACGCCAGTGCAGCCCCGCTGACCCATGGCGAGAGGCGCGCTTTGACTGTCGCGTGGTATTGATTGAGCCAGTCGATCTCATGCTGGTTCAACACCGATTTGTCCAGACAGCGCGTGTCGATCGGACACAGGGTCAGGGTTTCAAAGCGGAGAAACTCACCGAATTCGGAGACGTCGCCAGGTACGTTCAGAACCAGATTCTCGATCCGGATGCCCCATTTGCCGGGCCGGTAAATACCCGGTTCGATGGAGGTGACCATTCCCGGTTGCATGGCAGTTTGCGGTTCGGGCGGCGTCAGCCAGGAAATATTGTGCGGGCCTTCATGCACATTCAGGAAGTAACCGACACCATGACCTGTGCCATGGCCATAATTCAGACCGGCGGCCCAGAGCGGAGCACGAGCGATCGCGTCCAGCAGCGGGGCGCGTGTGCCGACCGGGAATTGTGCGACCGACAGGGCTATCACCGCTTTCAGTTCCAGTGCAAAGTCACGCTTTTGTTCAGCACTGGGCTGACCCACTGCCACTACACGGGTGATGTCGGTGGTGCCGTTCAGATACTGTCCACCGGAATCAATCAGCAACAACCCGTTTCCTTCAATAACTGCGTTCGATTCCGGTGTTGCGTGATAATGCGGCATGGCGCCATTGGCATTGAAGCCGGCGATGGTGCCAAAACTGGGGGAGATAAATCCCGGCCGTTTGGCACGCGCGGCGCAGATTTGCGTATCGATATCAATTTCAGTAATGGCCTGTTTGCCTTTGGCCTCTTCAAACCACGCAAAAAATTCACACAGTGCTGCGCCATCCTGTTCCATGGCCGCGCGGATATGTTGTGCTTCTGCGCTGTTTTTGCGCGATTTCAGGAAGGTTGACGGATTGATTGCATCGATTTTCTTCACGCCGGTGTTGCACGATTCGAGTATGCCGAATGTGACGCGGCGCGGATCGGTCAGCAGGGTAGCCTGCTCAGGCAGCACCGCCAGCGCAGCAGTAATCTGGTCATACGGGCAGCAATGAATATGCTCGCGGTTTAACTGCTGCTCCAGATCCGGGCTGATTTTGCCTTTGCTGATAAACAGTTCGACCTGTTCGTGGTTCATCAGCAGGTGTGCCAGGAATACCGGGTTGTAGCTGACGTCGGAACCACGCAGGTTGAGCAGCCAGGCGATATCGTCGACTGCTGAAACAAGATGCCAGTCGGCTCCGAGTTCACGCATCTGGCTGCGCACCAGCGCCAGTTTTTCTGCACGGCTCTGCACCGCATACGGCGCGAGGTGTTCGTACACCGGCTGCGTCGGCAGCGTCTGGCGGTCCGGCCAGGTCTGTACCATCAGATCGTGTTGCGTGTTCAGTCTGATCTGTTTCGCGCCCAGACTATGTTGTAATTGTCGTTCTACGGCCAGACTCAAAACCATGCCGTCCACACCGACAGTATTGCCGGCGTGCAGATTGGCGGCCAGCCAGTCGATATGATCGGTGGAGCCGGCTGCGGCGATCTTCATCAGCGCAATACCGGAACCGGCCAGTTCGTTTTCGGCCTGCACCCAATACCTGGTATCGACCCACAGTCCGGCAAACCGGGCGGTGACAATCAGGGTGCCAACCGAGCCGCTAAAGCCGGACAGCCAGGCGCGCGACTGCCAATGATCAGGCAGATATTCGGACAGATGCGGATCGGCAGAGGGCACAAGATACGCATCCAGATGATGTTGTGCCATCTGCTGGCGTAAACGGGCGATGCGTTGTGCGTGCGGATTTGTTGTCATGGCATTGGTTCGGTTTTGTCAGGGAATTGTTTTG
>Ga0209067_10000701_pt1 | contig 21163 bp, 30 predicted proteins | sample ColStrG_CSR_2013_FD_187199 | JGI IMG/M metagenome (GOLD analysis project Ga0209067, IMG submission 187199) | Freshwater sediment microbial communities in response to fracking from Pennsylvania, USA - Cold Stream Run_MetaG_CSR_2013 (SPAdes)... | ecosystem: Environmental > Aquatic > Freshwater >...
AGTATTATAACCTATAGTAAAACTTTTAGTTTCACCAGTTTGATATGCCATTATTAAAGTTGGAGTCCAGCTACCTTGAGTGTATCCAAAATAATTAGTACCATCCGTTCTTAGCCCACCAGGGGCAGTAACTCCTCCAGCACATGTAATGTATCCACCAACTCCAACACCTCCAGCAACAATTAATGCTCCTGTTGTTGGTGATGTACTTGCAGTTGTTGATGCAACACCTAATGTTGATAAACAATTAGCTGCTCCAGTTGTACTGAATGTACCACTATTATTAATTGTTGTTGAATTCATTGTTCCTGAAAAAATTGACGTCGTTCCTACTAATGACCCAGTCAGAGTAAGTGTTGTTGCATTGATTGAACTGAATGTGACACCTCCACTTATAGATAATGTTCCGCCACTTAGGACTCCAGTTACTGTTACACTATTACCCGTTGCATCACCAATAGTAGGGGTATTAAAAATAGGACTTGTTAATACTGCTGAATTTGCTTTTACAACTGCTCCTGTTCCTGTAGATGTTGTAGATCCAGTACCACCACTTGTAACAGGTAATGGATTGGATAATGAAGCACTAGTTGCGAATAATGATCCTACAGTAAATGTACTCATAAATTATAGGACATACTTTATTGGGAAATATAATAACCACTGATTGACATTGTGACTGATTGAGCCACAATTGAAGTGACTAGTTTAGATTGAGTTGCAGAATTATAAAATGTCATTGTAGATGTTCCTGATATCGTTCGAAGTGCAATAGGTAACCCTAATCCTGTTATAAGACATCCAGCAACAACTCCTGTACTTGTAGCAATCAAGGGAAGATTGGTTAATCGAATTTCTGTACTTGTACTTGTAACTGTACCACTATATGTCATTGTAAAAAAGACCATATTATTATAATTGATATAGGTGGCATTTATAGTAGCACCTGTATCTACCCAAGTCCCAAATGTGGCTGATATAATTGGAGTAAATGATGTTGAAATTGATGCAGGTAATGAAAATCCTGTAAATGTAAATGCAAGTGTTCCAGCACCAGATAAAGCAATTTGACTATTCAATGCTGTATTATAAAAATCACATTGAGCGCTTGAAGCTGATAATCTACCAACACAAGGTTGTGGTATACCCACACTTCCTGTTCCAGTCTGTTCACATACACTTATAATTTGAATTGTTCCGTTTGTGGAAACAGGAGCTGGGGTATTTTGAATACGAATAGCGCCAGTAGCTCCTGTATATGTACTAACAATATTTACAAAATATACAATTATACCAGGACCTATAGATGTATAATATCCCGTTTGTGTTGTATAAGTAAATGTAGCAGCACCAGCAGCTAAAGAAGGAGTAAAAGAAGTAGCGGATCCATTTAAATATAATCCACTTGTTACAATATCAAAACTGGCAGTACCACTCATTGGAGTAAATGTACCATTAACATAATTAACTAAAATATCTGTAGTAGCGGCTCCTCCAACATTACCACCAGCAGGATTATCTAAACTACTAATCATATTATTACTTCCATAAATTGTACCAGAAGCACTTGTGGGTAAACTTTGAATGGCTAATTTTGTACTTGAACTTCCTGAATATCCACCAGCAACTTCCATTGTATACATCGTTACTAATCCTGAAGAAGCAGTAGTATAAGCTCCTTGTTGTACGGTATAAGTAATTGTTCCTAGTCCTCCAGTTATACTTGTGAGTGATGGTGTGAAAAATGAGTATCCAGTAGGGGTATTATAAATTGTACCTGTAACATAAAGATCTCCATATACAGTTGTTCTATTATCTTGAATCGCAACTCGAACATTATTATTCGTTGCCAATCTCAAAATTTTACCAGGACCCTGAGTATCTAATGAAGTTCCAAAAGCGGCAGAACTTGTACGTACAGTTCCGTATCCTGTTGTGGCGTCCATAATCATTTTAATGTCACCTGGTACACCCGATCCAAGTACATCGACTCCGAGAGGACCGGTCGTAATGAGATGATCGGCGGTGATGGCCCCAGACGCTTCCTCCGTTGTTGTGATAATATCATTAGTTGTGATATTTGATGCCACAAGCGAGTCAGCCAATACATCATTTGAATTATTGATTGTTTTACCAAATACTCGACTCATTGAAATAAGAGGCACACTTTATCCACATGATTTATTTTCTCTCATATAATAAAGTAAGTTTGGTAACCCTGTCCAAATACAATGGTCACATTCGTAACAACCGTATTTCCAGTAAATGCAGATCCTCATATTGTTACAATTAAACCTGTATTAAGAGCTCATGAGAGACCACAGCCTTTGTACCAAGTAGCGCAGGAAATTGTTGAGCAATTACAGGCAAGAGTTGTACGGGCAGTTCAAGCTAGAAGAGCGTTTACAAATCAAAGAATATTAAATGTCCATGGTGGATTAAATGGAACAAATGTGGATACTGGTAATGATCATTCGTATGATCAAATTCCAAGACTCGGAGATATTGACAGAGAACTCATTGTGGGTATTCTGGCAAAGATTCAACAATCAAATACTGCATTAGGAATTTATGATGTTGTTTGGACATTTACCATCGATCCCACATCGTTGATTCGAGGGGGGTGTGAAGTTCCAATTCCATCATGGGTCAACAAGAAAAAATATTATGATACTTGGAAAAATCAAAATGTGAATTGTGCTGCTTATGCTATTATTCGTTTATTGGAACAGAGAAAAGATAGTCCAAGACAACTTTCAAGATCTCAACAATATTTTGTAAAAGAAGCTCATGAAATGGCTCTTCGTTATGGATGGGGTGCAAATACATCATTAGCTGATTTATCTAAATTTGTGGAAGAGTATACTGAATTTGCGTTATGTGTTGTACTTGGAACTCGTATGGTTGGATATGTTCATACTGGAGTTGATTACAAAGATACTCGTAATATTTTATATTTATTTCATGTTGATACTGGAGATGGACATTATGCGGCATGCGAATCTGAAACTACAATCTTGAATTCAATTTATGCATCATCATCCCATGATTGGTGCAACAAATGTTTTATTGCATTTAGAATGACATTAGGACATCCTGAATGTAATATTCCTCCAACTACTCAACGTAAACGAAAGATTTGTATTTGTGGTGAAACGTATACAGATGATCATAAATGTAGATTTAAGAAATGCACTCATTGTGTAACTGTTTATACCAAAGGAATACCTCACAGATGCCCAATTCAACAACACGAGAGATCAGAAAAAGTATCCCAGTGGATGACAGGAGTTCAAGATGGAAAGTATCCAGCTCTTATCGCTTACGATTTCGAATCGCGTTTCGAGAGTATAGAGTCAAGGCGGCTAGACAGGATCCAAGGATTCGTAACCGACAAAGATCATCATTTCACTGGGGAAGTCACATCTAGATCAAGTATTGTACAGAGACATGTAGTGGATTTCATTTGCGCCAAAGTTTGTTTTACAGATGTACAAGTCACATTTGAAGGAGATACAGCTCTAGTACAATTCATTAAATGGTGTGTATCCTTCAATTATGGTAATTGTAGATTGTTTGCTCATAATGGATCTGGATATGATACACGATTGATTTGCTCTGAACTTCAAAAACATTTTCCAACAATTAAACCTGATCCATTGATGCGTGGATGTAAATTATTACGTCTTACTATGGGTAAAGTTGTATTTGGAGATTCATTACTTCATCTTCCTGGAAGACTTAAGAAATTAGCTAAAGATTACAAATGTAATGTTCAAAAAGGATATTTTCCATACCTGTTCAATCGATTGGAAAATAAGAATTATAATGAAATGGTACCTCCACCTATTGAAGAATTTGATATCTCTGGATGCAAGAATGAAAAGGAAGTCAATGAATTAAAGAAATGGCATTCTGAATGGGTAGGGGAATATAATCTTCAACGAGAAAAGGAATTGTACTGTATTGATGATGTTCGTATCCTGGCTGATATTATGGAGAAACATCATTATTCAATGATGGATATTCATGGATCAACACCATGGTACAAAGCAACATCTCCTGGTTACTTTAATGAACAGGCTTTATTAGGGATAACAAAGAGGATGAAAGAGATGCTACCAGAGAAGGGTGAAATAGAGTATGAGGAAAAATTACAATTGGTTGCTAGAACAAAGACATGGACAGCTCCGACTCCATGGGAATACAACACCATAAAACCTGCTTTGAGGGGAGGACGTACGGAAGTAAAATGTTTATACAGGAAGTTAACCGACGACGAGATAGCGAGAGGATGCAAGATCGCTTATGTGGATGTGGTTTCCTTATACCCTTACCAGCAAATTGTACACCCGAACTTTGTTGGAACCCCAACTGTTTATTACTGGGAATCAAAATATCTTCCGTGCTGGAAACATCTACACCCTGGATGTCTTTGCGGGATTGGAGACATGTTGACTGTCTCACGTCCACAATCAAGCGCTTGGACGCTAGAAGATATCAAGAACAGGAAAGGGATATGGATTATTACTTTGATACCCCCAAAGAATTTGATTCATCCAGTTTTAAATCTTTGGAATGAAGTCATGCAAAAATGTGTACCTAGTCTAAGAGACGAAGATCATGTAGAAATTACAATTGATCATATTTCTTTATCAGATTGTTTAAAGGTTGGATATACCATAACCAAGACTCATTGTCTACTTGAATACCCGTATATTGAATCCCTATGGAAAGATTCTACAATGAGAGGAGTTGTTGAAAAAACAATTAATTCAAAAGAAGCTCCTGCAGATAAACAAAGATTTATTGAAAAATGGGATTCTGCATTCAATGGTATGGGACAATTGTTTGAAGAACGTTGGAACAAATGGGGAGTCAATCCTGCAAAGAAAATGGGAGCCAAGATTGGAGTCAATTCGTTATGGGGTAAACAAGCTGAATGTGTTGATCGTCCAAATACTGAAATTTTTGATGTCATTCATAATCGTAGTGCTTATGAAGATAAATGGGAAAATATCAATCGAAAACATTTTTCATTTTGTTCTTCTTCGGTATTCAGTGAAGATGGGAATTTATTGATGTTGAAAACTAAAAACAATAATGCTAAACCTAATTTACATTGTAATTATTTACCTGCAGCATTAATGATACCAGCCTATGGACGATCTCAATTATGGAATCAAATGCATTTATTAGGAGATCGAGTTCTAATGTGTGATACAGATTCTATTGTTTATATCTATGATCCCGATGCTAATTATAACATCAAGACCGGTACCATGCTTGGAGAATGGGAAGAAGAAGACTGTAGTATCATTGGAATTAAAGAGTTTGTGGGGTGGGGGCCAAAAACCTACGCACTCAAACTTGTCGACGATAGTACTATAGTCAAGGCAAAAGGTATATCTCTAAATTGGGGAACGGAAAATTTATTTAATTTTGAAACCATGAAAAATGGAGTAATGGAATTTTTAAAGGATGGAGAAATGTCATCCATTTTTATACCACAATTTACATTTGAATGGAGTCTTCATACAATCATGCAAACCGTATATAGTAATAAGGAAGCCAAGATCAACAAACATGATTTGAAGGGGGTTTTGAAAGGAGCGTATTTGTATCCTTTTGGTTATGAATTTTAACAATAAACCGTTTTGAAATTAATGTTTTCCATACTTGTTCTAGTACAGGTAATTTTGCTTTTGTATGTAATAGTGGAATTGAATATTCAAATACAACTCCACGCTCAAGTAGCATTTTTAATATGATATATCGAAGATTGGGAAAATACGTTCGACCTGCCCATTCAGAATGATCAAATTTATAATGCATCTTTTTAAATGAACGATACATTTCCTGATAATTAATTGTAGGAGGTATATTGATTTTGTATGGATAATAATGCCATTGTAAAATTTCAGGTATTCGATTATAATATTTAGCGTACCCTTTGATTTTTAATGCATTGCGAATAGATTTCCATACTCTCGTTGGGTCCCAATCAATATCTCCTCTGTGGAAACAAGATAGGACTGATAATGGAATTGGATCTCTGGACCCTCCAAGTAATACTCTTAATGTCCATTTAAATCTCTGCTCTCGATCATAATGATGAACAGGTCTCTCTCTAACATTAGGTCGTTGATAATCAATATCATCAAGGATTCTAGAATTATCATAGATAATCTCTTCAAGCACAAAGTATTTATTTATTCCATATTTATCTGGAGGTCCAAATATATCAACATCAAAAATAGAATATTGAGGAATACCTTCATATAAAGAAATTGGATAATAAGGTATGCTTGACATATTATTATGCAAAGCCCAGAGATACCCTTTGCTGGGGGTGGATCCGTCAATATACACCCACAAAATATGGATTCATGGGTTAGACAGGAAGATAGAGTACCTCTATCTTTAGCAATCAGTTTATACCATAAACCTACAGAATATCTAGATGGATTTCAATTGATTCCTGGAAGTTATCGAACACGATTGGCTGCATGGTTCAATACCAATACAGGTGAGACAATTATAGGTTTTAGAGGTACATCGGTTGGAAGACTGGGTGGACATTTAGATATTCAAGATGACAAGGTAAGTTTGAAAATTTATTATTTGTTCTTTACTATATTCCATCCTCATCCCCAATTTATTAAATACCTTACACCAATACGGATCCAAAATATCATTACGTACAAAATAATATGAATGTTCACACGGCAATGATGAAAAGAAGTAAAAGAATGGAAAGATGGGTTGATACAGATAACTAAAGATCCTTTGCCATATTTCTACCGGAAGAACGGAAAGGTGACAATTCGGGGAATATGAATGGTTCTTTGATGTAATGTTGCATATGTTTTTTATGGAGGGCTTCATTGACAGCTCTAACTGTTTTAAGTTGTTTGTATAACTCTTCACACCACGCAATGGCAATTTCTCGATCATGCTCACAACTCTGACCATTCTCCTTCTCCAACCATCGAACAATGGAATCAACTTGTAATATTGCAAGACGGGTTAATTCTTTTTTATTCATTATTTGGTAACATAAACACATCAAGCACCTCTCCTATTTTATACGTAAGCTCCGAAATTTCATGCAACATATCATCATACTTCATTGTGTAACGTTCGACTTTACATTCTAGATCATGAATTTTAATAAGTAATGAATCAATATATTCATAAAGGTCTGGGCGATTCATGATTCGTGTACATTCAAATCTTTTAAAAGTCTGTGGTTTTTAACTACAATTTGATGAAAATGAAAGGGGCACAAATTGACATCAGGTGTCTTTATTGGAGTTTCTGGGAGCACGTATTTACAAATTAGACATTGCATTTATTACAAACCCACACATCTTTTCGATCCAAGATATACCCAGGTCTCGGGCAATATTGACATTTTTTAGCGTGACGGCAATGAAAACATAATCGAAATGTATCCGTGCCATTTCTACCACATACTTGACAAACATTCGAAGAACATTTAAAACATATGATATACTCATATGGGGATAATTGAATACTACATTTGATACAACATACTGACATTAGGTGCTTGCCCTGGAAGGAACCGATTACTGTAACCTCACTTTAGTCAAGGAAGGAATGGAATTAGTCAAGATGTTGAAAAATCAAACTACAGGATTTATATTTGCAGGTCATTCACTGGGAGGCACGGCGGCCTTCTGTCTTGGCAACAAGGTTCTCGATTCCAGGATAATAGCGTTCAATCCAGGAGCTGCTCCCACAAATCCAGTAACTTCTGGACCGGGTCCTAGTCGAGCGAGAGTATATCACATATTCGGTGACATAATAAGTAGTCATATAGGAAGTAGTGCTGCTGAAGTCATTCGAGTTAAAAAGCAAGGAGTTTCATTTGGTGGCACAATGGCTCATTCAACAGAAAATTTAATTAACGGACGCCCTTTTACTATCGTTGGACCCTTGGATGAAGAAACAGCGTTTCAAAAATGGAGGCGTGGATTTTTTAATTTTGTAAGTCATGCGACCAATTATGCTAGTTATATAGGTCTAGGTGTAAAACATAAAGTCTATTCCATACCTGGATCAATATAATGTATAAACGTCAAAGAATGAGTTTAAAATTTTTGTGTATGAATCGACGAATTTGCGAGGCTGATGACATCAAAATTCAATATATTATGAAGAATCACTGATAAGGAAACCGAACGCTTGTTTTACATCATTATCCATTGATTCCTTCAATTTTCGAAAACAGTCAGTAAGATTCGACTGAGATGGTTTAACATTGTGAATTGTTTTGTTTCTGACAACTGGATCATCTTGAGTAAAACGTAACATTTTTTTCCAGATTGATAATTCAATACTTGTTTTCTGTTCAACGGTATTTTCATCCGTTTGACCGAGTTCCCTCCAAAAGTCAAAGTCACTAGAATCTTCATATCCCATTTTTCTCTTAAAAGTCACTTCCAGAAGTGTGCGCAGACAAGGACCAGCCATATAATCCAATAAGTTATCTACTTTTGCTTCGAGTTTTGAAAATCTTTCCGTGGATGCATTTTCGTTAGCATGAACAAGTGCTGTAAGTGTTTGCAATTGAGATTTGACTTGCTGGAATTTCCTTCGTTCCTCTTTGTAGATCTCATAACCACATGCTTGGTCTTCTACTTCAGATTTTGTAAGTGACAGAGGACTATTGTCCGGTGAAGAGTTAGGGTCTATAGGCATTTCTAGTTTCATACTCTTGAGTTTGTCCTTTCTTTTAACAATTGAATGAATTGTTCGGAGGTAGACAAAATTGGGGGGTTAAGAATCAAACAAATTTTTTTTCAGACCTGACGAAAATTTGCTTCTGTGATTTCTGAAACGGATCGAGATCTGACAAATATTTGTTAGAATGTGATCAAATATTCAGAGTGGATAATAATTATTTATGTATAACTTGTTGGAATGATGTTATGACTTACGATTCGGGTATAGATTTTGAATAATGTATGAAAAATAAATAAACAATGGCTGAACATTTTAAGTATTATCCTTCCGATGAGGCTACGGTTACTCCTTGGAATGCTCGTTTTTCATATCCTTCTCAAGCAAACAAGGCTGAAAAACTTACTCCACGTATTCCACCAAAAAATGGTTCTACTTTTAACCCTGGTCAACAAATCTTTATGGATTTTCCTGCTCAGGGATATGTAAGTACTATTTTTTATTTATATTATTTAAATTATTCGAATTCTGTTTAGGGGTTACCCAACACAGATTATCAATACTATTATTTTCAGAATCACCATCGATGTGATCTACCATTGTCTCTCCTTCACTCGGAGTTAAACAAAAACATTGCATAATTAGATGTGAAGCAGGTTTTAATTTACGTTGATTGTTGTGGCGAACTGCCATAACATATTCGTATTTTGATTCTTTGTTACATCTACGCCTTATGCTACCATTGGTTATAAAATGATAACCATGTCGTTTGCGTACAATGAATCTACCATAATTTGAACCCCATAAAGGTAGAAATGGATGTTGTAAAAAATATTCATTTTCTAAGGGGGTCGGTGAAGATTTTACATAATTGAACATTTTTTTAAAAAACTGAAAACTAATTTTTTAGGTAAATCCTTTGAATACTATGATTAACATGGACGTTGTTTTAATTGGACCTGCAAATGCTGGAGCTTTTGCTTGTCGATTTCAAAACAATATTCAATCCATCTTGAACAGAGTTCGTCTTCTTTACGGGGGAAATGAAATTGAAGCAATGTACAATTATAATGTCATTGTTCGTTTTCTTACTGAGGTTTGTGCAACTAACCAGCAATCTGTTGTTGATGGAACTTCTATCACTGATGGAATTGGTGGTACTGTTTTAGGATGTATTCCTACCAATCTTACTGCTGCTGTTGCTGCAACTGCTACTTCTGGTACTGGATCAGTTGCTACTATTACTATTACTGGAGGTACTGGTACTTATGCTGTAGGATCATATGTTTATATTACTCCAAGTACTACTAATAATTATGGTGGTACATTTCAGGTTACTGGAGGTTCTGGAACAACGATTACGATCAATTCAGCATCTACTGGAACCGCTTCTCCATTACCTAGCGTAAACGCATTCTCTGCACAAGATGCTAGAGTCAATGCTAGACAGTATGCTATTCAAGGTGTTGAAGCTGGATTCAATGGAGCCCTTGCTGCTCCTGCTGCAGCTACTGGTTACCAAACCAATGGACTCTGTATGGGATATGTTCCATTATCCAATTCCGCTGCTCTTCCTGGAGGAGTCACTACTCCATCTACTCCATACTCTGTAAGAAGATACCAATTCAATCTTGCTTTAGGTCTATTCACTCAAGACAAACTCATTCCTACTAAGTATATGGCATCTCAACTTCGTATTGAATTAACTCTAGAACAGGCTAACGCATGTATTTATCAACCTGTTGGACTTGCAGGAAACACTTCATCACCAACTTATGTTGTAGGAAATGTTTTACTCATTCCTGAAATTATTGAATTTGATGATACCTATGATTCTCAATTCCTTGCTGGATTAGAAGGAGGAGGAATTCCAATCAAGATTTCTACTTGGCATTGGTATCAATTCACCACTTCATCATCTGCATCTTTATCTCTTCAAATTCAAGAACGATCTCGTTCCGTTAAAGGAATAGTTGCTATTCAAAGAAGAGGTCAAGCATCTTTTGCTCAAGATACTCATGCTCTTTTATTTGATTCAAACACCTCTACCAACTCTACTGCTGGATCTACCATGACTGATTATCAATATCGTCTTGGAGGTAGATATTACCCTGGTGCTCCAGTACAGTTGGCATTCAACACTGGATCTTCATATAACAATGGAGGAGCTGAATCCTTCCAAGAAATGCAAAAGTTTCTCAACAATGTTGGAGATTACAGACTTCAACCTAATGTATCTACTCTTAACTGGGCTGTATCTGCTAATACTACTACTTCCATCAATTTGTTATCAGAATATGATTATTCTTATGATCTTATTGGATACCAACAAACTGGTCAACAAATTACTGTTTTACGTGAACAAACTACTTCTGCATATGCTGGTAATCTTCCATCTTCATGTTATGCCAACTGTATAAATTTTGAAACTTCTAATGGAGTTGAAATTTCTGGATTGAATGCTGAAGAACAATCTGATATCGCATACGTTGTAAGATGGTCTGCTCCTCAAGCTCCTGGATTCTTGGTTGAATGTTATCCATACATTGATAAGATGTTGGTATTGAGACCTAATAATGTTTTAGAATTAATCGAATAAAGTATGTCCAAAATTTTAAAATGTCTGGCTGGGGATTAGACGAAGATTATGAGTACCAAGAATACTGGCTCGATTCATTGAACAATTCAGGAAGTCAAGGAACCGCTCCTGCTACAGATTGGCCTGTATTTGAATTTGGTAACGTTTCATTAAATGATGTCGTTGGTGTAAAAGTTCTTGAAGTACAAGTTCCATTTTCCTACTATATCTTTAACACAGCCAATCAATCATTTCCAATGACTGAAACTGGATTTAGTCAAACTACAGTCACTATACCTGTAGGAAATTATACTCCTACACAATTTACTCCAGTCATGGTAGCAGCTTTAAATGCCGCATCCGTTTCATCCGGAAGTGGAAATACTTGGACTGTAACGTATTCTACAGTCACTGGTAAAATTACGTATACTGCTAGCACTACTGATTTCACGTTTTCATTTGGAGCTGCTGCTGGAACAATTGATTCATCTGGTAATGTAGTTCCTGCAAATACGGGTAATCGCAATCCTAGACTATGGATTGGATTCAATGCTGGACCTGTAAGTAGTACATCAAAATCACTTGTATCTACAAATTCTGTATTACTCTCAGGACCAAATTATATGTTATTGAATAGTGTTCAATTAGGAGCTGGTATTCATGGATACCTCCCTAAAGGAGCTGTGGCTTTAGGTGGTGGACCTTCTGGACCTCAAATGGCAATGATACCTGTCAATGTAAATGAAAATGGAGTTATACAGTGGCAAGACCCATCTCCTCTCATGTGGTTTATTCGTGATACAAAACAATCATTTACTGCCGTTGATTTTTATTTCACTTTAGGAAATCTCGGAAGTACTTCAAGTATATATCCTTTAGCATTTAATGGATTATCATTTTCTATCAAACTTGGATTATTATTGAAAAATAAAGAAGATGCTACAAGTCAAGTATCAACTCGACAGGGAGGAAGAGTCACTGAACGAATCGGCTTAAAAAGAGCTAGATTTTAATGTGTGTCGTAATAATAAAATGGAACCTTTAGTTCACACCATAAACCAAATTCATACCCGATCATTTCGTCCAGGAAGAGAAGGATCAGTCGGAGAAGTTGTTGTTCAACCAAGATTCAGGCAATCAACTCCATTCATGCCATGGGCATACGATCCATATTGGGCAGGAAAACGAGCTAATAAATTGGGAAGTAATGTTCAGGATGGAGATACGGTAGGATATGATAATAAAGGAGGACCAGCTAAATTGAAACATCACGGATGGGTTGGTAATCGTAGTTTTAAACACCAATATGGTAGATCCTTCCATGATCTCGTGCAAGAAGATAAAGCAACTACTCCTTGGGTTTCATCAATTGGAGATTACGAATGGAGAAATAAGGTAGCTCATTTCAGGAGATTGAAAAGTGGCGGAAACAAATACTTTTCTATTGTACCTGGTCCATATCAACCTGCTCCTGATTCACTGCTAAGAGGAGCATCTCAACCAAGAACTCAAGTATTGGCTGATCCTGAAGAACTTGGTGTATCTGTAGATATCGTTTCAGGAAATGAAGGAGGGGTAGGTTCACAACCTGTTCGTCCGGATGTCAATGGTCAATTTGCATTACCTGATCTAAACTTTCAATCAAAAGCTATAGTGAATACCATGGATCGTCAACAACGTCCTGATCGAACTCGTATGAGATAATAAAGTATGAATTGATTTTTAATAATGTCTTCAACTCGCGGAAGTTGGAATGGTAACCCAAACGGTAATTGGTGGGGGCTTGTACAAAAGAAAGGTCCTTGGAATGAAACAGCTGATGATCGAAAGAGAGCTAAAGATAGAGGCGGATATCCCCATGCAGGTCATGCTGATTGGTATAGTCGATTAAACCCTGGACCTTACATTCAAACTAAACGTCCAAAGAATCCATTCTATAAAGCCGATAAAGATACTGTATTACAACCTGATCGTAACTATCCAATCAAATCAAGAGTTGGTCGTGGTAATGGAACAATTCCAACAAGAAGTGTTTATGATCGTTCGATTCAAGCAATCATTGGAACATTGGGAGTAAAAAAGATTGGTCCTTTACCCGTAGATAGTTTAGGAGAACCTACTGTTTCTCAAACCACACTCAACATGTTACCCAAATCAATCATATCTGAAACAATGCCTAAAGTAGATCAACGAAGAGATAGTACATTATATTCTCCAGAAAAACCTCATGAATTTACAAAACCTGCGCCATTGACTTTAGCTTTTGAACATCCAATGATTGAAGTTCCCCAAATATCTTCTGCTAGCCCATTCTCGGCTCCAACTATTTCTCCTGGATCTGCAGTATCAAACGAATTAGGTGCCACAAATGCAGCAATGCGTAATATGGAACTCGATGAACGACCAGAAGAAGATATCATTGCATCAAGAGATTACAATACTCCAATGCCTACTGATGTGGGTAGTGCAACAGCTGTTAATACTTCCATACGTCATACTGATGAAGTGACAGCCTTACCTCCAATCAACAGAAGAGAATTCAATTCCAGTATATCAAAAGCATATCCAGAATATGTTGATTCTGATATTACAATGACTGAAGGAAATAAACGTGGAGTAACAAGTCCAAATTCTCCTTTAGGTCACGATCGTAAACGACGTTAATATATGTATTCAATAAATATGGACGCTCAAACTACTGCACTTATTATCACTCAAAGTATCACCTTTGTCAGTCTCGTGGTCTCTGAAACCCTTCCGTTTGTACCCGGACCTTATCAAGGATTAGTTCAAATGTTTTTGGCGGCAATTGGGGCAATCCCTGTACCTAAGCCAATGGCACCCGTGCATAGTTCTTCCTAAATATAAAATGGTTTCTAAAAAATTAGTTGAAACTCCAATGACTCCAGTTGAGAAAAAAAAGCCTGCAAAGAAATCCAAAAAGGAAGAACCTTTAGTTGAAATTGTTGAAACACCAGAACATCCTGTCACTAGCGGAAAAAGTCCTGCGACATTAGAATTGATCAAGAAATCAATCATGGATGAAATGGAAGCCAAGAAAAAGGAAAAGAAGGAACCGACTCCAAAACAGTTGGAAGCCAGACAACGAGCCAAAGAGAAGAGAGAAGCCAAGAAAGCCGAAGAGGAGGCTGCAGTGAAAGCCGCAATGGAAGAAGCTAGAAAAAAGGAAGAAGAAATCGCTGCACGAAAAGCAGTACAGGCTGAGAAGAGACGGGAGAAGAGAGAGGGTAAAAAAAATGCTGAGATTGCATTACAAAAACCGATCGATCAAACTCCTTCAATACAAGAAAGTGTAACTATAAAGAAGGAACCAAAAAAGAAATTGGAAATACCTGCTCCAGGAGAACATGTTTTTGATCCTTCCTTACATCATCCGCCTCCTCCAGTGGTTGCAAGAGAGATTTTTAAACCTTCTTCTGTATCTCAATCGAAACGTATGGGAGTATGGTCTGTAAACTCACCTACAAAGAGATTTCGTTAAAATGTATGAAACTAATAAAAATGCCTAGTCCTAAAGTATTGAGTGCGTCTAGAGAATTAGCCATTGCAGAATCTATTGATAAAAATAAAAAAAGAAAGGAAGAGATTGAACGAAGGATTAAAAGGGAACAGGAATACTTGTTTGGCAAGGAGAAGAAAATTACTCAAAGATCCATGTCTGAACCCATTAAAATTTCTAGTAGGATGTAATAGTGTATGTCTAATAAAAACAATGTCAAACGTTATTTATCCTAAACCAAAGAAGAGAGCTCGTAATGATTTATCCATAAAAAAAGTTCCTGTACCTAAAGGAGATGAACATCCTCATCCTCCAAATGGTGCAGGAATCATGCCAGTACATGAATTTACAATGGGGCTTATTGCCCCAAAGGGATCTGGAAAAACTACAACATTAGTCAATTTATTAGAAATTTATGCTGGGTATTTTAATGCAATTTATATATTTTCACCCACAATCAAAAGTGATAGTAAATGGGATTACGTCAAACAACTCAAATTACTGGTGGATAATAAACCTCTAAAAGATTGGTGCAGAAAGATGGAACAGAGAGATGCATCAAATGCTATTGTACAACCGGCTCCTGTTGGTATTCAATTTGGAAGTATCCTTGAAAAGGAATTCAAACCTGAAATTCCAGAAGAAAACTTTTTTGATCAATACAGTGATAGTGCTTTTAAAAAGATCATGGATGAAAATAAACGTATGGTGGATATGTTGAAAGATCATGGTAAATTAAAAACATTAGCAAATCGTATATTAGTTATATTTGATGATCAAGTAGGAAGTAGTTTATTTAGTGGAAAGAATCAAGCATATTTTAAAGGAGTAAATACTCGGCATCGTCATCATAGTGCCTCATTTTTAATGGTGTCTCAGGGATATAAAGAAATACCTAAAACGATAAGAACAAATTGGACATGTCTATTACTCTATCGAATTGGTAATATGAAAGAATTGGAAGTAATTTATGAAGAATTTGAAATGGGTCTGAATTGGGAAGAATGGTATAAACTGTATAGACAAGCGACTGCTGAAAAGTATCAATTTTTATTTATAGATATGTATTGCGACGAAAAATTTGCAATGAGGAAAGGATTTGATAAAGCATTGAATTATATTGAAAGGAGGGATAATGACCTTGAAGAAACTCCTCCTGATAAAAAAACAAAGTCAGTCTAATATAGATGAAATTCAATTTGACCGACAAGGAATTTGTAAAAGAAATAATGACTGAGCGTCTATGTGAAGATTGTGATGTTTCTGAGAGTACAATACTGTATATTTGTAAAGTGGGTATATGTATACATTTTGCTCATCTGTGCGACGATTGTACAAAAGAATTTAAACAATTTAAAATGATTGTAGATATGGAAGAATATGTGCGCAAAGGGTTTAACTAATATAATTAAACATGCCTAAAATGATGAGTAAGAAAATGGAAGAACCTAAAAAGGTAATGAAAAAATCAACACGTGGAGCAAAAGGAATTCCTGATGCAGGTATGTTAAAGGATTATGGTATGAAACTCCATGAGCATGCTGTTAAGAAATACAAAGAATACGCACCAAAAGTATTGGATCATGCAAAGAGAGCTGCAAAAGAAGCTGCTGCTGGTTTGGTTAATGAAGGAGTTGGTCAAGTTGAAGATGCAGTTAAGGCAAAGGTCCCTGTAAAATTAAAAGGTCTTGTTACTAAAGGAGCTCAAAAAACCAAAGAATACCTTCACGGTAAAATTGAAAAACTTTAATATGTGTATATACCTAATAAAATGAAATCTCCAAGAGATCAGATTGCTTCTACAATTAAAAAAATTCATGCTTACAATGAACAGGCGAAGAAAACTGGTGCTAGTAATGATGCTATTGATACTCTTAATCTTATGTCTACTGTATACCATAAAGATTTAATTCATGCTTTGGAACAGGGTAACAAAGCAAAATTAAGACATCGTAAAATATAGTTTTTCTAAAATTAATATGAGCGTAGGAATTTATTTTGAAACATGGAGTTCTCCGTGGACATCCGACCCGACTACTATGAATCTTTCTCAACTTCCTACGATGTACCCAGGGATTACAACTGTGAACTTGTCATTTGCTCAACCAAATTTACAATATGCCAAAGGACAACACACTTTTGCAAATACTGGATTACAGTTCTCGCAAGATTTTTCGGTTGTGGTCGCGGCTATCAAGATATTGACATCTAAAGGAATAAAAGTAATGTTATCCGTTGGTGGTGGTAGTTATTGGTCATCCCCTTCATCATTCAATGCTCAAGCTTGTGTTGATTTGATGAATGATTTAGGATGTACTGGTGTCGATGTTGATTGGGAAGTGGGTATTTCAGATTCAAAGGCGTTGACTACATCCATCATTGCACTTCATAATGCTGGATGTCCTAGAATATCATTTGCGGGGTTCAGTACTGGAGCATATGGCGCTCAAGATGGAGACACTTACAAAGGTATGTCCATCGATGCTATGATCAATGCTGGTCAATACATTGATTGGATTAATATCATGTCGTATGATGCAGGATCTTCGTTTGATCCTTTGGGAGCATTTACTTGTTATCGAATTTATTACAAGGGACAATTGAATTTGGGATTTGAACCAGGTACTCAATCATGGGGAGATAAAATTATTAAAATGACTGATGTTGATGCAATGTGCAATTGGGTCAAAAAGGATGGATCAGTTAATGGAGTGTTTATCTGGAGTAATATGAAGGATACAACTGGATCTCCTTCTTTAGCATCGATTGTGGCGGAATCTGTTAAAATTTTGGGTAGTGCACCACCAGTATCTAGTCCCGTCGTAGTTCCACCACCCGTAATTACGACCTCTCCAACCGTGCCATGCCCCAACTGTTCTAAGGCTTTGAAAATCACTTTGGCTTAAAGTGAGATGATTCATATATGACTTCCCCTTATAAAATGATTCCTTATATAAGAGTTTTTGAGAGTGAACGATCAGCGGAAATTATTAAAGCATTTGAAACAATTGGATTTGCACCTCATTATGATGCGTACCATTTGAATGATAAAAACTGGTTCCGCGAACAATTAAAGTGTCCACATCGACTCTTTTCATACGATTATGATTTGCATCACTATACAGTTAAAGATATCGAGAATAACACTCCTTTATTTTTTATCGCTTTCGATGATACTATGCTTGTCAACGATACCGATTGGTACGCGATTTACCAATGGTGTAAAAAACACATTTTTGATGCCACTGTGGATTTAATGTATTTAGATCGAGTGGAAACATTGATTGAACGCCCTGATAAACTTTATGCAAATATTGGTCATAAAATACCTGAAAAAGTTATTGTACCTACCTATGCTCAAATCAAAGAACCGTTTAAATTTAGATTTCAGTATCTTGAATCTAGAGATACTATGGTATATGAATTAGTACGTCCATCATATGAAGATAAAGTATTTAAACCATTTACTGTAGTTGTATTTCCATACTCTTCTAAAGGTCACAAATACTTTTTCTCTGATATTTACGGAAGTAAGGAATGGGATTTTAATCGTATTGAATGCCGATTTGATTATTCCGTACTTCAGGAAATATGGAAAGATTTAGGATTGGATGGAAGTTTTACTATGCAGGTCGTAAAAGATCGTATTGATTTATGTTATCCATGTGAAGCAAATAATTTTATGCCATTCCCTGAACCTATTATTTATCGAAAGGATTTAGAGAGTGTTGTTGAAACATTAGGAACCCAAGCATTTGGTAAAAAGTATGTAGCTAAATAATATAATGGCACGAAAAAATAGACTTGTCAAGAAAGTTCATTTGAGAAAGAAATTTATTAAGGGTAGCGTATCTACCAACAATCCAATTAATAATGCATATAAACGAATCAATGGATCAAAGAGACGTTCATTAAGATCATACAAACTCAGGAAAATGTTCTAGTTGACTTTCAGAAAAAATAAATAACATTCCATCTCTATTTTCAACTACGTATCGAATCGCATGAGATAATTTTTGGATCACTCCAACGACTATACCATAATATTTATAATCTCCTTTATCCTTAATAACACGATCTCCAACTGCAAACATTTTTTATTAGTTCAATCTTTTTTAGTCTTTGGTTTCTTGGAAATGGGTTGTTGAAAAATTGGAGTAATCGTCACTTGCCCGGGAAAATCAATGGAACGAACTACTAAATTAATTTTAGCTTGTTGATTATCAAAAGTAAAGGATGTAGTAAATTCACACTTGATTTCCAATGGAGTATCCAACATAATGATATTATTAATATCATCCAAGCTAGCAACTGAATGTTTTAATCCATTAAATCGAGGATCAAACTTGTTGCCTGAAAACTTGATTTTCAAATTAATTTTTCCATTCTTGCAGGGATTGATTACAGTATAATCAGGATCAGCTACGTATTCAGAAAGCGCATCTGTAAACTGTTCAAAGAATGATTCATCCTTTTCTGAAGTCACATCGATGCCAAGAGTGTAATACTTTCCAGACTTGTCTCCAATTGCCCAATCACTCTCAATAATTCCATCAGTAGAAGCTTCTCCCTTAAAGGTGAACAATGCCTGGTGATTTTGAAATTTAACTCCCCCATCAATAAAAGAACGTTTTGGGTTCTCGTCATAATTTGTTTGGCCTGCTCCAAGATCTGCTTGAAAGGTAATATCTTTTGATTCGAGTTCATCAGAAGTAAAGTATTGCTTTGTCATTTTTAGTTTGAAAACAAATTCATTTCATTCCTTTTAAAGTCTTTTTTTATCTGTCATATGATTTGATAAAACGCCACTTTTTATTATATAAATCGAAAAAAGAAATTCTAGAATCTATAAAATGAAAAATGCATTTTATGATACAATTACTGGAACTTACAAAGATTGTAATGGAAATCCTTTTCCTTTGGATGTGTGGAGATTAAGTTCGGAAGCCATTACACCCCTTCATGACGAACATCAAAAAGGAATATTTTTATTTTTTATTCCTGGAGATAAAGATATCTGTATCCAGCCGAATCAAGTCCTAGTTATTGATATGGAACTTGCAATACGACTTCCTGAAGGATTACTTGGATATTTTGTGATTTATGAAAATTTCCAAAATGAATTAATTATTCAAGATTATCTAATACAGCAAACAAAACGCTTGACATTTCGAATCGCAAACATATGTCCTTATCCCGTCGTATTATCTGCAGGAGTATGTCTTGTCCATATGATGTTATTCAATACCAACTTAAGTGTGGAAATTAATCACGTCAATAAATGAATTCAGATTGGTTAATTATCGGAAATGTAACTCTTGCAATCTTATGGGGTATTAGTGAAATTTTAAGTGTGAGTACTTGTGAAGCAAATGGAGTATTTCAATTTGTGTTTGCTAGTTGCGGTGGCTGCCTTAATGGCAAAAAGATTATTGTCGATGTACATATACAGGAAGCAGAAGCCATCGTAGTGATTAATGGGGCGCCACCGGTTAAAGTCATAGTACCACCTGTGGCACCTGAGCCTATTGTGGCAAAATATATTGCCTCAAGCGCCTCCAATGTATAAAAATAATATAGACTCTATAGAACTGACTATAATGAACAAACTCGATATGATGGCTGATTTGATTGTAAACTTTCAAAACTCTGCAACAGCAGTTCAATTCTATTATACAAAATTTATGACATGCCTTAAACGTAATGAAGAATTGGAACGAGAAAATCAAGCTTTACGACTTTTTATTTCAAAGATCCCTAACAACCTTAAACAAAAATTAACACCTCATGATATTTTATGCCGAAAACGTGGTTGCACTCAATGTTTTAAATAAACAATTATAGTATGTTTTACAAAATATAAATGTATTGGGGTAACGTCACGGTAGCACTTCCTTATGCATTTCAAGGTATTCAATCAGGAATTGGAAGTTGGTTTAGAGCAAACAATCCAATTGATTCTACAAACGGTCATTCATGGTGTGGGTTTCCTTATCAGGATTCTTCACCTTTATTTGCTCCAGATATTTTACTTATGGGAAATGGCACTATGCCTGTCTATCCTGATGCGAACTGGGCTACTGTAGCTAAACAATACTGTGGTCTTGAAGCTAAAGTCTATAATCCTGTGACTGAACAAACCATGCTACTTTATGTTGGAGATGCTTTTGATCACCAATGGGTTCACAGCCCTGGATCCATTGACATCATGATTAATTCTTACTCGGTTCTATTTGGATCCTATGCTACAGATAAGAATGCTGTGATGATGAATGTCCAATGGGAATTCACTGGTGGTTGGAACCCACGCTACAAATTTGGTGGCTCAGGAGATCCTTGGTAGGACACTATGACAT
>Ga0209067_10000702_pt1 | contig 21156 bp, 20 predicted proteins | sample ColStrG_CSR_2013_FD_187199 | JGI IMG/M metagenome (GOLD analysis project Ga0209067, IMG submission 187199) | Freshwater sediment microbial communities in response to fracking from Pennsylvania, USA - Cold Stream Run_MetaG_CSR_2013 (SPAdes)... | ecosystem: Environmental > Aquatic > Freshwater >...
TTTGAAGCATCTCTTCATGTGTTTGCGGATCAATATTGGTTATCTCCTCCTGGCTAAATTTTTGCCTGGCAAATGGTTCTGGCAGCGTGGGGATTGGCTGAGTTGGCCACGCTTGCTCGCCCGGCAAGGCGGAAGTGGGTACCGGTCTTTCTTCAATTGGAAATACCGGTTCGCCTGTTTCACGATTGAAGACGAAAATGTATCCGTGCTTGGTGATCTGCGCAACAGCATCTATTTTTTTTCCGTTGATGTTAAGGGTTACAAGGTTTGGGTTGGCGGCCAAGTCGCGATCCCATAAATCGTGATGAACGACCTGATAATGCCATAAATATTTTCCCGTTGATGCATTCAAGGCAATCAAGGAGTTACCAAATAAATTCCTGCCTTTGCGAATACCGCCATAAAAATCTCCACCAATCGATCCGGTAGGCACGTAAACAACTCCGCGTTGTTCATCAAGCGACATCCCTGCCCAGCTATTGGCTCCACCAAATTTTTTCCATGCCTCTTTGTCTTCCCAGGTTTCGTTCCCTATTTCGCCGGGATGCGGAATGGTATGAAACATCCACTTCAGTTGACCCGTTCGCACATCGTAGGCTCGAATTGGTCCTGGCGCCGCATCGGCCGATTCACCAACACGATGGCCTATGATGAAAATGTCTTTGTAAATAATACCCGGTGAAGTGGCCGAAATAAATGAGTTGTACGTGCCTGGATCGCGCCCCAGGTTTTCTGTCAGATCGAGGTAACCACCTTTTCCAAAATTGATAATCGGTTTCCCGTCGGCAACGTTAATGGCGTAAATCTTAGCGCCGGCACCGTATAATATCCGTTTGTCGCTTCCTGTTTCATCTTGCCAATACACAACCCCGCGGCTCACTTTGAAGAACGCATATTGGTCATTCTTTGAGGCGCTGTCAACGGAGGCCGGATCGAATATCCATTTTGTTTTTCCTGTTGCCGCTTCAAGGGCAAGCAGTTTTAACCGTGGCGAAGTGCCATAGAGTATGCCATCAATTACAATCGGATTGCATTGGTTTTGGGAGCGGTTATCCGGATCTTTGTCAAGGGAGCTAAACGTCCAGGCGACCTTTAGTTGAGAAACATTTTGCAGTGTGATCTGGTCAATGGATGAATAGCGATTACCTTCTTTCGAGCCAGCATAGGTTTTCCATTCGCCGTAATGCTGTGGAAGAGTGGAGCGGTCCCGGCAGGAAATTAAAATACTGAGTGTGACGATGCATCCGGTTAACTGCTTCATGAGCGAAGGGATTAGATAAGAAAGTTAATTTAATTAACGACTAGGCCAAATGGAATTGCTTCTAACGCGTAGCCCTTGCTCGAGGGTTAATCGAACAACGTTCTGCCTGTAATGCTTCGCCCAAGGGTAATCTCATCGGAGTATTCCAGCTCGCTGCCGACCGAAACCCCACGGGCAATAGAGGTGACTTTTACAGGTAGGTCCTTTAACTTTCGGTTAATGTAAAAGGCTGTTGTATCCCCTTCCATGGTAGGGCTCAGCGCCAGGATCACCTCTTTCACCTCATTTTGTTTTTGTGCCAGTCGGGCGATTAGCGATTCAATTTTTAATTCAGATGGGCCGATGCCGTTCATGGGCGAAATCACTCCACCCAGCACATGATAGATACCAAGGTATTGCGACGTGTTTTCAATGGCCATGACATCGTTGCAATCTTCGACCACGCACAAAATCGTTTTGTCGCGTCGATGGCTGCCGCAGATAATACATTGGTCATCATCTGAAATGTTGTGACAGGTTTTACAAAACTTAATTTGGGACCGAAGTTTATGGAGCGACTCGGTTAGCGCCAGGGTACGGTTTTCATTTTCTTTTACTAAATGCAAAACCAAGCGTAGGGCAGTTTTCTTGCCAATGCCCGGAAGTTTAGACACTTCACTAACGGCATCTTCAATCAGTTTGGAAGGGTATTCCATCAGAGGATTTTGGCATCAATGCCCACTTCACAGATCGCCTCACGCATGGGGTTCAATTCTTCATACGAACCGTTGCGAACAGTGCATTTGCCCTTATGATGAATTAGTAAAGTGCATTGCTCGGCCTGCTCCAGGGTATGCTTACACACTCGGATGAGCGTTTCGATGACATGCTCGAAGGTGTTGAAGTCATCATTGAAAACGACCAAGTCTTTCACTTCCGTTACCTCAATTGCTTCCAGTAAGTCAACCAACTCTTGTTCTTGGACGGATGTATTCATCTGCTACTATTTTTTTTCAATAAGGTCAGATGCTATGCCTATATACTTTATCATTTTTTTTCAGCTTTGCTGAATGCTTTTTAGAGCTCCTAAAGGCCGAAATATGTTTCAAAATTAGAAAAAAATATCAAGTTTTATCGTTTACATTTCACGCATGACTCCAATATTCGTTAGTTCCATCATTCTGGTGTATTTCGCTGCCCTTATTACCATTTCTTATTTTACCGCAAAAGGAGCGGACTCCAACACTTTTTTCACGGCTCATCGTGAGTCGCCCTGGTATCTGGTGGCATTTGGTATGATTGGTTCAACCCTTTCCGGCGTTACTTTTGTTTCCGTACCGGGTGCGGTGGGTAAATTGGGGTTCTCCTATTTTCAGGTGGTACTGGGGTACTTGGTTGGTTACTGGATTATCATTGGTGTGCTCATGCCGATTTATTACCGGCTAAAAGTAATTTCGATTTACACTTATCTGGAACAGCGATTCGACATTTGGTCTTATCGCACCGGAGCATTTGTTTTTTTAGTTGGCCGGTCGATTGGTTCGTCACTGCGACTTTTTCTGGCGGCCACTGTGCTGCAACTTTTTTTATTTGATGCCTGGGGGGTTCCCTTTTATGCAACGGTAGCAGCGACGATTGCATTGATTTGGATCTACACCTTCAAGGGTGGAGTAAAAACGATCATCTGGACAGACACTTTTCAGACGGTGTTTTTGGTAGCAGCGGTCGTGATTACCGTTTGGCAGATTGCGGATAAACTTGGATTTTCTTTTATCGATATGGTCAATGCCATTCAGGCAAAGGGCTATTCCAGGATTTTTGTCTTCGATTCCCCTGATTCACCGCTATTTTTTCCGAAACAATTTCTTGGTGGCATGTTCATTACCATTGCCATGACCGGGCTTGACCAGGAGATTATGCAAAAGAACCTGACCTGCAAAACACTTTATGATGGACAGAAAAATATGTTTTGGTTCAGCCTTGTACTGGTCATGGTGAACTTGCTTTTTCTAACGCTTGGTGCGTTGCTGTTTCTTTATTGCGAGCAAAAAGGAATAGCCATTCCGCAATACACCGATGAATTGTTTCCAAGGTTGGCCTTTAACGAACTTGGACCACTGGTGGGGATTCTATTTTTGCTTGGCATTACGGCTTCCTCTTACGCGAGTGCCGATTCGGCGTTGGCAGGACTAACCACCTCCTTCTGCATCGACTTCCTTAATTTTAAAGACAAGGAAGAGAAGACAAAGCTTCGAGAGAAGTTTATCGTGCATTTAAGTTTTTCTGTTTTATTCTTGATTATCATCTTGGTGTTTAAAGAAGTAAATGAGAAAACGGTAATCGATGCCGTACTCAACGTGGCGGGCTACACCTACGGCCCGCTGCTGGGATTATTTACATTCGGGATTTTTACAACAAGGAAAGTTGGTGGCAGACTGGTGCCTGTCATTTGTTTGATCTCCCCATTAATTTCGTATTGGATCAGTTATAATTCAGTAAGTTGGTTTTCGGGTTACAAAATCAGCATCGAGATTTTGATCGTCAATGGTCTGATCACTTTTTTAGGACTTTGGATGATTTCGAAAAAGGGATCAATAAAAAAGGGCCGCTGAGGCGACCCTAATCAAAACCAACCAACTAAACCTTAAATGTTATAAATCACCGTTAGTGTCATCACCAGTAGCAACAGGAGTATAAGTATTCTTTTCATCATTTATTTTAAGTTGTAAAATCTACTTTTTGATGTATTTAAATTCTTCCGTGTGATGATTCTTGGTTACCGTGATTTTATAGGTGCCCGGTTTCCGATCGCCAAAGTTGAAGACCATTTTGCGCTTCATTAACCGTTGCCGGGAAATACACTCACCGTCCGGTCCTAACAATTCTACTCGGGCACCTTGCCAGCTTTTGTTCACTTTGAAGACAAACAGGTCTTTCTGCTTGGATGACAAGACATGCACAGTTCCTGCTTTGGTTCCCGTTCCAAATACAGCAACGGAGGCCGTGAACAGGCTCAGGCAAACGGCAATGATGATTGAAACTTTCATTTTTAATGTTTGTGCAAAACACTAGGACGAAAGCCATGCCAGCAGGCAAATCGCTGATTGAATCGAATTTAAAGAGACTGGATTAAGTAGTTTGTCCCGGATTGGGAATTAGATTCTCTTACAGTAGTTCTTTTGCCGGATCCCAGAACCGTTTTTCAAAGTCTACCACTTTGTCTTTGGAAACTTTGGTGCCTTCTCTTTCTAGTGCTTTTTGCATTGCCGTTGGAGTCTTGAAATGATGCTTGCCAGTGAGCAGCCCCTGGCTGTTGACTACCCGGTGGGCGGGAATATCTTTTTCTGTATGAGCCGCATTCATTGCCCAACCGACCATTCGTGCGCTCATGGCCGTCCCAAGATAGCGTGCAATGGCACCGTAACTTGTTATGCGGCCTTTGGGGATCAGCAGGACCACTTCGAATACGTCTTCAAAAAAATTGTGACTGGTTTTTTTGATGCCTTTTTTTATTGTTTTCAATGTATGATCCGATTATAGATTACAGATTTTAAAAAACAGGCAAAGCATTACCTTTGCACCTCAAATTTAAAATAAGAAATGGTGTTTCGTTTTTTCGGTTTGCTTGTCTTGATTCCCGGCTTTTCATTTTCGCAGCAATTAATTTTCCCCGATGCGGAAAATTGGAATAGGGTGAAGGAAGGACAAACGCTTTCCTTTCAAGTTAAAGTAATAGACCATGCCCTTCCCAAATTTTCCCTGGAAGGAATGAACGGCTACGGAATTTTATTTGATACGTTAGGGAATTTCTCGTGGACGCCATCGTTTGATTTGGTGGATCGCTTGGAAAAACAGAAAGAAATTAGTTTAATATTTCAGGCAGAATGGAAGGACGGACGTAAAGTGAGAGCGACCACTAACTTTACGATACTTCACCAAAACCGTCCGCCCGAAGTGGATGAACTCCCCCCCTTTTATGTCAAACAATCCACCGTTAATCACTATCAGATTTCATCTGACTATGTTCATGATCCGGATGGCGATCCCCTTGTTTTTAAAATTTCTCCTTCACAAATGCCGGAGGGCATGAGTTTATCTTCCTCTGGTTTGCTAACGTGGAACCCTTCCCGCAATCAGTTTAATAATTTAAAGAATAATCCGCTCACCATCGAGTTTACAGCTCAAGATCAACCAGAGAAGGCGGAAGTCATTGGAAAGATAAAAGTAGCACAAACGCAGCTTGACTTGCCTCCCGATATTTTGCTGGTGCCCGGGGATACAAGTTTTAGCATTAAGGAAAATGAACGAATCAATTTTAAAATTTATGTTTCTGATCCCAATGGTGACGATGATGTGTTGAATGTAGGATTCTTATGCTCTGACGAACGTGTTCCTAAGACTTGTTTAAAGGAAAATACAACGGTGCAATATGAATTTACTTGGTCCCCCGGCTACCAGTTCACGGACGACACAGAGAAGGTACGCAATACGGAAATCATTTTCTTTGCTGTCGACAAATCGAACAATCGTGTGCAGCGGAAAGTAAAAGTAAAAGTAACCGATACGGAGAACCTGGAGGAGAAGGATAAATTCCTTTATCAAAAATACAGTGCTACACTGATGCAAGCGAAAGCCCTACTGGAACAGTTAAAAGAAAAACACAGGAAGCTTGAGAAGGACTATAAACAGGCAAAGAAGGGAAAGAAGAACCGATCCATATTCGGTGCTTCATTAGGCGCAGGATCGGCCGTTTCATCTGCCGTGGTGACCAGCCCTGGTGACTTAAAAACAATAACGGTGATTGGAGGCTCAACTACTGCGACTTTAGGCACATTGGAAGCCGCTGAGGTAATGGGCAAATCGAAAAACGACATTATGGACTTGATTAAAACGGAAACTGAAATTCGGAACCAGCTGCAATTGGAAGGCGATATTTTTGCCAGAAAGTATGCATTGAGGTCGAGCCGCCGGTCGATCGATTTTGATAATGACCGCGATAAATTCCTACCTATCCTCAATAATCAAAAACTCCCAACCCTTGAGCTGGATGCTTCAAAACCGTTGAATACAAAGTATGATGCAAAAGAGATGAAGAAGACTTTTGCGGATTTTAGTGAAGAATAATCCCCAACTTCAGTTGCCAACCCACCACGTTTTGTTAGGATAAGGAGAATTTAGGATTACCGGTTCGCCGATCAATGGTGTGGTGATCAACTGATTGTTTTCCAAAGCGCATTTGGTAAGGCGTTTAATGGGTTCATCCCAATCGTGAAAGGCTAGTTCAAACTTAGCCCAATGGACCGGCAATAAGACGTTAGCGGCTAAGTCTTTCGCAGCGGCGACTGTTTCTTCTGGGAGCATGTGAATATAAGGCCAGCTTTTTCCATATTGGCCGCATTCCAGAATGGCGACATCGAACGGTCCATACTTCGACCCGATCTCAGCAAAATGGGTTCCGTAACCGGAGTCTCCACCCAGGAACAATTTGAATCCGTGAAGTTTTAAAACAAAGGAACTCCACAGGGTCGTTCCGCGCTTGAAAGTGCGCCCCGAAAAATGCCGGGCCGGGGTGGCCGTCAGTTCAATTTCACTAGCGATTGTCTCGGTCTGCCACCAATCGAACTCTTTTATTTTTTCAGGAGCTACTCCCCAATGTTCCAAATGCGAAGCGACGCCCAATGAGGTACAGAAATACCTTGCGGAAGCGGCAAGTTGTGATATCGATTCATAATGCAAATGGTCATAATGATCGTGCGTGAGCAGGACCAAATCAATGGTGGGGAAATCACTCCAGGTATATACTTCGGTTCCGGAAAATGGCTTTCCGAAAAAAGAAACAGGGGAGGCATGCCCATGGATAACCGGATCGACCAGTATCGTAAACCCCTTGGATTTGATCAGATAAGAAGAGTGCCCGAACCACACGATGACCGGTTTCTCGTCACTAAGGTTTCTTAAATCCGTTCTACAGGAGGGCAAGGCCTTCGAAGGCCTCACCGTGGTGGGTTTATTGAATGACTGCCAGATTAATTTTGGATAAGAGGTATCTTTTAACATCATCTCAGTGGGCATCGGATTTTGGAAAGCACCGTCCCGGTAATTGGATGATCGACGAACGCGTTTCAATTTTTCACCAACGGGATCTTTGCCAAATTGCTTCTGCTGCATAAAAAGAAATAATGCTGCTGCCAGCAGTGCCAAAAGGAAAATGATAAACAACAGTATCATGACTTAATTTTTTTTGCTTAATAATCAAATAGTCGAGCGCAGGCGGAATATATTGTTATTGGTCAACGGGAATCAAGGAATTTTTCCAAATCATGAGGCGTATCCAAATCAATTGCACCTGGTGGGAAATCAACTAAACTGGCGGCTTCAATTTGATTTTGGATAACTTTTTTTGCCCCTTGCTGATCGGCCATGTCAAGGAGCGTTTTATACATGGATCGGTGGAATAGAACCGGCACTCCGGGAGAGCCGGAATACAGGGAGGCAACGATCGCGCTCTTGGTAGATTGATGGATTTTGATCATTTTTTTTAAATGATCGGCCGTCAGCAACGGCTGATCACAGACCGCAACCAAAATTATTTCCCAGCAGGGAAATATCCTTGTTACAAAATGAACTCCGCATTTCAATGACGATCCCATTCCTTTTTGCCATTCGGAATTGACTACGACATGAATTGGAAGGTCTATCATTTCACGCCGATGGTCCTGTTCATTAGAGCCCAGAACAACGAGCGTTTGATCAACACCTGAATCACCTACCGATCGAATCGTTTTTCGAAGCAGTGATTCATCTCCAATTTTGAGCAATTGCTTCGATCGCCCCATTCGCACGGAAGCGCCGGCAGCTAATATGATGGCTACTGATTTGACTTTTTTATCGTCTATGTCAGACGCCATTCATTTCTTTTTAGGAAAGATACATCTTCTGATAGTACTCATCGGCCATCCTGGATGAATCAAAATACGGAAAAACTTCCTTCATGGAGGTTTTGACTATTTTCGTCCACTTCGCTGGTGCGTCGTAGTACAGGGGAATGATTTCTTTTTCAAGTACTTCGTAAAGTCTTTTTGCTTCAAACTTATCTTTTTCTTCCAGGGAGAGGGCATCATTGGCCGTTTCAATGATGAAAGAATTTTTGCCGTGCTTGGCAAACTCTGGAACCCAGCCATCGGGGATGGATAGGTTCACGCTGGCATTCATGGCGGCGGTCATCCCAGAGGTGCCCGAGGCTTCGTGATACAACCGAGGATTGTTGAGCCACATATCGGATCCTTTTTTCAAATGACCGGAAAGCCACAATTCATAACCGGTAAGTACGGTGCAGTTGGGGACGTCTTTTGTCTTCCAATAAATCTCGTTGAAGATGTTGATGGCCGCATAATCTTCTGGATACGGTTTTCCGGCCCAAATAATTTGTACCGGATATTTTTCGTTATTTACGATTTTGAGAAAACGCTCAAAATCGGAAAGCAGCAGGTTGGCGCGCTTGTAACTGGCAAACCTTCGCGCCCAGACAATGGTCAACACGTTGGGATCAAAAAGTTTACCGGTTTGATTGGCCACGACGCGAAAAAGTTTAAACTTCAATTCTTTTTTACGTTCCGTGAGCGCTTTGTCGTTATCCTTTTCAAGGGCTTGCTCCAGCTGGCTATCCATCCAGTACTTTCTATTTTGAGCATTCGTGATGGCGTCGATCTTACAAATACCCTCATAACTGCCCCACATTTTTCTGGCTACTTCACCATGTAATTGCGAAACACCATTGGCGCGCTTGGCCAGACGCAGGGCGGTCAACGTATAATTGAGCATGCCGTTTTCTGGGGTTACGTAATCCTCCACCTGCTTTACGGTTAGGCCATTGAAAAAACTCATGCTATTTAGCAAGGGAATGCTATGCTCTTCATTACCTGCCAATTCTGGAGTATGCGTAGTAAAGACCACTCTCTTTTTTACTTCTTCAATGCTTTTGTATTTGTCGAGCAAATAAAAACAAAGCGGTAGGGCGTGGCCCTCATTCATGTGATAGATTTCCGTTGGCCACTCCAAGATATCCAATAATTTAGCGCCCCCCGCGCCAAGCAAAATGGATTGTGCAATTCGGGTCGTTTCGTTAGGATCGTAAAGGCGATGGCTTATGGTTTGTGCCAGGTAATCATTTTCGGGAATATCTGTGGTCAGCAGAAAGATAGGGGCAGTTTGGAATACTTCCGGCTTCAGGAGCATGGCTTTCACATACACTTTTGTTCCGTGAATGGTGATGGGGAAAACAATCTTCGTGTCGGTGAGAAAAAAATAATCTTTGTCGCGAAAGTTCACCCGCAGGGTTTGATCCTGGTTACGCTCCTGGTCGTAGTACCCTTTTTTCCAATGGATGCCAATACCAATAACATTTTGCTTTAATTCGTAGGCGCTCCGCATATGCGAGCCGGCGAGAAACCCCAACCCGCCACTATAAATTTTCAGAGGTTGGTCAAGGGCAAATTCCATCGAGAAGTAAGCAACGGGCTTGGAATATTTTTTATCAAATTTGTAGGAGAACGGATTGAGTGATTCGGCCATGTAGAAAATGTTTTAAGGTCGCGAAGCTAATAAATCAAGTGGAAATCAAATATTCGAAAATTCCAGAAGGGCAGGTAACCTTTATGCAATCGTTTGTTCTGTTGGACTTCGCATAGAAATACGTAACTAGAGAAATGATGCAGTTTACAATTGAATCTACGTTCGATGAGAAAATTCTGGATCGTTGCGCGGTAATGATGAGTCAATCCGATCCGTGGATTACCTTGAAACGCGGGTTGGCGGCATGTCGTGAAGCGATGCGCGGAGAGTATAAAGAAGTTTACGTTTGCATGGAAGATGAACAACCTGGTGGGTTCATTGTTTTACAAATGGCCGGTGTTTTTAAAGGATACATTCAAAGCATCTGCGTTCTGCCGGAAATGCGTGGCTCAGGTCTTGGAACAGCACTGATTGAATTTGCGGAACGGCGGGTATTTTCTATTTCGCCCAATGTGTTTATGTTGGTTTCTGCATTTAATGAAAGGGCTTTCCATCTCTACACCCGTTTGGGCTATGAAAAAATCGGGACGCTTGAAAATTTTGTTGTTCATGGTTACGATGAGTTCTTGCTTCGCAAGACGATTGGCCCCTGGGAGGACTTCGGACCTAAAATTCGTACGCTCTAATTTGTAATTAATTTCCGGATGAATCAATTTGCTTTTGTCTTCGATATGGATGGCGTGATCGTGGATACCAACCCGTATCATAAAATCGCCCTTCGTGCGTTTGCTGCTAAATATGGTTATTCTCTTTCCGAGGAAGAACTGATAAAAAAGATTTATGGGCGCACGAACAAGGAATGGATTCCCAATCTTTTTGAGCGCTCCCTTGCCGCCGATCAAGTGGCTCGTTATGGAGAAGAAAAAGAAAAGTTGTTCCGCGATCTTTACGAAAAGGACATCCGGGAGGTGAAAGGCCTTACTGATTTTTTGGAAACCGCAAGCTCGTTAAATATAAAACTTGCCATTGGCACTTCAGCGCCACGAAGTAATGTTGATTTTGTGTTGACGAAAACAGAAATTGGAAAATTCTTCCCCGTGATCTTGGACGAATCGCATGTATCGCACGGAAAACCCAACCCGGAGATTTATATTAATTGTGCAGCTGCTTTGAATTATCCCCCCGCTCGATGTATTGTTTTCGAAGATTCTTTATCCGGAGTAGCCGCTGGTCGTGCCGCCGGAAGCCCGGTCGTGGGCGTTGCCACGACGCACACCGCCCAGGAACTGGGAACAAAAGTGGTGATCAGGGATTTTACTGAAATGACCCCGGCGGAAATAATTCTTAAAATAATGAATTAACTCATTTATTCATTTGTGCGAATGCAAACATAGTCTTTACCGCGTTGTGTCATGACGAGCTTGCTGATTTTTCCATTCGGGCCATTGATGAAGACAATCGAACCTGTTGGTCGAATATTTTTGACATCGAATTTATTTTCAGAAAAAGCCTTTAACTCGGCCCTCCATTCACCCGGAATTCCAACAAATAATTTCTTCCCTTCCCTTGTCACCACCATAGGGCGCTTGGGGTCTTCCGGCATCACATATTTGCCAACATAACTTTCTAAAATCGATGCTGACAAGTCAACTCCTTTTTCATTTGAAATCTTTCCAATTGATAGAAGAGCAATTTGCGGTGATAGTTCTTCCATTGGCGCACATTCACAATTAAATAGTGTAGCCACAAAAACATCCTCCTTAGGAAAATAAATTTCGTTGCTTTTAAAACCATTGATATTGCCCCCATGCTGAATGGATTGGCTGCCGTCCATGTCAAGAATAAACCAACCGTACCCGTAGTTTGAATAAGTACCGTCATTTAACTTGAATGGAGAAAATGCTTTTTCGAGAATTTCTTTCTTTACCAACTTAAAGCCGTAAAGACCCAGATGCCATTTATATAAGTCGTCAACATTTGAAATCAGAGAACCTGCAGCATAAGCAATTGAGGGGCTTTGGAAATCCGCATTTTGAAAGGTTTCATTTTCTTTCTTATAACCTTTTATGCGGTTTGGGATCACGCTGTTAAAGTCATCGTAATATGTATTTGTCAACCCAAGAGGGTTAATGATATTTTCTGCAATGACGTTTTGATATTTTTTCCCAGAAAGGATCTCCAAGATAAAACCAAGAAGAAAATAATTCGAATTACTGTATTTGAATTTTGACCCGGGCGGAAACTCCAGGGGTGAATTTTTGAATAGATCAATTACTTCTATAGGTCTAAAATCCTTTCTTCGTATAAACTGATCGGATATATCCAATTGAGTGTATTCGGTTATTCCCGAAGTATGGGTAAGCAAATTTTCAATTGTAATCCTATCTTTTTTTGAGGGGAAATCTTTAATAAACCTTTGAATACTGTCTTGCAATGAAATTTTTCCTTGCTCAACGAACTGAAGAATGGCTACGGAAGTGAATTGTTTCGTCATTGAACCAAGACGAAAAACCATTTCCGGTCGAGCCTCAACTTTTAGTTCCAGATCAGCTGCGCCAAATGCTTTTCGATAAACAATTTGACCCTTTTTGGCAACGAGTACAGCGCAACCTGGATTTCCAGGTTTAAATTGATCAAAAAGAATTTGGTCAAAGGCTTTAACTAATTGCCTGTCTTGTGTCGACTGTCCGGACAAGGGAACGGACAAAAAAGAGAGAGCCAGAAGGAAAATTAATTTGGAGGTAGGGAAAGTGAATTCTTCAATCATTGTTTTAAACCAATAATTGAATCTACTCTTCATCAATAAACCGCTTGGTAATCGGCTGATAGGAATCAATTCGCCGATCTCGCATGAAAGGCCAATGAACACGTACGCTGTCAGAGCGATTGAGATCCACTTCCAATACATTCACTTCTTCCTGATCGTGCGATGCCTTGTAAAGCAATGTCCCTAAAGGGTTGGCAATAAACGATCCTCCCCAGAATTTCATGGCCCCCTTTTGTTCAAAGCCAACGCGGTTTACGCTCACTACATGAATTCCATTGGCCACGGCATGGCTTCGTTGAATGGTTTGCCAGGCACCATACTGTTCGGTGTTGGTCGCTTCATCTTGTGAGGTGGCCCAGCCGATAGCGGTGGGATAAAATAAAATTTCGGCTCCCATGAGTGCCGTGATACGGGCTGCCTCCGGATACCATTGGTCCCAGCAGATCAGCACCCCGATCGTGGCAAATTTGGTTTTGAAAACTTTATAGCCCAGGTCGCCGGGAGTAAAATAAAATTTTTCATAGTACGATGGGTCATCGGGGATGTGCATCTTGCGGTACTTGCCCAGGTAGGCTCCATCGGCGTCGAGAACGGCCGTGGTATTGTGATAAATTCCTTGAGCCCGTTTTTCAAAAAGAGAGGCAATGATTACCACGCCAAGTTCTTTGGCTAAGGCTGCTAATTTGTCGCTTGAAGGTCCGGGAATGGATTCGGCGAGTTTAAAATGCTCGTAATCTTCGGTATCGCAGAAATACAGCGAAGTGAACAGCTCCTGCAGGCAAATAATTTGTGCGCCTTTGCTGGCCGCTTCCCTAACTTTAGCTATCGCTTTAACCAGATTTTCTTCCTTGCTATTGGTGCAACTCATCTGCACGGTTCCGATTTTTACATTTTTTGTCACGGGCGAAAAATTATAGAAACAAAAGTAAGAAATTTGATTTAGCTCTTATGGTTTTGTTGCCCGCACCATTTCCCTTTTTCCGGGGGGGCCAGGCAAGGATTCAACCATCAGACCTAATTGTTTCAGGTCACGTTTCAATTGCCCTTTCGCACAATAGGTTACAAATACGCCGCCCGTTTTCAATGCCGGGGATATTTTTTCCAAAATAAATAACGTCCACATTTCCGGCTGCTTTGACGGAGCAAAAGCATCGAAGAAAATAATATCGAATTGACTAGAGAGGAATTCAAAATTCTGAACGGGGCTCTTTTCTTTAAGCAAAGAAAAGCTGTCGGTAATTCTTATTTTTTTATTCCACTCGGTTTGATGGAGTTGTTGGAAATAAACTGGTGCCTCCTTTCTCTTCAATTGCTGTGGGTAATTTAAGCGGCTTGCCGTTTCCCAATCAATCGGAAATGCTTCAACCGATGTGTAATCAATCTGAATCTTACTTTCTATTGAAAAAAGTAAAGCCAGGAATGCATTGAGGCCTGTACCGAAGCCAACTTCGAAAACAGAAGCGGAGGTTAAGTCGGTTTTTTCAATGAAATGCTGAAGGCCGTTTTTGATAAAAACATGAGTGGATTCCTGAATGGCTCCGTGCGTGGAGTGATAGGTTTCGTTTAGTGCAATATTTAATAATGAGGAAGAGCCGTCTTCGGTCTGAATGAGTCGAATATGGTCCACGTCAGTTTTTTGAAATTAACGCTACGGCATAGGCATTTATTCCTTCTTCGCGCCCTACATAACCCAGTTTTTCGTTCGTGGTAGCTTTAATGGAAAGATCTTCTTCCGAAAGGTTCATCAAGGGAGCGAGTAGGGTTTTCATTTCTTGAATGCGGGGATTGATTTTCGGTTTTTCCAACGCAATGGTGCAATCGACATTTTCAATTTTCCATCCCTTATCGGAAAGCAGGGAAGTAACCTCCTTCAAAAAAAACTTGCTGTCCTTTCCTTTCCAGCGGTCATCGGTATTTTGAAAATGGAACCCGATATCACGCAGGTTAGCCGCACCGAGCAGGGCATCGCATATCGCGTGAATGAGCACATCGGCATCGCTATGACCTACGGCCCCTTTTGTAGATTCAAGTTTTATTCCGCCAAGCCAAAATTGGCGACCTTCTGCCAAAGGATGTACGTCAAATCCAAAGCCTACTCTGATTTTCATTTTAGTTTTTTAATGAATGATAATACATGACACTTGAATTCCCTTCGAGCAGAATTTCTGAGGCGACCCGTTGAATATCAGCAGCCGTGACCCGTGCAATGTTTTCAATCTCTCGGTTGGCCAGCCCGGCATCACCGCTGAGGGAAGCAAAAGCGAGGTTCATCGCGCGGTTCATTACTTCCACTTCACCAAATTCTAACGTTGCCGCCGATTGGTTTTTTACTTTTTGCAATTCAGTTTCGATGACTCCTTCGGAAACTATTTTTTGGAGGATGGCATCCATTTCTTTTTCTGCGTCTTCTAATCTTATCCCCTCTTTCAAGCGGCCATTGACAACCAGTAACCCAGGATCGATCGTTCCCATGACAAAAGACGAGATGGAATTGAAAATTTCTTTTTCCTTTACTAAAGCTTGATACAGTCGACTGGATTCTCCACGACTTAAAATATCACTGAGCATATCGGCGGCGTAATAGTCTTTGTGAAAGCGCCCCGCCATTTTATATGCCTTATAAATTGCATTGGCAGGTACTTTGGCTTTGGTATGCAATATTCTTTTTTCTTTTTGGGGAAGCTCCTTGGGTAGATTCCTCAATTTCTTTTTTCCTGAAGGAATTGGGCCAAACCATTTTTGAGAGAGCTGTTTTACTTTGTCGGTGGTGACATTTCCGGCCACGACAAGCACGGCGTTATTGGGTATGTAATGAGTGAAAAAAAATTCTTTTACCTCATCCATCGTAGCGTTCTCAATATGCGAAATTTCCTTTCCGATGGTGGCCCATTGATACGGATGGGTCTGATAGGCCATCGGCCGCAACTTCAACCACACATCGCCATACGGCTGATTGAGGTATCGCTGTTTAAATTCTTCGATCACTACCTTGCGTTGTACGTCCAATACTTTCGGATCGAAGGACAAACTCAGCATCCGATCGCTCTCTAGCCAAAATCCGGTTTCTAAATTGGCGGCAGGAACAGTGAGGTAGTAATTGGTGATATCGGTGTTGGTAAAAGCATTATTTTCACCACCCACCAGTTGCAGCGGCTCATCGTAGTTGGGGATGTTTTTAGAACCGCCAAACATCAAGTGTTCGAAAAGGTGCGCAAAACCGGTTTTATTAGGATTTTCATCGCGTGAACCAACATCATACAGTATGTTCATCACCGCGATTTGAACAGTGGGATCTTCATGTACAATGACCTGAAGGCCGTTCTCCAATTTAAATTCTTGAAAAGGAATCATACGATGTCAAAAGTAAGAAAGAGAAAGCGATTCGTTTAATTTCATGTTCTTTCAATACAAATTTGTGATAATCATGTGTTCTTGCAATAACCTTATCGCCAGTACGTCCATCCAATCAAAGCCCTTATCATGCAAACTATTTTAGGTGCCAACGGTGCCATCGCCTCGCAGCTTTCAAAGCATTTGCCCGCTTACACTTCTCAGATCAGGCAAGTCAGCCGTCATCCCAAGAAAGTAAATGCCACGGATGAATTGGTGTCTGCCGATCTGTTGAATTATAGGCAGACAGAAAAGGCGGTGGCCGGAAGCGAAGTGGTTTATTTATTGGCGGGATTGAAGTATGACCTCAAAGTCTGGCAACGTGATTGGCCGGTGCTGATGCGAAACGTGATAGAGGCTTGTAAGAAGCACCATGCCAAGCTCGTGTTTTTTGATAACGTCTATGCCTATGGTTTAGTCAACGGTCCGATGAGGGAAGAAACCCCGTTTAATCCCAGCAGCAAGAAAGGAGAAGTCAGGGCAAAAATTGCTACGATGGTTTTGGAGGAAATCAAAGCAAAGAATTTGGAAGGCATGATCGTGCGCGGCGCTGACTTCTATGGACCTCATGTATTACTCAGTTTGACGCATTCGATGGTGACGGAAAAATTGAAATCGGGCAAAACTTCGCAGTGGTTTGGTAATCCGAAGATGATCCACAGCTTTACGTATACTCCCGATGCCGGAAAAAGTGTGGCCCTCCTGGCCAATACCCCATCGGCCTTTAATCAAACCTGGCATGCCCTCACCAGCAAGGAGAAAATGACAGGCGAGAATTATGTACGCATGGCCTGTGAACTGGCCAATCGACCATACAAGATCCAACCCCTATCAAATGGAATGCTGAAGTTGATCGGGTTATTTGTGCCTGTGCTTCGCGAGTTTCCTGAAATGATGTATCAATATAAAAATGACTACATTTTTGACAGCACCAAGATCGAAACGGCTTTTGCCATGGAGGCCACCTCTTATAAAGCAGGCATAGCGGAAACACTGAAGTAAGCCAAGTTTGGGCTTTTATTGCTGCGGGGGTTATATTTGCACTCTATGACAGAGCAAAAATTCCATTTTTCGGCTGAGCCCGAGCCTCATCGCATCCGCACGTTGCAAATACTAAAGCAGTATCCCGATGTGAAAAGCCTGATGGGCAAAAACCCATTGACGATTTTTGCAATATTTGGTCTTGTGGGTGGCATGATTGGAATTTCTTTTTTAGTAAGGGATTCAGCCTGGTGGGTTGTGCTTTTGGTTGCTTACGGCATTGGAGCATTTTTTAACCATGCCCTGTTTGTGATGATTCACGAATGTTCTCATCATCTTCTTTTTAAAAACAAGTCGTTGAACCGACTGGCCGCAATCGTCTCGAACTTGCCGCACATTTTCCCTTCCGCCATTTCGTTCGAACGGTATCACATAAAACATCATTCCTTCCAAGGAGTTCATGAATTGGATGCCGACCTTCCTGATTTTTGGGAAGCGAAAGCGATCAATAATTCTGTTTTTGGAAAGGCATTGTGGCTTTTCCTATTCCCGGTGTTTCAAGTGATAAGAACCTTTCGGTTGAGAGAAATTAAACCCGTGGATGGCTGGATCATCACCAACTGGATTATTCAGATTGCCTTTAACGTTGCTATTTGGGTCTTCTTTGGTCCGAAAGCTTTGCTATTCATGTTGGCGAGTTTCTTTTTTTCCGTTGGACTTCACCCGTTGGGGGCGCGCTGGATCCAAGAACACTATCTGACATTGGATGAAAATCAAGAGACGTACAGTTATTATGGTGGATTGAATGCGGTCGCTTTCAATGTAGGTTTTCATAATGAACATCATGATTTTCCTTCGATACCCTGGAACAAGCTTCCCGATCTAAAAAAGAGCGCGCCAACATTTTATGATTCGCTTAAATCGCACCAATCGTGGACAAAACTTTTTTTTCGTTTTCTATTCGATAAAAAAATCTCACTGTACTCACGTACCGTTCGCAACGAACGCGGAAAAGTAAAACTCACCGATGAGAGCAAGCCGGATGCGGAAATGGTGATGGAGAAAGAACAGGTATAACTTCCGTTTTCTGCCAAAACTCCGTTACTTTTGGGCTTTCTAATTCTTTATGAGGTTCTCCCGCAAAAAATATTCTGACGAGACGCTCCTTCATCTTTATGAATCACTCCTTCGCCCCCGGTTGATTGAGGAGAAGATGCTCATCCGGCTGCGTCAGAACAAGATCAGCAAATGGTTTAGCGGCATTGGTCAAGAGGCGATTTCGGTAGGCATTACGGCCGCACTGGATCAGGACGAATACATTTTGCCCATGCACCGCAATCTTGGTGTGTTCACAGGGCGTCGGCTGCCTTTTGAAAAATTATTTGCACAATGGCAAGGCACCATGGGTGGATACACCAAAGGTAGGGACCGGTCCTTTCACTTTGGCACCAATGAGCATCATATCGTGGGCATGATCTCTCATCTTGGCCCTCAGAATGGCGTGGCCGATGGAATAGCCCTAGCGACGAAACTTAAAAATGAAAATAGAGTCACCGTCGTATTTAATGGAGATGGAGGAACAAGCCAGGGCGATTTTCACGAAGGGGTGAACGTGGCTGCCGTCTGGGATTTACCGGTAATTTTTGTTATCGAAAATAACGGCTATGGATTATCCACCCCTAGCAATGAACAATTTCGTTGTAAAAATTTTATAGACAAAGCCATTGGTTATGGAATTGAAGGGGTGAAGGTAGACGGCAACAATGTGCTGGAAGTTTATGACATGGTAAAAAACCTGGCGGAAAGTCTTCGCAAGAAACCAAGGCCAATTTTGTTAGAGTGCATCACCTTTCGTATGCGTGGACACGAGGAGGCGAGTGGCACCAAATACGTACCCAAAGTACTGATGGACACATGGGCGAAGAAAGATCCGCTCGATAATTATGAAAAGTATTTGTTAAGTGAAGGGATTATCGATCAAAAGTCCGTGGATGCCCAGCGAAAGAAAATCAAGAAGGAAATAGATGAAGGTCTGGAGATTGCTTTTGAAGAAAAGCCTCCACAGGCCAGCACCCAGACGGAGTTAAAGGATGTGTATGCACCCTTTGTTCAGCACCTTATCGAGCCCGCTTCAGGAAAAAGATCAGAGAAGCGTTTCATTGACGCCATTAGTGATGGATTGCGTCAAAGCATGGAGAAGCACGACAACCTGGTTCTGATGGGACAGGATATTGCCGATTACGGAGGGGTCTTCAAAATCACAGAGGGATTTGTCAAACAATTTGGAAAAGATCGTGTCCGCAACACGCCCTTGTGCGAAGCCGCCATTGTCGGGTCGGGGCTTGGCCTTTCAATCAAGGGTATGAAGGCGATGGTAGAGATGCAGTTTGCCGATTTTGTGACGGAGGGATTTAATCAAATCATCAATAATTTAGCGAAGACACATTGGCGTTGGGGTCAAGCGGCCGATGTGGTGGTGCGCATGCCCACGGGCGCAGGCACGGCCGCGGGGCCATTTCATTCACAAAGCAATGAAGCCTGGTTTTTTCATACTCCGGGATTAAAAATTGTTTACCCATCGAACCCCCATGATGCCAAGGGACTACTATGTGCTGCGTTTGAAGATCCTAATCCCTATTTATACTTTGAACACAAATTACTCTATCGTTCCGTCAAGGATTTTATTCCCGATGAGTACTACACGATAGAAATTGGAAAAGCAAAATTGGTAAGCGAAGGAAATGATCTCTCCATCATTACCTATGGCATGGGCGTTCATTGGGCGAAAGAAATTCTAGAAACGTTAGCCGACGTAAAAGCAGACGTGCTTGACTTAAGAACATTAATGCCCTGGGATAAGGAGGCTGTTGAACAAACCGTGAAGAAGACTAATCGTGTCATTATCCTTCACGAGGATACCTTAACGGGTGGTATTGGCGGGGAGATTGCCGCCTGGATCAGCGAAAATTGTTTTTCACATTTGGATGCGCCCGTGATGCGTGTTGCCTCCCTGGATACAGCCATTCCCTTTGCTCCGACGCTGGAAAACAATTTCTTACCAAAAGGAAGGTTGAAAAATAAAATAGAGGAATTGCTCAAGTACTAACGATTCAAGAAATAAGAGCTTATTTCTTCCCATTCTTGAAGTAAGGGGATTTTAGGAAATTTCCTTCCGGCCAGGTTATACCAGAATTTGGCATTGAATTCATCTCCTTCTCTTCGATGCAAGTAAGCGTGAATCCAAGCAGCATCGGGATGATCGATTTCCTGAACGATATTGTGGGCTTCGTTCCACTCCCCTTTTGCCTCCTTCCACAATGCCAGCAAGTAGGGTTCATCTTCTTTGGGTTCTTTATTCAGCCCGATGGAAGATTTAAACTCTGAAAGTGTCATTTTAAAATGATTTGGTAAATCCTTCCGAAGACGGGAAAACGTAACACCATCACAATTTTTGTTAATTTAGCCTGTTTAAATAATAGATTTCAAAGGAACAACCGCTTTTATCTTGGCCTTTTTAAAATCATATCGGCTTTTTCTTTTTGCAATCGCTTGCATTGTTGCCGTTCCTGTCTATTCTCAAAATACAAAGGGAGATAAACCCTCAAAAGATACCCGTTCCATACTTCGAATACCCCACTTTAAATCGAAAAAGAAAGGAGGCGATAAGCCCTACTCCGGAGACATTACCGGAAGAAGGATACGAACAAAGAATAAGTCTTCTGCTGCACGAGCAATCCAAACCGGACCGAGGCCTTATGCACGGAAAAGGGCCACAGAAGTAAGTCGAGTTGGTAAACCAATCAACGGCCATGAGTTTAAGTTTAAATCCACATCAGCACAAGCCGCCAGGAATAATGTTTATCCAGGCACCGGCAAATACGTAAATAATCCTTCGCCCTATCCGCACGATAACCAAAGCGCCTTTTCTAATAGAAGGCAGCTTTCGAAAGTGGCGTCGTTGAATACCAAGCATGAGCCCCCGGGTAGAAAAAAAAGAATTACGCCTCGATCTGCATCCAGTTCGTTTGTCACCCGCGGTAGAAAAAATGTGTATTGGGGAAAATTTAGAAAAGGAGAAAGACCAATCACTACCGATATTACGGGAAGGACGTTGAGGGCCAAAAATTTTCATTCTCCCGGACTGGGTGTCATTCCAGCTAACGATGTTTATCGCAACAGGAAGAAATATGGCGATCGTCCTTACAGGGGAACGTTTACCACCGGCTTTGTTTCCTCAGGAAGAAAGACGGAGCGGGCTTGGCAAGGT
>Ga0209067_10000703_pt1 | contig 21133 bp, 16 predicted proteins | sample ColStrG_CSR_2013_FD_187199 | JGI IMG/M metagenome (GOLD analysis project Ga0209067, IMG submission 187199) | Freshwater sediment microbial communities in response to fracking from Pennsylvania, USA - Cold Stream Run_MetaG_CSR_2013 (SPAdes)... | ecosystem: Environmental > Aquatic > Freshwater >...
CGGCGGGGCCGGATCGATCTCGGTGGGCTCGTCGGGCACGGGGGACGACGCCACCGGACGAGCGCTCCACCACGATGCGAAGAGTCTCGCCAGGAACGATAACGTGCGACCGATCCCGCGCAAGAGCGCACTCAGCCCGATCGACGTACCAATCATCACCGCGATAAGAAGTAACGCCACCAACGCGGCCAGGGCTCCCCCGGCACCGATGAAATGGGCCAGGCTTCCCCCCACCAGCACGCCCAGCCATCCTCCCGCGCGTCCGAGGGCGGCGACCGACGAACTCAACTGGGGTCGACCCTCCACGACGTCGCCGATTCCCGATACCGCAATCAACGTGAGCGACACTCCCCAGACGAAGCGAGCGCCATCGAGTTCGATGCGCCCGCTCAACAGCACGACCCCGACGCCGACCAACAACACCGGGATCGCCACGCGGCCCACGCCGAAGGCCACGGTCAGTCCACGCAGCGTGAGCCGTCCGACGGGCCCCAGCGCATTGATCTCGGCGAGCGCGAGGAGCACGCCCCACAACATCAGCACCACGATCCAGATATCTCGTTGGTGCCGCGTCCACACGCTGTCGCGACTCGCTGGGGCGTGGCGAGGTCGGCTCTTGGTCGATCCCTTGGCGGGCGCGGAAGTGCGTCGATTGGTAGCCACTACCCTCCAAGTTACCGAACACCTATTCGCCGTCGTGGGCATTCATCTAATCTGGGGCCATGCCCGCCCCCCAGCACTCCAGTTCCGCCGAACTCGCCGAACGACTCAAAGTCCACGCGCGCAGTTGCGCCATCGTGTCGCGCACGACGCTGTCGCCGTCACTGGTGGAGGTCGTCGTGGGCGGCGACGCGGTCGACCTCGCCGGAGTGGCGGGCAACGACGTCATGGTTCTCGTCCCGGGTGCCGACGCGACGCTCGTGCGCCGTCGTTACAGCGTCCGCGCAGTCGACGCCGACGCCGACACCTTGACGCTGTGGATCTCCACCACCCACCAGGGTCCGGCGACTCACTGGGCACAGACGGTCGAACCCGGTGACCGCGTCGACGTCGTGGGCCCGCGGGGCAAGATCCCCCTCGACCCGGTCGCCGACTGGCACCTCTTCGTCGGCGACGTCTCCGCGCTGGGCGTGTTTTACCGAATGGCCCAGAGCATCGAGGTGCCCGGCCGCGCCATTTTCGTCGTCGAGGTCGATGACCCCGCCGACGTCCTCACCACGACCTTCGACGACGCCCTCGGAGTGACGGCGATCTTCGTCGACCGCGACGGGAGATCCCATGATGACCCCACCGGCATCCTGGGCGCCCTCGCGGCCTTCGCGACGCCGCCCGACGAGGGCCACGCGTACCTCTTCGGCGAATTCCACGTGATGCGAGCGGCGAAGGCGGCACTGCGCGATCGCGGACTGGCGCCGGAGCAGATTTCTCTCAAGGCGTTCTACCGAGTCGGACAAGCCAACGGCGCGAACGGCGAACCGTCGAAGGACCCCGAGTCCTAGAGGACGACGACCGCGACCAGCAAGACGGGCTGTCGGCGGTACTTCTGGCCGAGCAGTCGTCCGGCGGCCCGCTGGGCCACTTTGGTCAAGGAATCGTCGTCGCGGTTCCCCTCACGTAACGCCGACTCGAGGGCGTCGCGCACGGTGGCGACCACGGCGTCGACAACGCCTCGATCGTGGTCCCCCTCGAACCAGCCACGAGTCGTCACGCGCACGGCCTGAGCCAATGTGCCACTCTGGGCGTCGACGCCCGCGCTGATCTGTACGACGCCGTACTCCGCGAGCATCCGACGCTCCTCGAGGGGCCGCTCGTCGAGGTCCCCGGCGCTGCCGTCAATGTAGTGAAAGCCCGCGGGTACCTGACCCGATCGCTGGATGCCGTCGCGAGTGACCACGATCTGGTCACCGTCTTCGCAAATCAGGATGTGCTGGTCGGCCAGTCCCATGGTGGCCGCGAGGTCAGCGTGGTGGCGCAGGTGGCGATACTCCCCGTGCACCGGCACGAAGTTCTTGGGTCGCAGTAACTGGTGATAGGTGCGCAATTCTCCCTGGCGCGCGTGACCCGACGCGTGCACCGGCTCGTGCCCCGAGTGAATGACCTCCGTGCCCGCCCGGTGCAGGTCATCAATGACGCGCCCGACCGACCATTCGTTACCGGGAATCGGGTGCGACGACAAGATGATGGTGTCCTGGGCACCCACCGAGAAATTGCGCGCATCACCGCGCGAGAGCTTCGAGAGAGCGGCCAGCGGCTCACCCTGACTGCCGGTGCAGATGACGCAGATCTCGCCCGGTGCGAAGCGGTCCACGTTCTCAATGTCGACGAAGTCCGCGGCGTCGACGTGTAGCAAATTGAGCTTGCGCGCCAACTTGACGTTGGCCTCCATGGAGCGGCCCATGAGCGCGATCTTGCGGTTCTGCTCGCGCGCCACGTCAATGATTTGCTGCACGCGGTGGATGTGACTCGCGAAACAGGCCACCACCAGCCGGCGTTCGGGACGTTCGAGGAACAGTCGACGGAGCGCCCCGCCCACCGAGCGCTCGGAGGCCGTGAAGCCGGGCTCCTCGGCGTTCGTCGAGTCGCACATCAAGAGCGCCACGCCCTCGTCGCCCAACGCCGCCAGGCGCGCCACGTCCGTCCGTCGGTTGTCGATCGGCGTGAGATCCAATTTGAAGTCACCCGAATGCACGATCACGCCCACCTTGGTGTGGAAGGCCAACGCGTGCGCGCTCGGCACCGAGTGGGTGACGGGGATGAATTCCACCTCGAAGGGTCCAATGCGGCGTCGTTCACCGTCAGCCACTTCGATGAAGGTGAGGTCGTGCGCCACCTTCGCCTCGGTCAGCCGGTGTCGAGCGAATCCCAACGTCAGCGAGGAACCGTAGATCGGGACGTTCACGTCCTTGACCAAGTAGCGCAACGCGCCCGTGTGGTCCTCGTGGCCGTGGGTCAACACGATGGCGTCCACGCGGTCGCGGCGTTCGATCAACCAGCGAAAATCCGGCAAGATGAGATCCACGCCGTACATGGTGGGTTCGGGGAACATCAATCCCGCGTCGACGACCACGATGCGTCCGTCCTGCTCCAAGGCGGCGCAGTTACGCCCAATTTCGCCCAACCCCCCGAGGAAGGTGATGCGGACCTGATCCCTAGCCACGCGCGGCCACCAGTGCGGACACCACGTCGCGGGCCGACTGGTCGAGCACCTCGTCGCTGGGACCCAGGGGCAATCGACACTGGCCCACGTCGCGGCCCAGCGCTCGCAACGCCGCCTTGGACGGCAGTGGGTTGGGGTACAGCTCACTCGATTCGAAACGGCAGCTCGGCGCCACCCGTTGGTTCAGTTCACGCGCGCGGACCCAGTCACCCGCGAGAGCGCAACGAATCAACTCCGCGAATTCCGGCGCCGCCCAGTGCGCGGCGACCGACACCAGTCCCACGGCTCCGATGGCGAGAAACGCCAGCACCAGCGCGTCGTCGCCGCTGTAGAGGTCGAGGGCGTCGCCGAGCTGCGCCGCCAGGGCCGCCGCGGCGACGACGTCACCGGACGCGTCCTTCAGCGCCACCACATTGGCGTGATCGCGCACGACGGCCATCGTCGTTTCCGGGGCGATCTTGCGCCCGGTGCGCACGGGAATGTCGTAGAGCATGATGGGCAGGTCGGTGGACTGCGCCACGGCCGCGAAGTGGGCACTCAGGCCGCGCTGACTCGGTCGGGCGTAGGCCGGAGTGGTGCACAAGACTCCGGCGACTCCCGTTCCCGCGACTCGTGACGTCAACTCGACCGAACGCGCCGTGTCCGACGACGTGGAGCCCGCCAGGACCGGTACGGTCACGGCCTCGGCGACCGCCGCGAAGAGGTCCAGCTTCTCGACGTCGGACAAGGCAGAACCTTCACCCGTCGAACCCGCCACCACCAGAGCGTCATTGCCCTGCTCGACGAGAAAACGCGCCACGTCGGCCGCGGCGTCCAATGACAATGAGCCGTCCTCGTGGAAAGGGGTGACCATCGCGGTCAGCAGGTGTCCAAAACGAGGGGAGGTCATCACTAGAAACTACCAGTGATGCCTGCACCCCCGGGGTCGTCTCACGCCACGAAGTCGTCGATACCCCAAATGAAACACGGCGTCGCGTCAACGTGCGCGCAGGCGAGAGCGACCCCCTGCGCGAAACTGACGCGATCGTAGGAGTCGTGTCGGATGGTCAAGCCCTCCCCCGCTCCACCGAAGAGCACCTCCTGGTGAGCCACCAGACCCGCGAGTCGAACCGAATGCACGCGAACGCCCTCACCGGCGTCCGCCCCGCGGGCACCCTCGATGGTGTAGCGCTGCGTCGGCTCGGGCGGACTCGTCCGGCCCGCCGCCGCGCGCGAGGCGCGGATCCGCGCGGCCGTCGCCAGGGAAGTTCCCGAGGGTGCATCCACCTTGCGGTCGTGATGAAGTTCGATGATCTCCACGCGTTCGAAATACGGAGCGGCCATCGCGGCGAAACGTTCGCTCAGCACGGCACCCAGTGAGAAGTTCGACGCCATGATGACACCCGTGGCCCCCGCCGCACGGTGCACCACGGCGAGTTGTTCCTCGCTGAGTCCCGTGGTGCCGATGACCAGTCCGCAATGGTGCTCCGCGCACCACCCCGCACTGGCCACGACCGAAGCGGGTTGGGAGAAGTCGACGACCACGTCCACCTGCGCGGGATCGAGATCGTCCACGCTCGTGTGATACGCCGCACCAAAGAGCTGGGCGGGCTCGTGCGGGTCCACGAGGAAACTCACCACGAGATCGTCGAAGTTATTCAGGTGTTCGGCCAGGGACTGACCCATCCGGCCGGCACCGCCGACCACAGCGATTCTTTTCACCCGTTCACCCTATCGGTCGATCAGGCCGTGTTTCGAACCCGGACGCGACAACGCCCGCCGCCGGACCACGCGGTCCCGCGGCGGGCGTTGATCAGCGTTTAGCGGCGACGCGGACGCGGTCCGCGGCGATTGCCGCCGTCATTGTCGGAGAACGACGGGCCACCGGGGCCCAGGTCACCGATCTCGTCAGCCAGTTCCGCCTCGAAGGACGCCTCGAAGGACGAGGTGGCCGGACGAGGCCCGCGGTCGTTGCGCTCACCACGCTCACCACGGTCGCGCGCGGGTCGGTCACCACGGTCACCACGGTCACCACGGTCACTGCGCTCACTGCGCTCACGGGGCGCATCCTCCACGACCATGTCGGCGTACTCCCCCGCCAACGACAGCGACACCTTTCCCTGCGGATCGATGTCGTCCACCTTGACTTCGATGGCCTGTCCGAGCTCGACGACATCTTCCACCTGGCCGATGCGCTTGCCACCATTGAGCGGCGACATCTTCGAGATGTGCAAGAGACCGTCGCGTCCCGGCAGAATGCTCACGAAGGCACCGAACTTGGCGATGTTCACGATACGGCCCTGGTAGACCGCACCCACTTCAGCGGTGGGCGGGTCGAGGATCAACGAGATGCGACGCTTGGCCTCTTCGACCGCGCGGCCGTCCTTGGCCCCGATGGTGACGGTACCCACGACACCGTCGTCGTCGACGGCGATGTCGGCACCGGTCTCCTGCTGGAGGGTGTTGATGACCTTGCCCTTGGGCCCAATGACCTCACCGATCTTGTCGATCGGAATCTCAATGGACACGATCTTGGGCGCCACGGCCGCCACTTCGGCGCGCGGGGCGGCGATCGTCGACGTGATGACGTCGAGGATGGCCAGACGAGCCTCCTTGGCCTGGTGCAGCGCCTTGGCCAAGACGTCCGCCGGCAAGCCGTCGATCTTGGTGTCGAGTTGCAGCGCCGTCACGGCGTCCGCGGTGCCCGCGACCTTGAAGTCCATGTCACCGAACGCATCTTCCGCGCCCAAGATGTCGGTCAACGTGGAGTACACGCCGTCCTCGTAGACCAGACCCATCGCGATACCGGCCACGGGCGCCTTGATGGGCACACCCGCCGCCATGAGCGACAACGTCGAACCACAGACTGACGCCATCGACGTCGAGCCATTGGACTGCAGCACGTCCGACACCACGCGCAGGGTGTAGGAGAACTCCTGCTCGGTGGGCAGCACCGGGACCAGGGCGCGCTCCGCCAACATGCCGTGACCGACCTCACGGCGCTTGGGAGCGCCGACGCGGCCCGTCTCACCGACCGAATACGGCGGGAAGTTGTAGTGGTGCATGTAGCGACGGAACTCGTCGGGGGTGATCGAGTCGATCTGCTGCTTCATGCGCGGCATGCCCAACGTCGTGACGTTAATCACCTGGGTCTCGCCGCGCTGGAAGAGCGCCGAACCGTGGGTCATCGGGAACAGGTCGATCTCGGCCGACAAGGGGCGGATGTCGGTCGCGCTGCGACCATCGATGCGGATCCCCTCCGCGGTGATGCGCTTACGCACGATCTTCTTGGTGACCGACTTGACGGCGGCCTTGACCTCGCTCAGGCGGTCCGCGAACTCGGGCAGCTGTTCGATGATGGACTTGGTCGCCGCGTCGAGCGCTTCGTTACGCGCCGTCTTGGTGGTGATCTTGTTGGCCTCGGCCAACGCGGCCTGACCGACTTCGTTCACGCGCGCCAGGACGTCGTCTTGGTAGTCGGTGAACGTCGAGTACTCGATCGTCTTGATGGGTCCGTGCTGGGCGACGTACTCGCGCACCAGTTGACGCTGCAGGTTGATCGACTCGCGGATCCACAACTTCGACGCCTCGAGACCGGCGGCCAACACCTCTTCGGACACCTTGGGGGCGCCGTCGGCGTACTTGAGGAACGAACCCTCCGTACCACCGGCCTCGACCATCATGATGGCGATGTCGGACTCGACCGAGTCCTCCAGGGCACGTCCGGCGACCACGAGTTCGAACGTCGCGGCGTCACCCTCGGCGAAGGTCGGGTGCGGGGCCCACTCTCCGTCAGTGGTGAAGGCCATGCGCACCGCACCAATGGGACCCTCGAAGGGGATTCCCGAAATCATCAACGCGGCCGACGCCGCGTTGATGGCCAAGATGTCGTGCGGATTTTCCTGGTCGGCGCTGAAGACGGTGCCCACGACCTGGACCTCGTTGCGGAAGCCCTTGGGGAAGGACGGACGCAACGGGCGGTCGATCAGGCGACAGATGAGGACCGCCTGGTCCGAGATCTTGCCCTCGCGACGGAAGAAGGAACCGGGAATCTTTCCCGCGGCGTAGGCGCGCTCCTCGATGTCCACCGTCAGGGGGAAGAAATCAATGCCGTCGCGCACCGTGCGCGCGGCGGCGACGGTGGCGAGAAGCACGGTGTCGCCGATACGGGCGAGAACCGCACCGTCGGCGAGTTGGGCTAGATGACCGGCCTCAAGACTGAGCGTCTTGTCGGTTCCGGTGATGGGGGTACTTACGCGAATCGCGTCAGTCATGGATGCTCCTTATGCGGTTAGCAACACTCCGCCCGGATCCCAGTGAGCAACCGTCGCCACGCGCGACTGTTCTCCACTGGCCTCCGAGGGCTCGGATGTGTTGATCACGTCGACGGCGTCGACGTGAACCGGCTAGCGACGAATGCCGAGACGACCGATCAACTCGCGATAACGCTCCACGTTGCCGCGCTGCACGTAATCGAGCAGACGGCGACGCTGGCCGATGAGCTTCATGAGTCCACGACGGGTGTGGTGATCACCCTTGTGGACCTTGAGGTGCTCAGTGAGGTGAGAGATCCGGTCCGTCAGGATCGCAATTTGGACTTCGGGCGAGCCGGTGTCCGTTGCGTGTGCCTGATAGTCCTTAATGATCTGCTGCTTCTCAGCCATAACGTATGTGCCTTATGAGTCGGGGGTCCCGTTGCGAGCCGCCAACGTGACGACCCACACGATCAGCGTCGCTGACCGAATGTCTATCCTAGCAGGAGCGAGGTGCTGGGCGTAAATTCCTTGAAAATTTCTCCACTGGCGGCCACATCACGGTCCATCTGGACCACCAATTCCTCCAGCGACGCGAAGGTGGCCTCCGACCGCAAACGCGTGAGGAAGGCCACGTCGATGACGGCGTCGTAGAGATCGCCGTTGAAACCTGGCAGGTGCACCTCCACCAGAACTCCCCCGTCGTCGTAGAACTGGGGTCGCGTCCCCACCGAGATCGCGCCCGCCCGCCAGAACCCAGTGCCCACGCGGACCGCTCCGGCGTAGATGCCCAGCGCCGGAAGGATTTGTCGCTCCGCCACTCGCAGATTCGCCGTGGGAAAGCCAATCTCACGTCCGCGCGCGTCACCGTGCACCACCACGCCCCGCAACACGAAGGGACGGCCGAGGATCTCGCCCGCACCCGCGACGTCGCCCTCGACCAATCGAGCCCGCACCGCCGTCGAGCTGAACCGCTCCGCGTCTCCGTAGGTCGGTGAGCGGTGGACCCGGAATCCGTACCGCTCGCCCTCGCGCTGCAGGAGCGCCACGTCACCCTCGCGGTCGCGGCCAAAGTGAACGTCGTCACCCACCACCAGGTCCACGACGCCCAGTTGCCCCACGAGGATTCGTTCGACGAAGTCCGACGCGCTCTCGCGAGCCGACATCTCGTCGAAGCCCAACACCCCCACCTGCGTCACTCCCAACCGCGCCAACCCTTCGAGGCGCTGGTCGAGGGTGCCGATGAGACGGGGCGCGTGCTCGGGGTCGAGCACGAAGGCCGGGTGGGGGTCAAAGGTGATGACGCTCGCCGTGGCCCGCGCCTCGCGCGCCAACGTCACCACGTCACCAATCAGCGCCTGGTGTCCCCGATGCAAGCCGTCAAATACCCCGAAGGCCGCGACGCTCGGCCTGCGTAACCCGGCGTCGACGTTGCTCAACCTCACGCTGCCCCCTCGTGCGCCGGTAGGACGATGTCGGGCTTCCACTGGTCACCTCGTCGACTCAAGACGCCCACCAGTTGACCCGCGGTGTCGAGCGCCGCCACCTCACTACCCTGCGCGAGGCCCTCGAACGAGACCCGTTGACCCTGTCGGACGCGCGCCACCTGCGCGGCGTCGAGCTCCACGAACTCGAGACCCGCGACCAGGTCACGAGGCGGACGCAGGACGTCGCGCACGTCGTCCATCTCGCTCAGTTGATCCAGCGAGAACGCCTCGGCTACGCGATGAGTACCACTGGATTCGCGCCGCAGGCTGGTCAAGTGGCCAATCGTCCCCAGTGAGCCCGCGAGGTCGGCGAGCAGGACTCGCACGTAGGTGCCCACCGAGCAGGTGACGTCGAACTGCCACACCAGGGGATCGTCAGTGGGGGTCAGCGTGAAGGACTGAATCGTGATCGCGCGGGGCGCGCGTTCGACATCGATCCCCTCGCGCGCGAGGGCGTGCAGCCGCCGGCCCCCCACCTTGAGGGCCGACACCATGGGCGGAGTCTGGAGCTGCTCGCCTTCCATGGCCGCCGCGGCGGTGGCGACTTCAGATGCCGACAAGTCGCGCACCTCCTGCGTGGCGACCACGGTGCCGTCGGCGTCCAATGAATCGGTGGCCACGCCCCAGCGCACGGTACCGGTGTATCGCTTGGTCTGGGCCTGGGCGAAGCGCAGCAGTCGCGTCGAGGGTCCCACCGCCATCACCAAGAGTCCGGTGGCCATGGGGTCGAGGGTACCGGCGTGGCCAATGCGTCGTTCGCCCAGGAGGCGGCGACATCGCGCGACCACGTCGTGGCTCGTTAGGCCCGCCGGCTTGTCGACGAGGAGCGCCCCACTACTCGTCGTCATGGTGCTGTCGACGCAGAACGTTCTCCACCGCGGCGCCGCTGGCGATCGCCGGGTCCGCCATGAACGAGAGCTTGGGGGTGCGCTTGAGGCGAGTCTGGGCGTTCACCGAACCCTGCACCTGTCCCCGGCGCTCCTCGAGCGCTTCGGCGGTGGCCGCGCTCAGTGAATCGAGGTAGACCATCGCGCTGCGCATGTCGGGGGTCGTTTCGACGCCCGTGACCGTCAAGAATCCCAACCGTTCGTCGATGTCACTCAGGCGCAACAACTCCTCGGAGATCACCTCACGCAGAATCTGATTGACGCGCGCCGAACGGGGGTACGAGTGGTGACTGGACGAGTGGGCCATGGCGAGCGCAACTAGGCCGTGCGCGGAATCTCTCGCTCTTCGAAGGTTTCGATGATGTCGCCATCCTTGAGGTCCTGGTAGTCCGAGAGCCCGATACCGCACTCGTAGCCCGCCTGCACCTCACGCGCGTCGTCCTTGAAGCGACGCAACGACGTAATCGAACCCTTCCAGATGATCGTCCCCTCGCGGAGGAAACGCACCTTGGAGCCACGGGTAATGACACCTTCGCGCACGAAGCAACCGGCGATGGCGCCGATGCGCGGCACGCGAAACACCTCACGTACCTCGGCTTCACCGGTCACCACCTCTTCGAAGACCGGCGAGAGGAGGCCGAGCATGGCGGCCTCGATCTCCTCGATCAACTTGTAGATGATTTCGTACGTGCGAATCTCCACGCCCTCGCCCTCGGCGAGTTCTCGACTCCGACGGTCCGGACGGACGTTGAAGCCAATGATGGTCGCGGTCGAGGCCTTCGCGAGTTGCACGTCGTTCTCGGTGATGCCGCCCACCCCACGGTGCACGATGACGAGCTTGACGTCGTCGCGTTCGAGCTTGCGTAGCGACTCGGTGCACGCTTCGAGCGAACCCTGCACGTCGGCCTTGAGCACGATATTCAGCGTGGCCGTCTCGCCACGCTGAATCTGCTCGAAGAGGTCCTCCAGTCGGGCACCCGACGCAGAAGCGACGGGCTGATGGCCCACCAAACGAACCCGCTGCGCGCGCGCCTCGGCCAGGGAACGAGCGTTGCCCAGGTCCTGGGCCACCCGCATCTCGTCACCGGCGAAGGGGGGTTCGGAGAAGCCCAGAATTTGCACCGGGGTCGAGGGACCCGCCGATTTGATCTGCTTACCCTGGTCGTTGATGAGGGCCTTCACCTTGCCGTAGGCGGCTCCGGCGACGACCGGATCACCCACGCGCAGAAGTCCTTGCTGGACCATGACCGTCGCCACGGGACCGCGTCCCACTTCGAGGTTGGCCTCCAGCACCGTGCCGGTGGCCCGACCCGAGGGACGCGCCTGCAACTCGGCGAGTTCGGCGACCAGGACGACCTGCTCGAGGAGGTCCTCGATGCCAAGGCCCTGGAGAGCGGAAATCTCGACGGTGATGGTGTCGCCACCCCACTTCTCGGGGACCAGACCGTGCTCGCTCAGTTGCTGCAGCACGCGGTCGGGATTGGCGTCTTCCTTGTCCACCTTGTTGACGGCGACAATGATGGGCACCTCGGCGGCCTTGGCGTGATTGATCGCCTCGATGGTCTGGGGCATGACCCCGTCATCGGCCGCCACGACCAAGATGACGATGTCGGTCACCTTGGCGCCGCGCGCGCGCATCGCGGTGAAGGCCTCGTGACCCGGCGTGTCCAAGAAGGCGATGGGTTTGCCCTGCCACATGACCTGGTACGCGCCGATGTGCTGCGTGATGCCACCGGCCTCGCCGGCCACCACGTTGGTTTTGCGGATGCGGTCGAGCAACTTGGTCTTGCCGTGGTCGACGTGACCCATCACGGTGACCACCGGAGGACGCGGTGAGGGAGCGATCTCCTCGTCCATGTCCTCCTCGTCGAAGAAGCGCGCCAGCAGCGCCGCCTCCTGTTGCTCACCCGGGTCGACCAGCTTCACGGAGGCACCGACTTCGGCCGCGTAGAGCTCGATCATGTCATCAGTGAGCCCCTGGACCGCCGTGACGATTTCTCCCTGCAGGAACAAGAACCGGATGATGTCGGCCGCCGAACGGTTCAACTTAGGACCCACGTCCTTCGCCGTCGATCCGCGCTCGATGATGATGTCACCCTCGGGAACCGGCGCCGACGACGGCAACCACGTGGTCATCTGGGTCGGCTCGAGCTCTTCGACGTTGCGACGACGACGGCGCGTCACCTTACGCTGTGATCCTCGGGGACCACCCGAACCGCGATTGGCGGGGCCACCGCGGCCCGCACCCGCACCCGGACCCGCACCCGTTGCCGGCGCGCCGGGTCGGGCGGCGAAACCAGCCCCGCCGGGACGCGAGGGACCGCCGGGACGCGAAGGTCCCCCGGTCATCGGTCCACGCGGGGACATCGGACGCGGTCCGCCCGGTCCGGCGGGTCGCCCACCCGACGAGCCGACACCCGCGGGGCGTCGCTGGCCCGGGGGCGGCGGAATGGGTCGGCCCGAAGGGCTGATCGGACGTCCCGGGGGAGGAGGAATCGGTCGACCCGAGGGCGACAGCGGCGGAGCCGATCGCGTCGCGCCGTCCGCGCCATCGGCGCCGGAGGGCCGTTGGGTGGGACGAATCGTCGTCGGCCCCTCAGCCGGCGTTACTCGAGGAGCGGGGGGCTTGGGAGGGGCGGCGGCCCGACTGCGCACCACGCGGGGTGCCTCGGTCGGAGCCTCGGGGCTGGACGTCGTAGTCGGCGCGGCCTCGTGAACCGGTGCGGATCCGGCGACGGGGGCGGGCGCCGCACTGGCCACGGGGGCGGGCGCCGCGACCGGCGGGCTCGCGACCGTCACCTCCGACTCGACGGCCTTGGTGGCGCGCGAGGACTTGGACTTGACGGGTTCCTCCGGGGCGACCTCACGTCGCAAACCTTCGGCGTCGGCCTTGCGACGGATGCGGTCGGCCTGGGCGTCTTCTATCGAGGCGGAGGGGCTGGACGCGCCGATGCCCAGCGTCTGGGCGAGCGAGAGCAACTCCTTACTCGATAGACCGAGCTCCTTGGAGAGCTCGTGTACCCGGATCTTCTTCTGCGCCAAAACATTCCCTTGCGTCGTGTGCTCGCAGTCCGCAAGCACAATTCTCTATTCTTCCACAACTACAACCAATTTCGAGCGCTGCGCCAGTTGTCGCAACTCCTCGAGGTCACCGACGGTCACGGTGGTGCGCATCGCGCGCGCCACCTGTGACACGCTGAGCGACCCCACGCATGGTGTGTCGCGGCACCACCACAGGCCTCGACCCCCACCCCGGCCGAGGTACCACTGGCCCTCGGGGCTCCGACCCGCTCGGTGCAGTTCGGACTCCTCGCGGCGCCGGCGACAGACCACGCAGGTCCTGACCGGGATTATGCGGGGTCCTCCGTGACGTCAACTTCCAGAATCTCCACTTCGACGCCCTCGGCGTCGCTGGTGACAACGTCGCTGATCAGCACCTCGTGACCGTGGCCGTCACTCAGGACCTGGTGCGTCTCCTCGATGAGGGTCACCCCGTCGGTGAAGACCTCCGTGACCGGCTCGCCGTCGTGACCGTGTTCGTCTCGCACCACCACCGTGGTCTCGTCGACCACGACGCCACCTTCGGTCCAGACTTCCTCCACGACCTCGTCGTTGGTCTCGTTCTCCGAGCGAATGTCGATGCGCCACCCGGTCAGGCGCGCCGCCAAGCGGGCGTTCTGGCCTTCCTTACCGATGGCCAGGGAGAGCTGTTGGTCGTGCACGATGACCGTGGCGATACCGTCGTCCTCGTTGAGCTGGACCTCGCGCACCCGCGCCGGGGCCAGGGCCGCCTGGATGAACTGCACCGGATCGTCACTGTAGGGGACGACGTCGATGCGCTCGGAGCGAAGTTCGTTCGTGATATTGCGCACTCGAGAACCGCGAGCCCCCACGCACGCGCCCACGGGATCGACCATCGAATCGTTCGAGGCCACCGCGATCTTGGAACGGTGACCGGGTTCGCGGGCCAACGCCTTGATCTCGACGATGCCGTTGGCGATCTCGGGCACCTCAATCTCGAAGAGCTTGGCCACCAGCGCGGGGTGGGTACGGCTCACCACGATCTGGGGACCCTTATTGGTCTTGCGTACTTCGACGATGTACACCTTGACGCGGGCGCCGTGTTCGTAGCGCTCGAAGGCGATCTGCTCGGCCTGCGGGAGCAGCGCTTCGACGCGGCCGAGATCGAGCAACGTGTAGCGATTGTCGTTCTGCTGCACGGTTCCCGACACGATGTCACCCTCGCGATTGGCGAACTCCTCGTACATCTGACGTCGCTGGATGTCGCGAATCAACTGCATCAGGACCTGCTTCGCGGTCTGGGCCGCGATGCGTCCGAAGTCCTCGGGGGTCGCGTCCCACTCGCGGGTCACGTTGCCCTCCAGGTCGAGCTCCAGGCCCCAGACCTTGATCTCCCCGGTCTCGGGATTGATTTCGACTTCGGCGTCCTCGGCGGAATCGGGACGTCGCTTGTAGGCCGCCAACAGGGCGTTGGCCAACGCGATCAGCAACTCCCCCTCGTCGATGTTCTGATCACGCGCAATCTGTCCCAGGGCTTCCAGGAATTCGAAATTTGCCATGTCTTAGCCTTTCTTGCTCGTCGTTGAAGAAGTGCCTCGCGAGGGCGAGGGCTTGGCGCTCGCCCCCCACTGGAACACCGTCCTCGCGCGTTCAATGGACGTCAGCGCCACGGTGACGTCACCGACCCCGGCGTCGTGCAGGGTCACGCTGTCGTCCCCGACCGCCACCAAGAGGCCCTCGAGGCGGCGCGTCGCGAGACCCTCACGTTGTTCGCGCAGGGTGACGGTCTCGCCGAGGGCCGAGCGAAAATGCTCCAGGGTCCGCAAGCGACGCTCGAGTCCCGGACTCGAGACGTCCAGGGTGAAGCGACCAGGAATGGGGTCATTGAGGTCGAGCCACTCCGAAATGGCGCGATTCGCCGCGGTCAGAGACTCGAGGTCCACACCCCCGACCCGATTCACGGTGACCGCGAGCGTGCCCTTGGCGAGCTCGAGGTCGTAGAGATCCAGTCCCAAAGTGGAGAGGAGCGAGCGCAGTGGGGTCTCTAAATCCATGCCTCTCCTCTCTATGCCACCAGTGTTCGGACAATGAAAAAGCGCGGGCCCGAGGCCCGCGCTTAAACGAGTCCAAACGTCCTGAGCGGACTGTCGGCTTCAATTGTAGCAGTTACGCCCCAGGGTGACAACCGTTCACCCCGGGCGTCACCCTGCGTTCACCGACCCCACGGGCGCTCCGCTCGCGGCGTCCTAATAGGACTTGGCGACCAGTGCGACGAGGTCCGGTTCCTTCTCACTCGCCGGTATCGAGCCATCGGAGCGCTGGAGGCAACGGACCGTCATCGCCTCCGCCTTGAGGCGCGCCTCTCCCTGCGGTCCCACGGCGTCCCACGGGACCCGAGCGAAGCCGCCCTGGGCCGCCTCGAGGACGTCGTCCAGCGTCTCGACGTCGGTCGTTCGGCCATCGCGAAACACTCGGGCCGCTTCGAGCATGTCGTCTTGGATCTCCGCGGCGAGGCGTGCCACCAGGGCGACCGCCTCGGTGACGGGCACCACTACCTTGTCGCCACGGTCCCGCCGCACGACCGTCACGAGGCCCTGGGCAACGTCGCGCGGACCGACTTCGACACGCACGGAGACTCCCTTCATCTCCCAGTCGGTCACCCGACGCCCGAAACTCCCGCGGCGACCATCGTCGAGCTTGGTGCGCACGCCGTGTTGGGCCAGACCCGCCGCGATGCTCGTGCAGGCACCGAGGACCGCCTCATCCTCGCGGACCGCGATCACCACCGCGACCGTCGGGGCCACGGCGGGCGGAAGGACGAGGCCCTGGTCATCCCCGTGGGCCATAATCAATCCTCCGACGAGCCGCGTCGAGGCGCCCCAGGAGGTCGTGTAGCACAGCTCGGCCTGGCCGGCTTCGCTCTGGTAGTAAATCTCGAAGGCCCGCGCGAAGTTCTGTCCCAACTCGTGCGACGTCGCCATCTGCAGGGCCTTGCCGTCACGCATCATTCCCTCACAGGTCATCGTGTTGGTCGCGCCCGCGAAGCGTTCACTCGGTGGCTTGATGCCGAGGTACGTGGGGACCGCGAGCTCGCGCACCAGGAAGTCGTTGTACACCTCCAGGTGGATCTTCGTGGCGTAGTCCGAGGCGTCCTGGGCGCTGGCGTGAGCCGTGTGGCCCTCCTGCCAGAGGAACTCCGACGACCTCAGGAACAAGCGGGGCCGCAGTTCCCACCGCACGACGTTGGCCCATTGGTTGAGTAGTAGAGGCAGGTCCCGGTAACTCTGGATCCACTTGGCCATGAACTCGCCGATCACCGTCTCCGAGGTCGGTCGAACCACCACGGGTTCCGCGAGCAGCTCACCCCCGGCGTGGGTCACTACCGCCAACTCGGGACTGAACCCTTCGACGTGCTCGGCTTCCTTGTGCAGGTAGCTCTCGGGGATGAAGAGTGGGAAATACGCGTTCTCGGCCCCCGCGCGCTTAATGCGCTCGTCGATCGCCGCCTGCATGCGTTCCCAGATGGCGTAGCCGTAGGGCCGGATCACCATCGTGCCGCGCACCGGGCCGTTATCGGCCATCTCGGCCTTTGCCACCACGTCTTGGTACCACTTCGGGAAATCATCGCCCTGGGGCGTCACAACATTGGGGCCGGCCACACGTCTCCTCTTCGACGAGCACGAAGCCTAGTGACTCGCGGGGTCGTCCTCGTGCCCACCGCGACGGCGGATCCGCTCGATCACCTGCGTGGCGTTGTTGGCGTCGACGCCCTTGGCGTCGAGCAACTCCGCCCGGTCGGCCGCCGCGGCGGCCTCGGCGCCGGCGTCGCGGGCGGCCAGTCGAGCGTCGATACCCTCCTTGGCGATCTTTTGCGCCTCGTCGACGAGGGCCTCGACCATCTCGTCCTCGGGCACCACGCGGATGATCTGGCCCCGGATGAACAGGTGCCCGCGGTGCTTGCCCGCCGCGATGCCCAAGTCGGCGTGTCGCGCCTCACCGGGACCGTTGACGACGCAGCCCATGACCGCGACCTGGATCGGGATGTCGAGCGCCGACAGGGCCCGTTGGGCTTCGTTGGCGACCTTGATGACGTCGACCTCGGCGCGACCGCAGCTCGGACACGCGATCAAATCAAGTCCGGTGCGCTCGCGCAGACCCAACACCTCGAGCAGTTGACGGCCCGCCTTGGCCTCTTCGACCGGATCGGCGGTCAGCGAGTAGCGCAGGGTGTCGCCGATCCCTTCGGCGAGCAGCGTGGCGATCCCGGCGGTCCCCTTCAACAAACCACCGGGCAGCGGCCCCGCTTCGGTCACGCCGAGGTGCAGCGGGTGCTCGAAGGTCTCCGACGCGAGCCGGTACGCGGCGATCATCGTCGCCACCGAGGACGCCTTGACCGAGATCTTCACGTCATCGAAGCCCACCTCTTGGAAGTACGCGAGCTCGAGGCGCGCTGACTCCACCAGGGCCTCGGGGGTCGCCCCCCCGAAGCGCTCGTAGATGTCGGGGTGCAGACTTCCGGCGTTGACGCCGATACGGATGGGCACTCCACGGTCCTTCGCCTCGGAGGCCACGAGCTTGATCTCCTCGGGCTTGCGCAAGTTGCCGGGGTTAAGCCGCAGTCCGTGGACCCCGGCCTCAAGGGCGGCCAGCGCCATCTCCACGTGGAAGTGGATGTCGGCCACGATGGGTACCGGTGAGCGCGGCACGATCTGCGCCAAGCCCTCGGCGGCGGCCCGCTCGTTGCACGTACAGCGCACGATATCGGCGCCGGCGCCGGCGAGCGCGTAGATCTGGGCGAGGGTCGCCTCGACGTCGGCCGTCTTGGTCGTGGTCATCGACTGGACCGAGATGGGGGCATCGCCCCCGACGGCCACGCTACCGACGCGGATCTGTCGGGTGACGCGACGGGGACTGAGAGAAGAGGCGGTGACATCCACCCCCCCATTCTGCCGTGCCCGCGAGGGGCCGGTGTCACCTAGTGGAAGGGGTTGGCGATCGGGTAGACGATATCGAGGTACAGCGTGCAGGCGAACAGCACCACCAGGACGCTGACGAAGGCGAACACCACCGGGGTCAACTTGTTGATATCGGCCTTGTAGGGCTGGTCGGAGCGGCGTCGCAGGCGCTCGTAGGTCGCGATGGCCACGTAGCCGCCGTCGAGGGGCAGCATCGGCAACATGTTCATCAGCCCCACGAAGATATTGAGGGTGATCAGGATCGAGAAGAACACCGGAACGTTCGATTGGGCCGCTTGGTCCGCCAGGCGCACGACCTCCACGATGGACACCGGACGCGAGGTTTGCGCCACGGTCGACTTCGCCGCGGACGGCGTCGTCACCTGGTGGAACAACGTGGTGAACATCCCCGGTGAAAAGACGTGCACCAGGGCGTGGGCCGCCTGATTGATGGTCGAGACGACGGTGGTCGCCGCCTGGGGCACCGCGGCGAAGACGTTGGTGTGCGCCGTCGGATTCGCCAGGTGAATACCGAGCAGGCCGACCGGCTTCGCCCCCGTCACTTCGGGCACGCCATTCACCTTGACGGTGCGACCGTCGACCGGCGTCGCGTCGAGGGTCAGCGTGCTCCCACCACGCTTCACGGTGAGCGAGATCGGGTGGTTGGCGTTGTCGTGGATCATCGTGTCGAGCGTCGCGAGCCCGGTCACCGGCGTGGAGTTGACCGCCACGATTTGGTCGCCCACTTGTAATCCGGCCAGCTGACCCGCCGATTCGGCGTGTCCCTGCCAGTGGGTGAAGCCGTCGATGGCGACGCGCGACGGGTCGGGGTGTCCGACGAAGACCAGGGCGCACCAGGCGATCAGCAAGGCCATCACCACGTGCATCAGCGAGCCCGCCGAGGCGAAGAGCACCTTGCGCGGATAGCTCGCCGAGCGGTACGTGCGCGACTCGTCCTCGGGCGCGATGGTGTCGAACCACGTCATACCCGGCACCTTGACGTAACCGCCCAACCACAGGGCGCGGATGCCGTACCGGGTCTCGCCCCGGGTCGTCGACCAGAGGACCGGGCCGAATCCCACGAAGAAGTCGGTCACTTTCATCCCGGCGCGCTTGGCGGTGATGAAGTGTCCGAATTCGTGTCCCATCACCATCACGATGACCAACAACAGCACCACCGGCAGCGCCCAGCCCCACAGGGCGGCGAGCGCGCCCACCGCCGCCAGGGTCGCGCCGATCAGCACCCACACCGAACGCCGCGACGATGTCGCGTCGGTCGTCGAGGTCGCCTGGGTCATATCGGCAGGTTACCGTGGGCGATCCGACGCGCGGTCGCGTCCGCCTCGATCACCGCGTCGAGGCTGGTGAGGGGCTCATCGACGTACGACTCCATCGTGCGGGCGACCACGTCCACGATCTGAGTCCAGGTGATCCGGTCGGCGAGGAACGCCTCGACCCCCACTTCGTTGGCGGCGGAGAGCCACGCGGGTGCGCCACCGCCGCGCCGCGCCGCCGCGTAGGCCAAATCCAGAGCGGGGAACGCCACCCGATCCGGGGCTTCGAAGTCGAGACGCAGCGCGGACGAAAAATCGAGACGACCCCAGTGGTGCGCGAGCCGTTCGGGAGCGCCGAGGCAGTACGCGATGGGCAAGCGCATGTCGGGCTGGGAGAGTTGGGCGAGGACCGAGCCGTCGACGTACTCCACCATGGAGTGCACGATCGACTGGGGGTGAACCACCACGTCGATGCGATCGACCTCGATGTCGAAGAGCGCCGACGCCTCGAGGACCTCGAGCCCCTTGTTCATGAGCGTGGATGAGTCGATCGTGATCTTGGGTCCCATCGTCCACGTCGGATGCGCGAGCGCGTCACCGCGAGTGACGCCACGCAATTGTTCGACGCTCCAGCCCCGAAAAGGACCTCCCGACGCCGTCAACCACAGGCGCGCCACGTCGCGGTGACCCGCGTCCTCCGAGCCCACCAGACACTGATGAATGGCACAGTGTTCCGAGTCCACCGGGAGGATCTCCGCGCCCGGGGTGCGACGAGCGGTCGCCACCACGGGGGCGGCGGCGATGAGGGACTCCTTGTTGGCGAGCGCCAAACGACGCCCCGCCTGGAGGGTCGCGAGCGTGACCGGCAGGCCGGCGAAGCCCATCACCGCGTTCACCACCACGTCCGCGTCGGCGCTGAGTTCGCGAAGGCCGGCCTCCCCCACCACCACGTCCACCCGGTGATCGATCAATGCCCGCAGCGACTGACGGTCGACCTCCGTGCTCACCGCCACGCGGGGTACGGCGAATTCGCTCACGATGGCGGCCAACTGCGCCAAACGCTGGCCACCCGCGACGGCGACCAACTCGAAACGACCGGGCTCGCGACGCAGGACGTCGAGGGTCTGAGTACCAATGGAGCCCGTGGCGCCCATCAACGCCACGCGAGTGCGTGGAGGGCCCACCGTTAGCTCAGCGAGAGTAGGTGGGTCATGATGTACATGGTCGGCAACGCGAAGAGCAATCCGTCGACGCGATCGAGCATGCCACCGTGGCCGGGCAAGAGGTGCCCGATGTCCTTGACGCCGAGCGTGCGCTTGAACATGGATTCGAAGAGGTCGCCCATTGGCACCGTCACCGACAGGGCGACGGCGCACTCAAGACCGTGGGTCATCGTCCAGGGATGCAGGTGGGGCAGCACCAACGCGCCCACCAACAACGTCAAGACCGTGCCGCCAACGGCCCCCTCGATGGTCTTGTTCGGTGAGAGACGGGCGTTCAGCGGGCGCTTCCCCATCCAGCGACCCACGAACAGCGCGCCCGAGTCGTTGGCCACGGTCAGCCACACGGCACCGAGCACGAAGGCCAGGCCGTGTCGATGCGCGAAGGTGTGCGGCGAGATCATGAGGAGGGCGAACGAGCCCAGGACGCCAATCCAGGCGTACACGAAGACGGTCGCACCAAGACCGTCCACGACGTCGATCATCCGCTCCGCGTTGAGGTACCAGACGAAGGAGAAGATCACCAGGACGGCGGTCACCACCCCGACGGCCGCCAAGCCCTTCTCGTAAACCGCGACGTCCAACGTGACCACGGCGACGAGGCCCAGAATGGTCGCCGGGTGCGCGCCCACGCTGCGAAAGCCCGCGAACGCCTCACCGGCGGCGAGCGAAAGAGCCACGACGACCAAAATCGCCACGGGAACGGCCCCGAGATAGAAGACGCCGAACACGATGGCCGCGAGCACCACACCCGTGACGGTGGCCAGCGACACGGAGCGTGACGAACCCTGGCGCACGGCGCGCCCGGCGAGCAAGTCGTCGCGCTGGGGGCGTCGCGTGCGGTGGGCCCGCGCGGGCTCGGGCCGCGGCGACTCGTCGAGTACGGCGTCGTCGATCGCG
>Ga0209067_10000704_pt1 | contig 21127 bp, 18 predicted proteins | sample ColStrG_CSR_2013_FD_187199 | JGI IMG/M metagenome (GOLD analysis project Ga0209067, IMG submission 187199) | Freshwater sediment microbial communities in response to fracking from Pennsylvania, USA - Cold Stream Run_MetaG_CSR_2013 (SPAdes)... | ecosystem: Environmental > Aquatic > Freshwater >...
TTTGAATCCGGACGATTTTGAGGAGTCCTTCTGCCGGTCCTCCGGGCCCGGCGGTCAGAACGTGAACAAGGTCTCCACCGCTGTGGAGCTCAGACACCGGCCCAGCGGCATTGCCGTGACGGTGCAAGACTCGCGTTATCAGGCCATGAACCGGCGCCTGGCAGGACTCCGCATTCTGGAACGCTTTACCCGCATGCGGGAGGAACAGCAACAGGCCCGCACCGCCGCCCGCGCCAAAAAGCGGCGCCAGCGCGTCCGCCGCACCCGCGCCGGGAAAAATGAAATGCTCGCCGGTAAACGCCACCGGTCCGAAATCAAAAAAGGGCGGGCTGCACCAAAGGATTGAATCCGCCCCGCCTGAGACACAAGTTCGCCTTTACAGACTTTGTCGTATAGGCAAACCTCTCCCGTTATGGCAACAAACTCACGTGCGGCCTCCGCCCAATCCCGAGGCTCAAAAACAACCCCGGCTGTCCGGCCCATCCGCAAACTCTTGGTGGCCAACCGCAGTGAGATCGCCATCCGTATTTTCCGTTCCGCCACCGAACTGGGCCTGCGCACGGTCGCCATTTACGCCCAGGAAGACCGGTTTTCCATGCACCGCTTCAAGGCCGATGAAGCCTACGAACTCAACAAAAGCAAAGGCCCGGTCGGCGCCTATCTCGACATTGACGAGATCGTGGCCATTGCCCAGGAAAGGGGTGTGGACGCCATCCATCCCGGTTACGGTTTTCTCTCCGAAAATGCCGCCCTGGCCCGGGCCTGTGCCAAGGCCGGGATCATTTTTGTCGGGCCACGACCCGAACTGTTGGAATTGATGGGGGACAAGGTCGCCGCCCGCGCCCTCACCCAAAAGCTCAAAGTCCCCACTCTGCCCGGCACGGAAGACCCCGTGCGCGACCGTAAAAAAGCCCTCGCCGCGGCCCGGGCCATCGGCTTCCCTCTCATCATCAAGGCCGCCTTCGGCGGGGGCGGACGCGGCATGCGGGTGGTGTTGAAGTCAGGCGACCTCGACCGCCTGCTGGACGAGGCCCAGAATGAAGCCGAGCGCGCCTTCGGCAATTCCGCCGTTTTCCTGGAGAAATTCATCCCGCGCGCCAAGCACATAGAAGTCCAGATCCTGGGCGACAAGCACGGCAACGTACTCCATCTCTACGAACGGGATTGTTCCGTGCAGCGCCGTCACCAAAAGGCTGTGGAAATGGCACCCTCCATCGGACTCGATCCGCGCGTGCGCCGGGAATTGCTCGACGCTTCCGTGGCCATCGCGCGCGAGGTCGGTTACGACAATGCCGGCACCATCGAATATCTCTACGACATGGAGCGGAATGAGTGGTTCTTTATTGAGATGAATCCGCGCATCCAGGTGGAACACACCGTGACGGAGGAGATCACGGACATTGACATCGTGCGCTCACAGATTTTGATCGCGCAGGGCCATGCCCTGCACAGTCCGGAAATGGACCTGCCGCAACAGGATAAAATTCCCTGCAACGGACATGCCGTGCAGTGCCGCGTAACAACCGAGGATCCCGCCAATGGCTTCACTCCCGATTACGGCACCATCCTCACCTACCGCTCGGCCGCCGGTTTTGGCATCCGCCTGGATGGCGGCATGGCGGGAGCCGGGGCCGTCATCACCCCCTTCTACGACTCCCTGCTGGTCAAAATCACCGCTCACGGGAAGGACTTTCACACGGCCTTGCAGCGCATGGAGCGCGCCCTGCGCGAATTCCGTGTGCGCGGCGTCAAGACCAACATTCCTTTTCTGGAAAATGTCATCCTCAACGACACCTTCCGCTCGGGCCAGGCCAGCACGCGACTGATTGACAGCACCCCGGAACTCTTTGAATTCAAATTGCGCAAGGACCGCGCCACCAAACTGCTGGCCTTTCTCGGCGATGTCATCGTCAACGGTAATCCGCACGCCAAAGGCTTCAAACCCGCACGCAGCCTGCTCCCGGCCGTACTGCCCGCCTTCGACCACAAAAAAATCCCGCCTCCCGGCACGCGTCAATTGCTGCTCTCACTCGGCCAGAAAAAATTCTGCGACTGGGTGCTGGCGCAAAAACCCCTGCTGCTGACCGACACCACCTTCCGTGACGCCCACCAATCGCTACTGGCCACCCGGGTGCGCAGCTATGACATGGCGGCGGTGGCGGATGCCGTGGCACGCCAGACTCCGCAATTGTTCAGCATGGAAATGTGGGGCGGCGCCACCTTTGACACCGCCATGCGCTTCCTCCATGAAGACCCGTGGGACCGCCTGCGCCTGCTGCGCCAGAAAATTCCCAACATTTGTTTCCAAATGCTCTTCCGCGGCTCCAACGCAGTGGGCTACTCCAACTACCCGGACAACGTGGTGCGCGGTTTTGTGCGGCATGCCGCACAGGAGGGCATCGATATCTTCCGCATTTTCGATTCGCTCAATTACACGCCGAATCTGAAGGTGGCGATGGACGCGGTTCAGAACACCCACGCCATCTGTGAGGCCGCCATTTGCTACACCGGCAACATCCAAGATGCAAAACGACACAAGTATTCGCTGAAGTATTACGTGAAACTGGCGAAAGAGCTCGAACGCATGGGTGCGCACATGCTGGCCATCAAGGACATGGCCGGTCTCTGTCGTCCTTACGCCGCCCGCCTGCTGGTCAAAGCCCTCAAGGAGGAAATCGGCATTCCCATCCATTTCCACACCCACGACACCAGCGGCATCAACGCCGCCTCGATTTTGCAAGCCGCGGAGGCTGGCGTGGATGTGGCTGACGCCGCCATCGCCTCCCTCTCCGGCTCCACCAGTCAGCCCAATCTCAATTCCATTGTGGCCGCCCTGCAGTTCGGCCCGCGCGACACCCGGCTTGACCTCGAAGCCCTCAACAGTTTCTCCGATTACTGGGAGCAGGTGCGGGCGTACTACGAGCCGTTTGACACCGCGCCACAAGCCGGCACCGCCGAGGTTTACCTGCACGAGATGCCCGGCGGTCAGTACACCAACCTCAAGGAACAGGCCACCAGCATGGACATCGCCCATCGCTGGCCCGAAATCGCGCGTTGTTACGCCGAGGTCAACCAACTGCTGGGCGACATTGTCAAAGTCACACCCAGCAGCAAGGTCGTGGGTGATCTCACCATGTTCCTCATCACGCGGGGCATCCGTCCGGCTGACGTGCCCAACCTCCCTCCCGGCACTGCCTTTCCCGAATCCGTCATCGACATGCTGGCGGGCGGTTTGGGACAACCCATGGGCGGCTGGCCCAAGGCCCTGCAAAAAGTCGTGCTCAGCGGACGCAAACCCCTGCGCGGCCGGCCCGGCGCCTCCGTCCGTCCGATCGATTTCAAGGAACTGCGCAAAGAACTCCAAGCCAGGCTGCGCCATGAGCCCACGGAGGACGATTTGTACAGTCATCTCATGTACCCGTCGGTCTTTGCCGACTTCAAACGCTTTGAGCGCGATTACAGCAATGTTTCCACCCTGCCCACCACGGCTTTTTTCTACGGACTGAAAATTGACGAGGAAATTTCCGTCCATATCGAAGAAGGCAAAACGCTTTTCGTACGACTGGTCAACGTCAGCGAACCCGATGCCGACGGTCGTCGCCAGGTGGTTTTCGATCTCAACGGCCTGCCCCGTCACACCCTGGTGGCGGACAAATCCATCAAGCCGCTGACCAAGGCGCGCGAAAAAGCCGACCCTTCTGATCCCTGCCAGATCGCCGCCCCCATTCCGGGCATGATCACCTCCCTCTCCGTCAGCGTGGGCAGCAAAATCACGCAGGGCGAAAAACTTCTCACCCTGGAAGCCATGAAGATGACCACCACACTTTCCAGCCCGGTGACAGGTGTAGTGACCGAACTCAGCGTCAAAGTGGGCGACACCGTCCAGAGCAAAGACCTCGTCCTGCGCGTCAAAGCGGTGACTTGAAATTTTCCACCCCGTCCGGTACCGACAACATCATTCATGAATCAAATACCGGACAGCGCAAATTTTTACCGACAATTGCCCTTTCTGCCCGATTATTCCGCCGTGGCCCGGGCGGAACGTTTTCACCGTCTTCCCGGGGATTGGGCCCTGCTGGCCTCGGATATCGTCAACTCCACCGGACACATCGCCGCCGGTGAATACCGCAACATCAACCTCATCGGTGCCTCCTGCATCACGGCAGCCTTGAATGCCCTGCCGCAGGGCGTTGAGATCCCTTTCTTTTTCGGCGGCGACGGCGCCCAGTTGGCTTGCCCAGCGGTCTGGTCCGAATCCGTCCTTCAAGTCTGGCGCGGACTGGCCGAACGCGCCCGCCAAGCCTTCGGTTTCCAACTGCGCATCGGCTCCTTTTCCGTTTCGGATCTGCAAACCAAGGGCTTCGAAATCCAGGTGGCCAAGCTGCGGCTGACACCGCAGATCAGCCAGGCGGTTTTTTCCGGGAACGGCCTGCCCGAGCTGGATCGCCTGCTCAAATCACAACGCAACATGACAGATGGCGATGCCCCGGCCCTGGAGCCGGATCTGACCGGCTTGGAATGCCGCTGGAAGGAAATTCCCGGCGCCAAGGAGGAAATCATCAGCCTGCTCATCCAGGCCCGGCCCGGCCACTCCGCAACCTACCAGGAGGCTTTGAGCAACATCCAATCCATGCTCGGCACCAAATCCGAACGCCATCCCTTGCGGCCCGATCTCATGCACCTTGACAACACCCTGACGGGACAAAAAGGCGAGCTGCTGCTGCGCCGACCCGGACTTTCCCGCACCCAACGCCTCCTGCGTCAACTCTACGGTGTCCTGCGCTCCACCATCGGCGAAAGGATTTTACGCCTGCGCCTGCGCAGCAAGGAAATGGACTGGGGAAAGTATTTCGATCAGGTCATTGAATTCAGCGACTGCGAAAAATTCAACGGCATGCTTTCCATGGTGGCGGCCTGCACGCGCGCCGACCGCCTGAAATTGGAAGCCTACCTTGAGGAACGGTACCGCGCCGGAATCCTAGCCTACGGCGTTCATGTGTCAGAGTCGGCCCTGATGACCTGCATGGTGTTCGACCGGCATGACCGGCACATCCATTTTGTGGACGGCGCCAACGGCGGTTACGCCATGGCGGCAAACGATCTCAAGCGGCGGCTCCTCAAATAACCTGTTGACGTTCATCTCCCGCCAGGGACCAAAGATCATATTCCGGATCCAGGCGGGCCAGACAGTCGAGCGTGAAATAAATCCGGAACACCGGCAGGGGCAGGGTGATCACGCTGTGCACGTAGGGCAGAAAACCAATGCAACAGGTGCAGCATCCGGCCAGCAGGGCCAGCAACACGCTGACGACGCCAATCACCAGCCGCACCAGCAGATAAACAAAACAGTCCAGCGGATGCGTTGTCATCAATTTCCAAACGCGTCGGCAGGCTTCCCTTGTCCCGCAGCGGGTCCGGTACATGATCGGAATGCCGAACTCAAGCAGCAGACGGAAAAATACACCCACTATTATAACGCTGCCGATAAACACAAGAAATATAGCCAGCAAAGGGGGAAGACTCCACCAGGACCACGGCTTGTGCTGCCACAGGTACGGCCAGCAAATCAGCAGAGATCCGCCCACCAGCAACAATACAAATCCAATCCAGAGCATCAAAAATACCAGATAAAAGAAAAAGAATCTGTCCGCCAGCGCACCCTGCTCGCACCAGGGCTGAGCCACCTTAAAACGCCGCTGCACCAGATTGTCCAGCAACATGAACTGGCCGCGCGCCCCCAGCCAGGCAAGCAACAGGGTCAGCAGCAGCAACACCAATACCAGAATCACGATCAACGCCACCAGGATCACTTTCCATTCCGGCCCCAGTGTGTGTTGCAGAAAATCATGGATCGAGTGCTTGAATTGATTGATATCATAGCCGGATTTTCCGTTCTGATGGCCCGCATAATTACCATAACGCCCGCTTGAATAACCAGCGCCCATATATGAGGCCAGCCAGGCACAAAAACCCAGCACCAGCCATTTGCTCAAATCAAAAGGACGGAAGAGTAATTCTTCGCTGCGGTCCCAGGCGTTGCCGATGGCTTTTGAGAAATCGATCATTTTTGCGAATTGGTTAAAACTGGCCGTGGTCGGGATTTTTTGGCAAGGCCGGTCCATAAAAAAGGCGTCCGGAGCCCGGACGCCTTTTCCATTTTTTTCTGCTTGGAAATCAGGCGCCGATCATGGAAGCGACAAAAGCCCGTTCATCGACCAATTCCTTGTTGGTGATGGCCAGCTTTTCCTTGACGAAATCACAGCAGATTTCGTTGTTGGTGATGGCCTCATAACTGCCGGGAGTGGTGGTGCGGACGGGCATGCCGGCCCAGACATTCGGATCAAACCCGTAGGCGCCATTCGACTTCACCGCCACGGAGTGCACCGCACCGGGAGTCATCAGATCCCGCACATGATCCACCAGGGCATTGGCGGCGGAAGCGGCCGAGGAGGCGCCACGGGCGGCGATGATGGCCGCACCGCGTTTGCCGACCGTTTCACAGAACGGACCCTTGAGCCATTCGTGGTCGGCAATGACTTCCGGCACCGGCTGACCGTTGATGGTGGCATGGCCGAAGTGGGGGAACATGGTCGGGCTGTGATTGCCGTAGATAAAGATGTTTTTCACGGCTGTGACATCCACACCGGCTTTTTTGGCCAGTTGGGTCTGGGCGCGGTTCTGGTCGAGACGCACCATGGCGGTGAAACGGTCCGGGGTCAGGCGTTTGGCCTGGCTGGCCGCGATCATGCAATTCGTGTTGGCCGGGTTGCCCACCACCGCCACACGGGCATCGGCTGCCGCCACTTCATCAATGATGCGGCCCTGCTCGATGAAAATTTTCCCGTTGTCCTTGAGCAGGTCGGCGCGTTCCATGCCGGGTCCGCGGGGTTTGGCTCCCACCAGCAGCGACCAATTGGCATCTTTGAAACCCGCCTTGGGATCGCTCGTCAGAACCATGCTCTTGAGGAGCGGAAACGCGCAATCGTCGAGTTCCATGGCCACGCCTTCCAGCGCTTTCATGGCCTTTTCCACCGGCACTTCAATGAGCTGAAGAATGACCGGTTGCTCGGGGCCGAACATGGCACCGGAGGCAATGCGGAAGAGGAGTGAATAAGAGATTTGGCCGGCGGCGCCGGTGACTGCTACACGGATGGGATTTTTCATAAAGTTTTTGGAAAGCTGGTCCATACTGGCCGGGCGCCGGAATCTTTCCAGCTTTGTACGGCAACGGATTTACTTTTTCAGATGCTTACCGGGGTTCAATTCTATTCTTATAGTTGGGAAATGGAGTGTTTATTTGTTGGTGCGATGGCGCGTTTCCGGCTCAAAGGGGGGGAATTTGAAAATGGTCTCGCCCTCACGCCCATAGTTGAGGATGTCGCGCGCCATGCGCTCGACATAATACGGATCTTCCTGCAAGGCGTAGAGTTCCTCCTGCAAACGGATGCTCAACACCTGCTGATCGGAAATCTGCCGCTGCAGGCTGAGGTGGTGCATCTGCTCCAGACGATGCCGTCGGATGACAGGCTGGAACAGACAGCCCGCGGCGACAAATATGCCCACGAAGATGAGGGCGTAGCCCCAAGGCAACAATTTGTGCCAAAGGTCACCCTGTTCGGCCCGCGCTGCGGTTCTGACGCTGCGCGGATCGAAAAATTTAGATCTGGCCCCCATAGATGGCGTTGTCGCCCAACTCCTCCTCAATCTTGAGCAGGCGGTTGTACTTGGCCAACCGGTCCGAGCGCGAGAACGATCCGGTCTTAATCTGACCAGCATTGGTCGCGACGGCAATATCGGAAATGGTGGTGTCTTCCGTTTCGCCGCTGCGATGGCTGATGACCGCGGTGTATTTGTTGGTGCGGGCCAGCTCAATGGCATCGAGGGTTTCGGTGAGGGAGCCGATCTGGTTGACTTTGACCAGGATCGAGTTGGCCACACCCATCTGGATGCCCTTCTTAAGGAAGCTGACATTGGTGACAAAGAGATCGTCACCCACCAACTGGGTGTTGGCACCCATGGCGTCGGTCAGCTTCTTCCAGCCACTCCAATCCTCCTCGGCCGTGCCGTCTTCGATGGAGATGATGGGGTATTTTTTCTGCAAATCCTTGTAGAAGCCCACCAGTTCATCGGCCGAAAGCTTGCGTCCGTCCGATTTTTTGAAGACGTATTTTTTGCTCTTGGCATCGTAGAATTCACTGCTGGCCACATCCAGGGCGATGAAGATGTCCTTGCCCAGTTTATAACCGGCCTTTTTGACAGCGGCGGCGATGATTTCCAACGCATCCTCCGTCGAGCTGACCTTGGGGGCGAACCCGCCCTCGTCACCGACGGCCGTGCCGAGGTGGCGGTCATGCAGGATGCCTTTGAGGGCATGGAAAACTTCCACGCCATAACGGATGGCTTCGCGGAAGGTCGGCGCACCCTTGGGCACGATCATGAATTCCTGGAAGTCGATGGGAGCGTCTGAATGGGCTCCGCCGTTCATGATGTTGGCCATGGGCACGGGCAGCACCTTGGCGTTCGGTCCACCCAGATATTTGTAAAGCGGCAGGTCCAGTGCCGAGGCGGCGGCGCGGGCGTTGGCCAGGGAAACCGCCAGAATGGCGTTGGCGCCGATCTTGGATTTGGTGGCTGTGCCGTCCAGCTTGATCATGGCGGCGTCGATGCCGACCTGGTTGACGGCGTCGAGTCCGAGCAGCTCCGGCACAATTTTATTGTGCACGTTGGCCACGGCCTTGAGCACTCCCTTGCCCAGATAACGGGTCTTGTCGCCATCGCGCAATTCGACGGCCTCGTTCACACCGGTGCTGGCGCCGGAAGGCACCATGGCCGTACCGACGTCTCCGCCGGCGAGATGTACTTCAGCCTCGACCGTGGGATTGCCGCGGGAATCGAGGACTTCTCTTGCTTGAATTGCAACTATCTTGGTGTAGCTCATGACTGATTTTCTATGGGTTGAGGTTAATGTTTTTAAATCAGGGGTTATAGGCGACAATGGAGACAATGCTGACCTTCTGCGCCTTGCCGTCTTCCGTGACCAGCTCGGCAACTTCACCGGCTTTTTTGCCGTGCAGGGATTGCGCGACGGGGGTCAGATAGGAAATGATTCCCTTCTCGGGATTGCTGTCCCAGGCCCCGAGGATGGTGTAGGTGATTTTTTCGGACGTGCCCACATCCTGCAACACCACCGTCACACCGATGTTCACGCTGGCCGGATCCACGCCTTTGAAATCGGTGCCCTGTGCCCGCAACAACATGCTTTCCAGCTCGCCACGACGACGCATCAACACGGTTTGCATTTCCTTGGCCGCTTTGAATTCGCTGTTTTCGCGCAAATCCCCGTAGGAACGGGCCACCGCGATGTCGCGGGTGTTCTCGGGTATTTTCTTGGTGATGATTTCCTCCAGCTCGGATTTGCGTTTGGTGAGACTTTCCCAGGAAACAATGAGCGCGTTGGTTTCGGCCTTGTTTTCGCCGCCGATGATCATGCTCTGGATGAAAGGATAGAGCTTGACCAGGGTGGCCAGAACGGAGCGCTTGTCCAACTCATCAAAGATCGGGCTGAGCATGATGGCCCGGGTCACATCACGCACCTCGTCCTCACGCGCTCCCTGCAACAGATCGCGGATCAATTCCTTGTTGCTGACAAGCAGATCCTGCAGGCGCCCGGATTTCTTACTGCCCTCCAGCGTGTCCAACTCGAGCACGGAAAGAATGGCGTAAAACAACTGCACATTCACCAGGGGCTTGAAGTCGCGCTGGCGATTTTTGCAAAGCCAGATCAGGAAATCATAATGCAATTTGCGTTCGCGGATGAGTCGTTCAATGGCTCCCAGAGCCTCTTCCAGCCGGCCCTTGGCCTTGAACGATTCAATGATGACCTCGGCGATGCGGCCGTTGGCGTAGGGCAACATGTCCACGGAAAAGGTCGTCCAACGATCCCCGATGATGGCTGCCGCCCGTTCAATAAAACGACCCTGACGGGAGGCGGAAAGCGAGTCAGCCACATTGACAAAAGGTCTGGCATCGCGCGGAAAATAACGGGCCACGGATGAGGAGCCGAACCTGGCCGCCTGTCCGGTCGCCTCCACCAGTTCATCACGGGCAATGGCCAGTTCCACCGCTGCGGTGATCTGCGAGCTGGGCGTTTTGCCCATGGTAAAATCAACATCGGCCACGATTTTTTCCAGATCCTCCGGACTGATGTCCGCAGCATGCTTGATCAAGGACTCCACCCCGGCCAGTTTGGCTTTGGGCCCGATGGCCTCGGTGATCGCCGTGATGGCATCCTCCTTGTGATCCGGAGGCGCATCGTGCAGAAGAATGGCTTCGTTGCGTTTGCCCGGCACTTCAAAATGGGCGTCCTTTTTCATGGCGCGTTTGGCACCATCCCACCATTTTTTCCAGTCAGCCTGGGGAACCACCGAGCCGGACAGGCACTGTTCGATGCGTTCCGCAGTGGCGTGATTTTGCAGACTGTTGACCACGACGCGCATGAGCGCCAAGGCATCAGTCTTGGCCAGTTCTTTCACCTGGGCCAGATCATTGATCTTGCAGGACTCAATGTGAGTGTCCGGCAGCGGCGTCAGCGAAGTCGCGGCATATGGAAATTCCATGGGATGGCCGGGCCTTCCTGCGAAATCGATCAACATGCGACCAGCCACACAATCCCATTCGCGGATTTTGCCATGACCCCAACTGCGGTGTGTGCAGCAGGTGCCGGCGGTTAGTTTTTCGAGTTTCGAAGCCAGGTGAGCGGGTACTCGCTCTGTCTCCACAAGCTGTTGCAGGTCGCTATCCATCGATTTTATGAATTAGGGAAGAGCGGCCAAGAATGCAACGGGAATCGCGTAGGAGCCCGAATTCCCGGGTCGGCCAAAATCTGATTTGGCCCTGCGGCGTGGCTCCTGAAAGCGGGGTTTCCGCTGCTGCCGCAGGCGGAAAACAGCCCGGAAAAAAATAAAACGCCGATGCTGGTGATCGCTTTTATTTCCCGCCGTATTCTTTTTTCAACTCTGCGTCGATGGCCTGGCGGGCTGCTTTGAGCTTGGCCTCAACCTCGCGGCGGATGGGCATTTCAGCAGCGATGCGCTTGTCCCAATAGGCCTTGATGTAGTCAGCTTCCTTTTCCGGTGGAATGGTCAACCCAAGCTTTTGCGCGTCATCCAGGGCTGTGCGGGTGATGTGCTGACGGAACATTTCCAGACCCTTGGCCAGTTTTTCGCGCTGTTGCGGATCCATTTTCTGGTACTCCGGCCACTCCTGGAGTTTTTGCTGGACCTGATCCGGAGGCGTGCGGGTTAAAAGCAGCATTTTTTGAAAACGCTCGTCAGACGCCATCAACAGCCCCTGTCCCGGCATCCGGCGACGCTGGGCATGCTCGGGATTGACCCTGCCCTCGGGACCGGGGGAACCCTCAGCGGGAGGGTCGACCGGCGCTGGTTGCGCCCACACGGCGGGAGTCAGGCTGAAGATAAGGAGGATCAGTACACGGATGACGGGGCGTTCCACGATTCCTCCTCGGCTGAAATGGACACAAAGGCGTCGAAGGCTTCAAACATTTCCTTGTTCGGCCGCGCCGGAACACGTCCGGGCAGTGCCACATATAACGCCAGCGCTGCAAGTCCCGCCAAGGCAATGCCAAGCCCTACCGGACGCAGTCTGAACAGCCACTCCGTCCAGGCCGGACGGAATGCCTCGCCCCGCAATCGCGCCAAGGTACGGGCTTCAAACCACGCCGGAGCCGCGGGCGGACGCCCGAGCTCCAACAACCGGTCCAATGGATCCGACGATTCTTTCATGATTACCCCTATGTTATTTAACTCCGTTGATTCAATCAAGTTGCGTGTAAATAGCGTTTTAATTCCTCGCGCAGAGTCTCCCGGGCCCGGAAAAGCAGGGATTTGACGGAAGATACGCTGATTTTCATGACCCGCGCAATTTCCTCATATTCCAACTGGTGATATTGCCGGTGAAGCAGAACTTCCCGCTGATTGACCGGTAGTCGCGCCACCGCCTCCTCCACCGCCCGGCGCATTTCCTCCTGAAGCAAGGCGTCGTCCGGCCGGAGGGTCTCGTGATCCTCATGCTGAACTTCCATTTCGTCCATTCCCGCGGGGGCGGGGGCATCGAGCGACTCCATGGCGCGGCGGCGATTTTTTTTGACGTGGGTGAAAACGCAATTGCGGCAAATGGTCAGCAGCCAGGTGGTGAATTTGGCATCGGGCCGGTAGCGCGGCGCGCGCGGTAAACCTTGATGAAAACCTGCTGGGCAATGTCCTCGGCATCGGCCACCTGGCCGGAAAGCATGCGGTAAACCGTGCCGAACACTAGATCCTGATGACGGCGGATGAGTGTGGCCATGGCCTCCTCATTGCCACGGCCCGCTTCCGCCATGAGTTCTTCGTCGGGCCGGTCGATCACAACGGTTAAACTAGACCTTTTTTTTCCCGGCACGCAAGTGGTTTGAAACGGTGGCGGGCGCACCCTGAAAAACTCAAAGCACGCATAAATCCCGGGCCATTGCCTTATTCACTACCGCAAATTAAAATGCCGCCTTAAATTCCCGCTGCGCCCGGGCCGCATAGGCCTGGTAACGCTCACGCTTGTTGCGGATTTTGCTTTCCAGCGGCGGTAGAATGCCGAAGTTCGCCTTCATGGGCTGGAAATGCTCCGGCTCCGCATGGGTCACATAATGCGCCAGACCTCCCAGCATGGTGGTGGGCGGAAGCTGCAGCAGACTCTCCCCGCGCACCCGGCGGCTGGCATTGATCCCGGCCAGCAGGCCGCTGGCGGCGTTGCCCATGTACCCCTCGATCCCGGTGATCTGACCCGCAAAAAACAAGCCCTCACGTCGTTGGAATTCCATGGTCGGTCGCAGCAGACGCGGCGAATTGATAAAGGTGTTGCGGTGCATCTGCCCCAGTCTTACAAATTCCGCTTTTTCCAATCCAGGAATCAGGCGCAACACACGCTCCTGATCCCCCCACTTCAAATTGGTTTGAAAACCCACCAGATTGTACAACGACCCGGCGGCATTATCCCGCCGCAACTGCACCACCGCGTGCGGCCAGCGACCGGTGCGCGGATCATCCAGCCCCACCGGCGTCATCGGTCCGTAGGCCAGCGATTTGCGCCCGCGCGCCGCCAGCACTTCCACCGGCAGGCAGCCTTCAAAAAACTGTTCCCGTCCCTTTTCAAAATCCTTGAGGGGTGTGCACTCCGCCGCGAGCAAGGCATCAATGAACCGGTTGTACTCCTCCTCGTTCAATGGACAGTTCAGATAATCCCCGCCATCGCCGGGCTCCCCGTGCCGCGACGCTTCAAAGACCACCTCACGATTGATCGATTCCGCCTCCACGATCGGGGCCAGCGCGTCATAGAAATAAAGATGTTCATTCCCGGTCAACTCCCGGATCGAATCACTCAGGGCCGGCGAAGTCAGCGGACCCGACGCCACCACCGCCACACCCTGCGCCGGAACTTCCCGCACTTCCTCCCGGAAAATTTTGACCAGCGGCTCCTGCTCCAATGTCCGTGTCACGGCAGCGGAAAAACCCCCACGGTCCACGGCCAGCGCACCACCAGCCGGAACAGAATGCTCGCGGGCGGAGGCGAGAATCAGGGAATCCAATTGCTCCATTTCCCACTTCAATTGTCCGGCCGCCCGGTCCGGCAGCACGGAACCAAAGGAATTACTGCAAACCAACTCGGCAAAATCGGCCGTGCTGTGGGCGGGAGTCGCCAACCCCGGCCGCATTTCATACAACTCCACCGGCACGCCGCGCCGGGCCAACTGCCAGGCCGCCTCGGCACCCGCCAGTCCCGCCCCAATCACTTTAACCGGATTCATGACCGACTCTGAAAGTGACAAACCCTTTTGGCAATAAAAGTGTCTGTCACTTTTTCCGTCTTGCAGCTCCTTTAGTTTGGTTTAAGGTGTCATTATTATTCGTTGTCCATAAACCCAAGTCCAACCCCAGCCCTCAGGAGAATCTCTATGGCTTACAGCCTTCCCGAATTACCCTATCCCAAAAACGCTCTCGAACCCCACATCGACGCCTTGACCATGGAAATCCACCATGACAAGCACCACGCGGCTTACGTCAACAATCTGAACAAAGCCCTGGAAGGCAAACCCGAGCTCGCCTCCCAACCCATCGAAGCCTTGATCAGCAACCTGTCGGCTGTCCCCGAAGACATCCGCACCGCGGTGCGCAACAACGGCGGCGGCCATGCCAACCACTCTCTGTTCTGGAAAATTCTCACCCCCGGCGGTTCCAAAGAGCCCCAGGGAGCGCTGGCCGAGGCCATCAAAGCCTCCTTCGGCACCGTGGATGCCCTCAAGGAAGCTCTGGAAAAAGCCGGCATTGGCCGCTTCGGCAGTGGTTGGTCGTGGCTGATTGTGGACGGCGGCGGCAAACTCTCCGTCATCTCCAGCCCGAACCAGGACAGCCCGCTTTCGGATGGCCACACCCCGGTACTCGGCATCGATGTCTGGGAGCATGCCTACTATTTGAAATACCAGAATCGCCGGCCCGACTATCTCAAGGCTTTCTGGAACGTCCTCAACTGGGACGAGGTCGGCAAGCTCTACGCTGCCGCGAAAAAATAAATCGCGAAAATGGTTTCACCCCAAAAAGCCCGGCCCCGCGCCGGGCTTTTTGATGCTGTCCCACCATCCCAGCCCCATCAGCACAATGCCCGTGAACCAGTAGCTGCAGAAAAATTCCGGTGCGGCCATGAGGCCGAATTTATTTTGCACGCCCGCCGCTGTCAGCGTGTATGCGTGAATCAGCCCGGTGGCGGAAAAAAGCGCCGCCACCAGACACCAGGCCCCCGCGGCCAGCAGTTTCCGCTCCATCACAAAAACCAGGATGGAGGCAAAAATCATGGAGCTGAGCAAAAAACCCTGGCTCAGCGCAATCACACCGTGAATGTACAAGTCGCCCCTGAATTTCGGCGCCGCCAGGAACAGGCTGCTGCCGGCCACGCGCAGCGACGTCTCAATCAACAACAGGGCCCAGGCGGCCAGTGAGGGAATCAGCCCCAACGCCACCGCCAGGGCATGGGACTTGGGCGTTTCCTGAAACGCCTGCGCGGTGATAATCAATCCGACCCAAAGCAAAATGCCCAGCGCAACCTCCACCGGCACCACCTTCAAAACAGCCGTCAACCCTCCCACCACACAAAGCAGGGAGATCACCACGCCGTTAAGCGCAGAATAGGCGCGGCGCGCACCCATGGCTTTCCAGCCCGGATGCCCGATGTAAATCGTGGTGGCAAACGCGCTGCCAAAACAGGCCGCCACCAGCGAACCCACCCCGTTCATCAACAGCGAAGAGCGGGTTTGATAATGATCCCCCGCCGCCGAGGCGCTTTCCAGGCATTGCAACGAGCCGATCACGTTGAACAAGCCCATGGGAATGATGACGGACAAATATTTCCAGCCCGTCGGCTCAATGAAAAATCCCAGCAAATCGCCCAGCACCGGCACCGGCAGGTGCAATCCGAATGAAACAGCCTGGGTGGACGGATGAAAAACCGGAAAGCCGAACAGGCGCAACCCCCAGGCCAAGACCACCCCGCCGCACACCGCCAGCAAACCGCCGGGCATGCCCATGGGCAGCTTGGTGCCGGTGGCATAAAAAATCAGAATCCACCACATGGGAATCAAGCCGATGGCCGGTGAGGCAAAAATCTGAAACACAAAACCCATGGCAATGAACGTGATCGCAATGCCGGACAGGGCCGAAAGCATGGCCGCCCGCGGCGTGCATCGACGGATCGCATCACCGACAAAGGCCCCCGCCACCTCCATGACACCGCTCAAAAAACAGGCAAACAAACCCGCCTTCCACGCCAGTTTGTAATCGCCGGTCTCGCGGTAAATCGGGCCCATCACCAAAAAAATGTAAGCGATCAGGCTGACCGTGTTGATGCCGTAGGGCAGGGCTGTCACATCCTCCCGCCCGGTGGTCAGGACCAGACGGTGCGCCTGCCAGGAATAAAACAGGTTGCCCACCAAAATGGAAAGGGCCGCCGCCGGTAAAACACGATGCGTCACAAACTCCGCCGGAAAACCGCAGATCAACGGGCAGAGCGTTGCGATCAGCAGCAACTGCAACAGATTGTCGATGAAAAGACCGAAAAAACCGTCGAGATCGCCCTTGACCATGCTGAACCATTTCATCCGCCTGTTGAAGCACAAGCGTCCGGCCGGCGCGAACTCAAAATTTCAATTCCCGCACTAATTCGTCCAGCGGACGCTCCGCATCCAGCACCACGGCGTCGTCCGGTTCCTGCAATATTTCAAACTGACTGTCCACCAGGGATGCCGGCATGAAATGATCCGCCCGCTGTTCCAGCCGCCGCCGGGCGCCTTCCCGGTCTATTTTCAGATAAACAAAACTCGGCGCCGACACCCCCGCTGCCAGTCTTTCGCGATACGATTTCTTCAACGCCGAGCAGGCCAGAAATATTGTTTTGCCGCCGGATCCTAGGCGTTGGACTTCTGCATGCAAGGCGTTCAGCCAGGTTCGGCGGTCTTCATCCGTCAACGGCAGACCTCCTGCCATTTTTTGTTTGTTGGCCGGAGGATGAAAGTTGTCGCCTTCCAAAAAGAGGCCGTGATGTTTTTCCGCAAGAGCCCGGGCCAGGCTGCTTTTGCCGCACCCCGCCACCCCCATCACCACCACCAACCGCATCAGCGCACCACACGGGCGCTGCCACCCGACATGAGTTTTTCCACTTCCTTGAGTGTGGCCATGGAGGTGTCGCCGGGCGTGGTCATGGCCAGTGCGCCATGGGCCGCACCGTAATTGACCGCCCTGGCCGGATCCCCACTGGTCAGGAAACCATAGATCAGACCCGAGGCAAAACTGTCGCCTCCACCCACGCGGTCGTAAATTTCCATGTCCGGGCGGTGGATGGATTCGTAAAATTTCCCGTCATGCCAGCAAATGGCCCCCCAGGAATTCACCGTGGCGGACTTGACGGTGCGCAGGGTGGTGGCGGTGGCCTGGAAATTCGGGAACTCCCGGACCGCCTGTCCGATCATGCCCTTGAACTTGTCCACCTCGATCTTGGAAATATTCTCGTCCATGCCCTCGACTTCCAATCCCAGGCAGGCTGTGAAATCCTCTTCATTGCCGATCATCACATCGACAAAGCGTGCAATTTCACGGTTCACTTCCTGCGCCCGCTTCTGACCGCCGATGGATTTCCAAAGCGAAGGCCGGTAGTTCAGATCGTAGGAAACAATGGTGCCATGCTTCTTGGCCGCCTTCACCGCTTCCAAAACCAAGTCCGGCGTGGTGTCGGAAAGGGCCGCATAAATCCCGCCGGTATGAAACCAGCGCGCACCGAGCTTCCCAAAAATATGCTCCCAGTCGATGTCGCCGGGTTTGAGTTTGGAGGCGGCACTGTTGCCGCGATCCGAAACGCCCACCGCGCCGCGCACCCCGAAACCGCGCTCGGTGAAATTCAAACCATTGCGTACCGTGCGGCCCACGCCGTCATCCGCCAGCCATTTGATGAAACCGGCATCCACACCACCCTGCAAAATAAAATCTTCGATCAGATGACCCACTTCATTGTCCACCAGGGAAGTGATCACCGCCGTCTTGAGCCCGAAACATTTGCGCAGGCCGCGCGCCACGTTGTACTCGCCTCCGCCTTCCCAGGCCCGGAAGGAACGCGCCGTGCGGATGCGCCCATCACCGGGGTCGAGGCGCAGCATGATCTCGCCCATTGAAATTTCGTCGTAGGTGCAGGTTTTCGGGTCGCGCAGGGCAATGGCCATTTTCTTATTCTCCTAGGTACGCCATGAGGGCTTGTTAAATTTCAGCGGGGAAAGGTCTCGGCTGAGGCTTGGGAAGAGCCGGGTGGTCTCTAAAAAATTGTTCATTTCCGACGTCGGCCCTTGGATGCAGCAGCCAAATCAGCCATTTCCCAAGTCCGCATCTCTTCCTTTTCCTTCGGATTCGCCTCAATAAAAGCACGGTAGGACAGAGCTGCCTGTTTCTTTATTAATCGCTTGGCCTTGATTTCAAAATTTGCAGACACACTTGATACAATATAAAAACTTATACATTTTTCAAGTCTGCTACAGAAATTCTTATACGTCGTGCTGCTGCCTGTCCCCCACCCAGTCGAGATGAAAAAATTTGCCCCTCGGCTCATCCACCCGCTCGTAGGTGTGGGAACCGAAATAATCCCGCTGCGCCTGCAACAGATTGGCCGGCAGTCGCTCGCTGCGGTAGCTGTCAAAGTAGGCCAGGGAAGCGGCAAAGGTCGGGGCGGGAATGCCGGACAGAGCTGATGCCGCCACCACCTTGCGCCAGTTGTCCTGGGTCTTCTCAATGATGTCCTTGAAGTAGGCATCCAGCAGCAGATTCGGCAATGCCGCATCGCGGTCAAAGGCATCCTTGATGCGCTGCAGGAAACGCGCCCGGATGATGCAACCTCCGCGGAAGATCATGGCAATTTCACCATAGTGCAAATTCCAGTTGTGCTGTTGCGAGGCCGCGCGCATCAGGGCGAAACCCTGGGCATAGGAACAAATTTTCGAAGCGTACAATGAATCCCGCACGGCTTTGACCCAAACCGCTTTGTCCCCTTCAAAAGTGGATCTGCCGGGTCCCTTCAGCAACTTGGACGCAGCCACCCTCTCCTCTTTGATCGCTGACAAACAGCGGGCAAACACCGCTTCCGACATGGTGGAAGCCGGGATGCCCAGATCCAGTGCCGAGTTGATGGTCCATTTGCCGGTGCCCTTCTGCCCGGCCCGGTCCTGAATCACATCCACCATGGGCTGGCCGGTCTGCGGGTCCTTGAAGCCGAGAATCTTGCCCGTGATTTCAATGAGGAAGGAATCCAGGTCGCCCTCATTCCAGTCCACAAAAGTCCGGTGCAATTCTTCCACACTCAAACCCACCCCGTGACGCAGGATGTTGTAGGCCTCACAAATCAACTGCATGTCGCCGTATTCAATGCCGTTGTGCACCATCTTTACGTAATGGCCCGCACCATCGGGCCCGATGTAGGCGGTACACGGCACGCCGCCCTGCACCGGCTTGCCCGGAGCCGCCCCTTCAATGGGTCGACCGGTCTTGCCGTCCACCTTCGCCGCCACCGCCATCCAGATCGGTTCCAATTCCTTCCACGATTCCGCATCACCCCCCGGCATCAGGCTGGGTCCGAAACGCGCGCCCTCCTCACCACCGGAAACGCCGGAACCAATGAAGCGCAGTCCCTTTTCACGCAACGCCTTTTCCCGGCGAATGGTGTCTTCGTAAAGCGAATTGCCTCCGTCTATGATGATGTCGCCTTGGGCGAGCAGCGGGATCAGGCCATCGATCACCGCATCAGTGGCCTTGCCGGCCTGCACGAGAATGACAATCTTGCGGGGCAGCGCGAGAGACTGGACAAATTCCGGCAGGGTTTTGGTCCCGACCAAACCGCCGGGCGTGGCGGGATGTTCCGCCACAAAGGCCTCGGTCTTTTCCGTGGTGCGGTTGTAAACTGAAATCTGAAAGCCGTGATCGGCAATGTTAAGGGCCAGGTTCTGGCCCATCACCGCAAGTCCGATAAGTCCGATGTCTGATTTTTGCTTCATAAGTAGGTGGAGAAGAATCAAATTACCGGCGGCACAAAACCTTGTCCACTCGATTCCCCCACACAGGAATCGCCTTTGACCGGGTTCCGTTCCGGTGTTACTTAATTCTATGCACCACCCCCTCAATTCCAATTTGTACCCGGCGGATCTCGAAGAGTGGTGGCAAACCCACGCCGAACGACTTTATAAAAACCGCGACCCCAAGCATCTGTCCAAACTCCTCGCCGAACGGGCCGGGGTGCTGAGCGATGCGTTTACGGTCAATCGCGCCACCGGTTTTGAACAGTACTACCAGACGCCCGACGACTGGATTGTGTACGGCAATTATTTCTTTCCCCAGACTTACGCCCGCTGCCGTTTCCCCCTCGCTGAAATCGTCGAACACCGCGGCTGGAAACCGCCCACCGACCGGCCCTGCAAAATCGCCGACCTGGGTGGCGGCACCGGTGCCGCCATGATCGGCGTGGTGGACGGCCTGCTCGAACAATTCCCCCAGACCACCTTCGACGCTCTGCTGGTGGACAATTCCGCACCCGCCCTCAAACTCTTCCGCGCCCTCGTGCGCGACTGCCGGAAACGCTCCCTCTTCAAGGCGGAAATACACCAGGGCGACCTCGCCTCACCGCTGCGTTGGAAACCCGGGAAAAACGCCCGCTACGACATCATCATCGCCAGTTTTTCCCTGGGCGAGGCTTTCTACGGCAAAGACGGCGAAAAAACCATCGGTTGGCTTGATGGAATCATGAACCTGCTCGAGGACAACGGCCTGCTCCTCATTCTCGAACCCGCCCTCAAGGAAACCAGCGAACGCTTGGAACAACTGCGCGACCTGGTGGTGGACGACCGTCGCTGGAATATTCTCGCTCCCTGTCCGCATCATTTCCACTGCCCGCTGCTGGCCGACGGCAAATACTGGTGCCACGAAGTACGCAGTTGGACCGTACCGCCCATGCTCAACCGCATCAACCACCACCTGCGCCGTTCACTCTGGGAACTCAAATTCAGCTTCCTCGCCCTGGCCAAACAGGCACCGCAGCCCGCTCCGCCCGAATCCAACACGCTGCGCCTGTTGACCCCCATCGTCCAGGGGCACGGCCGCCTCCTCTTCTCCGGCTGCAACGCCGCCGGTCAACACGCGGAATACGATCTCCTGAAACGGGGCGTTTCGCGCGACACCATCAACCGCCTCAAAACCATCGCGCGCGGTGATCTGGCCACCCTCTCGGAACTGACCCCGTTGGGTGGAAAAAATCAGTTCCGGCTCTGCCGCGAACCCTATTTCAACAGCCACTTCACCCCGCGCCAGGCCGCGACTGAACCGCCCCATGCAACTTGAAGTCATCAACACCGGCAGCGAACTCCTGCTCGGTCAGGTGCTCAACACCCACCTCGGCTGGCTTTCCGCTCAACTGCTCCCCCTCGGTCTTTCCATCCAACGCCAGCAAACCGTACCCGACGGACCGGAAATCCGCGCCGCCCTCTCCGAAGCCCTCTGCCGCAGCTCCGTCA
>Ga0209067_10000705_pt1 | contig 21060 bp, 15 predicted proteins | sample ColStrG_CSR_2013_FD_187199 | JGI IMG/M metagenome (GOLD analysis project Ga0209067, IMG submission 187199) | Freshwater sediment microbial communities in response to fracking from Pennsylvania, USA - Cold Stream Run_MetaG_CSR_2013 (SPAdes)... | ecosystem: Environmental > Aquatic > Freshwater >...
ATGTGGCGCCGAACCGCGCCAGCAAGGGCATCGCGCAATGGGTGCCGGCGCGAACCGCGACGCCCGAGCGGTCGATCACCGTCGCGACGTCGCTCGGTCTCGTGGGGCGGCCGTCGATCGTGGTAAAAGGCCCATCCGTTTCCGTCAAAAGCCTGTCCATGGGGATATCGGCGATGAGCGCCCGTCCCCTGTCGCGCTCGGTCATTGCCGTATTCACCGAAAAGTAGCAGCCGAGATCAGCCGCACGGCGCAATTCCGATTTTGTCCCCGTGAACCAGTGGAGAACTACGCCACCTCGGGATGGGGGAAGGCACCTCTCAACCAGATCGAGCACAGGCGTTGCGGCCCGGACGCTGTGAACGGTCAGGATCTTTTCGCCAACCTTGGCACAGGCGAGGAGGATTCGCTCGAAAATCTCTTTTTGCAAATCAAGCGACCGATAGTATTGCGGACCTGCATCGAGGCCCACCTCGCCGATGTAGCGCGTTTCAGGCAGGTATTGTTCCCACAGCGCTAATTCTTTCGAGTGTTCAGCCACGAGCTGCGGGTGTAGCCCGAGCGCGGCGCGAACGCACGTTGTCCGGCTCGTCATAAGACGGTTCCGCGGCCAAGCCCGTGGCGTCGTTGTCACGGCCAGCGTGTACACCCCTGCCCCAGCAGCTTCTGCTATCGCAGCCTCAGGATCGGAATACAGGTCGAGGTGACAATGAAGATCGACGAGACGCATGGCCATTCAGATTGGTTGACTGCGCACATTGGCCAGAAGCAGCGCGACCTCCTCAATGCCGCGTCTGTAGACCTCGGCCAGCGCCCTAATCTCATCAGGTGACTGATCTGTGAGGGGGCCTGGCTTATGGATAAGAAGCGTTGCGAGGTTTGGCCGTCGATGGAGCCTCTCAGTTGCTACCTGAAACGAGCGCACTTGTTGCCCTTCTGCCTTCCCCGTATCGAGTACACGCTTGCCGAGGTCGGCAATCGTATAGCTGGTAGGGTCCGTGCCCAGTCCCTGTCTAATGGCTGCCCGCCGAATGAGGCAAGGCACGCAATACCCGCAATGCTCGATGCCGCGCCCCTGCCACCTCGCTTTTGTTGGTGAAGAGCAGGATAGCGAATCTACAAGCAGGGACTCAAGCACTGGTCGCTTCCGGCAATCGACTATCATCTCGCCTTTGGTCTTATCCCAATAGGGATTTTCTAATCTTGCCGGAATTCCGAGTGCCTGAACCAGATCGTTCCAACGCGCGATATAGAACGGGTGCGTCGTCCGTGTGCTCAGTGAGCCGAGCCGGAGTGGGTCGAGCGGAACATTGAGCGCGATCAGGCCGTTCTCGGGCACCGCGAGTTTGAAGTCCCCCACGAGACCGGTGCCGGCGAAGATCCCAGACGCCAGGAACAGGAACGACCGTCCGCGGGTCGTGTCCTCAGATCCACTTTTCGCGACGAGACCCTTCGGAAAGCTCATCCAAATTCGCAACCGATCGAAGGAAACCTTGCTGTAGTGCTTTCTCAGGCCGGCGTAGAGAGTGTTCTGTGCATCGCTGGTCGCCCCCTCACCGGCGTGGCTGACCAGAAGCGGAACGCGGCTGCTCTCAAGAAGGTCGATGGCGCCGATCAAACTGTCCAGGCCCCCGGAGAACAAGCTCAGATCCGTGTACGAAGGCGCCTTCAGTAACGCCGGTCGTGGCTTCACGATAGAGGCAAAGCGTTTAGGCCGTGCCCTAAATCCGATCGTCCAGCGATCACCCGTCAGGAAATTGAGCATTCGGACGAGCAGAGCGGTTGCGTTCGTCCAACGAGGGACATCACTCACCGGAACGACCAGCCGGATTTCGCGCGTCCAGGAATCCTGTGATTCCGTCTGACGCGATATGCGCGTGTCCGCCGCGTGAACGTGAGCCGCGAGGACCAGAAGATCCAGACCGATCTCGCTCGGATACACTCCGAGCGTGGCAAGCTGCTCCAACGCATACCCGATGCCGTAATCGAGCCGCTTGTTCGATGCGACCAAACGGAGTGATGTCGCTACCTCGTCAGAGGCAGCAGGTATCTTGACCTTGTCATCAGGTCCGTACCGGCCAGTGATGAGATGCCGCCTCATGCTCTATCCGCCTCCGATTCGCCGAGACTCTGCAAAATACCAAAAGCCTGTTCATAAACGCTATTGACGAATCCGAGAACGTTTTCAGGCGTCAACGCCTGAAGCGCCGCTCGGGCCGATGTTAACGCATCTGCCACCCCGCGCGAGATGAAATCTCGCAGTTGCGACTGGATCTCCGCAACCTGTTGCGCATCACTCGGCAAGTTGATGGCGTTCGCACCTATGTCGTTACAGAGGCGCGCCTCAATCGCATTCGTGGCGTAGAGCTCGAAAATCGTCTGCGTTTGATCGATGGTCAGAGAATCCAAATCGGTGATGCCAGATTCAGCCAGATCGGCAATGGTTTCGATAAACGCCTCGCGGGCAATACCCTCATCAACCGTCCCGCCATCGGGACAGACATAATCGGTGAGACCGAGGAAGATTTCCTCAATCGGACGTCCCGCGAGACTTTCGAGATTGAGAGCGCGCAAGGCCTCGCGCACCCCGCCTGAAACAGCGGAGGTGAGGAAACGCAATAGCCCGGCACCCGCAGCACGGGATGAGCCCATGCGTTGCGCGGCTTGCTTGGCTCCGCCCGCTGATCTGGAGACGTATCCGGAAACAGCCCTTCCGAGGCTCCTGCGGTCGCCACCACCCGATGAGACAAAGCGTGTGAAGTTACCGCGTGTCCCGCTGAAGCGCTTCGGGTCGGCTGCGGCCGGCATCGCTGGTCTCTCAGGGGCTGGCGGAATGGCAGGCGCTGTCAGATCGATTGGGCCAGGATCGGGGCCTAACGGAACGAGCGGGGCAGCTGGAGCTTGGGGATCGGGGCCGAGCCAGCTCGGGATGAGAGGCGTCCCGCCCCCCTGCCCGCCATAAGAATTGGATGTACCCATAAGCTAGTGGCCTTTTTGCGGGGTCTTCAAGATACCCTTTGCGGCGGCCTTCAGAGTGGGACCCCCATCTCTTGAGAATCTCTCCAGCAGTGCGTCAAATCGCTTCTTCGGATCAGCATCCTTGATCACCCCTTCCCAGCCCTTTGAGACCCAGGGACCGAGCCGATGTGTCGGCAGTTTTTCCAGGAAATCAAGAAGCAGGGGTTGGAGAGTCGGTTGAGACTTCACCAGCACCGCAAGACCGGCGGCACCGGGTGGTTCCTTGTCGAAGGTGTCCCCCGCGACAATCCGACCGCAGACAGCATCAAAGATCTGGGCTGCCTCGGGCGCCGCAAGTTTTCGTAGGCTGGTCTCCAGGGCTTGCACTGCCATTTTGGGACCGAGCAAATTCTCGGCAACATTGGCAAGGTGCCCCAGAATGGTGGCCGCTCCGAAATAATCCTTTCGATCTTTCGCCACAAACAAATAGGGCCGCAGGTCCATTTCCCCGATTTTCGGATTCACCCTTGCCCAGGAACGGATCGTGGGCGTGGCTAGCCATTCCGAGAGCTGCGGCCGTGGAGGCATCGTCGGTTTCTTGATGGTCGATTCGGGCTCGCTCGATGGCCCGGACTTAACGTCCGGAATGTCTTCCAATGCACCGACATCGACGCACTTGCCATCCGCCGAAGCCGCGGCGGCGGCGGCGATCTGGTCGAAAAAGCGGGGCAGGAATCTCTCTGCCAGCATCAGCTTTGCCAGGACGGGCAACTTCACCTCATCACCGAAGCCGCGGGCTTGGGCCATCCGTTGACGGAGGATCATGGCGTTCAAGAATCGCTTGATCTGACGTGGATTGCCGTTGGTGCCACTCGCAAGGGTCGGTCCGATTTGCTCGCTGAGAAAAAACTCATTCTGGACCGCAGCATATTTGGCACCCAGCGCGCTTCTGACGGTGCCAACATCGAGCGGCGCGCTCGTCCATGGGCGCTTGAGCCGCTCGCGGGCCGCGGCGATCAACTGAGCGAAGTCGGGATCGTCGTCCCCAAGATTGGTGCCGACGAGAAGGAGCGTGACGTAGATGCGGGTCTCGATATCGCCGAGTGCCGGAATCCGGAAGGGAACCTGGATCAGCTTCTCAAGGTAATTCCGTGAGTAGGTCAGCGGACCCGTGGTGTCGGGCAGATCTGGAAAGTGCTTGCGGACGGCATACTCTATCATTGCCTCATCTGCAGCGACGACAAAGGCGGTGCGGGCCGTGAACACAAAGAGACGAACAGCTTCCAGGGTCTCGATGGCGGTATCGGGTAGGCAGCGATCGAGATCATCGATAAGAACTACGAGTTGCGCTATATCCGCCGCGATTAGAAGTTTGTCGAATGCTAGACGAAATTCCTGGATCTCCTTAGGCACGCGTCCGCTTTGCGGCTCAGGCCTGAGGATGCTGTCGACCTCCTTCTTTTCGCCTGCCGCATGCCCTTCCTTTGTTTTATCGCCCGAGGGAATAATGGCCTTAAGAGCGTGGATAAGCATCTCGGCTTGGCCAGGTAACAGCATACCGGTATGCGCTGTGAGGGCGAGACCGCCGACCTTCTTCGCGACCTTTAGCCAGTCGATGCGGTCGAAGATGTTCTTTACCGCGTCCGTGGCCTTCGTGAGGACGGGCCGTTTTTCGAGCAGGCCCGTTACAATCCCTTCGATCAGCGCGATCTTGGCGTCCTCGAATCCCTGAAACCGCCAGCCGTTGAACTTTAGGCATAGCACCTTCTCTTGCTGCTCAAGCCCTGCTTCGACCATCTCAAGGACGCTGGATTTGCCAGCACCCCAATCACCGTGGACGCCGATTGTGATTGGATGGGCGGGCTGTTCTCGCAGCAACTGAACGATAGTTTTCGCGATTGCCTCATAATTCAACAAATCTACTTTGGTCTCGTTGTCAGAAAGAACCATTTCAGCCAGTCTCCAGCGCCCGCTAAATGTACAGTGCAGCACATTGACAACACAAAAGCATCTCCCATCGCGCAGTCAATTATCGAAATGCGGTCGCTCAGGCTCTCTCGCACTGCGCTCGAGATGCATTCTTCTGGTGACGCGGCAAGCATGTCGCTGCCAAAGCGGCAACTTCATGAAACCCCGATCATTACAACCACCATCGCCAAAACATTGGAGGTTTTCATGTCCAGGCTTGCAGCGAAGGTCCGCTGTAATTACTATCCGCTTCCAGACGCGGAAGCGAATCTGATCCGAAGTTGTATCGCCTTTCCGGACCAGGAACTTTCCGCACTGGATCCGTGTGCCGGTGAGGGCCGTGCGATGGCGATGATTACAGCATCGTCCAAAGCGGTCAGGTATGGGATCGAACTGGACTCGTACCGCGCGGAAGCCGCGGCGAAGGTTCTGGACCACGTTGTACAGGGGGACGCGCTGAATGCGCACTCCCGTGTGGAGTCTTTCGGGCTGATCTACGCGAATCCACCATTCGACGACGAGTTCGGGGAATCGGGAAACCGACGATTCGAGTTCTTATTCCTCTCGCATTTTGCCCGCTGGCTTGTTCCTGCCGGCGTCCTCGTCTACGTGTTGCCGTCCCCGCAACTTGCGGGATGTGCGCAGATCTTAGCCTCACATTTTCGGAATGTTCAGGTATTCCGGTTCGGATCGCCCGAGTGCGTTCGATATAAGCAGGTCGTGGTGTTTGCCGTGGCACGCTCCCGACGCGAACGGGATCGGACGCGGGACGCGGACATTTCATTCTGCCGGACCCAATTAATAGCGCAGGGGCGCCAATATGAGCTGTTGCCCCTATTGTCGGCCGGTGCCGTTGAACTCCGGATTCCGCCGAGCGGCCCTGCGGAGTTGTCCTATACTGGCTTGCCCCTCGACGCGATAGAGGACCTGCTTCCCGCTTCTCCTGCATACCGGCAGATTGCGCAGATTCTCGATCCCCAACCTGTGGCGCTCAATACGAGACCGCTAATCCCATTGCACAAAGGGCATATTGGACTACTCTCCACGGCCGGACTTTTGAACGGCATCTTTGGCTCCGGTGACCGTCTTCATGTAGCCGCGTGGAAAACCAAGAAGAGGGTCATCAAAACAGAAGATACCGAAGACGAAAAGATCATCATTCGCGAGCGCGAGCAGTTCGTCCATGAGTTGGCCGTTGCGTTCGCGAATGGGGAAACGGCGCTGATCGAATGATGAATGCACACGAGCGTTTTGGGTTCGCGGAGTTCGAGAAGAGACTGAAGGACACGACCACTCGGATCCGGCTGACCGCAGATTGTTTTATTGGGGAGCCGGCAAACAAGAGTGGCGCCTCCCAAGGCCACCTACTCTCCGTCTTCGGCACCGACGTCGAAGTTGCAGCGCTGTGGGCTGCCGTCCTCGGCGAAGAACGCATCCGTGTTGGCGGCCCCGACATGATGCCGTACCTGGTCGTGTTTGGTGAACGTCCGAGCGTGTATCGCGGAACGCTGACGCTGGCCGGGCGCCGTCGCCCTATTCGACATCTGGTCGTTCTCTCGACCCAGTTTCGCGCCGAAGGAGACCAGGCCCGGATTATTGCCAAAGGAAACTCGCCGGCTCTAGTTCTGCGGGCCGCCGCCAACTTCCACGGCCTGCCATTGCTTGCAAGTTGGGACGAGTGGTTCTTCGCCCGTCTCCGCAAGGCTGGCCGGATGCGGCCGTTGTCCGGGGTAAATTGCGAGCCGGTCACCGTCCGGGGCACCAAGGCCGAGTTCCTTGAGTGGATCGGGGCCGGTTTGAAGCTCGGCCAGATCCAAATCCCTACACCGTAGACCGGGCGGTCACGCCGTGGGTCTACTTCAACCATTGGAGGCAGACCCATGGCAATCACCACGCTCGAAGAATACTTGCGCGAGTTCTCGGTCGAAATCGGCGATCGCATTTTGACTAGCTTTCCCGCTTTGCACGCTCCCGGCGACTCTGTCTCGCCGATTTTAGGGAAACTGCTTCGTAAGCCCTTCGCGGCCCAAGAAGTCGCGATTGCTGGGGCCGTGGCCCGGCTCAGGGAAGCAAATTCAGTGGCCTGCATTGCCGAAATGGGCACGGGCAAGACGCTCATGGCGATGTCGATTGCCCATGTATTTGCGGCAGGCCGTCCTTATGCCTGTCTCTTCGTCGTGCCGCCGCAACTGCTACAGAAGACGGCCAGGGAGATTCTGCAGACCATCCCCGGCGCCAGGGTGTATGTCATCGATAGCCTTCGGTCCCAACGACCTGGCCAAGCAGGCTCACACGGCGTCAACGAATTCCGGCTTCGGAATGGCCGGATCATTCGCGACGGCGTTCATACCACGCTCACCGAAATGAGATTGCGAGGCAAGCACAAATCCGCCTGGGACCGCTGGGTCGCCGAGCACGGTCCTGGACCGCATTATGTGATTTGCGGACGGGACCGGGCGAAATTAGGGGCCTTTTGGCGGCCCAGTTTCCAAGTCGCCCGGTGTGGGAATCATAATGGCGCCATCGTGAATCCCGATAGTGGCCGCCCGATTGTCTTCGATGACGAACGGCTGTTGCGGGAGGACTTCGACAGGCAGGAACGCTTTGCCGAGACGCTGGAATCGATCGCATTGTGCGGTGGAGAAAAGACCAAGCCGCGGCGTCCTTTGTACAGCCCTCTGTGGCAGGTCGATGGATCCAGAATCCGGCGCTACGCACCAATTGAGTTCATCGGTCGGTATCTGCCGCACTTCTTCAAATTCGGCATTGCCGACGAAGTGCACGAAGCCAAAGCGGCCGACACGGCGCAGGGAAATGCACTCGGCACGCTCGCGGCGGCGGTGGATAAGATGATCGTGCTCACCGGTACTCTGACGGGTGGCATGGCGTCCGACGTGTTCAACGTTCTGTATCGCATCGATCCCAAAAGGATGGTCTCCCAGGGCTACGAATACGGTGACGCCGGCATCCGGAGTTTCACAGAAACGTATGGGGTCCTGGAAACGATCACCACGATCGAACCACAGGAGAACGCCTGTTCCAAAGCGAAGATTACCAGGCGAGTGAAGGAACGGCCCGGCGCGTCTCCCTTGCTGTTCGCTCGATTCCTAATGGACCTTGGCGCATTCGTGTCATTGGAGGACATCTCAGCCAATCTGCCGCCGTACACGGAGGAAGTCATCAGCGTTCCGATGGACAAGCCGCTGGCCGAGGCATACGAAGAACTCGAGCAGGACATTGCGGCTGCCCTTCAGGAACATCGAGGGAATTCGTCTGTGATCAGCACCGCACTGAATGCGCTGTTGCTCTATCCCGACCGGCCGTTCTCGATGGGCCAGCTGTGGGGTGTGGCTTACGATGAAGAGACCAAGCGGCGGGAACGATTTCTCATTGCGGACCCGCCAGATCTGGATGAATCCATCGTATATGCCAAAGAACGCAAGCTTGTCGAGCTGGTTCAGTCGGAGGTACAAAACCGGCGCGGCGTACAAGTGTATGCGACGTACACGCAAAAGCGTGACGTAACCCGCCGGATTGAATCGATTCTGAGTGGCGCCGGCATCAAGGTAGCGGTGCTCACGACACAGACGCCGCCGGAGGAAAGAGAGGCTTGGTATGAACGCCAGCTCAAGGCCGGCGTGCAGGTGTTTGTTGGTCATCCCCGCCTCGTTCAGACTGGGCTCGACTTGATGTTCTGCCCGGCCATCATCTGGTATGAAACCGGATATTCCACCTTCACGCTCCGGCAGGCCAGTCGCCGCAGTTGGCGGATCGGCCAAACCAAACCCGTGTCGGTGCGGTTCCTCTGCTACGAAAATACTGCTCAGGTCGGTTGCCTGCGGCTGATGGGAAGGAAGCTGCTGGTCTCGATGGCGCTGGAGGGGAAGTTCTCCGAAAGCGGTCTCCAGTCAATGGACGACGGCGCCGATGTCCTGACCACTCTGGCCCGTGAACTGGTGATGAACCAGGGAGTCGGCCAATCGGCCGATGACGTTTGGAAGGCGCTTCAAGCACAACAGCCTCAGACGCAGATGGCGGCGATAGCAACCGAACCAGAACTGCTCCCGGAAGCGCCCCTGGTTTCGGTGCCACGATCGGCTTCCACCCTCATGTTTGGCCGGGACGTACCACCCACGCCTGCGCGGCGCAAGGTGGCTGCGGAGCCTTCTGCAGATCAGCTCTCTCTCTTTTGATCCTTGCGGGCGTTGCACAGAGGCGCCCGCCCTAATCCCAAATAAACCCGGAGGTCTTTTATGGCGTGTCAAACACCATTACCGCTTTCGCAGACCCTTGCTTCGGAGATGACGTTGTTCGCGTTAGACGAAACCCTGTGTCTGCTGATGGAATCTGCATCTGAAATGGCGGCGGAAAACAACGGAGAAATAACGGACGAATTGCGCCAGGCATTGCTCGACTACTTCGAAGCATTCGGAACGAAGGTCGACAATATAGCAAACTACATCAAGTCGCAAGAAAACGAAGCGCGGAACGCCAAGATCGAGATCGACAGGCTGCAGTCCCGGCTGAGTGCGGCCGAATACCGAGTTGATCGACTGAAGGGTCTGCTGAAGTACTTCATGGAAACGCGAAATCTTCGGGGCATGAAAGGGCGGCTGAACACTATTTCCCTTCGCAAAAACAGTCAGGACTCGCTAATCCTGGACAGGCCAGATGCCCTGCCCGCAGAGTATTGGCGTGTCTCGCTGACCATTGGAGTGCCCGAACTACAGGAGTTGGTCAGCCACCTTCCAGAGGACCACCATTTCCGCCCACGATTGGCGGTAGAGGGTAACGGTTCGATGAAGCGCGAGCCGGACAACTCGAAGCTGAGATCGGCACTAGCTTCCGGCGTTCCGATCCAGGGCGCCGAGCTTCGGCGCGGTCAGCACATCAGACTGACATAGTCCGTGGCCGATCGATGTCGCTGGGGAGTCTGTTGGCCCACTCAACCACCTGTGCAAGGCGGTTCCGTTCCAGGGCGGCGGCGCGTCGGCATTTTGGGGTCATCCCACTTGGCCGTATATCGCTCTCCCAACCGTATCTGACGTTCGTACTCCGATGGGTCTTCTGTCTTGAGCGTAAGGAGCGCATACACGCGATCCACGGCATTCTGCATAATCGCCTTCATTTCGTCGTCGGTGATTCTGGAAAAACCGGGACGGCCCGCACACGTGGGACACGGCTGTCCAGCATGGACTTGCTCAATTGGCCCATTTCGGAACGCCAGCGCGACGAATTGCCTTCGCTTCCCTGACGATTTGGTGCCGAGTGACATCACCTTCCATGTCCGATGATTTTGGCACAGAACCTTCTGCCCGATACATCCATATGAGCTGAATCCTGGCCGAACACCGCTAAACTGGCATCATGTTGTGTTGGAAGGCTTGCGTGGCACTTGGCTCTGGCGGGAGACGACCGTGCCACTAGAGTTTTCGCAACGCTTGTTCGCTTGGGCTATGGGGCATGTTGCGCAGCACTATGATGCCCTCCTCGCGGACCACAAGACGTCTTTGCTAAGTGGCATTCGTGGGACGATTGTCGAGATCGGTCCCGGCACCGGTGCGAACTTCCGGTACTATCCCCGCGGCATTCACTGGATTGGCGCGGAACCCAATCGGCATATGCATCCGTACTTGCGACGTGCCGCCGAGTCCGCTGGCCTCGATATCGATGTTCGTTCGAGTCGGGCGGAGGCCCTCGATCTGGCCGATCAGTCCGCAGATGTTGTCATCTCGACTGCGGTGCTGTGCTCGGTTGACGACCAAGGCAAAGCTCTCCAAGAGATCGGGCGCGTTTTAAGGCCAGGAGGCCAGTTCATCTTCATGGAGCACGTGGCGGCGGAGCGTGGAACAGCCCTCAGCGGTATTCAGCACACCATCCAGCCGGTTTGGAGTTGCCTGGCAGACGGATGTCATCCTGCCCGGGACACACAAAAAACAATAGCCGAGGCCGGCTTCGAACTCGTTAGCTTCGAGCGGTTCCGATTACCGCTGGGTCCGATTGCTCCGCACATAGCAGGAATCGCGATTCGGCCGTTGGTAAATTCGCCGGTATGAACCGTGTCGACAATGATGTTTTGCGAAGTGACGTTTCGCACAGTAGTCATGAATTGACGATCCGTTTAGAATAGGGGAACGGGCCGTTTCTCCAGACTGACTTGTTCGTGCTCAGAAGTCTTCTTGTTCTGCCCTCGCTCACCATGGGCCCGTAGATGACGACGCTTGAATCAATCTGAACCGCTCGCAAAGAACCAAGACCGCACGTGGTGATGCTGTCTAGCAGCGCTGAGCCGCATCGGTGCAGCAAAGACTCGGTCTTGGCGGGGACGCAGATGAGAAACCGGGGCAATGGACAAGCATTGAGAAGCGGAGGGGATCGAAAGCATCCTGCGGTCTTTCCGTTCTGCTTCATACTCCTCCTGCTTCTGCCCTCCCACAGCGCGCAGGCTCCGGAGATTCAGAGACGGCCGACGACTGGACCCGAGATGCTGGCCGAGGCTAAGCGGCTAGCCTTTCTGCACAACTGGCCGAAAGCCGCGCCCCTGTTCGCCCAAGCCGAGAAATCCTTCGCGGCCAGCGGTGACCACCTCCAAGAGATCTATGCCCATGTCGGCCGTCTTCGTGGCGAAGTTGAATCGCTGTCCTTGCCCGAGGTGTCTAACGACCTGTCTGATGTTCTGCAATCGCCAGCCGCGCAGTCAGATCCGCAGCTTCGCCTATTTTGCCTCGTCGCGAAGGGCGATATCGATTTTCAAATCGATCCCAAATCCTCGGAGGCGGTTTGGAATGAGGTAGCCACGCTCGCTGGCAATTTGGGGGACGGAACTTGGGGGAACAGGGCGCGAGCGGAACTCGGCACAATCGCCTTTTACAAGGGCGAGGTCTATCGTGCGGCGCGTTTGGTGGTGACAGCATATTCAGTGGCGGAGATGAGCCGCGACGTCGCTTATGTGATACGCCTTAGAGCGGCTCTGGGGGAAGGCTTCGCTGAGTTCGGGCATCCGAAAGACGCCTTGGTCTTTTTTGAGAAGGCGCTCGCGCTAGCACGAGAGACTCCCGACGTCGGCTACCCGTTCACGGCGTATTTGGGGAAGGCGCGCGCGTTGATTGCGCTCGGCCGGATCGCAGAGGGTGAAGCCATGTTGAATTCGGCACTCTCCGAAGCCCGGCAAAGGCATATGGACGTTCGCGCGGCCCGAACCCTGTTCGCGTTAGGAGATTTGGCCCAGAATCGGGGCGATGACGCGAGCGCGCGACGTTGTTTTGAGGAATCGTCGCGGTTGGCTGAGGGCGAACATCTGCGCCGATTGGCAGCGACGGCTACCGCCCGACTGGCCGCGCTTTCGATGGACCGGGACCGTTCGTTGGCGGACGCCGAGAGGCTCTCACGGCAAAGCATTCAAAGCACATTTGAGGGACGTGACGCTTTTCATTTGCCGCGCACGCTGGCAACCTCGGCTGAAGTTGAAATGAAAGGCGGACATCTGTCGGAGGCGGATCGGAAATACAGCCTGGCTAGTGAGCTGGTTGATCGCCTTCTGACGAATGTCACCCCCTTCGAGCAAAAAGATTTCCTCCTCGCTTCCATGGGTCCCATCTATCTGGGACAGGCGCGGCTTGCGTTGAAGATGAATAATCCGGAGAAGGCGTTCGGGGCTTTGGAGCACGGCTACGCCCGAGGAATTGCCGAATCGCTTCGCTCGTATCCGGAGCGGGATCGGTTGGCTCTCGATCTGACCAGAGAGGCGGCAAAGCGTGTGAACGCCCTGCAGGGGTTGTTGTTTCATGAAGCCGACCGCACCCGGCGAAGCAATATACTCGCGGAGATCTGGGAAACGGAGAAGCGCGGCATCATCATACAAGACTCCGACCCGATCCCTTTCGGGGCGGATTCCCAGCCGGTCCCGCTGTCCCAACTACAGAGCACTCTGCGACCCGATGAACTGGTTTTGGAGTACGCACTCGATGAACCGACTTCGATTCTGCTTGCCATCGATCAACGTTCAGTAACGCCATACAGATTGCCATCACGACGTGAGTTGGACCAGTTGGTTGAGAACTATCTGGCCAATATCAACGCGGCGGATCAGAACCTGCAGGTTGTCAGAAGGCTCACGGACATACTCCTTGGCCCCGTGTCGAACCGGCCGCAGAAGCGCTTCATAGTAGTCGCTCATGATCGCCTCCAGGCACTGCCGTTCGACGCGCTGATAATGCCCGATCAGCGTTTTCTCGCCGAGACCCACGTGGTCACGTATTCGCCGTCTGCGACCATTCTTTCCGAACTCCGGGCAGGTGGGGAGACCCACCTTCGAAACCGCTTGTTGGGCGTCGGCGCCGTGCCCTACACCGTTGCGGAGGCGGTCCCGGGCGCGTTTTATGCGCTGAACCGAGGGGGTGAGATCGGCCTGAGCGGTGGGCTATTCGACCCGGAACACGCCCCGACCTTCTGGCATCTACCCGGATCGCGAAGGGAATTGGCGGAGGTGGCAGCGGCCATTCCGGGTAGCACGCTGCTGTTGGATCGCGCGGCAACCGAGGAGAGAATTAAGTCCGAGCCACTCGACTCCTATGAGGTCCTGCACTTCTCGGTTCATGTCTCCGTGGATTCGGAACATCCGGATCGAACCGGTCTGATTCTGGCGGATGGTCCAGGCTCGACGGAGGACGGACTCCTCCAGGCACGAGAGATAGCCCACCTGCGGCTTCGGGCGAAACTGGTGGTTCTCTCCGGGTGCAATACCGGAAGCCCGATCTTTCAGAGTTCCTTCGATAATGCGAGCTTGGTCCGATCGTTTCTGTTTGCGGGAGCGAAAAGCGTTGTGGCGACGCTTTGGACCGTCGATGACGCGTTTACCGCTTACCTGATGGGCCAATTCTACTCCTATTTGAGGCAGGGAGTAGATTCTGGAACCGCCCTGGAGCAGGCTAAACGTGACGCCATTCACACATATGGGAGCGGTAGGATGCCCTTATGGGCGGGTTTCCGGCTGGTAGGTAATGGATACGAGAACATCAAATGAGGAGGCATCTGTGAGTACATTGGCGGGGCCGGCGGTTGCCGCATATCCGGTATTGAACGCTGAGCAGAGACGGTCTCTGATCCAGCGGGTATCGAACGTGGTCAATGAACGAATTTGGGATCCAGCATTCCAACGGGATCGGTGGCGGGATGCGGTCGACCGGTGTCGGGAGAGTTTAGTGGACGGCGTCGATATGGTTGAGTTTGAGCAGCGGATGAATGCGCTGGTCCGGCAAGCCGGGGATTTTCTATCGGTAAAGAGCCGCGATCTGGGGTTCTTCCACAAGAGTAGGCGCAAAACCCACGCCAGCCGTTTGGCCTCGCATTTCCGATATTGCCAACCGAACGAATGCTCTCCAGCTCTCACTCGCGCTTCCGATGGCGGCGACGTCTTGTATTCCAAGCTCGATCAGGACACCGGGTGGTTGAAGGTAACGAAGTTTCCCGGCGCGGTCGGAGTTGAGATCGCAAACCAGATCACAAAAGCTGTCCAAGAACTGGCCGAATGCAAGCGGCTGATTCTGGACCTGCGTGGAAACGAGAGCGGTGGCTTGGCATTCGTGCGCGTCGCCAGCTACCTGACGCCTCAACGCCGGACCATCGGGTACAGCGTTACCCGCGCCGGCGCTACGCGAGGCTCCGTGGATTCCCTCAAAAGATTCGGCTGGATTCCTGGTCACAAGGCCGGCCTGTTGTGGCTGGCGGCGAAGTATGGCTTTTCGGACCCATCCGTTCGAGTCGAAACAGAGGGCCTGGGCGAATATCGCTTTCAGGGGAAGACCGTACTTCTCGTGGACGAAGCTACGACCGGCGCGGGCGAACGCATCGCCGCCTTCGCAGCGGAAGAGCGATTGGCACCTGTGGTCGGTACACGAACGGCCGGCCAAGTGATTTGCAGCGATTCGAAATCGGTCGGCAACGACTTCTTCGTGAGGATTCCGAGTCGGGCCTGGTACACCCCCTCGAAACGGTTGCTGGAAGGAATTGGCGTCGAGCCAAATGTCCGCGTGCCGCAGGAGGACGTTCCGTCCCAGGATGCTCAGCTTGAAAAGGCAATGGAAGTAGCCGCAGCCCTTTGAGTGCCCGGTCGATATTCGTTGAGTTCTGCCGCCATCTTGGGCTCGATGAGGTTCGGGCCGGCAACGGCGGCCCGATCGAGCGACTGCTGCGAGGGCACTTCAACTAATCGCGCTTGATGGACGGCCACACTACGGTCGCGGGCAGTTCCAAGAGTTGACTACGCGTCGGCTTGAATGGTAGATACTACTACCGTCAGGGAGGACCTTTCCCGATGTGCCCAGCCGATGACAGCAACGTGGGTCATGTGTCAGTTCGCCAGCAGACGGTGACTCGCGCGCAATTCCATTCGCTTCTTGGGCTTCGCTCACATCCATGCCGCTGTACCTGGCCTCCAGGCATACGACCTGTGCTTGCCGAACCCCCAACTTTGGCCGGTAGTCTAGTACAATGTCGCAGTGGAAAGAGCAATTTGCGATGGCTAGCCCGCCGATTCGCATTCTGAGCGTCGAGGATCATCCGGTTTTCCGCGAGGGATTGAACACGATTATTGCGTCCCAGCCGGACATGCTGCTGGTTGCTCAGGCGAGCAACGGTGCGGAAGCTCTGGAAGAATTTCGGCGTCACCGGCCAGACATCACGTTGATGGATCTCCGCCTTCCCGGGATCGATGGCACCGACTCGCTCATCGCTATTCGCGGTGAGTTTCCCCACGCGCGCGTCATTGTTCTGACTACTTCAGACGCGGATGGCCAGATTCAACGGGCTCTCCGTTCAGGCGCCTCCGCCTACATGCTGAAGAGTATGCCCAAGAACGAATTGCTGGCTGTGATTCGCGCGGTTCACGCGGGAGGCCGGCATGTACCCTCGGAAGTGGCGGCCCGGCTTGCCGAGCACCTGGGAGACGAAGATCTCACCGATCGGGAGCTGGAAGTTCTCCGGCTCATTCGAGACGGACACCGCAACAAGCAGATCGCAGATGAGCTGTCGATCGCCGAAACCACCGTCAACTTCCACATCAAGAATCTGGTGGACAAGCTAGGCGCCAACGACCGCACGCACGCGGTCACCATTGCCGTCCGGCGTGGGCTGCTAGCCGTGGAGTGATCCTGTAGAAAACCACAGGTCTACTCCTGAAGACCTCGATGGGGCAGTCTGGAGTTTAAGCGGTGTAACATATAACGACATCGAAGCGAATCATGTTGCGACGGTTCTTGCCCGTGTTCCTAATCCTGTGGTTGCCGGCGGCGACAGGCTGGGCGCTGGATCCCGCGAGGCACATCACGCAATACGCCCATAGCGCCTGGAGGATGGAGGACGGCTCGTTCAACAGCTCGCCGTCAACAATCGTCCAGACGCCGGACGGCTACATGTGGATCGGCACTGCCGACGGGGTCATGCAATTCGATGGTGTCGCCTTCGTGCGGTGGACGCCTGGCCGTGGACAGCGGCTGCCGAACTCCGAGGTGCTTCGCCTCCGGACCACGCGCGACGGGAGCGTGTGGATCAGCGCCGTCGGCTCCCTGAGCCGGTGGCAGGAGCATACGCTCACCAATTACGCCACTGGCCCGAGGGGCGTCCCTTTGGCGGTGGCCGAGGACAACGACGGAACGGTGTGGGCCGGACAGGCCTATCCGCCGCAGGGAACCGGCGCACTCTGTGAGGTACGGGCGACGGACCTGCGCTGCCTCGGCCCCGGCGACGGCATACCATCCTTCAATGCCAACGCTGTGCTGGCGGATCGCGACGGGACGCTCTGGATCGGCGGCGACACACTGCTGCTGCACTGGGCGCATGGAGCGCCGACGGTCTACCGGCCGCCAGGGCTAGCGGCGAAGAGGGGGATGATCGGGGTTTCGGCACTCGCGCCAGCCCCGGACGGCGGAGTGTGGGTGGGTATCGGGGCTGCAGGCCCCGGCCTCGGCCTCCAGCGGCTGATCGACGGACGGTGGCAGGCGTTCGATACTCCCGTATTCCACGGCAGCTCCGTGGAGGTGACCAGGCTCTACGCGGATCGCGAAGGAGCGCTATGGGTGGGCACCTACGATCATGGTATCTACCGCATTCACGGCAGCGTCGTCGACCACATCGACCGGACCAACGGCCTGTCCGGTGACTTGGTCCACGACATCGCCGAGGATCGCGAAGGGAACCTTTGGGTGGTCACACATCAAGGCGTGGACCGCTTCGCCGACACGCCGGTCGCCAGCGTGTCCATCGCCGAAGGATTGTGCTCGATCGAAGCGTCCTCGGTGCTCGCCTCTCGCGACGGGAGCATCTGGACGGGCGGAGAAGGCGCGCTGACTCGCCTCCGGGACGGCGCTGCGACATGCTTTCGCAGCGGGCGCGAACTGCCGGGCTCGCAAGTCACCTCGTTGTTCGAGGATCATGCCGGAAGGCTCTGGGTCGGCCTCGACCAAGGCCTTTGGGTGTACGAGGCCGGCCGATTCCTTCAAGTCACCCGGCCGGACGCCCGTCCACTCGGCCTCGTTACCGGGATTGCCGAGGACACCGGGCAACATATATGGATTGCAGCGGCTGGCCCGCCACGGATCCTGATGCGTGTCGAGGGTCTCACGGTGCGGGAAGACATGCTGGAGCCGCCGATGCCGCGCCGGGTTGTGCCGGACCCCACCGGCGGACTGTGGCTCGGGCTGTTTAGCGGTGACCTGGCGCACGTCCACGATGGCAAAACCGTTGTCCACGCGCTCCCGCATTCCGGAGGCGCCGTGATCGACCAGTTGCTGCCGGAGGCAGACGGCTCGGTCATCGCCGCCGCCAGCTACGGGCTGATGGGGTGGCGGAACGGGAAGGCATTGACGCTAACGCAGAACAACGGGCTACCGTGCGAGCAGGTCTATGCCATGGCCTTCGACCGTGCGGGTGACCTCTGGCTGTACATGAACTGCGCGCTGGGCGTGCTGACCAGCGCCGACCTGCAAGCATGGAAGCAGAATCCCGATATCGCCGTCACCATACGAACCTTCGACGCGCTGGACGGCGTGCGGCCCAATCCTCCGTCTTTCGTGGCAGCGGCGCGATCAACCGATGGCCGCTTGTGGTTCGTCAACGGTTCGTCCCTTCAGGTCATCGATCCGGAACATCTCAGGCCAAACACCGTGCCGCCGCCTGTTTACATCGCACAGGTGGTCGCGGACCGCACGGTCTATTCGGCTCAGGGCACGTTGCGACTCCCTCCACTCAATCGCGATTTGGAGATCGACTACGTCGGCCTCAGCTTTGTCGCGCCGCAGAAAGTGCGCTTCCGTTACCGCCTGGATGGTCGCGACGACACATGGCAGGAGGCGGGGACACGCCGCCAGGCGTTCTACAACGACCTCCGTCCAGGGCAGTATCGTTTCCGGGTAATCGCTTGCAATAACCACGGCGTCTGGAACGAGGCGGGAGCCTCCCTCTCCTTTATCATTGCTCCCACGTGGTATCAGACGACGTCGTTCTACGCCGCTTGTATTGTCGTGGGGGGGCTGCTCATTCTTCTGCTTCACTGGCTCCGAATGCGCCAAGCCACCAATGCCCTGAGCGCCCGTTTCGACGAGCGGTTGGCGGAGCGTACTCGCATTGCCAGGGAGTTTCACGACACGCTCCTTCAGACGATCGAGGGTAGCAAGCTCGTTGCTGATGATGCGCTGGATCAGTCATCTGATCCAACCCCAATGCGGCGAACTGTTGAGCAACTGTCCGAGTGGCTGGCTCGCGCCATTGAGGAAGGACGGGCGGCGCTCCACTCGCTACGTACTTCGACCACGGAAACCAACGATCTTGCGGACGGCCTGCGTCGCGCAACGGAAGAATGCCGGATGTTCAGCCCGATAAAGACCTCCTTGGCGGTAGATGGTGAAACCAGGGAAATGCACCCCGTGGTTCGAGACGAAGTCTATCGGATTGCGTATGAAGCGATACGGAATGCCTGCGTGCACTCAAAGGCCAGTGAATTAACAGTAGAGCTGAAATACGGGCAGGACGTTTCGATCCGCGTGACCGACAACGGGGTTGGCATTCCAGCGGTGCTCATCAGCGGCGGGAAAGACGGACATTTCGGTTTGCGAGGAATGCACGAACGGGCCGGCCGCATAGGGGGAAAGCTGAAGGTCGCCAGCTCCGCGAATTCCGGGACAGAGATCACTGTCGTCATTCCTGGACGAGCCATTTTCCTTCGCCCCGATAACTCCTTGATCGAAAAGCTTGCGTCCGTGTTTCGCGGGACAAAATGAATCCCTCTTTATCCGCGACACCCCAGCCACTCTTCAATAGTCCCAAACCTGAAGAAAAACACAGGTCCGTCTCTGTAGATTCCAAGGTTTCTCGAAATCCAGGATCCGAATACCATAGTCGCAGTTGGCAGACTTTAGGTTTTGGCAATCGATGAAGAGGAGGGGCTCCGATGAAGAATAACGCAAACCCGATAGGCGTCGGAACGCGAATCAGTGCGCTGGCGCTAATGACAGTCATGTTAGGCACAGGAGAAAACACTATGGCACAAACAAACACATCGACGCATGTAAAGAATATCGTTCTTGTCCACGGCGGTTTTGTGGACGGGTCCGGTTGGGCGGATGTCCACAAGGCTCTGAAGAAGGAGGGCTACACGGTCTCGATCGTCCAGAATCCGACCATCTCGCTGGCGGACGACGTGGCAGTCACCAGGCGTGTGATCGACGCCCAGAACGGTCCCGTGATTCTCGTAGGTCACTCGTATGGCGGAGCCGTGATCACGGAAGCGGGCAACCATCCTAAGGTCGTTGGCTTGGTCTACGTCACTGCGTTCGCTCTGGACAAAGGCGAATCGGTGGCGTCGCTCATCAAAGATCCACCGCCCGGCGCGCCCGTTCCGCCAATCCTGCCGCCTCAGGATGGATTCCTGTTCCTCGACAGGGCCAAGTTCCCGGCCGCATTCGCCGGGGACGTGAGTTCAGAGGCTGCCTCGTTTATGGCCGACTCCCAAGTCCCGTGGGGTCTGGACGCGCTCAATGGCGCGGTCACCCAGGCGGCGTGGAGAACCAAGCCAAGCTGGTACCTGGTCTCGACCGAAGACAAAATGATCCCGCCCGATGCCCAGCGGGCGATGTCCAAGCGGGCCGGCGCCACGGTTGTGGAGGTCAAGGGCAGCCACGCCGTGTATGTGTCGCAGCCGCAGGCCGTCGCCCACTTCATCGAAAAGGCAGCAACAGGTGCCTTGGCGGCAGCGAAAGATAGAATTGTAGCGGATGGATTGGCCGCCGCAAAATAGGCTAGCGGATTACAGGATTCGACCAAGAGGAGGCTTCGGGGGGCGCCGAGTGCACTTACGAAGCTTCCTCTTTGGCTGGAGGTCTGGCGGGCCCAAAGTGAAGAACCAAAGACGTACGGTTGGAGTAGCAGTGCCCAGAAACTGAATTTGGTCGAGTTCTCCGCTGGCAAGATGGCATAAGCGAGCGCATGTCCGCCGTAGGTCATGCGGCGCGAGTTTCTGGATGCCTGCGCGGCTGGCCGCTTCCTTCACGACCTCCCACAGCACCTTCGGAGTCATGCCGTTTTCCCAAGCAACAAACTTACTTTCCTGTTGGCGAGTACCCATCGGTGAGCGTCTTGAGAAACGTCACCAACAAGTCTTCCTGCTTGTCGCTCAGCTTCAAATTGCCGAGTTGTCTCCGATTCATCGTCTCGGGATTCTCGGGCGCAGGCCAGCACGATACTTTCTCGCCGCGATCTCCCGGCTTGCACGCCGGCAGCGAGTCGCGGGTGTTGTAGAAATGGACCACCTCCTTAAGCGATTTAAGGTATCCATTGTGCATATATGCCTTCACGAAATCGGGACGCGGGCGCATGTCCACATTCCGGAGCGTCGTCGTTTTGAACTTCCCTAGATAAGACTTGGCCATCGCCGCCCACTCGCGATTAGGATTTAGCGGGCCGGCAAGGAAGCCACCTACGCCCGGGTCCAGGTACGTGAGTCCGTCCCGGTTTGCTATGTAGCCGAATCGGTCGGGGGATCTCTCTTGATAGAAAGGGAGGCCCGGGTTTCGGGGCACGCCCAGGTTGGAGGCAGTAAAGTCCGTGAACAACGGCTCCTCGCCTGGCCCCCCGTCACGGTGGCATTCG
>Ga0209067_10000706_pt1 | contig 21059 bp, 17 predicted proteins | sample ColStrG_CSR_2013_FD_187199 | JGI IMG/M metagenome (GOLD analysis project Ga0209067, IMG submission 187199) | Freshwater sediment microbial communities in response to fracking from Pennsylvania, USA - Cold Stream Run_MetaG_CSR_2013 (SPAdes)... | ecosystem: Environmental > Aquatic > Freshwater >...
CTGATGAAGAGATCGACGCACTCCCCGCCGCAACCGATCCACCCACCGGCAAAGGCGCATTCCCCGCATGCGCGGCAGTTGCGAGACCAAGCATGCCAAACCCAGCGATAGTATATCGCACCGTTTCTCGACCGAACTGCCTCCCCAAGCTTGTCCCCGCACGCAAAATGCTGCGCATGTTTTTCTTGGTTGTCATGCTCTGCTTGTTCATTTCGCCCTCATTCACATCTAAATAATTGGCATAATATGATGCCACCTCTACGCGGCGGATCAGCCTAGGTTGTGCGGTTTAGAGCGTCGCATTTTCACCGTATGCAGCCTGATCAGGCTACAAATGTAAAAAATTATTTACTCTGTTGTAGCAGAAAACTAATCTTTTCTCGGCATTTTTAATTCCGCGTAGCCCAAAAGGGGGGCATAAATGTAATATGACGATGGTATTGATATGCTCGCGAGTCGCGCACAACATTGAATCAAAAGCCAGAGCTTGAAATGAACCTGACGCCATCAGCCCGTACTTTAAATCATGTCTCCGCAGCACATATCATTGAGGTGGGTGTCGTGGAGGATGACCCGGCCTGTCGTGGACTTTTGACGCATGCCATTATGGCCTGCGATGACATGCGCCTGGTTTGGCAAGCGGCCACTCTCGCTGAGGCAAGGCGGTATCTGGCGAGGTCCATTGATGTATTGTTGGTCGATATTGGCTTGCCTGATGGCACGGGGCTGGAATTGATTGCTGATATAAAGGCGCATCAACCCGAGTGCTTAGTGATGGTCAGCACGATGTTTGGTGACGACAATAATTTGCTTTCTGCGATCAGCGCGGGGGCGCTTGGCTATTTGTTGAAAGATGTATCGGCGACTGAAGTGGTTGAAGAAATTCGCAGCTTACATGCGGGCGGCAGCCCCATCAACCCGATGATGGCGCGCAAGCTGCTGAGCCAAAAGCCCGCACCAATCGTAGCCGCAAAATGCGCTGATGACGCACGGGGGCAGAATGAAGAAGATAGTGTTGAAATGGGACGCCGCGCGCTTGGCCTCTCGCATCGAGAGACCGAGGTTCTGCAATTGGTGGCACGCGGCTTTATTTTAGATGAAGTTGCCTCGCGCATCGGCATCACCCGGCATACGGCACGAAGCTATGTGCGCCGGATATACCAGAAGCTTGAGGTGGGCAGTCGGGCAGAGGCTGTGCGCGTCGCGGCTGACAGTGGTCTCTTGACAGAGAGGTGAGCCGATCTGACAATCAGCCTATGGGGATTTTGGGTCGGCGTATAATAATCGCACTCAGCGCAGTACTGGCACTTTTTGCAATTCTGTTGACGATTGCGATCATGGCCGATGGATCTGTGATAGAACAACTTGTGGTGCGACCGTCCGACGCGCAGCGCATTATGCAGGCTCAGCGCTGGATTTCACCGAGCATAATTTGGGAGCCTCCAGCGTCCATCGACACGGCAGATGATGCGGTTGCGGCGCAACACAATTGGGCGCAGGTTAAACTTCCAGATTCCCGTTTAATGCACAGTTCGCAACCTAAGACGGTGCGCAACGGCAATCGAACATTACCCACCCCACCACTGGTCGTTTGGTATAAAATTGCCTTTGACGCAGTGCCCGCAGGCAGCCCTGATCTGCGTCAAATATATCTTCCGCGCGTCTTCAGCGAGGGCACTGCCGCGCTCTATGTCGATGGGCGGTTGGTCTGGCACACGCCGATGCGGTATCTGTTTAACCCCTACAACAAGCCAGTTCTCGTGACTTTGGATGAGCAGCGCGCACCCGATCAAGCGCGGCCTCACATCATTTACATACGGCTTGCAGCGCGCGAGTCCGATGGCGGGGCACTTTCCGCAATATGGCTGGCACAGAGCAATAGCCTGACTCGTGCGTTTTTGGCGCGGGACTTCCTACAAGTCGGGGCCCTCGAATGGACCTGGTACAGCTACTGGGTGCTGGGCGCGCTTTCGTTTGTCATTTGGATCAGGCTTCGCGGCACGCGGGAATCCGGTCTCTATTTTTGGTTCACGGCGACAGCTTTGTTGGCGTTTGTGCCATCGTTGACGCAGCTATCAAGCGATTTTGCTGCTGTTCCTGACGATATTTTACTGTGGCTGTGGATTACAGGGGGCTATCTCCTGCTTATCTGCGATATCAAATTTTCAGCAGAGATTTTCGGCAAGCGTCAGCCCATTTTTGAGCGGCTTGCAGTTATCGTTGGGCTGTCGGGCGCGACCTATGTAAGCATATTCATTGCGCTCAATTCCCAAAAAATGCTCCCAAATGTAATCGCTGAACATGTTTTATTATTGCTTATCATTCCGTTCTTTCTTCAGTTTTCCTATCTGTGTCGTGCAGCATTTTTGTTTCGAACCCGACGGACATTAGTCATTTTTGCGCTTAGTGTGTTTGCCTTGATAGCACTCTATCACGACCTTCATTTTGGGGGACATGCGGGCGGCGCCGAAGATTTACCCTGGCAGCCCCTCAACCTACCGACCAGTTTTATAGCCTATATTGTCATTCTCTTTCGTTCCTATGTTCGTTCGATTGAGGCCGCCGATAACGCGACTATCGCGTTGCAGCAGGCGTTGCGTGCCAAAGAGGCAGAACTGGGCGAGCAGCACCAACAACTTATGCGCATTCAGCAAGAACATACCCTAACCACTGAACGCCAACGAATGATGAAAGAGATGCACGATGGCATTGGCCATTCGCTCGTCTCCGCGCTCAGTTTTGTGCGCCACGGGCAAAAGGACCCCAAAGTGCTGACGAACGTTTTGGAAGAATGTATTGATGACCTCAAGCTCTCGATAGATTCGCTGGAGCCCACTGTAGATGATTTGCTCCTTCTGCTCTCCAGTTTGCGCTATCGCCTCGGCTCGCGGTTGGAGGGGAGTGGCATTAAGCTGCATTGGGAGGTGACTGACGTGCCACCGCTCCCCTGGCTTGATCCGCAATATGGCATGCACATTTTGCGCATTCTTCAAGAAATTTTGACCAACCTGCTCAAGCATAGCGGTGCGGACACCTTGCATTTCACCACGATCACTCACACACGTGCTGAGCGAGCGGGGGTGCTGATTTGTATTGAGGATAACGGCAAGCCTTTCACTTTGCCGCCCTTGGGAAAAATCCAACCCGGACGCAAGGGATTAGGGAATGTCATCAGTCGTACGGAAATGTTGCAAGGCCATTGCCAGTGGCAGCCACTAAAGGCGGGCAATCGATTCACGTTATGGGTTCCACTGGTACGATCAGTTGCGTAAAATGACGTTGTTGATTTCCATTTAGATTGACCCTTTAGGGGCATAATTTCCATCGAGAAGTGACCCATGTTTCAACCCTGCTCCAGCGGAACAACTGGAGGGAACATGGTGCGCAAGTATCTACGCGGCGGGGAGGGGGAATGACGGTGCCAGTTTACTAAATACACCAATTACACCATACACCGATCACGTCCCGCCACCCCCGTTTGATCCTGCCCGATATGCCCTACCATGTCACGCAGCGCGGCAATCGGCGGGAATTACGGTGACAGGTGCGATAACCCCTAAATAGCTTGATGCGCGGGATTACGCACGAGGGGCGCGATATTGACAATTTACCCATTTGGTGATATTGAAGCCTCAGATTGGAGGTGTAGTTGTGAGACATGCGGAGTTTTTTGTCGGTGGTGCGACGGACGCCGCCACCACAAGATATAGAATCTCTCCCCCTGTTTGGGTGTCAACTTTGTCAACTTAGCGCTAGATATTGGGGCTGGTCGATCATCGGTCTCAATCGCTGGGGATGTTCGCGACATCGTGAGGGTGGCGCCAGTGCCTGCGCGAACAATTGCACGCTCCTCACCGACCTGATGGAGAAACGTGTCCTACACCGCCTTCAAGAACGGATGCTCGATCCAGAACTCGTCCGCATCCATGTTGAGGACTATCAGACTTTCGTGACCAAAAATATGGAGAGGTTGAGCGTCCGGTTGTGAGATAAGTTGCCATTTGGCCTTCAAATTTCTGCACAGATTTCACCGTCCGCTTAGCGCCCAAAATGCTGGTTTTGAGACCAATGGCCATGCTCCAAACCAGTCGTTCGGGACAATTGCCCTACCGCTTTATTTCACCCGTTTCGTTGTCCAACTTTTCTATCGCTGATGACCTGCCACTGAACTTTCATCCAGTCGCGATTAGAGCCTCGTCGTTGTTTACGCCAATTGGCGTGAGTTGAGCAACGGGCTCAGGTGCGACGCCATCACACAGCATAGCGGCTGAGCCTGTTACGGTGATCCGGGCGGCATATTCCGCCGGAGTTAGGTAACCGAGGGACGAATGCGGTCTCTCGATATTGTAATCTTTAGCCCAGTCATCAATCACACAGCGCGCATGATCGAGGCCGTGGAACAGTGTCTCGTTGAGCAGCTCATCACGCATCCGACCATTGAAGCTTTCGCAGAATCCGTTCTGCATCGGCTTGCCCGGCGCAATGTAGTGCCATTCGACCTGATGGTCTTTTTGCCAAGCCAGCATAGCGTTAGATGTGAACTCGGTGCCGTGGTCGGATACAATGATCCCTGGCTTGCCACGACGAGCGATGATCTCAGTCAGTTCACGCGCCACACGACGGCCAGAAATAGACGTGTCAGGTATCGCGGCCAAACACTCATGCGTGACATCATCAAGGATGTTGAGCACGCGGAACCGACGGCCACAGGCGAACTGATCGTGGACAAAATCCAGTGACCAACGTGCATTGGGCCGTGCTTCCACAAGAAGCGGCGCTCGCGTGCCAACTGCACGCCGTCGTGAGCGCCGTTTACGCACCGTCAGACCTTCCTCGCGGTATAATCGATACACCCGATTGATCCCTGATGGTTCACCCTCGCGTCGCAGCAGAATGAACAATCGCCGGTAGCCGAAGCGCCTGCGCTCATTAGCAAGGTCACGCAATCTGTTGCGCAGTTCCGTCTCCGGCGGGCGACATGACTGGTAGCGAACCATCTTGCGGTCTGCATCAATCATCCGGCACGCCCGTCGCTCGCTGACATCAAGCACAGCTTGAAGATGCGCGATCGCCTCACGCTTCGCGGGCTCGCCTTTGTCCTCGGACCAATGGCGTCCAAAGGCTCCCCGTTACCACTTTTTTGCCAGCAGATCCTTCAGACCCGCGTTATCCAGCATTGCATCGGCAAGAAGCCGTTTGAGTTTGGCGTTCTCGTCCTCCAGCGCCCGTAGACGCTTGGCTTCCGTAACCTCCATGCCACCATACTTGGCTTTCCAGTTGTAAAGCGTCGCCTCCGACACACCATGCTTGCGAGCCAGATCGGCGGTCTTCGCGCCCGCCTCAGCCTCTTTCAGCACGCCAATAATCTGTTCCTCAGCAAATCGTATCCGCTTCATTCGTCCATCCTTTCATAAGGCGGACTCTAATCACTTCTGGAGGAAATTACTCGTGGCAGGTCAGAGGACAGACAATTTGGGGCTGTAACGGCACGTAGAGCCTGCCCGACGCCTCAAATGACAGGCACCAGCGATTTGCCTTCCACAACCTGTTTGCAGGCCCTCTAGAACCCCGTCTGGCGTCCCTCCGGCACGTAAATGCCGCCGGATCCGACTCTTTGACATCCTTCTCGCAAACCTACAAAACGGCGACCTGTTTGACCATTTCCACAGTCCTGTGGAAATAATCCGCGCGTCGCCGCCGCAGAAAACTGGCGATTTGCTCACATTTCCGCATTTATGTGGCGGTTTCCGAGAAAGTGCGGTGATTTCCAACAAATGTTGGAAACACCTGATTATTGGCCCGAATTCGTTTCCACACATGTGTGGAAACATTCTTTTCACGCATCTCAGTAAAAAGGAGCCATATAGGATATAAACATACTTAATTCCAAGTGTTAATGGTCGGTGAGTAGCCTCACCCCGCGCCTTCAACCCTGTGGCATTGATTATTGGATATGGAGGTTCCTGACACGCTGACCGAGGGATGCCCCTGGCCAATCCCGCGGGCCAGCATGGTTACAATCCCCCAGCAATAGCTGTTTGTCGTTTCCAACATTTGTTGGAAATCCAGCGTACAAGAATAGCGCGCGTAACTGCGCGTTTACCGATTATTTCCAAGAAAGTGTGGTGATTTCCAACAAATGTTGGAAACGCCAATATCGGCTGCGAGCTCCATTTCCGCACGTGTGTGGAAACAAATATCCGACCATCTCATCGCGTCTGGAGCTGCCATTCGGGCTGAACTCACCGACCATTAACGATTACGCGAGGCGGCTCGCGCGGGGGCACTCAGCGTCATCCAGTTGTTGAGAAGGCACTACGCTCGCACAACCTTGCGGCAGCTCTGACATGGAAAGATTGCGCACATTGGTGACACGCTTGGTAACTTTGGTGCCCGGTCGCCTTCCGGCAATGACTAGCGGGACGTTCCAGTTCATCACGTCTAAGCGCGGCTTGCCATCACCATGACGTATAATCATGCCCGCGCGCCACGGCCAGACGTCGGCCCTCGCATTACCGAGCACCGGATCGAGCGACCAGCTGATGTAGTCGCGCCATGTTTGCAGCGTGGCCATCGCCTCCGGCTGGTTGGCGCAATGATTGCACATGCACGTTATTTTGTCACCAGGAGCCGCGCCAAATCAACCCATCCTGAACCGCAGGTGCCGACATTTGCAGGAGCACGAAGTCGAAAAATGCACATTGCGGCGTTGATCACCAACCGCGTCGTTGACGCGCTCTGCGATCGGCCTCAATGGCATTGCCCGTGCCACCGACTACTCCGCCCAGAATGTAAAGTGCCGCAACAATCGCGAGGATCACGACCCCGAAATAGGCCAACACTGCGAACAGCGGCAACTGGATACACGTACCGCCGATGCCATAACTGAGATTTGTGCGTTTGATGTTCTTCCACACGATATAGCCCAAGCCAGCCACGCCCAGAGCGGCCAATACAATCGGATTGCTGAGCTCGCCTTCCGCTTTGATCGCCGCGAGATACCAACTGATGTCACCGGAAAGGGCGAGATAGGCAATTGTCGTGATGAGGAAAGAGGATTTGGTGAAGAAGGCGTGGTCAAATTTGGCGAGGCAATGTTCGTTGAATTTACGCATGCCGGTGAATGCACCGACGATGGCGCCAAGCGCGACGAGGATGAGAATAATGGCCATGAGTGAAGTCCTATAAAATTCAGAATTGAGAAAATTTCTTGGGGCTTGCGCGTCGACATCGGCTTTGAGCTGTTGATCGCGCACACGGATCAGCAATGTCTCCGCCTTCAACTCCAAGATATTGATGGGCTTACTCTCCTCTAAAACCGCGTAGTAACGGCCATCGTCATACCCCGTGGGATCGCAGGGACGGACCGTTTTTGGGCACCACGCAAAATAGCCCTTATTCTGGAAGATGGGCGGCAGTGGATCACTCGGCCCATATTTTGCGACAACCCGATTATAGAAATCATTCAGGTTGGAGCGTGTGGTGTCGATGTTAAACCTGACATGCGCCACGACCGGTCCGCGCGGGGTTGCAATAAACCCAACCCCAAGCGTTTCGCCATTGGGACCGCCGTAAAACCAGCTGCTTGGTGTCACCTCTTTGTCGGAATAGCTTCGTTGAGGAAACCGAACGGGATCGCGTTCATGGAGGGCGTCGGCCAGTCGTCGGGTATAACTGCTCCTATTTTGCGTATTCGTGCGTGTATAGCCCTTACCAGTCAGTGCCTGCACCACTTCGGTCGGCGTCATTCCGAGCCGGATGCCACTGATATCCCGTTCGGGGATGAGGTCGATACCGACCAGCATAATGTTGGGGCCAGACGAAATTGCACTCGCCAAGGCATGGTGTGCCGCGCGTGGTGCCGCTTTCACCGCGTCCCAAGCGCCGAGTCCGGCCATGCCGATGCCGGATCTCGACAGCCCGAGCAGCGTTCCAAATTCACAATTCAACCAAAAATCGCTTTTCACACGCATACCATTCTCCTCGCGCCAATGGCGCATACGGCGGCGCGCGATGCGGATGATGCTTGAGAAATCCCAGACCGGCGCCATTTTTGATGAAGAGGCACCGGCCCAAGCCGGACGCTAGTAACTCCGCGCGAACACAGAGCGCCGCCGCGTTAGGCAAAGCCCTGGACATATGACGGCCACCCGGCCGAATTGCTTCGACCGGCGTCTATGACTTGAGGTTACTAAGCCCCCACTGACTCTCGCCAGAGTAACGTCAGCCGAAACTGAAGCTGCCCCGAACACGGGCAATTCGGCGTCGCAGCGCAAGATGAATGTGTGAAATGATCCCCGACGCTCCGGATTGGAGGATAGGAATTCGGAAATCCGTAGCAATATTGCGGAATGCCACAGGATTTAGTTGAGGCCATCCACCATGCCAATTCGGCCACTTGGGCTCGCAGAATAGTGAGCTCTGCGCTTTCAAATTAATGCCGTGCCATGATTTTGTTGTTCGGGCTAATGTCCGGATCGGAGAAACGCTGCCGTTCAGGCCCCAAAATATAGCCCATTTTCCCGCGTCCGCTTAGCGCCCAATGTGCCGGTTTTTGCGCACAAATGTTATGCCCGACTGCGGACTCTTCTTACGAGGTCTGCGAACTGGTCTCATTCAAATTATGATATGTTTACATGCTAGATCGGCAAAGGTCATCTATCTGTGTTTCGCGCTGGCACCAGCTTTTTGATTTCCCGTCAAGTTTTCAACTCGAACCCTTTTTTGGGGCGATTGGGTCCAAGATACGCGCGGCATTGCGGGCTTTGGGCTGCCCAACATAAAACGAGAGGTGTATAACCGCCTCGCTCATTTCCTCTATCAGCAGTCCATTCGTCAGGCCGAAGCGCGCTTGAGTGAGCAAAGAGTCATGTGTCCCCTCAGCGATGACCGACGAAAGTGTGACAAGGCTTCTGTCTCTGGGAGAGAGTTCCCGGCGCTGCCACAAATCATCTTGGATGACTCTATCGGTGCATTCGGCGAGCGCCATCGAAAACGCACCCATTGCTGGGAAGGCAACTTCCTCAGTGACCTGTTGATCATGGGGCGGCATGTAGTGAGCAGTCGATTGACCACTTTTTGCCGGATCTATGCCGCGCGCCTCCAGCACTTCACGTACAACCTTGATTGCTGACATCGCGCACGGCCAGCCAGCATAAAAGGCGAGATGAGTAACGATTTCGACGATCTCAATGTGGGTAACCCCGTGATCGAGCGCACGATTCAAATGCCCGGTCAATTGCGCCATCTGGTAGCCTGTAATCAGCGCAGCGACGGTGACAATGCTGCGGTCCCGCCGTGACAGGCCGGGGCGGTTCCATATTTGGTGGAACAGCACATGGTCTGAGTACCAGCCGAGCGCGGGTGCCGCCTCATGAACATGATCTGGCGCGACACGGGGTACGTCGCTATCGGTAGCGTTAAGGCTCTCAGTCACGGCTTATTCTCGTCAAAAATTGCGGCTTTCAGCCCCTCCCGCGCACAGACTTCATCGTTCGTTCGGGCACCACCCACGGCAATCGCTCCCACAAGTTTTCCATCGCGAAAAAGAGGCAGCCCACCGGGGTAAAAGAGGAAACGTTTGTCCTTGCCATATTGTGCGGCAAAGGCGGGATCGGTTGTCAGGCGCTTTTGCAGCGCGGCGCTGGACGTTTTGAATTCCAGAACTGCTGCGGTTTTCTGTGGTGCGGTTTCCAGCCCGACGATCCGCGCGTTATCGCTGGAGAAGGTCGCACGGAGTGAACCATCCGCGTCGACGATGTTAACTGTGGCGGGAAAACCAAGTTTTTCACACGCATCAAGCGCACGTTGCGCCATCGCATTCACCTGCTGTCGGGTTAATAACGCCGGGGAAATGGGGCGCATATAGGGTGGCTCGGCTTGAGGCGCTGGCGTCGGGTCAGCACTCGCGGAGCTGACAAATGTGAGCGCGGCAACGAATAATGACGTTAGAAATTTCATCTCAACTCTCCCGACCAACAACCGACTCAATTCATCACCAGCAGTCGCTCTTCGGTCATATCTTTGATCGCATATTTAGGCCCCTCGCGGCCGATGCCGCTGTCCTTAACGCCGCCATAGGGCATTTGATCCGAGCGCCAGCGCGAGGTGCCGTTGACGATGACGCCACCGGTGCGGATATTGCGGAAGGCGGCAAGCGCAAGGTCGAGCGAATTGGTGAAAATGCCGCATTGGAGACCGTAGGGACTTTGGCTAATCGCCTCGAAAATCGGCTCGATGTCGGTGAAAGGTTGCACGGTCATCGCGGGCCCGAACACCTCCTCACAGACAACATCCATGGTGGGATTTACGTCTGACAGCAACGCGGCACCGAGTTGCGCGCCTTGCCGCGCGACGCCGCAGATCAGTTTAGCACCTGACGACACAGCGCGCTCCACCATCGCTTCTACGCGACGGGCGGCCGCTTCATCGATCAGCGTGCCGACTTCGGTTGTGGGATCAAGCGGGTCACCAAAGCGGATCGCCCGCGTTTCCTGTTCGACCAAAGCCATGAACGGATCATAGACCTTATGCGCCACATAGACGTTTTGCACTGAGATGCAGCTTTGCCCTGCGAGCAAAAAGCCATTGCGTGCGCAGGCTTTAGCGGCAGCGGCGATGTCGGCATCGTGATGCACAAATGTCGGTCCGACACCACCGAGTTCGAGCGCCACGCGCTTCATGCCAACACTGGCCTTGATGATCTTGCCAACAGGGATCGAGCCTGTGAAACTGACGAAATCGACACGCGGGTCTGACACCAATTGCGCGCCAATAGCATCGCCGTAGAGCGTGTTGAGTGCGCCGTCGGGCACGCCCGCTTCCAGAAACGCTTCGACAAACAGATGAAAGCATAGTGGCGCTTTGGGAGATGGCTTGATGACAATGCTGTTGCCCGCCGCCAGCGCGGGGCCAATCTTGTGCGCGGCGAGGTTTACTGGCCCATTGAACGGAGTAATTGCCGCGACCACGCCAACCGGAAAGCGCATCACCAGGCCGATCTTGCCCGCCCCAATTGCCGAGGCATCCATCGGCACATGCTCGCCCTCAATGCGCACTGCTTCCTCGGCGCAAAGCCGCAACGTGTCTGACGAGCGCGCGACCTCCGTGACGCAATCATTGATGCATTTGCCGGTTTCGCGGGCCATGACGCGGCCAATGTCCTTGGCGCGCGCTTCCACAATGTCAGCCGCACGACGAAGCATCGAAGCGCGTTCGTAGCCGGGCATCTTCACCATGATGCGCGCGCCAGCAACGGCCGCATTCAGCGCATCATCGCAATCCTGTGCGGTCGAAACCGGCGCTTGGCCGACGAGCGCGCCTCTAAAGGGATCTCGCACATCAGACATCACCAGCGCATCGCGCCAAGCGTTGCCAATCCGTGATCGGGCGATGACGGGCGCTTCTGATGTGTCGTGTCCAATTTGCATCATCGTCTCCAGTCAGCTTAAGCCGCTTCCGTCAAAAGCGAAGCGCGCTGCAAAATCCGCTCCGCCATGCGTTTGTGCGCCATATCGATCATTTTGCCATCCAGTCGCGCAACACCCGCATCGGCGAGCAGACTCACAACTTGCCGCGCCCAATCAATCTGTTCCGGGTTGGGCGTCAGCAGGTTGTTGATGACCTCCACTTGCGCAGGGTGGATCGCCGCCTTTGCTGTGAAGCCATCACGTAGCCCGTCCAAAATCTCGCGTTCCAGCCCCTCAAGGTCACGGAAATCGGAGTAGACCGCATCCACCGCGACAATGTCCAGCGCGCTCGCAGCATAGAGGCATTGCGAACGCGCATATTGATATTGAAATGTATAACTGCCACCGCCATCACGGTTGGCATTCGCGCCCAACGCTGCCGCCAAATCCTCGCTGCCCCACATCGCGCCCCAAAGGCGTGGCGGTGGGCGATGATGCGCAATGCTCAGATTGAGCGTGGCCGCAGCGGTTTCGGTCGCAACCGGCAAGGTGCAGATCGCCCCCGGTTCCAAGCCTTCCCGCGCTTCGAGGACGTCGAGACAATAGGCCAGCCGCTCCAATTCGTGGACGCCACCACATTTGGGCAACACAATACCATCAGGCTTGCCGCCGGCGATTGACGCCAGATCACCATTTGACAGGTCAGTGTCAAAGGCATTGATTCTGACGAATACGGTTTTTCCGCCCCTGTCAGCGTGATCGAGCGTCTCGCGTACGACGTCGCGAGCCTTGAGCTTGGCATCCGGCACCACAGCGTCTTCGAGATCGAGGATGACTGCATCAGCCGCCGACACCAGCGCCTTGGCCGCCAACTTCGCATTGTCGCCCGGAACAAAGAGTAGCGAACGCAGGCCCGCGCGCACCATTAGAAGCTGCCCATCCCCAAAAAGCCATCATCGGGGAAGAAGTCGTAAACGCGCTTGCCGACCAGGTCTTTGAGCGTTTCGGTCGTGCCACCACCCAATGTGCCGTAGCGGGCACCCCGATAGAAATGTGACACGCGATATTCATCGGTAAAACCATAGCCGCCGTGCACCTGAAGCGCTTCGCTCGTCACCTTGATGGCCATCTCGTTGACGTGCATCTTGGCAATGCCCGCGAGATAGGGATCGGGGAACGGATTGGCCGAGGCGGCGGCGCGATACAGCACCGACCGGGCCACCTCAATGTCGCGATACATCTCGGCGATTTTCCAGCGCATGCCCTGCATCGTGCCAATGGGCTTGCCAAACACTTCGCGATCACGGGAATAGCGCACGGCCTCCTCAAACGCGCCTTCAGCCAGCCCGAGCGAAACCGAAGGGTTCATGCAGCGCTGCGTGTTGAAGGCGTTCAGCAGCTTTTTGAAGCCGTCTTCTTTGATGATAAGATTCTCTAATGGAAGCTCCACATCATGGAACTGGATTTCCGAAAGAAGCTCGCCGCCCATTGTGTGGTAGCGCGCCGTTACTTCAAAGCCCGGTGTTTTGGGATCGACCAACACACAGCCAATTCCAGCGCGCCCAGGCGTGCCATCGACGCGGGTGAACACGATGAAGCAATGTGCCTCATCGGCTCGGCTGATGAGCGTCTTGGTGCCGTTGAGCACCACCCGATCACCTTTAATCACGGTGTTGGTCTTGTAGTTGGCGACATCCGTGCCAGCGTGTGGCTCGGTCATGCAAATCGCGAGAATGGTCTCACCCGTCACCACGCCTGAGAGAAACTTCCGCTTTACGTCCTCGGGGGCATAGACCGAGATAATGCGATTTTGCGCGCCCATCGCGCTCATCACCGCCATCGATGTGGCATAGCAAACCTTCGCAATCTCTTCGAGCACCAGCACGCAATCGAGCACCGGTAGGCCCAGCCCGCCATATTCTTCGGGCACAGCCATGCCAAGAACGCCAATTTCCGCCAGATCCTTGATATTCTCATGGGGGAAGGTACCATCCTGCCACTTGGGCACACGCGCATGAAACTTGTCACGCGCGAGCTGCCGCACCGTTTCCACCATTGCACGTTGATCGGCAGTGAGTTCGAGCTTCATTTGCAATTCCTCTTAATGATTTATATTCTTATAGCCTCAATTAGGAGGGGATTGCAAGTTGCTCTCGCTATCGCGCGCGCGCCGGGGAACGGAATGCGATGCGCTCAGCGCCGCTTTTCGCTCGATCCTTGGCGCGCGCCTTCAGCAACATGTCCAATTCACCGAGATGATAATTCATCAGCCCTTGTGCGGCGTTGGCATCACGGTTGCGACAGGCATCCAAAATGGCCTGATGCGCTTGGATGATATGGGTCAGGTTCTTGTCGGAAAATTTGATATTTTCGTTTTCACCGCTCGCGAGCGTGTGGATGGTGAGCCAATAGACTTCGAGAACCGGATTATGCGCCGCGCGCGCGATGATGCTGTGAAACTCGCGATTTTCACGAAACAGCACCTGAATGTCGTTCTTTCCCGCTTCCAAGCGATCAATAGAGGCCTGCATTTCGTTAAAATCATCTTCGGTGCCGTTCAACGCCGCTTCGGCAACGAGTGCTGGTTCAATCGTCATGCGGGCGCGCAGAATTTCAAACAATGGCACATTGTGCAGCCGCAGGAACACCGACAGGGTATGCGCGAGAATATCTATGCTGGGCTTGGCGACCAAAATGCCCCCTTTGGGGCCAGGACGCAGCGATATTACGCCTTGCGACTCGAGAATACGCAGACACTCCCGTAATGTGGGGCGGCTGACATCATATTGCTCCAGCAGTTCCGCCTCAGTGCCGAAAGAGCTGCCCGGATGGAGGTTTTGTTGCACAATCCGATCCAGCAACAAACGCGCGACCTGTTGCGACTTGTTCGTAAACTGGGAAGGTCTGGTCTCGTTCATGCGTGATCCGATCATTCAACTAAAATTTGGTGGGCGCCGCTCAGCGAATGCGGCTAAGCCTTCTTTATAGTCTTCTGAGGACAGGATTGTCACGATCGCCTTCCGCTCCAGCTCCAGGCCTTCGCGGAGGCTCACGTCCAACCCGTTATACACCACGCTTTTCAACATAGCAGTGGAGGTGCGAGAGCGGCCAGCGAGCGACTCGGCAAATGCAAGTGTGTGGCGTTCTAGATCGTCTGGGGTGTGCGTGCTGTTGACCAACCCCCACGCTGCGGCGGTGTCGGCCGTGATCGGTTCTCCGCTATACATGATCTCCAGAGCGCGGGCGGTGCCGATGAGGCGCGGCAACCGCTGCGTTCCGCCCGCTCCCGGCATCGCACCAATTCGTGCCTCGGTCAGGCCAATTTTGGCGTCTGATGAAGTGAAGCGGATGTCACACGCGAGCGGCAGCTCAGTTCCGCCACCCATCGCTATGCCATTGATCGCGGCGATGGTGGGTATCGGGAGCGCGGCAATCTCATCCGCAAGCGCGCTGATCGCCCGATTATGCGCATATTTCTGCGCATCGGTCATCGTTTTGCGTTGTTTGAGATCGGCACCCGAGCAAAAACCCGGCTTCGTCGCCGCCAGAACCATCACACGGGCACCTTCGCCCACGATCAACGCGACAGCGCAGCGCAAATCATTAACGAGTTCGACGCTCAAAGCGTTATACGCTTCCGGACGGTTGAGCCGCAGGACGCAAATGCTAGGCTGCGGCCATTCGACCAAGAGTGGGTCTGATTGGCTCATTTTCAATTGCCTCCGCTTGCTTCAAATCTGCGCTCTAGCGCGTCACGAAACGCTGGATGCGCGATTGCGGCCAATGCTTTTGCTCGCTCGGGAACATCCAGCCCCCAAAGCTCCGCGACACCATATTCGGTGACCACGAGATCAACGTCGGAACGGGCAGTCGTGATCGGCTGACCCGCTAAATCCGCAACAATTTTTGAGTGCTTGCCGTCGGGCGTCGTTGACGCCAGCGCGATGATCGAGCGGCCACCCGGTGACAGGCGCGCGCCACGCACAAAATCGACTTGCCCACCGACCGCGCCAACATAACGTCCGCCCGCCATCTCCGCATTCACTTGACCGGAAAGATCGATAGCAATGGCCGAGTTTACGGTGTGAAACGCATTGAGCTGAATCATCGTCGACGCCGCGTGGGTGTAGGCCGCGCGCCGCATATGCAGCGAGGCGTACTCATGTGCGAAGTCGAACAGCCGCCGCGTGCCGAACAAGCCGCCGGTTACCGATATACCTTCATCAATCCCCTTGAAGCGATTGGTGATCACGCCGGTCTCAATCAAATCTACCACTGCATCAGGAATCACCCCGCTGTGCAGGCCGAGGTCTTTGTGTGACCGCAATGCCTGACTGACGGCAACGGGCATCCCGCCAACGCCAAATTGAACCGTCGCGCGATCGGGGATAAGCTCCGCGACCCGCTTGGCGACCATCGCATCAACACCGCTAGGGATAACATCCTGTATGACCGGCTCATCCCCATCGGCTGCCACCAGAAGCGCAATCTTGTCTCGCGCGACGAGCGTGTCTCCTCCGGTCAGTGGCATACGGTCATCGACTTCGGCGATAACAACACGCGCGGCATCAATCATTTCATGGACAAAATCGACCATTACGCCGAGTGAGAATATGCTCGGGTCAGTGGTTGGCCGAACACGCACCAACGCAACATCGATTGGTATGCGTTTCGTCGAAATCAAGCTCGGTATGGCGGATACGTGCGCGGGAATGACGCGCATCCCCGACAACGCTACTGCCTTGCGTGTGTTTGCCGCGCCATTGAGACAGAGGTAACTAAATTTGTTTGCGTTGGCGTGCGCGAGTGTCGCTGTCGTCACCATGCCCAAAACGAGTGTCACATCTTGGAGCGCTTCCGCTTGCGCCATCAGTCTGGCCGTCAACCCGGTTGGTTCACCGGTGCCCTGCGGCCAGATGACATGGTCACCCTTTCGGATGAACGGGGTCAAATCGAGCGCGGAACTCAGCTGCATCGTCAAATGACGCCTGTTGAAGCAAGGTCTTGCACATCTGTCGGGCGGTAACCAAGTTCAACCAGCAGCGCCGCATTGTCCGCGCCGAGTGCGTGACTGGGTTCGAGCGCGGGTTGCACGTTCCCCTCGTAACGCATCGGGCTATGCGGCAGGACGACGTCGCCCAACTCGGGATGCGTGATGCGCTGCAAACTGCCCCGCGCGTGCATATTCTCGTCCTCCATCACCTCGCCTAATTCACGCACCGGCGCACAAGGCACACCGGCGTCCAACATCAGCTGCGCGACCTGTTGTTTGGGGAGCGCCTTCGACCAGCCCTCAATCAGTTCATCGACCTCAAACATATGCGCCACGCGCGCGCTGCGGCTTACGAAGCGCGGATCATCCTTGAGTTCGGGCTGCCCCATCACATCAAGCGCAGCGCGGAAATGGTGATCACCGGGGCAATTGAGCACGATATACCCGTCACTCGTCGCGTAAACATTGTAAGGGGAAATCCCCAACCCTCCATGGCGGTTGCCCGTGCGCGATGGCCCTTTGCCACCCGACGCCCAGTTCATGCCAATATTGGACGCCATCGATGCATAGATGGCATCCTGCATGGACACCTCAACAACCCGCCCCTTGCCCGTGCGCTCGCGCTCAAACAGTGCCGTTATGATCGCGCCATAGAGATGCGTTCCCGCTGCAAAGTCACAGACGGCTGGGCCGGATTTGACCGGCGGCTGATCGGGGTAGCCGGTGATCGCAATCACACCGGACATCGCCTGCATCACCAGATCCATAGCCGGATAATTTTTGTAAGGCCCGTCCTTACCATAGCCCGAACTGGACGCATAAACGAGGCGGGGATTGATTTGGAGCAGCGCATCTGCCCCAACCTCCAACCGTTCCATCACCCCTGGTGCGAAATTTTCGACCAACACATCCGCCTTGGCAACCAGCTTGCGTAAAATGCCTTTGCCTTCTTCGGACTTGAGGTTGAGCGTCAGCGATTCCTTGTTCGAATTGAGCATGGCGAAGGCCATTGCCGCACCACCAGCGTCACCGCGACTGCGCAGATGCTCGCCGCCTTTTGGCTCGACCTTAATCACCCGCGCGCCGGCCATCGCCATCAGAAACGTTGCATAGGGGCCGTTATACACGTGCGACAGATCAATTACGGTTATGCCCGCCAAAGGCTGTTGGCGTTCCTGTGGCTGTGTCATTTCATCTCTCGTCGGGATAGTCATGATCCGGGTTGTTGCGCTTATTCTTGCTACGATAACCTCTACATACACGATTCAGAGATTGACGCAATTCATTTAGATAATTATGAGGAATAGCGTGGATGTCGAAAGCGGTTGGGATCAATAAATATGACCAAACAAAAATCCGATTTGATCGAGGTTTCGCGTCGAGAGTTGTTGGCGGGAGGTGCGGCTTCCGTAGCGGTAGTTGGCACAGCGGCCCCTCTTGCTGCGCAAGCCGATTCTCCTAAAGCTGCGATACCTAGCGCACACAGCATATCGCTGACGATTAACGGCACGCAACACAGCCTGACCTTGGATACGCGCACGACTTTACTGGATGCGCTGCGTGAGCATCTCCACCTGACCGGCACCAAGAAGGGTTGCGATCAGGGGCAGTGTGGCGCGTGCACCGTTATCGTGAACGGGCGGCGGATCAACTCCTGCCTTACGCTGGCCGTGATGCACGAGGGCGACAGCATCACCACCATTGAGGGGATCGGCACACCTGAGAAGCTCCATCCGTTGCAAGCGGCATTTGTGAAGCATGATGGCTATCAGTGTGGGTACTGTACGCCGGGGCAGATTTGCTCGGCTGTGGCGATGCTCGGCGAGATCAAGGCTGGTGTGCCGAGCCATGTCACCGGCGATCTTGCCGCCGCGCCGAATCTGAGCGATGCCGAATTGCGCGAGCGGATGAGCGGCAATATCTGCCGCTGTGCCGCCTATCCCAACATCATCGCTGCTATCGGCGAAGTCGCGGGGGTAAAGGCATGAAGAGCTTTACGTATGAACGCGTAACAACGCCCGCCGAAGCCGTTGCCGCACTCGCGAAACATCCCAATGCGAAGCTGATCGCCGGCGGCACCAATCTGCTCGATCATATGAAGTTGCAACTGGTCACACCGGGACGTCTGATCGACATCAATGGCACGGGGTTAGACAAAATCGAGCCGACGCCGGAGGGCGGGCTTCGGATTGGTGCGCTGGTGCGCAACACTGATTTGGCTGCGGACAAGCGCATCAAGGCCGATTACGCGGTGCTGGCGCGCGCGATTGTCGCGGGCGCATCAGGCCAACTCCGCAATATGGCGACGACAGGTGGCAATCTGATGCAGCGCACGCGCTGCCCCTATTTTTATGATACTAATCTGCCCTGCAACAAGCGCGATCCGGGATCGGGCTGCTCAGCTTTTGGTGGCTATAACCGCAATCACGCGATCATTGGCATTAGCGGTAACTGCATCTGCGCCTTCCCCAGCGATATGTCGGTCGCGCTCAACGTGCTCGAAGCGGTAGTGGAAGTAATGAAGGCGGATGGTAGCACGACATTGATCCCCATTACAGAATTCCATCTCATCCCCGGAGATGAATTGCCGGTGAAGGAGTTCGCGCTCGGCAAGGACGAGATGATCACCGCTGTCATCCTGCCCAAGCCGTTGGGTGGCAAGCATATCTATCGCAAGGTACGCAACCGCGCGTCTTATGCCTTTGCGTTGGTGTCTGTCGCCGCTGTTCTCCAGCCCGATGGCACGGGGCGAATTGCTCTGGGCGGCGTGGGCACAAAGCCGTGGCGCTCTGATGCGGGCGACGCGGCGCTTCACAAAGGCGCGAAGGCGGTGGCGGATGCACTACTGGCGGATGCCACCCCCACCGATCAGAACCGCTACAAACTGACGCTGGCCGAGCGAACGATTGCCGCTGTGCTCGCAAGTGTGAAAGGCTAAGCCATGAAGTTTGACAAGCCCGCCGGTGTCAGCCCGCTCGACAAGGGTGATGTTCTTGGCAAATCCACCCAGCGGATCGAAGGGCCGCTCAAGGTTTCAGGCAAGGCGACCTATGCGTATGAGTGGCACGATGTGCTGCCCAACCAAGCCTATGGCTATATTGTCGGTGCAGCAATTGCAACCGGACGGATCGCGTCGATGCACCTTGCAGCGGCGAAGGCGGCCCCCGGTGTGATTGGCATTGTGACCGCCGATAATGCCGGCAAGCTGGGCAAGGGATTGGAAACGGCGGCGCCTTTGTTGGGCGGGCCGGAGATTGCGCATTATCATCAGGCGATTGCATTGGTTGTGGCTGAAACGTTCGAGCAAGCCCGTGCCGCGGCGCTGCTCATCCGCGTCGATTATGACCGCAAGGACGGTGCCTACGATCTTGCTGCCGCGAAGGATAAGGCGTTCAAGCCCGAGAAGATCACTGGCGGGCTTCCGGATAGTGATATTGGTGATTTTGCAGGTGCTTATGCTGCTACACCGATCAAAATCGACGAAAACTACTCCACGGGACGCAACACCCACGCCATGATGGAACCGCACGCCACCCTTGCGCATTGGGAGGGCGACAAGCTTACCTGCTGGACTTCGAACCAGATGATCGATTGGTCGCGCGGCAGTCTTGCAGGCATTCTCGGCATCCCGAAGGAGGATATTCGACTGATCTCGCCCTATATTGGCGGCGGGTTTGGCGGCAAGTTGTTCATCCGCGCAGATGCCGTAATGGCAGCACTTGGGAGTCGGTTGACGGGTCGTCCAGTGAAAGTGTCGCTGCAGCGAACATTCATGTACAACAACACGCCGCACCGATCCTCGACGCTTCAGCGCATACGCATTGCGGCAACCAAAGAGGGTAAGATCACCGCGATTGGCCACGAGAATTGGTCGAGCGATATTCCCGGTGGCACACGCGCGGAAACCGGCGTGCGCGCTAGCCGCATTGCTTACGCCGGAGCCAACCGGATGACGCGCACTCGTGTTGCCGCGCTCGATTTGCCAGAAGCGACAGCAATGCGTGCGCCGAGCGATGCCTCGGGTTCTATTACGCTGGAAATTGCGATGGATGAAATGGCCGAGAAGCTCGGCATTGACCCCATCGAATTTCGTACGCTCAATGATACTGTGAACCTGCCCGAACAACCAGGTCGGCATTTCACGCAGCGCAAGCTGGTCGAATGCCTGCGCACTGGCGCGGACGCATTTGGTTGGAGCAAGCGCAACCCCAAACCGCGTTCGGTGCGCGATGGACATTGGCATGTTGGGATCGGCGTAGCGAGTGCAGTGCGCAATGGTCCCGCCACCAAATCAGCCGCGCGTATCCGGCTCAATGTTAAGGGCGTCGTTACGGTCGAAACCGATATGACCGATATTGGCACCGGAAGTTACACAATCATCGGCCAGACGGCTGCGGAAATGATGGGCGTGCCGTTGAACAAAGTGGTCGTGCGGCTGGGCGATTCCAACTTCCCGATCTCCTCCGGCTCAGGCGGGCAATGGGGCGCGGCGAGTTCAACTGCGGGCGTCTATGCGGCTTGCACCAAGCTGCGCGAGGCGGTCGCGCAAAAGCTCGGGCTTGATCCGGCGACAGCGACATTCGCCAATGGCAAGGTGATGGCAGGTGGAAAATCTATACTTCTCGCCAAAGCCGCCGCCGACCAAGCATTAGTGGTGG
>Ga0209067_10000707_pt1 | contig 21054 bp, 18 predicted proteins | sample ColStrG_CSR_2013_FD_187199 | JGI IMG/M metagenome (GOLD analysis project Ga0209067, IMG submission 187199) | Freshwater sediment microbial communities in response to fracking from Pennsylvania, USA - Cold Stream Run_MetaG_CSR_2013 (SPAdes)... | ecosystem: Environmental > Aquatic > Freshwater >...
AGCATGGACTGTCTAGCCAATATATATCTTGTATTGATTTTGATGACCAAGGAAAAATTTGGTGCGGAACTTCTAATGGATTGAATTCATTCGATGGAGGAGAATTCAGGAACTTTCAATTGAGTGAATCACCAGAGGGGAGAGGCATCCGTTCGTTGCGTTACTTTTCAAAACGAAAGGCACTATTTGCTTCTTCTGATCAAGGATTCTTCACGCTGTCTGACGGCAAGATTAAAAAAATCGAATTGCCGGAACTGGCCAACACGCCGATCATCTCCATGAATGTGTATAAAGATTCGGTGCTGCTGCTGGGCTCGATGGGCTCAGGAATTTTGGTGTATGATCCGGAGCATCGAAATAAAAAAATTATTTCCTCAAAAGACGGCTTGCCTTCTAATTTAATTTATTTCGTCACCCCCGACCAGGAAAATATTATTTGGGTGGGGACTGAACAGGGAATTACACGTCTTCGTTTGAATAAAAAATTTGACGTCGTCGAGATGCATAATTATGGATTCGATAACGGCCTTACTGGGGTGGAGACAAATCAAAATGCCTTTTACCTGGGTAAGGAGAAATATTTTGGTTTGGTGGATGGCGTTTATCAGTTTAATGAAAAGAAAAAGGAGCGTGCCTATTCGTATCCGCTTCACTTGACGGGGGTTGATATTTTTTATGGAGAAGTCTCAAGTAGAAATTATTCAGATAGTCTATTTAGTTTTTTCAAGATTCCTTACAAACCTATTTTACCCTTCAACAAAAACCATATTACCTTTTACTTCAACCGGGTAGACAAGCGGAATCCAAAATCAGTTCAATACAAATATTTGTTAGAGAATTTTGACAAAACATGGTCTCGGCCAACCGATCACGGAATGGTTACCTATGGAAATTTGCCACCGGGCAGTTATGTTCTTCGGTTAAAGGCAATCAATCATCAAGGTGGCTGGGATGATCAGCCGGTAAGTTATCCCTTCACCGTTAGAGCACCGTTTTATCGGACGGCTACCTTTAGCGTTCTGACGGTCTTATTCTTAACGGGCTTAATTATTTTAATCTCCTTTGTTAAGGTTCGTGCTCGCCTGCGCAGGACCGTTGAGATTGAACGCATTCGGCAGAAAGAACAAGAAAACCTACGTAAAGAAATAGCGCGTGATTTTCACGATGAAATGGGCAACCAGCTGACCCGCATTATCAATTACATCAGCCTGATGAAGTTGAGCCCGAACGGACAGGTCTCTGAATTTTATAATAAAGTGGAAAATGCGGCCAAGTATTTGTACACCGGCACACGGGATTTTATTTGGAGTATTGATCCTGTCAATGATGAGCTAGCCAAATTGTTTTTTCACATTCGGGACTTTGGCGAAAAACTATTTGAGGAAAAAGGAATTCAATTTCGTGCTTATAATGAGTTGAAAGAGAAAGTTCAGCTTCCATACGGCTTTAGCCGGGAAGCCAATCTGATTATGAAAGAAGCGATGACGAATGCATTTAATCATTCACAAGCAAAAAATGTTTCTTTTACCTTGAAGCGGTCAACCGGTGGATTTGACATGGAACTAAAAGATGATGGTATTGGATTTTCTTCAGAGGATCTCGATAAAACAAGTGGCCTGGCGAATATGCGCGCCCGGTCTGGTAGAATCAAATCCGAAATTAAAATATGTAGTCAAGCGGGCAAGGGTACCGAAGTGCATTTAATATTCCCGGAATTTAAAACACAACAAATATGAATAGCGAAATAAAGAAGAGAGTATTGCTGGTCGAAGACGACAAGGAGATACGAAACAGTTTTACGGTGATCGTGAATAGTTCAGCACAGTTTTCCGTGGTGAATGGGTACAGCAGCTGTGAAGAAGCGATTAAACATTTAAATGCAGATAAGCCCGATATTGTGTTGATGGATATTGAGCTTCCCGGCGGGATGAATGGCATCAAAGGTGCTAAGATTATTAAGGACAAATGGCCAACAACGGATATTATCATGGTAACCGTGTATGAAGACAGCGATATGGTATTTGAAGCCCTGAAGTCTGGGGCGAGCGGATACATCACCAAGAGTGCTAACTATCGAGAACTGCTCAGCGCCTTGGAGGAGATTAGCAAAGGAGGAGCGCCTATGAGCAGTAAGATCGCTCGCTTGGTAATTGATAATTTTCATGTGAATCCCAACAGTCCTCTTACGAAACGAGAAACGGAGATACTACAGCTTATCTCTGAGGGCAAAACGTACACCCAGATTTCTGAACAGCTTTTTATTTCAAAAGAAACGTCCAAAACGCACATTAAAAATATTTACGCCAAGCTGCAGGTAAATTGCAAATCAGAAGCGATAGCGAAAGCAACTTCTGAGAAGCTGATCTGAATTTTGCCGACGGTTTTTATTGCTTTTTCAAAACACTGGGGTTTATACAATGAGGCATCGTTCCTGATTTGTAGAATTCAATAATATTGTCGGCCGCAAGCCGAGCCATCCCATTGCGCGCTTCCACCGTTCCCGATCCAATGTGTGGAAGTATTGCTGCGTTGGCCATCGTCAACAGCGGGTTATTGGGGTCCATAGGCTCAGGGTTAGTGACATCAAGTCCCGCTCCCCAGATGATACCGTCATTCAATGCTTCAATCAGATCCTCTTCATGATGAACGCCGCCTCTCGACGTATTGATGAAAATCGCGCTCGGTTTCATTTTGCTAAAGGCGGACTTATTAAAGATCCCCCGCGTTTCTTCACTTAAGACGCTATGTACCGAGAGGACATCACTGTGTTGGAGTAATTCATCAAAGGTGACATAGGTACATGCTAATTTTTTTTCCGCTTCCGGGTTCCGTGATCGGTTGTGGTAGATGATGTCCATGTTATACGCTCCTCGACAACGTTGCGCCATCACCATCCCGATCCTACCCAAGCCAAAAATGCCCAGCGTTTTGCCGGTTAGTTCAATGCCTAAATTCTTCAGCGGCTCAAACTGTATCCACTCTCCTCGTTCAATTGTTTTGTGTAGGTAGAACATTTTTCGCGACACGGCGATCATCAACCCAAATGCCACATCGGCGGTTGCTTCGTTCAATACATAAGGTGTGTTACCCACCGGTATTCCTTTCTTGCTGGCTTCATTCAGGTCAATGTTATCGAAGCCAACCGCATATTGCGCGATTACTTCCAAATGACCACACTCATTGAAAAAATGTTTGTCCAGTTTGTTAGAACCAAGGGAAAGTAATGCGTCCACTGATCTGGCCTGTTCGATGAGTTGCGACGGCGTCATTGGCGTGTGGCCTTTCCAGACAGCAACTTCAAAACCTGCTTTGGTTAGCAATTCCTGCGCAAGTGAAGGGATGATACGTGTGATCAAAACTTTCTTCGCCATTCCGCCATTTTAAATTTCTGGAAAATTCAATTTCAATTTTCGCATTATTGAGCGTACCAGTTTCTCAGACGCACTTCCGTCTTCGGGTTTTTCGCGTTGATCCGTTTCTTAAAGGATTCGGTATCAGCCAACCCAGCCTGCCCGCGGTAGTGATAAGGATAAACGATGTTGGGTCGAAAGGCAAGCACTGCGTCGGCTGCCTCATTGATGTCCATCGTGTAAGGAAGGTTCATGCATACAAAAGCAACATCAATCTCCTTCAATGATTTCATTTCAGGAATACCGGCCGTGTCTCCGGAGATATAAATTTTCTTGTCGCCGAAGGTAAGTACATAACCATTGCCTCTTCCTTTCGGATGCTTTGCATCAGTGGCCTCGGGAAGATTATACATGGGGATCCCGAGTATGCCGATGTCAAGTTGAGTAATGGATTGCCCGTTGTTAACCACCACCGCTTTGGACTTCAGGTCTTCAGGAAGTTTGTCGGCTACGGCCTGCGGCACGACCAATTTGGCGTGTGAAAGGTCGACCGCTTTCAGGGTTTCAAGGTTGAAGTGATCGCCATGAATGTCCGTAATGAGGATCAAATCGGGTGCTGCCATTCCTTCAAACATTTTAGCTCCGCCTTGCGGATCGATATAAATGGTTTTTTCATTAAAAGTGAAAACAAGTGTGGCATGATTCAGCGGTTGGATCGTAAGCGAACCGGTTGACGTTTCTATCACATCGGGGGCCGGGTGCTGTGCCAAGGCAAAACCAGCGAGCAACATCAATAAAAAGGAGAAAGTTGATTTCATAGATTGTATTTAATCGTCAAAGATAAACGCTTGCAAATGCAAGGCAATCTGTTTTTACACGAGCCGCGTTTAGGCAGTTCTCCTTTGGGAACGCTCACCAAACCCAAGCGGAAATTTCTGGCCAAATTTCCTTTGGCTGAAAGCCATGAAGTAGACAGTAGTAAGGCCCAGAAGCTAAGGGGAAAGTTCTGTTTCATGGATGCCGATATAGAAGGCTAATGTCGACTAAGGGAACACGACACCAAGTTCAAATGGCGTTTAAAACGGCGTTACGTCTTTTTTAGAAACTGTTTTGAGCGTGATGATTATCTCATTGAGATAATCTGGGTGTACACCACGTTGTTGTTCTCCATACAGAACCAGGCGTTCGTGCTAACTTCCGCCTTGAGGCAACTGAATCCTCTGTATTTTTTCATCTCAGTTTCCAATACTTTACTTCCTTTGAAATTTCAGACCACTAGCGTGAGGTTACGAATTCTTCCGCGCAGCCAGATGGTGTGGCTCTGTCAATCGTAAGGAAGCTGCTTTTTAGTTAGCTGCCAAAGGAGGCAGGTCTGAAAAATATGGTTGTAGGCCTAGCCTGGACAAGGCCGGGCCAACTCCCTTTCAACTTCCTCTCTCAACTTTCAACTTAATCCCTTATTTTCGCATCAAATTTTTGTTAACCACTATGAGTAACCGACCCATTTCCGCTTTCATCGAGAAAAATTACCTGCACTTTAATGCTGCCGCATTGGTGGATGCAGCCAAAGCCTACAAAAAACACATTGCCGATGGCAAGCGAATGCTGGTATCCCTGGCGGGTGCGATGAGTACCGGTGAATTGGGCATCAGCTTCGCCGAGATGATCCGCCAAAATAAAGTGCATATCATTTCGTGCACAGGGGCCAACCTGGAAGAAGACATCATGAACTTGGTGGCTCATTCGCATTATAGAAGGATTCCCAACTATCGTGATCTCACGCCGGAACAGGAGTGGGATTTGCTGCAAAATCATCTAAATCGAGTTACCGATACCTGTATTCCCGAAGAAGAAGCCTTCCGCAGATTGCAAAAACATTTATTCAAAGTATGGAAAGATGCAGAAGACAAAGGGGAGCGATTGTTTCCCCATGAGTTTATGTTCCGCATGATTACTAGTGGAGACTTGAAACAATACTACGAGATTGATCCGAAAAATTCGTGGATGATCGCCGCGGCTGAAAAAAATATGCCGATGGTTGTGCCCGGATGGGAAGACTCTACCATGGGAAATATTTTTGCTTCCTATGTATTGACCGGTGAGCTAAAGGCATCCACCATGAAGAGTGGTATTGAATATATGGTTTGGTTGGCGGATTGGTATACTAACAATGCTGGCGAACAGGGCATCGGTTTCTTCCAGATTGGCGGCGGTATTGCCGGAGACTTCCCGATTTGTGTTGTCCCCATGCTTCACCAGGATTTGCAGCGAGATGGTGTTCCGTTCTGGAGTTACTTCTGTCAGATTTCAGATTCAACTACCAGTTATGGCTCTTATTCTGGAGCCGTGCCTAATGAAAAAATCACCTGGGGTAAACTAAGCATTGAGACTCCAAAGTTTATTGTGGAGAGTGATGCCACCATTGTGGCCCCGCTAATGTTTGCTTATATTCTTGATATGTAATCGGTCAATAGTGGAGGATCGATAGTCCTTATTTGGGTGTCGCATCCATTGACTATAACCGCCTAATGACTTATGAATTTAGATTCTCAATTACGCACCGTTATTCATAACGCTTTAACGGCGCTCTTCCATCATTCTGTTGAGCAACTGCAAATACAACCAACCAACCAGGAGTTTGAAGGTTCTCACACGCTGGTCTGTTTTCCGTTGGCAAAAATGTCGAAGAAAGGCCCTGAAGAAACAGCACGATTAATTGGTGAATATCTTGTTGCTAACTCCGGCCTGGTGAATCGCTTTAATGTGGTAAAAGGTTTCTTGAATCTGGTGATTGACGATAAAGTTTGGGTTGCCGTTTTTCAATCCGTTTTTGCTGATCAGAATTTCGGAACATTGGCATTCAATGGCAAAGAGATCATGGTGGAATATTCCTCACCTAACACCAATAAGCCTTTGCACTTAGGTCACCTCAGAAATAATTTTCTTGGTTATTCAGTAGCGGAGATTTACAAAGCACTTGGGTATGTGGTTCATAAAGTTCAGATCATCAACGATCGTGGTATTCATATTTGCAAAAGTATGGCCGCCTGGAAGTTGTTTGGCAACGGAGAGACGCCGCAGAGCAGCGGAATGAAAGGGGATAAGCTGGTTGGAAAATATTATGTAGAGTTTGATAAGAACTACAAGGCGCAGATGAAAGATCTGGTCGGGGGGGGGATGAGTGCGGCGGACGCAGAGAAACAAGCTCCCATCATGAAATTGGCTTTTGAGATGCTTCTGAAATGGGAAGCAAAGGATCCTGAAACGATTCAATTCTGGAAGACCATGAATGGATGGGTGTACGATGGCTTTTCATCAACCTACAAACGGATGGGCGTCGATTTTGAGAAATTATATTACGAATCAGAGACTTACTTGCTGGGAAAAGAGGAAGTGCTTCGTGGAGTGGAACAAGGTGTGTTCTACAAAAAGGATGATGGCTCGGTATGGGTTGATCTGACCTCCGAGGGGTTGGATCAAAAAGTATTGCTCCGGTCGGACGGAACTTCGGTGTACATGACGCAGGATATTGGAACGGCCATCTTGCGCTTTCGAGATTTTCCAAAAATTAGTCGACAGGTTTATACCGTGGGAAATGAGCAGGAGTATCATTTCAAAGTTCTATTCTTGATTCTGGCGAAACTCGGTTATGCGTGGGCTAAGGAATGTTATCACCTTTCCTATGGTATGGTGGATCTGCCATCGGGCAAAATGAAGTCCCGCGAAGGCACGGTGGTTGATGCCGATGACTTGATGCAAGAGATGGTGGATGAGGCAGAGAAACAAACTCGTGAATTAGGCAAGATCGAAGAGGCGACGGAAGAGCAAATCCAAGAACTTTCAGAAATGATTGGACTTGGTGCACTAAAATTTTTCCTACTGAAAGTTGATCCCAAGAAGCGTATGTTGTTTGATCCAAACGAATCGATTCAGCTGCAAGGTCACACCGGCCCATTTATTCAATATACCCATGCACGCATTAGGGCAATCATTCGGAAGGCGGAGTCAATGAATATTAAACCAGTGGATTCGGATGTCAGTCAAGTAAGTATATTAGAGCCGTCAGAACGTTCTATTATTTTTTTTATTACCAATTACATCAATAAACTCAATGAGGCGGCCCGCGAATATTCTCCGGCAGTTGTCGCGAATTTTGCCTTTGATTTAGCCAAAGAATACAATCAGTTTTACCAGTCGATACCAATTTTTAATCAGGCCGATGGGGCTAAATTGAAATTCCGGATAGCTTTGTCCAAAGTTGTTGCTGAGGTGTTGAAAAAGTCTATGAAGCTGCTGGGGATAAGTGTTCCCGAACGGATGTAATCCCATTTTACGCCGCCAAAAAATCCTATCCTCCGGTCATCCGACAAAAATTCCCCTCAATAAATTTTGTGGGCAAAAAGAGGATGGTATAAACCTTTTGACGAGGTTTTGTGTTACCTTTAAACTAAATAATCGTAACCCATGAAAACACTCATTTTATCCATTCTTATGGTTGTGGTAGGCGCCCCGGCATCGCTCTATGATTTCAAGATTAATTCAATTGAAGGAAAGACAATTGACTTTTCGCAGTATAAAGGAAAAACCTTGTTGATTGTTAATACCGCCTCGAAATGTGGCTACACCCCCCAGTATGAGGAATTGGAAAAACTCCACGAGCAGTATGGGACCAAAGTAACCATACTGGGTTTCCCTGCTAATAATTTTGGTGCACAAGAGCCAGGCTCGAATGCAGAGATTAGTGAGTTTTGCAAAAAGAATTATGGAGTCACTTTTCAAATGTTTGAGAAAATTTCTGTGAAGGGAGAAGATCAGCATCCTCTTTACCAATGGCTTAAAGAAAAAACGGGTCAGGAGCCTACCTGGAATTTTTGCAAGTATTTGATCAAGCCTGATGGCACGGTAAAGTTTTTTGCCTCCAAGGTAAAGCCACTGGATCCGCAGATCACCAGTGAATTATAAACAGATCATCGGCGTATTCGTTGTTGTAATAACCATGATGGGCATCGCTTCATTTTTAACAGACCAATCACCCGGAAAAAATAAACTAGCCACCGGTTCAATTTATGATTTTAAAATCAAATCCTTAGACGGAAAGGACATTGACTTCAGTCAATATAAAGGAAAGAAACTGTTAATTGTGAATACGGCCTCCAAGTGTGGAAAGACACCTCAATATGCCGGCTTGGAACAACTCCATGAGCAATACGGAAACAAGGTCACGGTTCTGGGCTTTCCTGCTAACAATTTTTTATGGCAGGAGCCAGGAAGCAACCAGGAGATAGCGGCGTTTTGTGAACGCAATTACGGGGTAAAATTCCAAATGTTTGAGAAGGTTTCTGTCAAAGGCCGAGATCAGCACCCCCTCTATCAATGGCTCCAGGCAAAAACAGGGGAGAAGCCAGACTGGAATTTTGCCAAGTACCTGGTGAGCGAAGATGGAACAAAAATCACTTTCTTCAAATCCTCAGTTCAGCCACTCGATAAAAAAATCTTGGATAAGATCGTGCAATAAGTTGGTTCATTGGGCAATGACAAGAAATTCCATTTGTCCAGTCAACTGCTTACCTTTGGATTGTGTCTGGCTTTACTCGAATTCTGACCGACCCCGGCTCAAGGGATATCTCTGCAACTAATCTCCTTGCATTTATCTTTGCATGCCTTGCATTGGTGCTCGGTCTGATTTTGTTTTCTTTATTTGGTTGGTCGCCAACATTGCCATTCGTTTTTTCAATACCAATTTTATTTGGCCTGGTGATTGCTCTGAACAGAGGGGGCTATTCGAATGCCGGTCGATTGCTTTTCTGTCTCATGCCCGTATGGTTTACGTTCGCTATTTCTTTATTGGGCAAATTTGTTCAACCGAAGCAATCGTATATCGTCTATTTTGACAGTCGGTATATCTTATTAGTTACGGCGGTGTTGCCAGCTCTTGTTTTTGAATTAAAGGAGAGATGGCAGATCCTGGCTTGCCTTTCCTCTACTTTCTTTTGCTTGTTCTTTTTTGATCCCGTAAATAATTGGCTTGGCGTGGGCTATTATCAAAAAGGATTTACCGTTGAGTCTTACTACTACATTAACTATATCGTCTTTATTGCTTTCACGGCGTTACTCGCGGGAATTTTTATTTTAAAATGGAGACATGAAAACGCACATGAGGATGTGATGAGGGCGTTGGAGGAAAATAAAAGAGTCAACGCTGATCTCCATAACCGCAATTGGGCGCTTCAAAACCTTTCACACGAAATGGAGGCCCAAAATGAAGAGATCATTCAGCAACAAGAGCAGATGACGACGAACCAGGAGATGTTGGCACAAGCCAACAGGTTGATCTCTGAGCAAAAGGAAAAGCTTCAGCAATACAACCTACAACTGGAAAAGCTGGTCGAAGAGAAAAGCGGTGATTTGGCCAAGACCAATGAAGAATTAATTCAAAGTAACAACGAATTACGGCAGTTTTCATTTAATGTTTCGCATAATCTTCGCGGACCTGTAGCCCGATTATTGGGATTGACTAACTTAATTCAGGGCGCAGTCGACCCTAAGGAAATTCCTAAAATTATTCAGTTCATTCAGCGTGAATCGCTAGATCTGGACGGTATCCTAAAGGACTTGTCAACGATCATTGACATTCGAAACGACCTGTATCGCGTGCGCGAAAAAATTGATATCCTGAAGGAGTGGAAAAAAGCGTGCGATATGATCGGAGATGCTCCTATCCACAAAGTAAAGTGGGACACGGATTTTAGCGTTTCCCCCAGTGTCTTTGGAATAAAACCCATGGTGCAAAGCATTTTATATAACTTGATTTCCAACGCCATTAAGTACCAATCTCCAAATCGACCGCTTCAGATAGAGGCAAAATCATGGACGCACCTTGATCAAACGATCCTCGAGATTTCGGATAATGGTATTGGTTTTGATTTGAAGCAACAAAAGGAAAATGTATTCAAACTTTATAAACGTTTTCATACGCATGTCGCCGGAAAAGGAATGGGCCTCTATTTAGTGCGTACTCAAATGCAAATTATGAATGCGCGTGTGGACGTGGAAAGTGAACCTGATCAAGGAACCACATTTCGACTATCTTTTCCGATTCCCGGTGATTTGGACAAGCAAGTATTTTTCGAGAATGAATCCGCCCTGCTCTACTATGATGCCTTGATCAACAATACGGTGATCATCTGGAAGAAGAATGTGACCAGTTCGGAATACCGCGAGGCGTTTGATTCGGTGTTGAATACCATAAAAAAATATAATACCCCGGGGTGGATTGCTGACTTGCGAAAACAAGGCGTTATTCTGCCTGAGGATCAGCAATGGTTTATAAAAAATGTGTTGGCGGTAGCCGGTGAAAATGGTCTTCAGCGAATTGCTGCCGTAGGCTTTCATGATCCGGTTCGCAAGGATTATTATGACCGAATGATCGCCAATACCGGTGAGTTTGGAATTGAACTCAAGGTTTTTTCTGAAATTGATTCGGCTGTTCTCTGGATGAAAAGCTTTACTTGACGATGAAGAATAACCATTATTCGTTAATGGTTAATAGTTACGATATTTACGTTTACGGAACGATAACGAATAATTAAAAATGCTATGAAGGTTTGGATTGAAGCATTTCGCCTGCGTACCCTACCACTGTCGCTCTCTTGTATTGGCATGGGTGGATTTTTGGCAGCGGCTCAGAATAAATTTAATGGAGCGATTTTTTTCTTGTGTTGCACCACTACCATTTTCCTGCAAGTGCTTTCCAATCTTGCTAATGATTATGGGGATACTGTGAATGGGGCAGATCACCGTGACCGAAAGGGACCCCAGCGTGCTGTTCAGTCGGGAGTCATTTCGGCGGCCCAAATGAAGAATGCGATTGCCATTTTTATTGTTCTTAGTTTGATTAGCGGTATCGAATTGCTTTATTCTGCTTTTGGATTTGAGCTGAAATCATTTTTCTTTTTTCTTGCGCTTGGGATTTTATCGATTGTGGCGGCGATTGCCTACACGGTAGGAAAGAAACCGTATGGCTATATCGGATTAGGTGACCTTTCTGTTCTGATATTCTTTGGATTGGTTGGTGTGATGGGTTCATTGTACTTGTTTACAAAAGAATTTTTTCCATTACAAATTCTGCCAGCTTTAAGCTGTGGATTCTTTTCGATTGCCGTGCTAAACATTAATAATATCCGCGATATTGAATCCGACAGACAGGCGGGAAAATTTTCTATTCCGGTGAGAATTGGGAGAGCGAGGGCCATTCAATACCATTGGGTGTTATTGTTGGTTGGAATTCTTTGCGCACTAGTTTTCGTGGTGCTCAATTACCAATCCCCTGTTCAGTTTTTGTTTCTTCTCTCCGTTCCGTTGTTAATCATCAATGGCAAGTCCGTCGCTAAATTACCTTCTGAGAAACTAGATCCGTTCCTGAAACAAATGGCATTGTCGACACTGCTGTTTGTTTTGCTCTTTGGAGTCGGGAGTTTGTTGGCCTAAACTATTTTCTAGTTGGCCAAAAATTCATAACTTGATTTCTAAATGATGAGTTAGGGGAAAGTCATTCTTACCAACCCAGACCGTTTCCAACTCAAAAATTATTTGATATATGAAAAAGATTCTTGTTCCCGTTGATTATTCTAAGACTTCAGCGATTGCTTTTGATGTCGCTTTTGATATCGCAAAGAAAGATGGTGCTGAGTTGATTGCGTTAAATGTGGTAGAAGAAGCCACGGCGGATTCGTATCGGATTACAGGGGAGTGGCACAAGGCCGATTGGGAGGATCGTCTCTTCACCTTCGAACTTATTAAGAAGGCTAGGTTGCAGTTGGAAAAGCTGGTGAAGGACCCTAAGTATGATGCCGTTAAAGTGACTGGCGAACTTCGGGTCGGCAACCCTTTTCATGGAATCAGCACGATCATCACTGAACGTAAAGTTGACCTGGTGGTGATGGGTACCAAGGGGTTTACCAAGATTGACGAGATGTTGATTGGAGCCAATACCGAGAGGGTGGTAAGGCATTCCCGTTGCCCTGTCCTCACTGTGCAAAGGAAGCCTACTACCACGGATTTTAAAAACATCGTTTATGCCACTGCCATGTCAGCAGATGAAGCGATTTTTTCCCGCATGGTTAAACGAACACAAGAGATGTACAACTCTACGATTCACCTGGTTCGGATTAATACGCCAGCTGATTTTCAGCGCGACCTGGTGGTAAAGGAGGCGATGTATAAATTTGCCAAGACGCTTGGGTTGAAAAATTACACAATTAATGTGTACAACGATTTGTCAGAAGAAGAAGGAATTATCTATTTTTCTGACAGCATTGACGCGGATTTAATTGCCATGGCCACTCATGGACGAACGGGGTTTGCACATGTGATGGCCGGAAGTATTGCCGAAGACGTCGTCGGTCATTCCAAGCGACCGGTGTTGACCTTTGTCGTAAAACACTAAATTTATTATTCAAACCGTGATTGCTCCGGCAAGGACGGGCTCTATTTTGGAATCTTCATTTGACCGTTATGGCGTTTTGCTGAAATTGTGTTAAGGTGTTAATTGCTTTTTCGAACAATTCTACCTTGGTTCATAATCACGGTAAGTTTGAATTATTAGTTTTTGGGAAAATTGGAGTAGAATAATAATTTGAAAAACTATTATTTTATATTGAGCCTAAACATTTATGCGAGCGATGCGGAGATTAAGCAATCCTATCGAAGGTTGGCACTTCAATTCCATCCTGATAAAAATTCTTCCAGCGAAGCGGAGTCCATTTTTAAGGAGGTCAATGAAGCCTATGAAGTCTTAGGTGATCCGTTGCGCAAGGTGATTTACGATCAGATGTTGCGCGGAGTTCCGGCCGAAGAGCAAGTTCCCGAGTCAAGACCGATGCATCGCGATCCTCGTTATCGACCAAAGCCAACACCCCACGTTGCGCGTCAACCAACCCATCGGCAGGAGATACTTGCTATGATGGCGTCGAACTTGCGTTATGCGTTGATGATCTCGCGATTGACGCTTTTGTTTTCCGCCGTGCTGATGGCTGACTATTCTATCCCCCCCGTTAAGACCGTTACCGAAGTATTGGCGGAAAATCCAACCAACCGTGGCTCCTCCTTCAAGCTTGAATTGCGCGATGGTAAAAGCGTAAGCGTATCGAGGGAGGGGGCAAGAAATTTAAGAAAGGCAACAAAGATTGGTATCTATCGATCTGCCTGGTTTGCAATCCCGCTAACAGTGGAAGATGAATTGACGCATTATCGGACGGACGTGCAATTATCAATTTATGGTAATTTTATTTTTTGGCCCATACTGTTATTACTGACTTCTTCGGTAGGAACTTTTTATTGGAAGGGAGTGGAATTTCGCTTCAACGTAGGTATTGTGAATTTTATCTTGTTTTTACTGACGCTTATCTTTCTGAATGTTCATAAATTTTAATGTCATGCCAAAGAAAAATGAATGGAAGAATCGAGAAGGCGTGGTTTATTCGACCAGCGCGAACTTTGAATACAGCTTGACTGACCGGCAAGAGCAGGCTACCCTTCCACCAAAGCAACAGACCCTAAAGGCTCAACTTGATCAACATGGAAGGGGGGGCAAGCAAGTCACCTTGGTTACTGGTTTTGTCGGATCTAGTAGTGATCTTGAAACGCTGACCAAACTGTTGAAAATAAGATGTGGCGTAGGCGGATCATCAAAAGACGGAGAAATTCTCCTACAAGGAGATCTGCGAGACAAAGTAGTGCAAGTACTTTCAAAAGAGGGGTATAGGGCAAAGCGAATTGGATAACCATTAAAAATAAAAAACCCCAAGGCCTACACCCTGGGGACTCTCTATTTTGCAAGCAGAGAGAGAAGTTCATTAATAACGGTAGTACTCTGGCTTAAATGGCCCTTTCACTTCTACGCCAATGTATTTAGCTTGATCGGGGGTAAGTATTTCTAATTCTACACCGATTTTTTTCAAGTGAAGCTGAGCCACTTTCTCATCCAAATGTTTCGGTAGCATATATACCTTGTTTTCGTATTGGTCAGCGTTAGTCCAAAGTTCAAGCTGCGCAATGGTCTGGTTCGAGAAGGAATTTGACATAACAAAAGAAGGGTGTCCCGTCGCGCAGCCTAAGTTCACCAGCCGGCCTTCAGCCAGCAAGATTACCTGGCGACCATTTTTCAAGGTATACAAATCAACCTGAGGCTTCACTTCGTCCTTGGTTGCATTCTTGTTTAACCAAGCCACGTCAATTTCATTGTCAAAGTGCCCAATGTTGCACACGATCGCCTTGTCTTTCATGTTTTCAAAATGGCGCCCTAACACAATTCCAAAATTTCCGGTAGCGGTGACGATAATATCAGCCCCTTTTACAGCATCATCCATTTTCTTGACAGCGAATCCATCCATCGCCGCCTGTAACGCACAGATCGGATCAATCTCTGTTACAATCACACGAGCGCCGGCGCCACGCAATGACGCGGCAGAACCCTTGCCGACATCGCCATAACCGGCTACCACAGCCACCTTTCCGGCCATCATCACATCGGTTGCCCGGCGTATGGCGTCCACTAATGATTCCTTACAACCATATTTGTTATCAAATTTTGATTTCGTAACCGAGTCGTTGATGTTGATCGCAGGCAAGGGAAGCTTTCCATTGTGCATGCGCTCAATTAATCGATGAACACCAGTAGTGGTTTCCTCAGAGATTCCTTTGATGCCTGATACCAATTCAGGATAACGGTCAAGCACCATGTTGGTCAAGTCACCGCCGTCATCTAAAATCATATTTAACGCCCTGCCATCTTTGAAAGCGTGCAACGTTTGTTCTATACACCAATCAAATTCTTTTTCGTTCATGCCCTTCCAGGCGTATACCGGAATGCCCACGGCGGCAATTGCGGCGGCGGCATGGTCTTGCGTAGAGAAAATATTACAGGAGCTCCAGCTTACCTCAGCACCCAATTCTTTAAGGGTTTCGATCAGCACCGCAGTTTGTATCGTCATGTGAAGGCAGCCGGCGATACGGGCCCCTTTTAATGGCTTCTGTGTGCCATATTCTTCACGCAATGCCATTAACCCGGGCATCTCTGCTTCAGCAAGCTTAATTTCTTTGCGGCCCCAAGCAGCCAGCGACATGTCTTTTACTTTGTAGGGAACTTTCTCGGTTACGGTCATATTTTTAGCTTTTGTATCGTTAAAGAACACAAAAATAAGACAAAGGTTTGAAACATCAGAATAGGAAACGAAGAAGATAAATTTTATTCCGATTGGGGCAAATAAATGGCAATTATCGATGTCAGAATGGTAAACGGATGGCCTGCTTCAAATTTCGGCGTTAGTTGCAGATAGCATTAAGAGCCCCCCGGTAGATCCCTCGTTTTACCGAGGTAAAAACCCGGTCCGTGATCACACATTTAGCAGGCCGCCACCGTTTGGCGATTCGGCTCTGGAGCCCTGAGTTTGTAAAAAAAAAATGATTCGAGGCAGGTGATATTTGCCAAGGCAGCCGGCTTGATTTGAGGGAAATCAATGCAACCGGGGATCGAGTTGCGTTCTTGGCCGCGATGATTGGGGAAATTTGAAATTCTCGTTGGAAGGACTGCGTGTCAAGAGAAGCCCACCCGCTAACGCCGGCTTATCAGCTGGTTGGCTACAAAAATAATTTTTGCTGTTTTGAACCAACACAGATGGTGTTCCGTTGAAGATAAAAACCAAAAGTAATGGACAAGCCCGTAATCAAAATCGATGTTGTATCTGACGTGGTTTGTCCGTGGTGTTATATTGGCAAAAGACGATTAGAAAAAGCCATTGATCAACTAAAAGATAAGATCGCTTTTGTGGTAGAGTACCATCCTTTTGAGCTCAATCCCGATGCCCCAAAAGAAGGGCTAAATCATAAGGCGTATCTCATGGAGAAATTTGGAGGTGAGATCGGTTACCAAAAAATGACGAATCATGTTGTGGGTATGGCAGCGCAGGAAGGATTGAAATTTAATTTCAGTGACCAGCACATTTCCCCCAACACGCTGGATGCACATCGGCTCATTGCCTTCGCTAAACGGCATGGAAAGCAATCAGAAATGAAGGAGGCCTTGATGAACGCTTATTTTGAAAAAGGAGTAGACCTCTCTGAAAATCAAAATTTGGTACCTATTGCTGCTGCGCTCGGCCTCGATGGTAGTGATGTTGAAACTTTCCTGAAAGGCAATGAACTTACTATTGAGGTTAAGTTGGAAGAGCACCGCAATCAGCAACGCGGCATTTCGGGGGTGCCATTTTACATTATCAATGACAAATATGGAGTGTCTGGCGCGCAGCCAACGGAAGGTTTTATTCAAGCTTTCATGGAGATTGGAAGCCTGGCATCGGGGAGTGGCGAAGTGTGATGTCGAGAAGAAATGATGAGCACTTGGGTAACCGTTAGCATGATGGGTTTTAACGGGGTATCAAATTTTCCGTTGGAAACTTAAAAAAGTCATTACCGCAAAAAGCAAGGCAACAAATCCCAATGCAATCCTTAGGTTTTCCCATTGGGCAATAAAACCAATAATGGGGGGCCCAAATAAAAACCCGGAATAGCCAACCGTGGTGACCATGGCCAGACCTACCCCCGGTGGAAGGTCTTTGCTATGGCCGGCAATACTGTAGGCAATTGGTACAATAGCGGACAGCCCAATTCCAACAATAAATAGCCCCGTAATGACCATAAAGGGTTGGCTAAAAATAATCGCCACACTCAATCCAACTGTGGCCACTATTCCACAACCTACCATCAGCGAACGATCGCCAAATTTTATCCGTGCACCGTCTCCAAAAATTCGACCAATTGTCATCGCCAGGGCAAATGCGGAAAGCCCGATAGGAGCGAGGGCTTGATCTGCTTTTGCAATATTCTCCATGTAGTTGGTGCTCCAGTCGGCCATGGCGCCCTCTCCTAACATACTACAAAATGCGATGACACCAATACTGACCATGGCCGCATTGGGTAGCCGGAAGGCCGGCTCTTCGGTAGCTCTAGTTTGTGGCTTGTCGTGGATGAGATAGTAGCGAGCAATGAATAAGGTCACCAGGCTAGTCAATGAAACTATCGTAAAATGGGTAAACATGCCGGCACCCACTTTGGTAAAAAATGCTCCGGCGAATGCACCCAGGGCCATGCCAATGCTAAACAGCGCATGAAAGGAAGTCATAATCGGCTTTCCCAATTCCTTTTCCACCATGACGGCTTGCGAATTCATCGCCACGTCCGACATGCCCGATGAAATACCAAGAACAAAGAACAAAACCATCAACGACCACAAGTATGGCATCAAGGAAATAAAGGGAATCACAGCACAATAAAAGAAGATACCAAAAATAGTGACCCTGCGACTGCCATTGCGAATAATAAGCCATCCGGTAAATGGCATGGCTATCAGCGCACCAATCGATGAGGCAAGTAAGACCAACCCTACGGTGCCATTGTCAATGGAGAATTGCTCTTGAATTCTTGGGAGACGGGAAAAATAGTTGGCGTGTACAAAGCCATTTAAAAAGAAAATAATTTTGACAGCCAGGCGCGATGGAGACACGTTTCAATATTTCTAATTCAAAATTTGAATTTACTTTAATTTAGCTAACTCTCCATCCTTGATAACCGTAGTCCAAACACTCGTCTTACCATTATCCATACGCGTCCAGATAGGCACGATGACTCCGCCGTACGCATCAATGTTGGTATAGTCTCCGAAAAAACCTCCGGCATCGGGCGTGAATGCGCTCTCACTTATTTTTACTTCCTTGAAATTATTCCCGCCATCATAGGAATAGGAGAGATAGACATCGGTCTGGTTGTCGTTGTAATTTCGGCGGTCATAATAAACGATGTAAACATGTCCATTTGTCGGGTCCACAGTGATCCAAGGTAGAAACTGATGCGTTCGGGAGTCGTCTTTGTTTACCCTTACCGGTTTTGACCATTGGTCCCCACGATTCAAAGAGCGAATCAGCCAGATATCGGTATCTCCTTTTCCGTTTTTTTGATCGGCCCAAAGTAAATACAAAGTACCGTGATACCGTGTTGCGCTGTTGTCGATAAGAAGGACAGGCAGACCATTACACCTGTCGACACCGGGGATGTCCAGATCCCAGCCGCCTTCTTGTTTGGCCACCAATAAATCATTTTGCAGCCAGGTTTTTCCATCATCGAAAGAACGATCGAAATAGATACTTCCTCGGTTAGCCCAGGCTACATATATTTTTCCATCGGTGCCGATCGTTGGAACGGCCCCCTCTGCCGTGTCATCTTTATCCAAGCAATCGCCTGAAAACTCGTTGAGTTGCACCGGGATTGACCACTTGCTTCCATTATTTGATTTGCTAAAAAAAATATTAGATTGACAATTGGGGTCTTTGCTTCCGTATTTATCAAACTGCGTCCAGGTCACACACATAAAGCTTTTCTTAGGATGAACGGCAGGCCAAGGTTTGTCCTGATCAGCGGGTGGATTGTTCCCAATGGATATACCTTCCGTCCATGACTTTCCTCCATCCAATGATTCTTGGCATACAATGCGATCCAGCCACGCATCTTCGCTTTGCCCTTTACCACTCGGATCGGCCAAATGAAAATAAAAAAAGTTTCCTTTTGAATTAGAAATTACGGCCGGGTCCCCGTAAACACCAAATGGAGAATTCAATTTTGAATCCATCCAGGTTGATCCTCCATCGGTCGTTGTCACCACGCGATCAAGTACAATGCCGGCGACGATGTTTTGTGGGTTCGATTTGTTGATCGCTATGGAAGGTTCCACCGGCGGATAACGGCCGTCCTCCAGTTGCTCGGCCAGTTTTATATTTTTAAACTGAGAGAAGGTGCAACATGGAACAAAGAAAAACAGAAAAACAAAAGGAAACTTTATCATTCGCCAGGTGTAAAAAAAAGTGTTACAATTCTCATAAATATTTCCCTTTCTTCAAAATCTCAGTCCACTGCGCATAACCGGCAGGAGTAAGGTGAAGACCATCGGATGTGAACTTCCCGTTCATTCGACCTTGGTCATCAATAAAATAGGAATATAAATCTACAAAGACGTACTTCCGCTCTTCGGCATGCTTGCTCAGTTGCTTATTAACGGTTATGATGTGGGTACTTTTTTCAACGAATTTCTCATTTAAGTTTTTGAATGATTCGTTGGTGGGGAAAATGCTTTGCACGTAGATCGTCGTCGACGGGGAAGCAGCCTGGATCTTTTCGACAATCACAAAAATATTCTTGATGATCACCTCGTCAGGGGTGTTTCGGGAGAGATCGTTGATCCCGATCAGTAGGAATAATTTACTTGGTTTACGGTCCGTCATTTCCTGAAGCCGGTTGAGTACGCCAAATGTAACGTCACCTGAAATCCCACGATTAATAATGGTGCTGTCGTTCAAAAGAGCTTTCCAATGGCCACCTTCGGTGATACTGTTGCCGACCATGATTATTTGCCCCATTACAATGGGTTCTTTTTTGAAAACTTCGTAACGTTCGGCATAGTGTTCTGGCAAATTAGGAAGAGTGTCATAGGTTCTGGTTTGCGCCAATGTGGCACTCGCCAGAAAAAGAGAAAGGAGTAAGACGTAATTGCGCATGCGACATTTAACGGGTTAAAATTAGAAATCGATGAACACATATCAACAACAATAGTTATAATTACAATGATAACTTAGAATGAAGCACCTTAAATTTTGGACCGCTTTCCTGGAAAGTGAAAAATCGGGAGGTATTGTGTTGCTATTTTGCGCGATGGCTTCTATGCTGGTCTCCAATTCTCTACTGGGTGAGAGTTATCAGCATCTTTGGCACGCAAACGTTTTTACTAAGCCTATCGAATTCTGGATTAATGATGGGCTGATGACCATTTTTTTCTTACAGGTAGGACTGGAGATTGAGCGAGAGGTTTATATCGGGGAACTAAAGGAATTTAAAAAGTCGCTAATGCCCATTATCGCAGCCTTGGGGGGAATGGCTATGCCGGCGGCGATCCATTTTATTTTCAATCGTGGTTTGCCAACTCAAAATGGTTATGGTATTCCCATGGCGACGGACATTGCTTTTTCACTAGCCATCCTTTCATTACTTGGCAAACGGGTGCCATTTTCTTTTAAAGTTTTTTTGACAGCACTTGCTATCATTGATGATCTTGGTGCCATTTTGGTCATTGCTTTATTTTATTCTTCTCACCTGTCCGCGTTTTATCTTGGTTTGGCGACACTTGTATTTGTGGTAATGATTGTGCTTAACCGCATGAATATCCTCTCCATTTGGATTTATATATTGTTCGGATCAATGATGTGGTTTTGCGTCTATCGGTCTGGAATTCATGCGACTTTAACCGGGGTGCTATTGGCCATTGCCATTCCATTTCGTTCGGGGGATGCCCAGGCGGCTTCAACCCTATTGCAACGTCGATTGCACCTGCCCGTTACGTTTATCATTCTTCCGCTGTTTGCTTTAGCCAATACGGCCTTGGTCATTCCGGGTACCTTTTTAGATGATTTGGTATCGGTCAATAGCCTTGGTATTATGCTTGGTCTTATGGTCGGGAAGCCGCTCGGGATTTTCCTGTTTGTTTTTGTGGGGTCTTTGCTGGGGTGGTGTACGATGCCCGCAAACCTTAGATTACCACATTTGTTGGGGATAGGACTATTGGCTGGCATTGGTTTTACCATGTCGATATTTATGACCCTCTTGGCAT
>Ga0209067_10000708_pt1 | contig 21052 bp, 18 predicted proteins | sample ColStrG_CSR_2013_FD_187199 | JGI IMG/M metagenome (GOLD analysis project Ga0209067, IMG submission 187199) | Freshwater sediment microbial communities in response to fracking from Pennsylvania, USA - Cold Stream Run_MetaG_CSR_2013 (SPAdes)... | ecosystem: Environmental > Aquatic > Freshwater >...
CCGACCGGTCCCCGTCCATCATGGGAGTGATAGTCGGATCGAGCGTGCACTCGATGCCCAATTCCGCTGCCAGCGCGCGCACGCCTGGATAGTCCTGCGCGTTCTGCGTCATCAACACATTGGCGATGATGACCTTCAGCCCCTGCGATTTCAAAAATCGAATCGCATCCAGAGAGCGCTTCAGCGAGCCCGGAATCAGCGTGATCGCGTCGTGCACTTCCGGCCGGTGCGAGTAAATGCTGATCTGGATCGATTCCACGTGGAGGTCGCGTATTCGCCGCGCTTCCCGCTCGCGAATGAGCACCGCGTTGGTCTTCAGTTTCACGCAGAACATCAGCCGGCGGGCGTGTTCCAGAATCTCGAAGAAATCCTTGCGCAGAAAAATCTCGCCGCCGCTCAGCGTGAGAATAAAAACCCCGGCATCTGCCATCTGATCCAGCAGTTGCTTGATCTCTGCCGTGGTCATCTCGCCGTGATCGTTGTGGTCGAGATAACAGTGCACGCAGCGCTCATTGCAGCGATAAGTAAGATCGAGCTGCACGCTCAGAGGAATGTTCAGTTCCTGCGCCCGCGCCGTCATCTCTGCCAGCAGGTCGCTCACCGTGATTCTCCGACGTTCGGTTTGCGCTGTGGAATGGGTTCTTCCGAGATCTGCAAAATCTCATGGCCGGCGAGTTCACGCGCCAAAGACTCGGCGTCCTCCAGCGCGGCATTGCGCTCCACATCAAATTCCACGCAGATTCGGCGCTCCACGATTTCATCGAGCGGCGTGGCGCCATCGGCATTCTGCCAGATGATCGTCGCCGTCTTGTTCAATGTGAACAGCGTCGAATCGCGGCCCGACATGATCATCATCTCGCCATCGAGACTGCGCGCCGCGACCCGCGGATTCCGTGCAACGTAGAGCCGGCTCAACGAATCAACTCCCACACCCGCGAATCGGGCACAAACGTCAGTCGTGAGACCGGAACGCGGCTCACGAAGTCGAACGCGGCGTGAAATGCGGACTGCACCAGTTCCTCATCCTCCGCGAAAAACAGCACGTTGGCAAGCAAAGATCGCGCCGCCTCCGCCGAAGAAATCGGATCGATGCGATTCTCCGGCCCCTGCGCCAGCAGATACAGCGCCGCAATCGGAGCCGAGACGTTTTCTCCCAACTTGGCCAGTTCGCCAGTAAACGGAGTCCCGAAGGCAACGTAGCCCGCGTCCTGCTTGCGCACGTAGGAAATCTCGTCGGTCAGCAGCGTCGCGTCCGGCGGTGCCAGCCGCGAAATTGTCGTCTTCCCCGCTCCGGAAACGCCTGCAAACAAAAATGCCTTGCCATTGCGGATGGCGCTCGCTGAGTGCGCCAGGAATCCTCCCTGCCGCGCCAGCACCAGCGTATGGACGATGCGCAGCACTGCGTCGATCGAATACGGATTCGCCGATTGCCGGATCCAGCCGCTGCGAGTATCCGGCGACCACTCCGCCCGGAAGTCGCCACGCTCCAGCAACCACCGTCCTTGGTAGTGGCTCACGTGCACGTCAGCCTCTGGATCACAAACTCGCGGCGGCGTCAGATCGATGTCGAATTCCATCTCCGCCCGCTCGGACGATCCCACAAATCCAGCGTAGCGATCCTGCAGCATCGCCAGGAAAGCCGCATCGCTCGTGTTGACGCGCACGGGCATTCCCCCGATTTCGATGACGAGGCTAAGACGCTCGACTTCAGCAGTTAATTCTGGCAAGGCGAAACCCGGGCGCGTGAACTGGGTTGCGAAGTAGCTTGGTGCAAAACTCTTTTCCGCAGCGCGAGGCGGATCTTGTGAACTCCAGCAACCACGCGGCCCGCGAACTCCGAGCGTGCAACCAGACTGGACAAGGCGCGGTCCGCGGCTCGCCGGCTGTCCGCAAGCTGGATTAGCTTCCCGTCACGCACAATCATCGACACTTTTCCGATGAGATCGCTCGCAACCAGCGGCGCATCCGGGCGCGACGCCGAATCCCCCTGCGTATGAACGACGCCGTCCATGGTTTCTGCGACGCGATGCGCTACGAAACGCCCGTTCCGCGCAAACAGCACAACCTCGCCCACTGCAACCTCATCCTCGGCCAGTCGCTCAATGACCAGCGTGTCCCCCGGCCAGATGGTAGGCAGCATGCTGCGCCCAGTGGCCCGCAGGCGCAGTTTTCCTTGTGAACGAAGCAACTCGGCCACGAGTTCACACCAAACCGCCTGACTACCTTGGCGCAGGGAGAGGGTCATGAGGCCTTCGTTTGGAGACCGCAGCTTCCCTGCGTGGCGATCTTCCCACACGAAAGCGCGGTCGTTACGAACACCTGCTCGTGACGGAACGCCGGCTTCTCGTAGGGCTTCTTCGTTGTCGGAGTCTTCGGAGTTTCGGAGGAAAAATCGTTCGTCGCCATAATGATCAACCCTATCTGAGCCCTGACTATTGTAAAGCAGATTGCGAGGCCTGTACGGCGCACCCACCCGTGCCCCCGGAAGTTGCGCACGTCTGGTTGCCTTGAGTGGAGAAGTATACCTGAGAAGCCCCCGCCATGGTTCCTGACGAAACCGTGTTGTCGATGATCATTCCGCTGGTGCCGCCAGCCGCCGCCATGCTCGCCGTAGCCAACGATCCGACGTTCCGCCAGCGAACCGTATTGTCCGCCGTCACGGTGTATATGGTCGTGGCCCATACCGGATGCGTACCCGCTTTCGAAGTTCCGCCCCCGATGACCAGTTGGATATTGTTATTGCTGTCTACGATCAACGTATTCAGCGAGTAGACGTGCGTAGCCTGCCAGGTGCCATGCGAGGCCGCCTGAGCCCCCTGGTTCACCCACTTCAGCGCCGCACCATCATTGGTCAGCAGTCCGAGTGTCATGCTCCAGGTCGGAGCCACCGCGCCCGACTTCCCGGCGGTTCTAACCGTCTGCACCTGAAAGTGGCTGTCAAGAATCTGCTGACCCAACACGTAGGATGTCGAAGCTTTCCATTGCGTGTCTTTGAAGTTCATCGCACAACCGCCGGACGCGCAGGAGTTGCCCAATCCCTGAGTTTGAACGCCCGCAAACAGCCACTCCGTAGCTCCGCCCGTAGCATTCGGATTGAGCACATCGGTGACGGGTGAACATCCCGTGGTCGTATTCGAGATCACCGGTCCGGCAACCGGCGTTTTCATGGTGCCGGCCGCAACCGGAACTTGATAAAGAACCGGCGGGCCTCCCGTATTTCCGCATACGTAGAGATTCCCCGTCGCATTGACGGAACTCACATACGCGCTGTCGAAGGCGCCTTCATAGATCGGATTCGGGCTTAGAACGCTCGATCCTACCACCGCTTCCGTCCCGCCAGACGCGGCTGCGAAGTTGGTTGCGAACTGAAACACCCCGGTGCATGGCTGCGTGCCTCCGACGCAAGCCGTGGTGCCGTCGCTGGAGGAAAAGACGTACACCTTTCCCGACGTTACGTCCACGATCGGGCCGGAGACAATCCCCGTACCGTGATCGATCTGGGCCGACGCGGTCACCACCCCCGTAGGACTGACGCGGTAAAGGAATCCACCCAGATCGCCCACGAAAACGTTCTTCGATCCCGTGTCATAAACCGGGCTCGAAAGCGGATTTCCTGAACCCAGCTGAACCGGGAATCCACCAGTAGTGGCCTCCGCTGGCGTTCCGTGAAACACGCCCGTAATTTTGTGCAGCCAGCCCACCGCGCCGCCCACCCAGATGGTGTCGCTGTTGTAGTCAGGAAAAACCGAAGAAGTCCGGTCATCGGTGATCACATGGCTCGCATTTTTTAGCAAAATCGTGGTCATGCACGGCGCCGTGCAGCTTCGATATGCGCTATTCGCAACGGGCGTCAGTGTCATGGGAGCGCCCAGAGTCCCGTTCCCCGCCTTCCACTTCAGCAGTACCAGCGTTCCTTCCAGAGCTACGTCCGTCTGCACAAATGCAACCTGGAGTCCGTCGTCAGAAATCACGGGAGAGGTCAGAATCTGCCCGGCGGTGTTATAGGCCCAATAAACTGTCGGCACGCTTCCAAACGAACCACAACCGGAATAAATATTATCGAAACCCGCGATGCTCGGCTGCGACGACGAACCCGTCAGACCGGTGCCAAAAACCACGTAGTCGGGCGTGGCCGCATTGCTGCAGCTGGCCGATGTAATTTGAAACCCGAATTTTGCCGGATAATTTCCCGCTCCCACGCTCGCCCCGCTGCCCAGATTTTCGGACCAGTCGCCTTGCACGCCCGGATCACTGACTCTACGAACGCCCATTGGACGAGCGAAGGAACTCACCGAAGTCTGGCTTTCGTCCGCCAAGACGCGAACGACGTTCTGCCGGAGCCACTGCTGCCAATACCGAGGCTCGTTCGCCACGCGCGCAGCCTGTGCGGCGTTCCCGGGCTGCGAGAAGATGACGTGCCGGTGGCTCCAGTCGGTGGGCAACCCTTGCGGGACCGGCTGAGCAGCCCGTCCGGTCAGAAACCATCCCACGACAACGAGTCCGAGGACTCCCGTGACAGTGCGAAGGCGTGCAGCGTTTGCTGTCATCTTGCTCCTCTAATCTTGATGCTCTGCCTGCGCACATTTCACCCACTGGCGGGATGATCTGGGCAGAATTTTCCGGAGTATGCCTTGTTCCACTGGGCCCCTTTTTGGCCCTAAAACGCCCGCGAACTCCGTGATACCAAACTCTTGATTTCACCAGTTCGCAGGCTGGGCGCACGTCCCCGAACGGTGAGGCTGGAATGGCCGAAATTCTACTACTTCCGCTTGCGGATAAGCAATGAACTTCCCTGAGGCCTACAGTCCACTTCGCGCAACCGCGGCAAGTATGACATGATCAGATAGTTCATCCCTGTCGATGTTCATAGCAGAATCATAAGAACCGGGGAATCAGCTTGAATCCATACGATAAGGCAGTCGACGAAACGAAAGACGCGCATGCTTCCGAAGGCAGAAGCGTCCTGCCGTTGGACGAAGTCGGCAAGCTCGCCGGCGACGGCGGCCATCCCGCCGAAATGCTCACCAACGTCGTGGCTCTAATCGCGAAACGATTCCGGACCGACGTCTGCTCGACTTATCTGCTGGAGCCGGATCGCGCCAACCTGGTGTTGGCGGCCACGGTCGGGCTGCGCCGCGAGTGCGTCGGCAGTTTGCGCATGGCCGTCCACGAAGGACTCACCGGCCTGGTGGCGGAGCAGGTCCGGCCCATCGCCGTCACCCATGTGAAGAACCATCCCCGCTTCAAGTATTTCGAGGAGGCCGGCGAGGAGGCCTACCAGTCTTTTCTGGGCGTCCCCGTGATTGATCGCGGCGTGTTGCAGGGCGTGCTGGTGGTACAGACCGTCGAAGCCCGCGTCTTCAGCGAAGATGAAATCGCTATGCTGGCCGACGCCGCTACTCAGGTGGCTCCCGTGGTGAGCGAGGCCCGGACTCTTGATCGCTTCATCGCTCCATTGCAGGAACGGCTCTGGGCGATGGCGCGCAATCTCTGGTGGAGTTGGGATCACAACTCTTCCAGCCTGTTTCTCGATCTCGACCCGTCCCGCTGGAACGAGCTCAACCACAATCCGATTTCCCTCCTCAGCGAACTGCCTCTGGCCAAGCTCGAATCCCGTGCCGCTGAGCTGATGCTGCACAGCCGCGTGAACTATGCCTATCGCCGCTTGCTCGAGTATCTGGAAGAAGATCGCACCTGGGGCACCCGCCACGCCGGTGTGCTGCGGCCGCATCCGGTGGCCTACTTCTCAGCGGAATTCGGCATTCACGAGTCCTTGCCGGTCTACTCGGGTGGTCTCGGCGTCCTGGCCGGCGATCACATCAAGGCGGCCTCGGATCTCGACATCCCGCTGGTCGGGATCGGCCTGTTTTACGGTCAAGGCTATTTCCGCCAACGGCTCGATGTCGGCGGATGGCAGCGCGAGGAATACCTGGAGACCGACGTCAATCAACTTCCGATGGAAGTTGCCATCGGAAAGGACGGCCGGCCCGTGGTCGTGGAAATTGAAACTCGCAGCGGCCGCATTCAGGCCAAAGTCTGGCGCGTGAAAGTCGGGCGCCGCGATCTGTTGTTGCTGGATTCCGACGTGGAAGGGAATGCCCCCGAGGATCGCGAACTGACCTCGCGTTTATATGGCGGCGATCTCAGAATCCGCATCCGCCAGGAAGTGTTATTAGGGGTCGGCGGATTGCGCGCCCTGCGCGCCCTGGGAATTTCCCCCGGCGTCCTACACCTCAACGAGGGCCACAGCGCCTTCGCCGTGCTGGAAGCCATTCGCATGCGCATGGAGGACGAGGGCATTGCCTTTGAGGCCGCCGTGCCCCGTGTCTCGCGCGAAGTTGTATTCACCACGCATACTCCGGTTCCCGCTGGCCACGACCGCTTCGATGCAGGCCTGGTGGAAGAGCACATCGGCCCGCTGCGCGAGGCGCTCGGTCTTTCCCAGGACAGCTTGCTCGGCCTCGGTCGCGAGACCCCGGCCAATCAAGACGAACTATTTTGCATGACCGTGCTCGCCCTGCGCCTTTCGCGCCGCGCCAATGCCGTTTCCGCTTTGCATGGCGAAGTATCGCGCGCTATGTGGACCTTCCTCTTCCGCGGTAAGCCCGAGGACGACGTTCCCATCGGCCACATCACCAACGGCGTGCATGTGCCCTCATGGCTGGCGCCGCAGATGTTTCGTCTCTACGATCGCCATCTCGGGCCGGGCTGGCATCAGCGCAGCAGCGAAGCCAAAATCTGGGAGGGCATCGAAAGCGTCGATGACGGCGAGCTCTGGGAGACGCATCTCGGCCTGAAGTCGCAGCTTATCGAGTTCGTCCGCCGCCGCGCCGTTGAACAGGCCGAGCGCCGCGGAGAACCCGTGGAAGTGCTGGCCCGCCTCGAGCGCATTCTGACCCCCGACGCTCTCACCATTGGATTCGCCCGCCGCTTCGCCACCTATAAACGTGCCAACCTGATTCTGAAAGATATCGAGAAGCTGTTGTCGATGGTGAACGACCCCAATCGCCCCGTCCAATTCGTGTTTGCCGGCAAGGCGCACCCGCTCGATGAACCAGGCAAGCGCGTGCTGCAGCAGATCGCCCAGTTGATGCGCGATCCGCAGTTCGGAGACAAGTTCGTCTTCGTCGAGGACTACGACATCAATGTAGGCCGTCACTTTGTGCAAGGCGTCGATGTCTGGCTCAACAATCCGCGCCGCCCGCAGGAAGCCTCCGGCACCAGCGGTCAGAAAACGGTGCTCAATGGCGGACTGAATCTTTCCATTCTCGATGGCTGGTGGGCTGAGGCCTACGACGGCATCAACGGATTCGCCATCGGCACCGGCAGAACTCATTCCAACATCAGCATTCACGATGAGCGCGATGGCGAAGATTTGATGCGCACCCTGCGGGAAGAAGTGATTCCACTCTATTACCAGCGCGATAATGACGGCCTTCCGCGCGGCTGGATCACCCGCATGAAGCGCGCCATCCGCACCCTGGGCTGGCGTTTCAGCGCCGATCGCATGGTCATGGACTACACCACCAAAGCGTACGTCCCCGCTGCCGGCGGAACTTCCAGCGATATGCGCTCCAGTTCCTGATCTATTTCGCAGGCGACAGCGCAGGGCTGGCGAATTGCGGGCGCGACTGCAGCGCTTGTTGGACTATTTTCTTCGCGTGAGCGAGTTCCGCTCCATCCAACTCGAGTCGTGGGGCGCGCACCCGGGCGTTTCCCATCCCAACTTCCGCTTGCACCATTTTGATCAGCTGCACGAATTTCGGAACCGTATCCATGCGCAGCAAAGGCAAGAACCAGCGGTAGAGCTCGAATGCCCGCTCGCTCTCGCCGCTGCTGCCGCAGTTGAACAATTCCACCGACTCGCGCGGCAGAGCGTTCGCCAGGCCCGCGATCCATCCTGTCGCTCCCGCTGCAATGCCCTCAAGAATGGCGTCGTCCACGCCGACTAGAATTTCGAGTCTCGTATCGAGCAAGGCGCGAATCGCCGACACCCGCCTGATGTCCGTGCTCGACTCTTTGACCGCCGCAAGGTTTTCGTTTTCCGCCAACTCCTGAATCTGCTCCGGAAGGAAGTCCGTTCCATACGCCACGGGATTGTTGTAGAGCATGCAAGGCAGAGACGTCGCTGCAAACACGGCCGCGACATGCGCCTTCATCTCGCGCCAGTCTCCTTTGTAAACGTACGGAGGCAGCACCATCAGCCCGTCGCAACCCAGATCCGCAGCGGCTTTTGCCAAGGTAACAGCTTCCAAGGTGCTAAGCGACGAGATCGATGCCACCACGGGCGCGCGATCCTGAACCGCCCGCACACAAGTACGCAGAATTTCGAGCTTCTCCTCGAACGTCAGAGTCGCGCCCTCGCCCAGCGAGCCGAGCGCCACAATGCCCGTGCAGCCGTGGTCGAGCAGCCAGCGGCTGTGCTCGGCCATGAATCCGTGATCGATGCTGAGATCGCGATTGAAGCCCGTGGTGATCGCGGGCAGCACACCCTTCCAATTCATCTTCATCGAGGCCCTCCTGTGACGGCTTGTGGCTCTTCGGGCGATGGAGAGGCAGCCAGGCTCTCCACTCGCACGGGGAAAATCGGTGGCCGCACTGAATCAGTTCGCCAGCGAAACAGAAATTCCGTTGCAGGTCCGCAGATTCTCCCTTGGCATGGACCCATCCCGCAGCGTGTCTGCAACTTCGCCGCGCGCCAGGAGGTGTGCCGTTGCAGCCGCGAGTAAGTGACGTCCTCGCAACGGCAGACAATGGTTTCAGCGGAAGGTAGGCGAGCCAACTCCGGCCGCAACCGAAACGCGCGATCCAGCGCCCCGGCGAACCGCTGCGCCCGTCGTCTCTTTCCAAAGAGCTTTCGAGCCTCGGAAGTCCGCCCGGCTGCGGCCAGTCCGGCAATCTGCCCCTCCACAATCGAGAGTCCCACGCCGCCGATGCCCGTCGGTTCGCCCGCGCAGAAAACTTGCGGCACGGTAGTCCGCTGAAATTCGTCGACCTGCACAAAGCCCGCATCGATTCCGCAGCCCAGCAGCACCGCCAACTCCGTGTTGGCAACCAGATGAAATCCGCAGGCTAGGTTGTCGCAGGGAATCGTCCGCGATTTTCCGCTACAAGAAATCGTGACGCTCTCCAGCACGTCCCGCCCCTGAACTGCCGTTACCCAACTGTTCGCCGCAAGGTGAACGCCGGAAAGCTCGCTCCTGAGCTGCCATGCCTGAACGATCTTCCCCGGTTGACTGAATAGCGCAACGGAAAACTGTACAAGGCGGCTCCACGATGCCTGCTCACAAATGATCGGAATCTCCGCGCCATGCCTGCGCAGATAAGCTGCAACGGCCAGCAGCAGCGGACCAGTGCCCGCAATTACGATGCGTTTCCCGCGAATCGGCAGACCAGCTTTCACCATTGCCTGCAATCCGCCCGCGCCCGTCACATTCGGTAAAGTCCACCCGGGAAAGGGCAGAAATCTTTCCCGCGCTCCGGTAGCGATCACCAGATTTTCGTAGCGCAATTCACACACGCCATCCGAACCCTCAGCCGACAGAATGCCCTTCTCGCACTGGTCGAATATTCTCTTAGCGCACAACGTCGTGACCTGCGCCATGCTCAGCAACTCGCGCCACCGCGAGAATTCCGAAGCTTGCTCGCCATCAGAGCCCTCGCGCCAGATCTGGCCTCCTAGTGCAAGGTTGTCATCTACGAGTCCCACACGCACGCCGCAGTCCGCCGCCCGTACCGCAGCCGCCATGCCTGCTGGCCCGCCGCCGACCACCAGAACGTCGAAGCCACTCGGTGCGCTTCTATCCATTCGTGCGGATCTCCATTCCCGTTTCACACAAAACTTGGCAGCCCTTGCAATGCGGCACACCGTTGATCGTCACGCGGCACTCGTAGCAGGTGCCCATTCCACACAGCGGCCCGCGCGGCTCGCCGCTCACTGAGGTGCGGCAAGCCTGACCGGCAATCATCATCGCCACGGCAACGGTTGTTCCCACAGGCACAGCGATCGGCACTTCATTCACCCGCACGCTAAGCATGCGCGTGCTCCTTGCCGCTCCGCGCAGGCAAGTAAGGCTCAATAGAAATCTCTGACTTCGCGCCCATGATCTGATCCACCAGAATTCTCGCGGTTGCCAGCGAGGTCGTGATTCCCAGTCCCTCATGACCGGTAGCCAGGAACACCGACGTATCCGCTGGCCACGGTCCAATCAACGGAAGCTTGCCTGGAGTAGCCGCCCGAAAGCCCGTCCACGTGCGTAGTGCCGACATCCGCCCCAGCCCGGGCATGTATTCCCGAGCACGTTCGAGCATGCGCGTGAGAATGCCGTGGTCCACTTCGCCGTGCTCCGCCCCATACTGTCGCGACGAGCCAATCAGAATCTGCCCCGTCCTCCGCGGCTGAACATTGAATGCCACTGAATCGCTGCTCACCGCGTGAGCGCTCTTCAAATATCCCAGCTCGACCAACTGGTGCCCCAAGAAGCCCGGATACCGATCCGTAATCACCAGGTGGCCCTTGCGCTTCATGATCTCGATTCCCGGCGTAAGCCGGGCTGCATCTGCCCCGCCGGCATTTACGATAATTTTCGCCGCAAACTCCGAACCGTCCGAAAGCCGGACCGATTCCTCCCCCATTTTCGAAACCGAAACGCCGATGCGGAGTTTCGCGCCTCGACTCTGTGCCCTTTCGATCAGAAATTGCGCCGCGCACGGCGGATACAATACCGCATCTTCTGGAACCAGCAGCCCTCCAGCCATGCCATCGCGCAGATTCGGCTCCAGCTGCTTCAGCCGTTGCGAATCGAGAATCTCTGTGGGAACGCCGCGCGCACCATAGTGCTCGTGCTTGCGCCGCACCTCCGCCATTTCTTCCTCGTCGGCCGCGACCCAGATTGTTCCGCAAGACTCGTACTCGACCTCATCGGGCAATTCCGCACGAAGCGATTGCCAGAGCTGCTGCGAATATCGCGTCAGCGCAAACTGCGCCTCGGAGTCGTCCATGACGACGATGTGGCCCATCCCCGCCGCCGTGGCGCCGCTTCCCGCAAACTCGCGGTCGACCACCACAACCCGCATGCCGCGGCGCGCGAATTCATCCGCGCAAGCCGCGCCCACAATGCCTGCGCCGATGATGACCACGTCAAACGCAAATTCGGTCATGTCGAGCTAGGAGCGAATCCCCATGCAGAACGGATCCCGCGGATCGAGCAATAGCTCCGACTCCGCGTTCACGAATGCCGATCCCTTGATGCTCGGATAAATCTTCCCGTCGCGCACGCTCACGCTGCCTTCAAACACACTGCCTACAATGCTTTCCTGCCGCCAGACTTCGCCCTCGCGAATCTTGCCGTCCGCATAGAGGCAAGCCAGCTTGGCGCTCGTGCCCGTGCCGCAAGGCGACCGGTCATAAGCCTTGCCCGGACAGAGAACGAAATTCTGGCTGTTCACCCCGTCTTGCTGCGATGGCCCAAACAATTCCACGTGGTCGATCTCGCGGCCGTCATCTCCCGTAATTCCCCCGGCCCGCAGCGCCTTTCGGATCGCCCAAGTAAACGCGGTCAATTGTTCGATATTCTTGAGACTGATATCCAGCGTGCGATCGAGTTCATGATCCAACTCGTAATGACGGACGAGGAAGAACCAGTTCCCGCCCCACGCAACGTCGCCCCACACTACGCCATATCCCGCAACTTGCACGGCCACCTCCGCGGCACTGCGATAGCTGGCAACATTACTGATCGTCACCTCCCGGCTTTCATGCAGCGTCGCGCCGACCGTTCCCACCGGCGTCTCAATCTTGTGCTCGCCAGGCGCAATGCGCCCCATGTGGGCCAACGTCGCCACCAAACCAATCGTGCCGTGCCCGCACATTCCCAGATAACCAACATTGTTGAAGAAGATGACGCCCGCCGCGCAATCGCGATCGACGGGCTCGCATAAAAGCGCTCCCACCATCACATCCGAGCCGCGCGGCTCATTCACCACAGCCGAGCGGAAGTCGTCGTAGTCCGCGCGAAATCGCGCCAGCCTCTCACTCAGCGGACCGCTGCCCAGATCCGGGCCTCCGCTGACTACAACGCGCGTAGGCTCACCGCCGGTGTGAGAATCAATCACTCGAACTCTGCGGAGTTCTGCGCTCATTTCCTGCGAAGTATACCGTGAGAGCTGGTGCCGAAAAGACTTCCGAGCGGATGCTTATGAATGAGGGGTGCCCCACATCTCGCGTTTTTGCGAGATGTGGGGATTTTTCAGGAAAGGGAAGAAGCCTCGGACGTCACTAAGCCCCTACGTGTCGGATGCACTGCTCCAGCACATCCACAGCAACGTCGGCTTCTTCCTTCGTGACCACCAGCGGCGGGCACAGGCGGATCGTGCTCGGCCCGCAGCCCAGGAACAACACGCCGTGCTCGAACGCTATCTCGACGATGCGATCGCGTTCGGCGGCTCCATATTCCTTGGTCACCTTGTCCTTCACAATATCGACGCCGATCATCAGGCCGCGCCCGCGCACGTCGCCGACCAGCTTCAGCTTCGCAGGCCAGTCCGCCATGCGCCGCAGAATGTGGTTGCCGACTTCCGCTGAATGCGCGAGCAGATGTTCGTTCTCGATCACGTCCAGAGTCGCCAGCGCTGCCGCCACCGCAACTGGATTTCCGCCGAAGGTGGATGCGTGCGAACCCGGCACCCAGTCCATGATTTCAGCGCGTGTCATCGTGACCCCGAGTGGCATGCCCGACGCAATGCCCTTCGCCATGCAAACCATGTCAGGCTCGACGCCGGTGTGCTCGACCGCGAACCACTTGCCCGTGCGTCCAATGCCGCTCTGCACTTCATCCACGACGAGCAGGATGCCGTGACGATCGCAAATCCGCCGCAACTCCTGCATGAAGATCGTCGGCGCCACAACATATCCGCCTTCGCCCTGCACCGGCTCCACAAAAATCGCCGCCACTTCTTCCGGAGGCAGCGTGGTCTTGAACAACTTCTCTTCGATAAACCGTGCGCAGCCCAAGGCAAACTTATCGGCATCCTGCGTACCGCCCACACAGCCGCGATATACATCTGGATATCGCACATGCGTCACGCCCGGCACCAGCGGTGCAAAACGCCGCCGCTGTTGCGGCTTTGAAGCCGTCAGCGAGAGTGCGCCCATGGTGCGTCCGTGAAACGCGCCAAAAAACGCAATCACGTTCTGCCGCTTGGTGTGGTACCGCGCTAGCTTCAGCGCGCACTCAATCGCCTCGGCGCCCGAGTTGCCGTAATAAATCCGGTGCGGTCCGCGCATGGGCGCGATCTTCGACAGGCGCGCCGCCAACTCCACCATGTTTTCGTAATAAAAATCCGTGCCCGACATGTGGATCAGTTCGCCCGCCTGTTTCTGAATGGCGGCGACCACCTGCGGATGGCAATGACCGGTTGAGGTCACGGCAATGCCTGCGGAGAAATCAAAAAATTCGTTGCCGTCCACGTCGGTGACGACAATGCCGCGCCCGCTCTTCGCCACCAGCGGGTACGAACGGGTATACGACGGAGAAATATATTTTTCGTCGCCTTCGAGCACACGCTTGGCGTTGGGGCCTGGCAGGGCGGTCTTGATCTTGGGACCGATTGCGGTCTTCTTTACTTCATGCGTCAAAGTTTCGGTTGTCATGGCATCCTCCGCAGCAGCCGTCAGTAGTCAGCTGCCAGTTGTCAGGAAATGCAACCTCGGAACACGAGAATCCTGGTTCGGACGCACGCAGTCCAAAGCGAATCAAAGGAGGATGAAGGAATTAATCGCTACCGAAAAGACTGGGACGCAAACGCGAAGGCAGATGGGCCCGATAGCGCCGCGGGCACACCAGGCAGTGTAGCCAGCACTCGGACGACTGGAAATGCGGATTGGTATTCTTCTGCAGCATCGCAAACGGGCAACATCACTATCGATTATATCCACAACCCGCAAACGGCGTAACCCCCATTTTCAGCAGGCGCCCATTACCATTGGCGCACCAGGAGGTCATGCCGGGTGCCCCATTTCTCGCGCGTTTTCTGCGCGAGAAGTGGGGCTTGTTGCTCGACCAAAGCGGATCTTAGCGGTCTCTTCTGTTCACTTCCCTTCCTACGGCAGATTCTCGTAATTGCCAGGCAGAAGGTTAGTGCACTGCGCGCTGGCGGCGTTCGCGATGTTGGCGCCCCCCGTAATCAGCGATTTCGAGTCACAGAACAGATCCGTTCCATTCCCGCTGATCACGGTCAAAGGACTACTCACCGCCGCGTCGGCCGTGGATTGGTTGACCACGACCAAGCCTCCATGGCCGCTCCCCGTAATGCTGGATCCGGCCAATTCCGCGTGGGAGTTGTTGCTGACGAGAATACCCTGGCCGTGGCTACCGGAGACAATGAGGCTGGCGCCCGCGTTCAGCGTGGAGCCGTTAGAAACAGACACCGCCGCACTGTCCCATCCCGACGGCTGCCCGGCATTCATGATTCGGAGCTTGGCGCTGCCTATGTTGAGAGATGACCCGTTCGCCGCCTGAACACCCGTAAAGTTGGTACCGGCGGGATTGTTGATCAACACGTCACTGAATGCGACGGAGGTATCAAAATAAACCAGATCGACGCTCCCGCTGGCATCAATGACGATGCCCTGCTGCATGTCCCGAATAACCATTCCCTGCATGGTGACATGGCCGGAAGAGGCGAAGATGCCGGCATACCAGTTAGAATCCGTGGGACGCTCAATCAAGCCATTCACAATGTGCACGTCGGATTTGTCGAAGGCCGAAACGGCGCCATAGCCGGAAGTGATGTTGACCGTTACGTTCACAAGCCACACCTGGCTGGCCTCATACACCACCACCCCCCAGGAACCGTCGGTAGTCACATTTTGGAGCCGAACATCATTACTGCCCCCGCCAATTCCGATGCCGGAAAAAATGGTGGGCAGCGAGCGGACCGTAAGTCCAGAGACGGTCACGCCTCGGGAAGCCTTAATAGACAAGACATAGGAACTGGGCGGCGGCGGATTCGTGCTTGGCTGCTGCAAGGCCGCCCCTTGCACGCCATTCAGCGTTAAGTCGTTGAATCCATCGATCAGAACTAGCTCGGTGCAAGTTCCCTTTACCAGTACTGTTGCCGCTGAATGCTTATCCATCTTGGCCAGCGTGTTATTCAGCGATTGGCCAGCGCCGCAGTCCACGACGATCTGGCCCGGGCTTGCCGTCACCCATGTGGCGGCAAAGAGCAGAGTCATCAAAGCGATTATTCGTGACATATGCGGTACCTCCTAATTGGGCCGCGAGTTCGGTCGCCTTCAGCGGGTGTACGGTGGGCACCGCTCTTCGGGGAGGCGAAGAAAGTCGATAACCGTTCTTTCTGTTTTGCGGACACCGCGAGACATCTGGAACGATTCTTCAGCGAGGCGATACAACCGAAGTTTCTAGCAGAGCAGAATACAGAGCAGGGCCAACGAAATTCGTGTATCGCGAGCATCGGCGTCGCAAACACACGCAGGGGCAAACAGGAATGGATTACCGAATCCAGGCTGTAAGGAACCTGGCGCCGCCTGAGTTGTCCGGGAGGCCACCAACGGCGCCGCGATGGAGAAGAGGGGAGTGCCCTCGTAGGGCAGCGTCTCCGACTCGTCGTAGGAGGTCTCCGGCACATCTTCTGCCGGAACTGCCAGAGAGACACCGAAAACCAGAAGTACGAAAAAGATGAAGGCGGAGCAGGGTCTTCTCATACTCCCATCCCGACTTGACGGCTACTGCCTCGGGGGGTACAGCCCGGCGACATGGGGTGGTGCTCACCCGGGAAAGGATAGCGCCACCTTTTTACAGCGATCACGACCGGACTGTCTGTGATGCAGGTCACGAGCACCATACTCGCTTGCGACATCCATCATGCGACCAAGGCCGAGGGATTTTTTGACTTCCCGCCGCCCGCACCGGAGCATGCTCAGGCACGGCTTCGGGGGACCTCCATTGCTCGATCAGACCATCTCGCACTACCGCCCCACCGCCTGCTAACCGCCCCGATCAACGAACGCAACTGGCACTTCCAAGTACCTCAGTAACTTTCATGCGCCGATTCTCCCAAATAACCTAGCCGCGAGGGGCACTTGGGGAGACGTCTATGAGTAACAGTCGTTGGTTTTGGACGGGTGCGACTCTGCTGTTAGCGGGCGGAATCTTCTGGGCCGTGGATCAGGCCGTAAGCCCGAGCAGCGGAGACGTGGAGTTTAAGAAAGCCGCGGAATCGATAAAGCAGGTCAAAAGCTTTCGTGGCATGTATGTCGACAGCGCGTCGAGCACCCAGCATTCGGAACGGCTATGGGAGGTGGATTGCAACCGGAACATCGTCCACCAGCAGTCGCGCGATCTGCAGATCAATTCGGATTCTGATCCTGAGATGAAAGAAGATGAGTTGCTGGTGGGCGAGTTGCGCTACAGGCATGACAGTTCCGGATCATGGGAGAACCTCGGGCCTGCAACCTTTTCAGGAACGTGGTATTGCGAGACCATTGCGAAAGGCGCCCCGCGCGATCTTCTGCCCGACCTCCTCACCATGACCAGGACCGGCTGGTTTGAAAAGGGTGACAAGAAGATGGTCAATGGTGTCTCCTGTCGGGAATGGAAATACGACGTTAGGACCTCCATCTCGGTTCGCAAGGGTTCGATGTGCATCGGCGTGAACGACCATCTGCCGTACGAGATGACCCCGGAAAACGGCGGCCGCTATTCCTACTCCGATTACAACCGGCCCATCCCATTCGAGGCGCCTGAAGCCGTCCTGCAATCGGCCAGTTCGACGGAAGGATCAAACTGAGTCCGCCCTCAAGGCCAGGTGACCGCAAGCGGCTTTGCCGAGCTTCAGAATCCAACCCTCCGTGCGGTTCGTCTGATATCTTTTAACTTCCCCGTTCTCACGACAATGCAATCCTCACAGCCCCCAAGCCGGTGGAAGGTCATTCTTGCCTTCGGACTCGTGTACCTGTTCTGGGGATCGACCTATCTCGCCATCGACATCGCGGTGCAGACCATTCCGCCGGCGCTGATGTGCGGTGTTCGCTTCACTATTGCCGGAGTGGTGATGTTGGCAGTCTGCGCGCTCACCGGCCGCAAAATCATCTATTCGCCGCGCCAACTGGTACTGGCCGCGATTGTAGGACTACTCCTGCTCATGGGCGGCAACCTCACGCTCTCCTATGCCGAGTTGTCTGTGTCCTCCGGCTTGGCTGCGCTCATCGTCGCCATCACTCCCTTGTGGTTTCTCGTGCTCGATTCGCTTCTTCTCGGCGACCATCACATTTCAAGGCGCGGCAAAGCCGGACTGGCGCTCGGGATCGTAGGCTTGTTCGTTCTGGTATGGCCGCAGTTACAGGCGGGCAGCGTGGGACGCCGCGAGCTCTGGGCTTCCATCAGCCTGCTCGGCGGATCATTCAGTTGGGCCCTGGGATCGGTGCTCTCCAAACGCTGGCAATCTGGCATGGACGTCTTCAGCGCCACCGGCTGGCAAGTCACGGCAGCAGGTGCAGGAAATCTCGTCTTCGCTCTCTTCGCCGAAGATGTGTATCACGTGAAGTGGAGCGCCCGCGGCCTCGGCGCTGTCGGTTATCTCGTGATCTGCGGCTCCTGGATCGGCTACACCGCCTACATCTACCTGCTGGAGCACGTTCCCACATCGAAGGTCTCAACCTACGCCTACGTCAATCCCGTGGTCGCCGTGTTCCTGGGCTGGCTCGTCCTGCACGAAAAAGTAGACGGCTACATCCTGGCAGGCAGCGCAGTCGTCGTGCTGTCAGTTATCCTGGTGACCAGCGCAAAAGTAAAAGGCAAGCCTCTATCCGAAGAATTGCCAGCAGTAGAAGCCGCCGGAGACTAAGGACGAATCACGTGGGGACGGTCCGGCTCATGTAGGGACAGCCGCCTCGGCTGTCCCCCGAGCGAAGCGAGGGCAGCTATGCAGCCCAGCGCTACTTCGAACCCTCATCCTCCTCTTCCGCATCATTCACCAAATCCACCACATGCCCGCGAATTGAGAAAGTCTGCTTCGCACCCCCTGCCGCCTCAAAGCTGACGCGCACCGGCCCTCGCTGCCACGCCGGAACTGGACACGCCGAGTCCGGCCCCGCATCGTCCGCCAAGCCATCATTCGACAGCGCCTTCTTCAACACAGGCTTTCGCCGGCTGATCTGCGCCACCATCGCATACGTCTTTTTTCCGTCATCCGACACTCCGCAATACGCCACGTAGTCCCGATACCAGCTCGCCGCCGAATAGAACGCGTCGAACTCCGGAAGATTGATCGGCGAAATCCGCCCGGTCAGCCGATCCACCAGCAACCATCCTCCGCGCTGCCAGCGCCAGCGCGCCTCCAGTTCCTCCGGCAGACTATCGTTCACTCGAAACGCCCGTCGCACCACAAACAGTCGATCGGTGACTTCATGCGGCAACCCAGTCGCGTATTCGCGAATGCGTCCGTCCACCATCAGCGCTCGAACTTTGAGCGTCAGCGCTTTGTCATCCGCCATACCCGGAGACCATTGCGTGCTCATCCATTTTCCAAACGCAATCACATGCACCTTGGAAGCCGCGCCCACAGCCAGAGTGCAAGACAGGATTAAAAACAGCGTGCAGAAAATTGCACACAACATCATTTCGCAAATCGAAATTCGCCGTCGCATGAGCCGACACTACTCACCAAGCGCACGGCCACGCAAGGTTAGCGGTCACATTCTCGATTTTCGATGTACCGAAGTGGGAATACCTCAGGTCTCAAAACGATGCTACTGTTCCAAAAAGCTAGCCTGCACCGGAGAAAAGCGAGCACAATGGCATTAAAATGGAATATTAGACAAGTGCCGTGTCATGAGCCTTTCTTCCACCCGCGTCCCGACCCTGCCCAAACGACGTGCAACGTCCGACGCCGGGGCCGCTTCTTATCCTGAGATGGGGAATCTACTCACAAGGCGCAGGGCGGCTCGTATTCTGGTCGTAGACGATCAGCCCAGCATCGCCGGACTGATGAGCCAGTTGCTGACCATCCGCGGCTACGAAGTGATTACTGCCGCCAGCGCCGAGCAGGCCGAGGCCGAAGTGCGCCGCCAGCTACCCGACTTGATCCTTTCTGATGTCATGATGCCCGGCAAGTCCGGCTACGACCTTTGCCGCGCGCTAAAGGAGAATCCCGCCACACGCCTGATTCCCTTCGTGCTCATCACCGGCCTCAGCGACAGCAATGACAAAGTTCGCGGCATCGAAGCTGGAGCCGACGACTTCCTCAACAAGCCCGTCCTCGCCGAAGAACTCATCGCCCGCGTGAAATCGCTGCTGCGCCTCAAAGAGTTCACCGACGAACTCGAGACCGCCGACTCCGTGCTCTGCACGCTCGGACTAATCGTTGAAAGCCGCGACCCCTATACCGAGGGCCACTGCGAGCGGCTCTCAGTGCGCGCCGCAGACCTCGGCCGCCATCTCGGCCTGGATGAAGATTCCATCATCGCCCTCAAGCGCGGCGGATATCTCCACGATCTCGGCAAAATCGCCGTCCCCGACGAAATTTTAAAGAAGGGCAGCAATCTCACGCCCGCCGAGTGGGAGGTCATGAAACTCCATCCCATCACCGGCGAAAACATCTGCCGCCCGCTGCATTCGCTGAGCCTGGTGCTCCCCGTCATTCGCCATCATCACGAACACTCCGACGGCTCCGGCTACCCCGACGGACTCGGCGGCTCCGAGATTCCGCTTCTGCCAAGAGTTCTGCAGGTAGTCGATGTTTATGACGCCCTTCGCACCGCGCGCTCCTACAAGCCAGCCCACACCCACGAGCAGGCTGCACAGACCATGCGCGAAGAGGCCGCCCGCGGTCTCTGGGACTCCGAACTGGTAGCAGAATATTTCTCGATGCTGGAGCAAAAGCGCCAGGTCGCCTAAGCCAGTTCTCAATACCCCAACTCTCATTACCCAGCACTAAGTTCTAGCGGAGCCGGTCTTCAGGCGGAGCGAAGGATCTCCCGTGGAACCAGGTGCTGCCCCGAAACTGCAAACTGCATCTCGCCTTTGCCTTTCTCTGCGTCCTCTGCGGACTTTCCTCCGCGTACTCTGCGGTTAAAAGCTTTTGACTCTGCGAGACCGATCAACCCATTTCCCAAACTCTTCTCCTAAACCGTAAAATCACAAAGCCGCCTTTTAGCATTCAAAAGCCGGACACCCAGCATCTCCGCTGAGAACTGAGAACTGACTTGCCGCCCCCCACCCACAGCATCGTCATCCCGGCCTACAACGAGAGCGCCCGTCTCGGCGCGACTCTCGAGAAGGTGCTGGCCTACGTGCACACCCAGGGATGGGACGCCGAAGTCCTCGTCATCAACGACGGCTCCCGCGACAACACCGCCGAAATCGTCCGCACTCAAGCCGCAAAAGATCCTATCCTCCATCTCATCGAAAATCCCGGCAATCGCGGCAAGGGATACAGCGTGCGCAACGGCATGCTCCACGCCCAAGGCCAAATCGTCCTCTTCAGCGACGCCGACCTGTCCTCGCCCATCGAAGAAGCGCCCAAGCTTCTGCAAGCGCTGGAAGCCGGCGCCGACATCGCCATCGGCTCGCGCTGGCTCCGCGCCGAAACCCAGACCCAGCGCCAGCCTCTCCATCGTCAGCTATTCGGAAGAATTTTCAACCTTCTGCTGCGCATGACCCTCGGCTTGCAATTTGCCGACACTCAGTGTGGGTTCAAGGCATTTAAGCGTCCCGCAGTCGAAGCCATCTTCCCGCTGCAAAGAATCGAGCGCTGGGGATTCGATCCCGAAATTCTCTTCTTGGCGAAAAAGTTCGGCTACAAAGTGCGGGAAGTCCCGGTCGCCTGGGGACACAGCGGCGGAACCCGCATCAACCCTCTGGTCGACGGCTCCCGGATGGTGATGGAGATGGTGCGCATCCGCTGGTTCGACCTGACCGGAAAATACAATAGTGCCCGCGCGGCCGCCACCCAACCGCTGCACAACCAACAGGGCCCGCAGGCTTAGCGTCGTCGTGCGGAAAATCGCCAGCCAGGATGATCTGTCATCCTG
>Ga0209067_10000709_pt1 | contig 21040 bp, 15 predicted proteins | sample ColStrG_CSR_2013_FD_187199 | JGI IMG/M metagenome (GOLD analysis project Ga0209067, IMG submission 187199) | Freshwater sediment microbial communities in response to fracking from Pennsylvania, USA - Cold Stream Run_MetaG_CSR_2013 (SPAdes)... | ecosystem: Environmental > Aquatic > Freshwater >...
GCGTGGCGCGCGGATTCTGATTGCGCCTTCATCTTTGGCGGAACGGATGAAGTCAGCGAGCGCATAGGCTTTGTTTCGGCTGATATAGCGGCCCGACACATTGAAGATGCGCGCGATGACGGCAGCGTGCGTGGTGGCCGTTGCCCAGTCGGCAAAAATCTCCTCATCGCTTGCCTTGAGCGCGCCATATAAGCGCATGGCGGGATCCGCACGCTCATCTGTCGCGAGACGCGCCGCACCCGAGGAGGCGACGAATACCCCGTCGGCTCCAACGGGTGTCAGCGCCGAGCGCACGAGGTGCGTCATCGCGTGGTTGGCGGCGACATAGGCCGATTCGTCCATCGCCTCCGCTTTGTCCTTGGTGAGAAAGGCGAAATGGAGCACCCATGTCGCGCCGCGTTCGAGCGCGGCAAGTTCGGCCAATGGTCGTTGATGAACCGTTTTGCCGCAGCGCAGGCGCAGGTCACGGGCTTCCGAGCCGAACCCGATCACGCGGCGCTCAAATTCGGCATCGCCGAGCGCGAGATGGAGAAGGTCAAGCGTTGATTTTCCAAGCCATCCACCCGCTCCGGTGATGACGATGCGATGGCTGTCCGCGCGCAACGCCTGCGCGATATGCGGCGCAAGCTGAGGCCGTGTCACGCCTCCCACCAATCGGGCACTGGCGGTGCGTCGGTGAGTTGAAGCTCGAACAGCCGACTCACGACGCCATCGAAACTGTCGCACCGCACCACGTCATTCGCGCGCATCGGCTGGCTGTCATAGCCATATGTCACATAGATAAATGGCATGTTGACCCCGCGTGCCGTCGACAAATCGATGCCGCTATCGCCAACGAACAGGCATTTTTCGGCGCTGACATGGTGGTGTGACAAAATGAGATCAATCATCGCGCGTGCTGGCTTGGCCGCCACATCTGCGCGGCCACCAACGACGAAATCGACATATGGGGCAAGGCCGAGGTCGTTGAGCGTTTTGTCGCACAGCGCCTGTGGCTTGTTCGAGCAGACCGACAGACGAAAACCCGCAGCATGGAGTGCCTTGATGCCAGCGCGGACACCGGGGTAGAGACACGACGCAGGCGTCGCGCGTGTGGCATATTGGGCGCGAAAGTGACGAAGCTCGTCTGCAATGTCGCCGCAGTCTTCCGCAAGGGTTTCAGCAATTAGCCGCTCGCCTCCCAAACTAAGCAGAGGCGCAATGTCGTCGCGTGTCACGCGGCGCGCACTGCCACGCTCCGCGAGCATCATGTTGAGAATCGTCATGCAGATCGGTGCGCTATCGATCAGCGTTCCGTCGAGATCGAATATGACGTGTCCCGCGACGAGAGGAAGTGGCACGAATTCGGCAATGCCGGGTCGAATGTGTGTCGCGCGCGCGAGCAGGGGAGGGGCAAAACGTTCCATATCACCGCTGCCGGATCAATTGCGCCGAATCGCGCACCGCTTTCAGTTCTTCAGGCGGCAGGAAGGGGTGCATATCATCAAGCTCGGGCGTGATGAACTTGCCATCAGCGTCGGTACGCGATTTGATCCGTGGCGTGAACTCCTGCCGCGGATCAACGATGAGTTCGATGATTTGTGGGCCATTTTCGGCGAGCCGATCTGTCAGCACCGCGACATCATCGACCGTGACGATCCGCGATGTCGTCAGACCGAAGGCCTGCCCGAGTGCGCAGAAATCGGGGAATTCGACGCCGGTCATCGGCGTGGCGCCGATCACGCGCCCGAAGAAATTTTCGTGCGTCTGCCAGATCGACAAATAGCCCGCATTGTTGAGAATGATGACCACAACGTTGAGTCCCGAGGTTTTCAGCGTTTGCAACTCCTGCATATTCATCATCAAGCTACCATCACCAGCAAAACAGATAACGCGGCGCTTCGGATCGGCGCGCGCGGCCCCAAGTGCAGCGGGCAAATCATACCCCATCGACGCCGATCCCGAATTGCTGAACATGCGTTGGTTGCGTTTTAAGGCACCAATCTGGAAGGGGAGAATACAGGCTGACGCATTGGCACAAACGATGATGTCGTCATCGCGCAGATGGTGGAAAACGCGATCCACCATGAGATAAGGGTTGAGAGGGCCATCGTGGAGCTGCACATGCTCGCTCGCGACGCTGTATCGATGCCCAATCTCGCGGCACCATGTCGCCCATGCGCTATAATCAGGGAGTTGCGCAGCGTTTAACTGTGCCTCAAGCGCATCAAGGAAGCATCTTAAATCCGCTTCAACGCCAAAATCCGCTTGGTATGTGGGCTTGTTGAGCTCAGCATGATCAACATCAATATGCGCGACCCATGCGTTGCGCGCAAAGCTCTCAAAATTATAGCTTGTTTGGCGGATGTTGAGGCGCGAGCCGAGCACGATGATGACATCGGCGTTTTGGGTGCAGAAGTTACCCGCACGCGTGCCAATTGTGCCGGGGCGTCCCGCACACAATGGATGGTCGGACGCGATCAGATCATGCGTCCACGCGGTAGCCATGGGAATGCCCGTCGCTTCGGCCAGCGCAACCACACGATCAACCACGCCCGCGAGCCGCACCCCGGTGCCGCCGAGAATCAGCGGGCGATGCGCCGCCTTCAGTCGGGAGACAATCTCGGCGCATTGCGCGGCGAGCGCCTGCGAGGGCTGCGGGGTTTCGATCGCAACGGGATGAAAGTTCAGTTCAACCTGCGCGGATTGGATGTCGAGCGGGATATCGAGCCAGACCGGGCCGGGGCGGCCACTTGTCGCGGTGGCGAGTGCTTCGGGCAACGCCCATTCCAGTTCCTGCGCATCGCGAATCGTGCGGGCAAATTTGCACACGGGTTTGGCCATCGCGACAATCGGCCCCTCTTGGTCGCCTAGCTGGCGCAGGTGCGGCAGGTCATGAAAATCGAGGCAGGTTTCACGCTTCACCTGACCCGAGATGACGATCATCGGAATCGAGTCGGTGAAGGCGCCATAGACACCGTTGAGCGCGTTGATCGCTCCCGGCCCGGTGGTCACCATCACCACCGCAGGCTTGTTGGTCACGCGGGCATAGCCTTCCGCCGCCATCGCACACGCCTGCTCATGATGCATAAACACCGTGTGCAGCGCGCTATGGCCGCCGAGCGCTTGGTTGAGAAACATTGCCCCGCCGCCCGTCACGGTGAACGCCTGCGTGATGTCATGCGCGACCAGCCAATCGGCAATCTGTTCTGCGACGCGTTTCATTTACAGTCCGCGGTTGAGGATGAGCGCCTTCAAAGCTTCATTTTGCGCGGCAGGGCCATCAATATGGTTGATGGTCAGCGGTTCATTCGCCTTTACGCCATCCATCAGCCGTTCACCGCGCATTGTTTCGCGGCACGACAATTGGCCCTTGTGGAGGGGGATGGCGAGGTAGAAATCTTCCTCAAAGCTTGCAGGGGTAAAGATATAGCCTGGTGCGATGTCACGCTTGGCATAGGCCCCGCGCACAAGAGCATCGAGATATTCGGTTTCCTTGCGTGAAATGACCCGGCGGGTGTTGGAATAGCCCCCGCACATTTCTTTGGCCTTGTGAAAGGCTTTGTACCATTCGTCGCACTGGTGCGGCAGCGAGTTATACGCCGATACCTTCACATCCTCATAGTCAACATCGATATGGCGCTCCCAAGTGCGGACGCCCTTGCCGTAGGAGATGAGCATCGACGAGTGCCAGTCGGTGTATTCATGGGTGCTCAGACCGATGACATGGTCTTCGTACCGCGCTTTGAGATAGCCGATCTGGTTGAGTTCGAGTTCATTGTCCTCTGACGGATAATGCGAAATGCAGTGATTGATCGCGAGCGGAATATCGCGCCGCTCAAAATAGGCCACCACGTCGTCGAGGTCTTTTTCCGAGGCCCCGCCGGTGGACACAATTGTCGGACGTCGTGTCGACGCAATTTTTTCGATCAGCGGCCAATCGTTAATATCCGAACTGGCGACTTTGATGATCGGCATATCAAAATCGACACACAGATCGACTGACTTTTCGTCGAACGGCGTGGCCATCGGAATGCAGCCATAGGTTTTAATTTCATCAACCAGAACGCCGTATTGCGCACGCGTCATCTCGGTCGCTTTGACCTTTTTGGGATAGCGCAGGTCAGTTCCGTTCGCATATTGCGGGTGGATGAAGTTGGACACGTCGCGAAACTGAAGCTTGATCGCGGCCTTAACGTTGTTGAACCGTACCACTTGGCCATGATCGCGGATAATTTTCAACCCGCGTTCAACACTGCCCAAATGGTTGTTGGCGAGTTCGAGCACAAACAGATTTTCAAAAATCTGGTTGGATTTTGAAAAGTAGCGATTCACCTTCAATTCCCCGTTAAGTTTGGTTAACGGGCTATTCCCAGAAATTGGTTAACAATCTCTTTAACATATCCAAAATGATTTGCATTTAACCCCGGATAAAGGCCGATCCAGAAAGTGTTGTCGGTGACAATATCCGCATTGGTGAGATCGCCAACGACCCGATAATCGCGACCGCGCATATAGGGTTGGCGGATCAGGTTGCCGCCGAAGAGCAAGCGTGTCGCAATTTTATGGTCATTGAGGTGGCGGACGAGATCGTCGCGGCTGAACGGCGCCCCAGCACGGATCGTCAACGGAAAGCCAAACCATGAGGGATCGCTGTTCGGCGTCGCCACGGGCAAAATGAAAAATTCTTCAAGCGGCGCAAAGACTTCGGTTAGCAGCGCAAAGTTGAGCCGTCGCGCCGCGATAAAGTCATCGACGCGGTCAAGCTGTGCCAGCCCGACCGCCGCCTGCATGTCGGTGATCTTCAGGTTATAGCCGCAATGGCTGTAGGTGTATTTATGATCATAGCCCATCGGCAGTTGGCCGAGCTTGCGTCCGAACCGCTTGCCACACGTATTATCCATTCCCGGTGCGCACCAGCAATCGCGTCCCCAATCGCGCATCGATTCAATCACGCGCTTGAGGCGTGGCTTGTCGGTGAACACCGCACCACCTTCGCCCATCGTGATGTGGTGTGCGGGATAGAAACTGAGCGTCCCAATATCGCCAAAGGTGCCAACGCCGTGCCCATCATAGGTCGCGCCGAGCGCATCGCAGCAATCTTCCACCACCCAGAGATCATGTTTCTCGGCGACGCGCATGACTTCGGCCAGATCAAACGGATTGCCGAGCGTGTGTGCGATCATGATCGCGCGAGTCTTCTCGGATACTGCGGCTTCGATCATCTCGGGCTTGATGTTGTACGTCGGGATATCGACATCGACGAACACCGGCACCAGGCCATATTGCAACGCGGGATTGACCGTTGTCGGAAAACCGGTGGCGACGGTGATCACTTCATCGCCGGGCTTGAGCGCGTCGCCTCGCAGATAGTGCGAGGTGAGCGACGACAGCGCGAGCAGGTTGGCCGACGAACCTGAATTTGTGGTGAGCGCATGGGCCACACCCATTCGCGCCGCCAGCTTGGCTTCAAATGCGGTGTTGAACCGCCCCGTGGTGAGCCAGAAATCGAGCGCGGAATCGACAAGTGACCGCATATCGGCCTCACCATAGACTTTGCCCGCGACGGGAACTGCGCTTTCGCCCGCGATGAACGGTTTCGCGGCGTGATGATCGCGCGCATATTGCCCCACCAAATCGAGGATGAGCTGGCGCTGTTCAGCCTCGCTGTTTCCCGCCATTTGCGCGACGATTGCTTCGCTGGTCAGCTTGTCATTGGTGGCCATCACGGTTCCCTTTATGGCGGACGAGTTCAGCCTGATAGGCGCTGATTTGCGACAATGTCGTCGCGCGCGCATCGCCTTTGTTCGCACAGTCGCGATGCCAATCGACGATCATGCTGAGCGCCTGCTCAAGCCGGAGCACGGGTCGCCAGCCGAGCGCCGCCCTCGCTTTGGCACAATCGAGCGCGAGCAGATGGGCTTCGTGGCGGTGATCAGTGCTCTGGTTGTTCCACCCGGCGCGGCCTGCGTCGGCACTCCAAGCAGTGATCATCTGCTCGACGATCCACGACACGGGTCGAACATCATCTGACGAGGGCCCAAAGTTCCACGCGTCGGCAAAGGATCGTTCCCCCGCGAGCAACCGCTCGGCGATCAGGAGATAGCCATTCAAGGCCTCAAGCACGTGCTGCCACGGGCGCACCGCTTGGGGGGCGCGGATTTGGGGCCGCTCACCCGCCATCAGCGCCCGAATGATGTCGGGCACCAGCCGGTCGCTCGCCCAATCGCCGCCGCCGATGACATTGCCCGCCCGCACCGAGGTAATGGCAGGGCCGGTGGCGAAATAGGATTGTCGATATGCGGCGATCACGAGTTCAGCCGCACCTTTACTGCTGCTATAGGGGTCATAGCCGCCCATCGGATCATTTTCACGATAGGGCCACACCCATTCGCGATTGTCATAGCATTTGTCGCTCGTGATGCAGACCACGCCGCGCACGCTCTCCACGCGCCGACAAGCATCGAGCAGATGGACGGTGCCCATAACGTTGGTGGCATATGTCTCTACCGGGTGATCGTAGGAATAGCGCACCAGCGGTTGCGCAGCGAGGTGGAAGACGATCTCGGGTTGGGCCCCATCGAGTGCGGCTTCAAGTGCGGCGAGATCGCGCACATCGCCGTAGATATCGGTAACCAGTTCGTTGAGCCTTGCCTGTTCAAACAAGCTGGGTTCGGTCGGCGGGCGCAGTGCAAAGCCCGTTACTTCAGCGCCCATTTCGGCAAGCCAAAGCGCCAGCCAACTGCCCTTAAATCCCGTGTGCCCGGTAATAAAGACGCGGCGCCCGCGCCACGTGGCTGGCGTTACCATATCTTCCACGGAGCGCCGTCCCGCCACAAATTTTCAAGATGGTTTTTGTCGCGCAGCGTATCCATCGCGTGCCAGAAGCCGCTGTGGCGATAGGCTTCAAGTTCACCGCCCGAAGCGAGGCGCTCAAGCGGCTGCTGCTCCCAGAGCGTCGCTGGCCCGTCAACCAGATCAAGCACGGACGGATCAGCAACGAAATATCCGCCGTTGATCAGGCCGCCATCACCCGCCGGTTTTTCACGAAAGGCGGTGACACGGTCGCCATCAAATTCGAGCGCGCCGAAACGACCGGGTGGAGCAACTGCGGTGATCGTTGCGCGGCGTCCATGCGCCTTGTGGAAGGCCAATTGGGCTGTGATGTCGATGTTCGCGACGCCATCGCCGTAGGTGAAGCAAAATGGTTGATCGGGAACAAGATAGGGTTTGATCGCTTTGAGTCTGCCCCCGGTCATCGTCTCAGCGCCTGTATCAACTAAAGTAATGCGCCATGGCTCGCTCCGCCTCCGGTGCACTTCGATCGCATTTTTACCAATATCGATTGTGACGTCAGAAGTGTGGAGAAAATAATTGGCGAAATACTCCTTTATCATATATCCCTTATAACCGAGGCAGATGATAAAATCGTTGAGGCCGTGCGCCGAGTATATTTTCATGATGTGCCAGATGATCGGCATTCCACCAATCTCAACCATCGGTTTTGGCCGGACAGCGGTCTCCTCGCCGAGCCGACTCCCCAATCCTCCCGCTAATATGACGACTTGAGTTGTCATGTTGACCCCATCCACAGATGTGTGCCGCGTAGGTGTTAGGCGGCGGCGCTGTCAAGCACCGCGTCGAGCCACGCGATCAGATCGGCGGTCACTTCATCGCGGTTTGTCTCGTTGAGCATTTCATGGCGACCATCGGGATATATTTTGGCAGTGACGGCGAGGCCGGCAGCGCGGTAGCCTGCAATCAATTTATCAAGTGTCGCTCCCACCGGGTCACGCGCGCCGCTGAAGATATAAATTGGCATATCTTTGCGGATGCGCGCCGCTTGAGCGGGGGAGGCGAGTGTTGATAGTGCGCCGGTGAGATCGGCTGCAATCTGCGTTGTATTCGGGAAACCACACAGAGGATCGGCGATATATTTGTCGACCTCCAGCGGGTCGCGCGACAACCAGTCATGCGCGGTGCGTGCGGGTTTGAAGTGATCATTCTGCGCGCCAAACAGCAGTTGTTGGATGAGCGGGCTTTTTCCACGTTTGCCGAGCCGCCAACGCTCAAACGCGATGACGAGCCGTCCGAGCGGCAGGATCGCGGGCGGTGGCCCAGCGCTTCCCGACAGTACCGCCCCCGTGAGCGTGTCGCTGTGTTCCGCGATATAAGTCTGCCCCATGAATGATCCCATCGAATGCCCCATGAAAATAAGCGGCAGGGACGGGTGGGCTGCGCGGATATGTTCCGCAACGGCATGCAGGTCGTCGAGACACAGGCGCCAGCCGTCAGAATCGCCAAAATAACCAAGGTCAGCGGCGGGGCAGGTGGGGCCGTGACCGCGATGATCATGCGCCGTGACAAGATAGCCCGCAGCGACGAGCGTTTGCGCCACGCGGGCATAGCGGCCGCCATGCTCGCCCAAGCCATGCGCAATCAGGATCGCGGCACGGGGCGAATCGGGCGTCCATTGACGGACAAATATGCTGTGGCCGTCGCGACTAAGCGTATAGTCTGTGTTGTTCATCGCGCCCTCCCGCGCATGTGTGTGGCGCACGATCGAGCTGCGGTCAATCGGTTGGGAGGTCTGGCGTGTCGGATTTGTCGCCGCGGTTTACCAACGCAACACGTGCGGCCCAAGCAACGCCCCAACCACCGTCGCAGCCGCCATGCCGAGCGAATACCAGATGAGGACAAACAGCATCGACGTTTCGGGGCAGTGCAAGCAATAAAGCGTCGCCGCCATCGCTCCCGAAACCAGCCCGGAGGCTGCTCCTGCCATGGTCAGCCGGGTCGGCGCAAACTGGCGCATCACCCACAGCGTGGCGAGATAGATGGGGAGGGCGAGCATGATGATGTTGCGCGAACAGATATGCCAGCTTCGACCGTATATCATTTGCGGCATTGTGCCAGGCGACGCTTGGCTCAACTGGATCACGGCAATCAGACCAAGCGCTGCCATTGGCATCAACAGCCAGACAAAGCGCGGCTGCGCGCTTTCGGGCCGTCCGAGCCGACGCAACCAATGCACAGCGATGACCGCAAGCAGAGCGGTGTATCCAAGCTTGACCCAAAAATTCAGGCCGCCGGCAGCGGTCGCAAGATCGTGGCGCCAGCCCATTCGCGCCACCCACAACAGCGTGAGCGCAGCACCTACACACAGGCCGAGCGCCAGGCGTTGGCCAGCGGCAGATGCACCAATCGCCTTGGTGTCCTTTGCGAGCATCGCAATCAAATCATCTGTTGTTCGTTCGGTCATCGTTTAATCTTCGCCATCAGAGCTTTCAAACCACGGTGGACGGATACCTTGACATCAACTTCGCTGAGCCCACTCTTCGCAGCGGCCTCGGCGACACTCAGGCCCTGAATCTTTGTGTCCCGAATGACATTCGCTTGTTTGGCTGGTAAAGTTTCAAGCAATTTTTCAATATCGATCACAGCGAGGCCATCATCGGTCGCGCCGCTGGCCACCAATTGCGACTCAACGTCCTCAAGCGGGACGCTGGCGCGCGATTTTCGAAACTGGTCGATCATCTTGTGCCGGGCTATGGCATAGGCCCATGGCGTAAAGGCGAGCGTGCGATCATAGCTCATCCGTCGCGTATGGATCGCAATCAGTGTGTCCTGCACCAAATCATCGACTTCGCAAACACCGGGGGGAACCCGGCGCGCGAAAAAATTGCGTAGCAGCGGATTGAGCAGCGTGAGCAGTTGGTGTTGGGCGCGGGCATCGCCGCCCAAGCCCTTCACCATCAAAATTTTCAAGGTCGGCTCATCGGCCTGCATCATCGTCTCCGAAGGTCGCAGCAGCTAAGGCGCGTCCTTTGACAATCCGTGCTTTATTCTGCTTGCGAACGCAAGAGTGTCGACGCACTCACGCGGCGGCTGAGAGACCCAAGGCGATGGCACCCAACGGCCCGGCGCGCTCGCCAAGCGCTGGTGGCTGGATCAGCGCGTCAAGCGCGGCGCGATCAACCCCGACGACGTAATTCTGCAAGCGCGCGGCGACCGCATCGCGAATCATTGCGAACAGAAAGGGCTTGCCGATGCCCACGCCGCCGCCGATGAGAATTTTGTGCGGTGAGGCGATCATGATCAGACTCACCAGCAGTTCGGCAATCTCCGCCGCGACGTCGGTCCAAACCGGGTGATCGTCGGGCAAATCCTCGGCGGCATGGCCGGTGCGCGCTTTGATCGCGGGGCCTGACGCCAACCCTTCGAGACAATCTTTATGGAACGGACAGATTCCCGCAAAATCGTCACCCGCACGCCGGCGCACGCGCACATGACCCATCTCGGGGTGAACAAGGCCGTGCACCGGTACTCCGTCGACGAGAAGCCCGCCGCCGATACCGGTGCCAATCGTCAGATAGCTGCTGACTGCCGTTCCTTGCGCGGCACCCCAGCGTTGCTCGGCGAGCGCGGCGCCCGCAACGTCGGTATCGAAACCTATAGGGCCGCCAAACCAGCGCCGCACCGTGCCGACGACATCGCTGTCGCTCCAGCCCGGCTTGGTGGTCTTGGTGATATAGCCATAGTCAGCCTTGGCGCGATCAAGCCCAAGCGGGCCGAAACTCGCAATGCCGAGCGCATCAAAGGCCAGCGCTTTGTGGCGGGTGTGCAACCAATCGGAGAGCGCGCTCAGCGTTTCGTGCGGGGTGGTGGTCGTCACACGCAGCGAGTCGATAATCTCTGCATCGTGCGCAACGAGCGCAAAACCTTTGGTGCCGCCCAACTCTATTCCTGCAATCCGGCTCATGCGACGTCCTTTGCTTCGGTTTTCACGAATAATACCGCAATCGCTGCACAAATCATCAACACGCCGGCGAGTGTGAGCACGTTCCGAGCGTCGCCACCCAGCCAGTTCAATCCATGAAACCTGAGGCCGGAAAAACTCGACGGTTTGTCATCATAGACGAAATAGAACAACGCAGCGTTGAGCAGCATCGGAATGACGATAAACATGTTGAAGATACCCATATAGACTCCGGTGCGCTCGGCCGGAATGCTGTCTGCCAGCATGACATAGGGGTTGCCCATGATGCTGCCCCAGCCAAAACCAATGCCGATTGCGGGGAGAAACAATAGGCGTGCATCGTGGATGTGCGGCATAAACAGCATCCCCAGCCCAGACAGCGTAAGGCAAATCGCATGAACTTTGCCTGCTCCGTACCGCCGCGATACGGGCACCATTGCCAGCGCGCTCACAAAGGCAATCAGGTTAAAAAAAGCGCCGACTTGGCCATTCGTTATCGCGGCGCTGTGGAACCCTGCACTGTCTGGATTGCGTGTCCCGAAGACCGAAAGGCTGATCGAATAGGTGACGTAAGTCCAATAGCTGCTCATCGCAAACCACTGGAACAAGCACATCAGCCCGAGCCTGCGCATCGCCTGCGGCATGGCATAGATTGCGTGCGCTATCTCCGTCAGCGTGGCCACCGGCGTGCGCGGCAGCGTGGCAATGTGCGCGCGCTCGCTTTCGGTCAACGGCAGCTCGGGAACGCGGATCACTGACCAGAGGATCGTCACAAGCGAGAGGATCGCCCCGATCATAAAGGCGATATGCGTGGTGTAGGGGATGTGATGGCTATCGACCGCGTCTTTGTTGATGCCAATCCAGACGACAAGGATTGTCGGCAAAAGATAGGCCAGCGTTTGTGCGAGCCCGGTGAACGCGCTCTGCATGAGAAAACCGATTTCATGTTGGTCATCATTGAGCCGGTCTTTGACATAGGCCCGATAGGGTTCCATCGTCGTGTTGTTGCCTGCATCAAGCAACCACATCAGGCTGACTGCCATCAGGATGCTCGAACTAAACGGCATGATGAGCAAGCCGAGCGAGCACATGATTGCCCCAATGACAAAATAGGGCGTCCGCCGCCCCCAGCGCGATGAGGTGCGGTCGCTCATCGCGCCGATGATCGGTTGAATGAGCAGCCCGGTGAGCGGGCCGGCGAGTTGCAAGATCGGCAGTTGGCCTTCGGAGGCATGGAGATAACTGAATATCGGTGCCATATTGGCCTGTTGCAGGCCGAAGCTATATTGCAAACCGAGAAAGCCAATATTCATTTGCAGAATTTTGCTCAAACTCAAATGCGGCTTTTGGGCCATCAACATCGCATCTCTCCTCCGCAGTCACATTTTTATCGGTTGCGTAACGACATGATAGCAGTCCGGTGGGAGAGTGCAACAATCGATTGCAAAGTCTTAAAGGCCGCCCGTCGATTCGCGAACGACGAGCCGCGGGCTGAGCACCACCGACTCGGTTGCCTCGCCCGCGATGCGTTTGAACAGGCTGCCCACGAGATGTTTGGCGCTCAACTCGATGTCCTGACGCACCGTTGTCAACGGTGGGCTGGTGTGGCTGGCGAAGCCGAGATCGTCATACCCCGTGACCTTGACACGATCCGGAACCGCGATCCCGCGCTCGCTCAACGCGCGCAAGGCCGACATCGCAATCACGTCGGTGGCCGCAACAATGCCATCGGGAAGGTTCCCGGCGTCGAGAAACGCGCAGATTGTCGCATAGGCGCTGTCGGCGGTCAGGTGGGTTGGCAGCATTTGAACCGCGTTTTTCATTCCGGCGGCATGGCAGCCTGCCTTGCAACCTTCAAACCTAAGCTCAATTTCGGGTGCTGACGGATCGCCAAAAAAAGCAATCGATTTACAGCCGCGCTCAAACAAATGAACCGCCGCAATGAGTCCGCCAACACGATTGTCAGACCCCACGGTGCAATATCTCTGACCCTCGCGTTTGGCACCCCAAACCATCAAGGGCGCATAGCGGTCTGCCGCAACGCTGAGCGCATCTGATTGGTTTGACTGGCCAATGACGATCACGCCGTCAACGCGGCCGCCATCGATGTAGCGTGCCAGCCAATCTGGCCCGCTCGGGACAATGCGCGACAGGAGCAAATCCTGCCCCCGCTCGCTCAATTCGTCAGCCAAATAGCCGAGCATCACAGTAAAAAAGGGATCGGACAAATGTTGTTCTTGTTCATGTCCCAGCGGGATCACCACCGCGACCGCGCCCGTTTTTCGCGTTCGCAGGTTGCGCGCCAACATATTGGGCTGATAATTGCGCTCCGCAGCGAGTGCGCGGATCCGTTCGCGCGTGGCCTTGTTCACCAGATTGCCGTCGGACAATGCGCGCGACACCGTTCCCGCCGAAACGCCGGCTTCGCGGGCGAGATCAGCAAGGGTTATTGCGCGCGGTTCCTTTTGCATACGTCCAGCTTAAACAAGTGCGACGAATATGCAAACGGTTGTAGGCGATGCTGCAATGCCTAGACTGCGGAATGCGTAATCCCTCCCATCGCGCGCGCTGACACTTGTGTCATTAAACTGCCATTGAAACGTCACGCGCGTGACGCGATGCGCTTTTAAGGCGACGTCAGCCAATTAGTCACGGGAGCAGCAAAATGGGTCGTCATATTCTTCTTGCGGCGGTGTCAAGCCTCGCCCTGTGTGGTTTGCCTTCAGCCGGCCTGGCCGCAGACGGCGATTCCGCACAACAGAGCGCTGACATTGTGGTGACGGGGGCGCGTCTCGAAAAGACAGCGCGTGCTGAGCAAAAGGCTGCGGTCAATCTGGTCAACATCCAGTCGGCGGAGACCATCGCGAAATACCCCGATTATAACGCAGCCGAAGCGCTCAGCCGCATTCCCGGCGTGTCGCTCTCGATCGATACCGGCGAGGGCCGCTTCGTCAACATTCGCGGCATCGATGGCAATCTCAACGGCGCAACCTTTGGCGGCGCGCCCTTGCTCAACACCCAAGCGGGCGGCACCGCTTTCAATGCGACGGGCCGCGCGGTGGAATTTGACACGATCCCATCCGGTTCAATCGACCGCTTGGTTGTGACGAAAACCGGCCTGCCTGATCGTGAGGCTGAGGGCATTGGTGGCTCGGTGGAGTTGACGCCGCGTTCGGCGCTGACACACGATAAATTCTTTGTCGAAGGCCAATTGGGCGAGGGCTATGAGCCGAAGCGCAAAACAACCAATCTGACCGAGGAAATCGCCTTTGGCGGCGCATTTGGCACAAATGCCAATGGCGGCAAGCTGTTCCACATCGTCGTGGCCCAGAACGAGCATAACGATGCGCGCGGCTTCGACGATATTGAAATCGGTAACTATCTTGATACGCCGGGCACGCTGCCAACCAAGACGGAAGACAAGATCGTCTCGTCATACGAGCTGCGCCGCTATCGCTATCATCGTGAACGCTTTGGCTATTATTCCGAAGTTGATGTGACGCCCGATGCGAATAACCGCATCTTTCTGCGCGGATCGCTCGCGGGTTATCAAGAAACGGTCAACCGTCAGCGCCTGATCATCAACGGCCTCGACGGCAGTTTGGGGACGATCACGGTCGATCCTGCCAACGCCAACGGCTTTGCGGTGACAGGGGCGACCGCCGACAACACCTTGCGCGATGAGAAGGAAACGCACCGCAACATCGCGCTGCAATTCGGCGGCGAACATAAGTTCGACAAGCTCAAGGTTGATTGGTCAGCCAGCTATATTCAGGCGACCTATTACAAGCCGTATGATTACAACACGACATTCGTCGGGCCGGGTGATGCGAATAACGTGACCAACCCCAACCCCGCGTTCAACCTGACATATGACAACATCAGCAACCCGGCGCGCCCGCTGCTGGTAATTGCGAATTCAGCCAGTCTTGCCAATCCGGCGAACTATATTCTCGACGGTATTTCAAGCAACGACGAATACGCAAAGGACGCCGAATACAGCTATCGGCTCAATGCTGGATATAATCTGGGCTTGACGCAAAACGATGAGTTCAAGGTGGGTGGCGAACTGCGTTACCGCCGTAAATATGACCTGGTTGGCAATCGCGCTGGATATACTGGGCTTGGTCAACCGCTCTCGACGCTCGCAGGGCCGGGGCCGTTCACTGATTTCTACGGCGCGTATAATATCGGTGTGGCCGCCAGTCCCTCGGCTGTCGATGGGCTGTTCAACGCGAATGCGAAGCTTGGGCCGTTGGGTTCGGGTGATACGATTGCCGCCAACGCTGCCAATCTGAGCACGCGTGGTACCTTCAACGATTATGAGGATATCACGGCGGGCTATGCCGAATATCACGGCCATATCAATGCTTTCAGCTTCCTCGCCGGCGTCCGGGTGGAAAACACGCGGGCGAGCTATGGCGGTCTGGTGACCAACGCCAATACAAAGTTGGTAAGCTATCAAGCTGTCAATCACAGCTACACCAATTGGTTCCCCACGGTGCAGGTGCGCTACGATTTCACCCCGAAATTGGTGGCCCGCGCGACTTACTCAACCGGAATTGCGCGCCCCGGATTCCTACAGACGATCCAGTCAGGGACAATCGACGTTGCTAATCTTAAAGCGACGTTGGGTAACCCCAATCTGAAGCCGAGCTACAGCAACAATTTTGATGTGAGCCTTGAATATTATCTGCCCAATTCGGGCGTCATTTCGATCGGGTTCTTTGACAAGGAAATTAAAGACTATATCGCGCCGCGCATTGCGCCGAACCAGTCGATTGCTGGGTATACGGGCCTCTATTCAGTGGTGTCATACCTCAACGCGCAAAGCACCTATGTGCGTGGGTTGGAGTTCTCTTTTGTTGACAAGTTTACCAAATTGCCCGCGCCTTTTGATGGTCTTGGCGTTGATACCAACCTGACTCTGGCGGATTCTTCGGTGGTGCTGACGCCCGGTGCGCCTTCGGTGCGGCTGCCTGGCACGGGTCGGATCACCGCCAACGCCGCCTTGCTTTACGAAGCGCATCGTTTCGAATCGCGGTTGTCGCTTAAATATGAAGATCGCACAATCTTCGGGATCGGCAGCGGCCCAACCATTTTCGCTTACGCATCGATTCCGACCGATGTTTACCTCGATCGTCGCGTAACGCTCGATTATACGGGCAGCTATCAGGCGACCAAATTGGTTAAACTCTATTGGTCGGTCAAGAACATCACCGATGCGCCGCTGCGTTATTATGAGGGCAACCCTGATCGCCCTATCCAACGTGAATTTTACGGCCAGACCTATGAGGCTGGCGTAAAGGTCAAGTTTTAAGGCGCTACGTTCGGTTCAAAGTGTGCGGGTGATGCTCACCCGCGCTAATTTTTCGCGCTGCGTAATCGGATCAACGGGTGCAGCGCGGCTGCTGACGGACGCAAGCCGACAAGCTGCACCGAGGTCAAATTCCAGCGGATCGGATTGGCAAGCGGGATGAACGGCACATAGGAATTATAGGCCTTGTCGGCGGCGCTATAGGCTTGAGCGCGCGCGTCGAGCGTCGGAGCGGCACGGGCTTCGGCGAGCGCATTTTGCTCGTTTTCGTTGCACGTGACATTTGCCTCGCAACTCAGTCGCGTAAAATACCAGTTGACGCTGGCGTTGGGGGCAACTTCATCAACGAGAACAAGGTCGCTCGGGGTGTGAAGACGCACCGCTTGTGCGCGCACGCCAATCGTTCGCCAGTCTGCCGCCAATCGTGCAAACAGCAGGCGCGCACCAGGTTCATCAAGAATCGCGACCTTGATGTTCGCTTCGCCTTTGGTTTGCGCCGACCAATCGCGGATCCGCTTGCTTGCTTCAGAACGGCGGACATCGATGGGATATCCAGCCCAATCGGGTGCCGCTGGATCGCTGGCTTGGTCAAGTGCATCCGGCAAAATCGTGTTGCGGACGGCTAACCCGGGAACGCCGAGCAGTTTTGGCAAGACGCTGCGGTCAATCGCCATGCTCAACGCCTCGCGAATATTCGCGTCACCGATAAGCCGACCATGACCTACAAAGGCGAGCCCAAACAAGCCTTGTGGATGATCAACCACGATTTGCGCCGCAGGAATCTGTGCCGACTGGACAAGCGGATAGGTGCCAAAGCTTCCGCCAAGAACCGCCTGAACCTGTGCACGCTGATAATGGGTGATCGCCAACGCTGCGCCCTCGCCACGCAGCTTGATTTCGCGCGCGCGGAGTTGCGCATCGGTCACGCCATCGTCAGAGCCATCGGTCGCGCGCAAGGGGCGCAGCGTAACCAAATCCTTCGCGTTTTTGACTGCGCTATAAGGCCCGGTGCCATACCCGTTGTAATGAATCCCCATTTCGGGAGCGGCGAGCAATTGCAGCATGTTCGGTCGCGGCGCTTTGAGGCGAATATCGATGATCCGGCTGGTCATCGCGTCAACGTCGGCTACCGCGCTGAACAAATGTCCCAAACGTCCCTGTGCCGCGCGGGAAAAATTCTCGTTGAGACTGTGCGCCACTTCGCTCGCGAGCACCGGCTTGCCGTTGATCCAATTCGTCTGTGCCAGCCGAAAAACAAAATGCAACCCGTCGTCGCTGACAATCCATCGCTCTGCGAGGGCGGGTTCAATTTGGCCGTCAGCATCGAAAGCGACCAATCCCTGGTTTGTCGCGGCGGCAACAGCGCTACTGCGATCGCCAACAATGGCAACCGTGCTCGCCTGATCGATGGGGTCGTCGCTGCATGACGCCAACAGAGCAGTTAGCGCAAGAAGCATAGGCGAGCGGCGCATGAGCGAATATTCCATAACCGCGCAAACTCTACCGAAGGCCGACCCCGCTGCCAACCGATGATCGACATGAACTGAATGATGAGCAAATTTGCCTTGACCCCTTGTGTGACTAATTTGCAACACTATCTCGATGAGAATTGATCGTCGCTCAGTGTTCATTGAAGGGCTATCCCTGCCAGAGGTGGGGGGATGACGAACCCTTCAGCGGGCTCAGGGAGATGGTTTGTGGCCACAATTTGAGGGTATCGACGCATGAATCTTGAACAACTGACCGACCGGGCCAAGGGCTTTTTGAACAGCGCGCAAACTGTAGCCATCCGCATGAACCATCAGCGGATTGCGCCCGAGCATCTGCTCAAAGCGCTGCTCGAGGATAATGAGGGGCTATGCAGCGGCCTGATCAAGGCGGCTGGAGGTGACGCGGCGGTGGCGCTGCGTGAAACCGATGCGGCGCTGGCCAAAATTCCTTCCGTTTCGGGCAGCGGTGCGAATACGCCGCCAGCAATCGACAATGATCTCGTGCGCGCCCTCGATCAGGCTGAGCAAGTCGCCAAAAAGGCTGGAGATTCGTTCGTCACTGTCGAGCGGCTGTTGCTCGCGCTCACACTCGCCACCACCACAGCGGCGGGCAAGGCGCTCTCGGCTGCTGGTGTGAAGGCAGAGGCGCTCAACGCTGCGATCAATCACTTACGCGGTGGGCGCGAGGCGCACTCAGCGTCGGCCGAAAACGCCTATGATGCGCTGAAGAAATATGCGCGCGACCTCACGCAGGCGGCGCGTGATGGCAAGCTTGACCCGGTCATCGGGCGTGACGAGGAAATCCGCCGCACCATCCAGGTGCTTGCGCGGCGCACTAAGAATAACCCCGTGCTGATCGGCGAACCAGGCGTCGGCAAAACCGCGATTGCTGAGGGGCTCGCGCTCCGCATTGCCAATGGCGACGTGCCCGACGGCATCAAGGATCGCCGCCTGATGGCGCTCGACATGGGCGCGCTGATCGCTGGGGCCAAATATCGCGGTGAGTTTGAAGAGCGCCTCAAAGCCGTGCTCGATGAGGTCAAGGGTGCCGAAGGCGATATTATCTTGTTCATTGATGAGATGCACACGCTCGTTGGTGCGGGCAAATCGGAAGGCGCGATGGATGCGAGCAACCTGCTGAAGCCCGCCTTGGCGCGTGGCGAACTTCATTGCATTGGTGCCACCACGCTTGACGAATATCGCAAATATGTCGAGAAGGATGCAGCGCTGGAGCGGCGCTTTCAGCCCGTGCAAGTGGGCGAGCCGACGGTGGAGGACACGATCAGCATCCTGCGCGGGCTTAAGGAGAAATACGAACTCCACCACGGCGTGCGGATCACCGATGGCGCGCTTGTTGCGGCGGCGACACTATCCAACCGTTACATTGCCGACCGCTTCCTGCCCGATAAGGCGATTGACCTAATGGACGAGGCCGCCTCTCGCCTGCGGATGGAGGTCGAGAGCAAGCCCGAAGAAATTGAAGCGCTTGACCGACGCATCATGCAGTTGAAAATCGAAGAGGCCGCACTCGATAAGGAAACGGACAAAGCGTCGAAGGATCGGCTCGAAAAATTACGTTCCGAACTGGCCAATCTTGAGGAGGAATCGTCGACGCTCACCACGCGCTGGCAGGGAGAAAAGGATAAGATCGCGGGCGAAGCGAAGCTCAAGGAGCGGTTGGAGGCCGCGCGGCTTATGCTTGAACAGGCGCAGCGCGCCGGTGATCTCGCGAAAGCGGGCGAACTGCAATATGGTACGATACCAGCGCTCGAGAAGGCGATTGCGGATGTCGAAAATGTTGAGACAGGGTCGCTCCTACGCGAGGAAGTGACGGCGGATGACGTCGCATCGGTGGTCGCGCGCTGGACCGGTATCCCCATTGAACGGATGTTGACTGGAGAACGCGAGAAGTTGCTCCATATGGAGGACGCGCTGGGTAGCCGTGTCATCGGCCAGAAGGAAGCGGTGACCGCCGTCTCCACCGCCGTGCGGCGCGCGCGCGCGGGCCTGCAAGACCCCCATCGACCTCTGGGCAGTTTCCTCTTCCTTGGGCCGACTGGCGTTGGCAAGACCGAGTTGTGCAAGGCGCTCGCGGGATTTCTTTTTGATGATGATGCCGCGATGGTGCGCATCGATATGTCTGAATATATGGAGAAGCACTCGGTCGCGCGGCTCATTGGCGCGCCCCCCGGCTATGTCGGCTATGACGAAGGCGGTGCGCTGACCGAGGCGGTTCGGCGGCGGCCTTATAGCGTCATCCTGTTCGATGAAGTCGAGAAGGCGCACCACGATGTCTTCAATGTGCTGTTGCAGGTGCTCGACGACGGGCGGCTGACCGATGGGCAGGGCCGTGTCGTGGACTTCACCAACAGCATCATCGTGCTAACCAGCAACCTCGGCAGCCAGTTTATCGGCGCGCTTGATGAAAGCGAGAGTGTGGAAAAGGTCGAGCCGCAGGTGATGGAAGTGGTGCGAGGACATTTCCGCCCAGAATTTCTCAACCGGCTCGATGACATCATCCTGTTTCATCGACTGGGACGCGCTGAGATGGGCCCGATCGTGCAATTGCAGGTTGATCGGGTGGCCACGCTGCTCGCCGACCGCAAAGTAACGCTGACGCTCAGTGATGCCGCGAAGGACTGGCTTGGCGTGGTGGGATACGATCCGGTCTATGGTGCGCGGCCATTGAAACGCGCGATCCAGAAATGGCTTGTTGACCCGTTGGCAGACATGATCCTCAAGGGCGAGGTGCTCGATGGTGCGGCGCTCAGCGTAGATGCCGGTGCGGGAACGCTCGCGTTCGATGTGACCCCGCCGAAGTAGCGGGCGGCGAGACGAGCGCGGTTGGTGCTTAGAGCGGTTTCCGATCTGATTGGATCAGATCGACCGCTCTAAGTTCCTCGTTTTCCGCGATTTCCAGGTCGTTCGATGTTGCCATCTCACTCGAAATCGCTCTAAGCAAACGCGCGTCCCGCAACAGCGGTCACCATGGGCGTGTCATTCGTCGCGCCTGACTGCCTTAAAACTGCACTAGAGGAAATAGGACAAACCCAGCCAATCCGCCACGAGCGCGGGTTTGTCCGACCCTTCAATCTCTATGGTTGAATCCAATGTCGACAAGAGCTGTTTCGGACCGCGGTCGGTAATATCCTTCAGGATAAAACGTCCGCGAATGCGACTCCCCTCGCGCACCGGGCTGATCATCCGCACCCGGTCGAAGCCGTAATTGACCGCCATGATCCGCCCCTCGATGTTCGGCAGGGCGTCTGCTGCAAGCGCAGACAGCATCGAAAGACTCAAAAAACCGTGCGCAATCGTCCCGCCAAAGGGGGTTTTGGCCGCGCGTTCAGGGTCGACATGGATGAACTGATGGTCATTGGTGACCGCCGCAAAGGCATCAATCCGCGACTGATCGATCGCGATCCATGGCGACACGCCCAATTCTCTACCGAGCAATGCGCGATAGGCATCAACTGTTATCTCTGACATTGTTTG